>Ga0209747_1002109_pt1 | contig 10251 bp, 13 predicted proteins | sample BarGraNGADG00311_FD_184498 | JGI IMG/M metagenome (GOLD analysis project Ga0209747, IMG submission 184498) | Arctic peat soil microbial communities from Barrow, Alaska - Barrow Graham LP Ref core NGADG0011-311 (SPAdes) (version 2) | ecosystem: Environmental > Terrestrial > Soil > Wetlands > Peat... | reverse complement strand
GGCCCCGCAAGACTCTCGGCTTCAAGACACCTGCCGAAGCGCTGAACGAGCACTTACTCTTGACCCAGAACACCGGTGTTGCGACGACCGGTTGAATCCACCCAGGCTGTCTCCAGCGAAGTGGAACATCTTGATCGATACCCACGGGGCGAGGCCACCCATGAGGAGGATCAGCGAACCAGCAGAGAGTTGGGTGAAGACCTGAGTGGGCTCGCTGCTTGCCTGGCCGGCGCCGTTGAGGACCGATACCCCGACGCTGAGGATGATCACGAGGAGGAGTTTGGAGACGATCATCGCGGCGACGAACTCGATCCATCGGCGCACCCAGCTGCGGGTGACGTCTGCCGTGGCACCGGAGAACGCCAGTGGCGCGAGCACTGCGGCGATCAGGATCATCATCTTTCGCGTCATCATCGCTGCCCAGACCATGACGGATGAGCACAGGATGACGATGGCGAAAATCAGCGCCAGTGCGGGGTTCTGGACGGATGCAAGCTGGGCGAAGGCCAGCTTGTCGCCGACGCCCTTGATGTTCGTCCCCATCGTGTAGCTGACGACGCTGGCACTGAGCGTATCGGCGGCCGCGATCAGGAGCTTGGCGCTGGCCAGGGCAAAGGCCGAGCCAAGGAAGGCGATGAGAAGTCCTCGCACCGCTCGTCCAAGTGCTCCTGGCTCGCGGCGCAGAGTCGCTGTGATGACCTGGATCAGAAACAGGCCCAGGCACAAGACGGCCGCTATCGCTGCTGTCGCGGCGAGCTCTTTGGCGAGTCCCGGTGATCCGAGATCGAGGCTGGTGGCCGAGTCGATCTGGTCCCAGAGCCACGTTGTCGTGGAGAGCGCTGCGGCGCCGAAGTATCCAGCGATGTGTGAGAAGGCGAAGTCGGCGAGTCCGGCGGCTCCGCCTCCGATGGCCGAGCCGACCTGGCAGAGTGGGTTCAGGGCTTGGAGGCTGTCGCAGCTCATGATCGGCTGACAAGAACAGCGTCATAGGTGACCGCCCCGACGAACGCCCAGTTCGGTAGTGCTGGTGGGCCTTGAAGGTTCAGGGTGAGAGCGACACTGGTGACGATCTTCTTGCTGATGCCCGCCTCCGTGGTGTGGAGCGTGACAAGAGCGGTCACCTCACGTGCAGTGACCCCGGGGTCGCTGATCTCGCCGGCTGCCACCGCAGTTGACCAGGGCACCGGTTCGATCACCCGTTGGATCTCGACCGTGGTGCGCCCGTGGCGGAGTCCCAGAGAGGACCAGTCGGCAATCTTCGGGACGGTCGGCGTCGGCCCCTCGGATACCGAGAAGACCGCCCACTTGGATCGCAGCTCGGGTGGGGTCAGCCCAACGACCCTTGGCTCATTCGTCAGGGCTGACTCCGCCTGCACCCAACTGAGCAGGTCGTCCCGGGGAGTCACGTAGTTCTGGGTAAGGAGTTCCTTCACGAACGCAGTCGCGTACAGGTTGGGCTGCAGGCTCGCCTCGCCCGCAATGCGGCTGCGGCCGTTGGAGATCCGCGGTGGGACCGGCTGGCTGTTCCGCAGTCGATCCACCTCATCGGCGACTGCCACGGCCTGCTCTGGAGACACCTGCGGCTCTATTGCGCGCGCATTGTTGCGTAACTGCGACGGCTGGGAACTGCCGCCGGGCCGCGTAGCTGGGCCACTCGACATACGGATGACCGCTGCGACGCCAAGGGTGAGGAGCGTGGCGACGACCACGAAAATGGTTGCGGCTACGGCAATCTGCCGGGGCCGTGTTGTCGCCACCATGGGGTGTGATCGCATCAGCGGACTGCCCCTCCGGCTGCGCTGAAGAAGGTCACCAGCGTGTTGGCGGCACCGATGAGCATGGCAGCAGCTCCGGCGACCAGGACCCCAGACTTTCCGCGGCCGGCCACGTGAGGGTTTGAAGAGTGCGAACCGACTGCCCAGGCGATGGCTGACAGGGCCACGCCGGCGACTGCGGCGATCAGCCCGAACGTCATCAACGCTCCGACGATATTCTCGAGCGCGACGATGCCAGGGAGGCCGTTGGTGTTGGGGTTGATGTCCACGGACGGCAAGGTCATCGGATTGCCTTTCGCCAGGAGCGGGCCTGTCCCGCGCACGGTCTGGGCTACGAAGTCAGGGGGTCACTATCGGGCCAGGGTGCGACTCAGCCGATGTGCCGCAATGCCGAGATCCCATCGGCCGTAAAGGATTTGTACGTCACGACTTTCACCACGTCACCGGTGTGCGGAGCGTGGATGACTAGTCCTTCGCCGATGAACATGCCGAGGTGACCTGGGGACGCGAGCGAGCCGTCGCTGCCTGGGATGAGGACCAGGTCTCCGGGGCGCAGGCTGGACTCGGTGGTTGCCGTGCCGTCATTGAGTTGGGTGTAGGTGGTTCGAGTAATGGTGATCCCAGCGTGCGCCCAGGCGCTGAGCGTCAGTCCCGAACAGTCATATGCGCTCGGTCCGGTGGCGCCCCAGAGGTAGGGCTTACCGCGTTGGTCCAGAGCAAACACCACGGCGGCGCGAGCTGCGACCGATGCACCAGCGGGGGTTCGGTATCCGACGGGAAGTCCGTTCGCGCCGATTGGCCCAGCTGGCGGGTCGCCCGGGCCACCGCCGCAGTCAAGTTTGGTGCTGTCCATCTTGATGAGGTCGACAATGCGTGCAGCCTCGGCGGCTTGGGCGAGGTAGTTGCCGCCATAGACGGAGGAGAAGGTGTTGGACGGACTCGGCACGCCGGTGAAAGCGGAGCGTTGGACATCCTGGGCTGCGCGCCAGGGTTCAACGGTCATCCAGTTGGCGCGGCTCAGCAGTGCGTCGAGGAACAGGTTGGTGGATGCAACCGGGTCCATGCGTTGCGCGGACGTTCCCCAACTGGCTCGTTGCTGGAAGATGCCGAGGGAGTCGTGGTCATGACCCATGCCTTGGTTCGGGAACTGGATTCCCCTGGGGTCATTGGAATTGGCGAGAACTCGCATCCCCGACTCAGCCAGGCCGGTCATCACTGCGATCACAGCTGCGTGGTCGCCAGCGCGAGCTGAAGCTGTCGCGGCGACAACGCGCGCGTTCTGGGCCTGGGCTGCTGACATGCCTGTGAGGGGGCCGGAGGTCGCGCAGACCGAACCTCCCGACAGACCTGAAAAGCGGCTGTTAGCAACCCCATCGGTGGCGCCGCCGATCAACACGACGAGTGCGGTCAACCCAGCAACGGGCGCGGACAGCATGACGGTGGCAGCGACGCTCAGTCCAGGCATGCCCTTGATGACGCCCGTGCGTGGGTCACCATCCTCGCCCCGACCAGACCCGGCGTTTGTGGATCGTCAAGCCACGGGCGTGCCGGTGGCCGTCAGTCTTGTCCCGTCACCGGCACCATGGCCACGCTCGCTGGACTGTCAACTGACCGCTGCACGCATGCTCTTGCTCGCACCCCCCGCCCTGCATGCCGCCGCCCGCCTCCGGAGCGGCTCAGCTAGAGCGCACTCCCAGCAGCGGGTTTAAGACTGTGTGACCATGGCCGCCTGGGCGGCTCCGATGCAGACTGCCGCCACCCCGAGTTTGGCCACGCGGAACTCCACCAACCGCAGCCTCGGCTTGACGGCCGCTGCGATCGTCTCCTCTAGAGGACCAAGCAGAACAGGCCCAACTGAGGTTACGCCGCCGCCTACGATGATCGCCTCGAGATCCAGAAAGTCGGATACCTGGGCCAGCGCGCGGCCCAGGATTCGCGCCGCGTGGATGATGGCATCGAGAGCTACGCGATCCCCCAGCTGTGCTCGGGTCGCAACCTCTTCTAGGCGAAGCGATGTGCCGGGCTGAGCTATCTCGGCGTAGCTCGCGGAAATCGCTGGACCGGAGACGTACGCCTCGAGATGCCCCAGTTCACCGCACGGACATCGCCGCTCGGTCGCCTGGGGGATTACGGGGAAACACGAGAGCGCGCCGGAGGCACCGTTGGCTCCTTCCAACACTTTGCCGTGGCCAATGATGGCGGCCCCAACGCCAGTGCCAACCGTGACAACGATGGCGTCAAGGATGCCGACTGCAGCGCCGAAGGCAGCCTCCCTATCGCCGCTGCTTTCACGTCGTTGATGACAACCACTGGCAAGGAAAGGGCGGACTGCAAAGCGGACCTGACATCCGCACCGGCCCAGCCCGGGAGGTTGTCGTTCGCCTCTGTGACGCGCCCAGCCGAGTCGATCACCCCGGCAGCCCCTACACCGCAGATGTCCACGCGGAGGTCCATGGATTCAGCCCAGCTGAGCGCCCGCCTGCCATCCCGCACGACTGCCGCCATCACAGCTTCGGGGCCGCCGAGCGCAGGCGTCGGTGCGCGTACTGCGTGCAATAGGTCCCCGTCGCTGGAGACAATCCCTGCGGCGATCTCGGTGCCACCGATGTCTATGCCTAGCGCCACCATGTCCGTTAATCACCCGATGCAGCGGCGACGAGTCGGCGCGTCCCGGCGACCGGGTCGGTGATAGCCGTTCCTACGACCACCGCGAATGCGCCGAGGTCGAAAGCCCTCTGGACATCGACGGGGTCCTGGAAGCCACCTTCCCCGACTGTGGATATTCCTTGGGCCACCAGGTCGGCAATCAAATCGAGATCGGGCTTGGGCCTGTGGACGGTTTGTGTCGTGAAGCCCGACAGCGTGCTGGCTACCAGGTCCGCGCCCGCGGCACGGGCGCACGCACGCCCTCGCCGACCGTCGAGACATCCGCCATGACTTGCAACCTCAGCTCGTCATGCACTCGGCGAATGCACTCGGCGAGGATTGGCGTGGACACCTCGGCGGAGTGAGTCGCCTCCAAAGCGATAATGTCAGCACCCGCCAATGCGAGGCCGGCGGCGAGGTCGAAGGAAGGTGTGATCAGTGGCCGCCCAAACGTCTGGAGAACCTTGTGCAGGCCAACGATGGGCACGCCGACGGCGGCTCTCACGGCCCTAACATTGGACGGGTGATCGATGCGTAGAGCGCGGGCGCCGCCGAGCTCGGCACACCGAGCCAACGTGGCTATCATTTGCGGCGCATGCATAGGGTGCCCTTGCGCAACCTGGCACGAGACGATTAGCCCGCCCATCATGCGCTGGAGGGCTTCCTTGGTCATGCCTGCCTCGCGAGCATGTGTTCGTTGTAGCGCGCGTAGAGGGCGGCGGCGCCCGGCGAGCTGGAGTTCGGACTTAGAAAGTGCGAAAACTCGAAGGTGATGATCTTGTCGACGTGGGGTTGGATGGCATCCAGTTTGTACGCGAGATCCCGCCAATCGGCGGGTGGGAACTTCAAGGGCATGTTCCGGTCGAACGTCTCCATGTTGCACCAAAGCTGTATCCCGTGCTGGTGGGCGAGTTCCTTGGTTGGTCCGAACCAGTCGCCGAGACTCAGTGGATCGGCGATGGTGCCGTCCTGGAAGGCGCACTGGTCGACCAGGCCCTCGTACCGGCGGAAGATCTCGCGCCAGACGCGCACGTGCTCGTCCGGTGTCCGCGGCAGTTGCCTTGGGTCGGCGCTGTACTGGATGTTTGCGAACCCGTAAACCATGTCGTAAAGACCCTGGAAGTAGGGAGACACGAGGATGGGCTTACTGTCCACCGCGCGGATTCGCGTCGCCAGGGCCGTGTTGATGTCCAGGATCCGAAGACTCGAGTCGGCTGTCTCGTGTGGCAAATACCACCCTCCGAAGGCGGGTGAATCGCCGTACATGTCGTGGAGCTCAGCGATCACGTCCAGGTTGATGTTTACTTCGGTCTCCCAGTCGTACCGGTGCCAATAGTAGTTAGAGTCGTACAGACCCAGGTAGATGTTGATATCGCGAGGCTCGGCCAAGTCCAGATAGAGCTTCACGAGGTCTTGGTAGACCGGCATGGTCCGGACGTGCTTCGGGATGACCGTGGACGGGTATGCCAGGCGGGCACCGCGGCCAGCGGCGATAAGGATTGCCGTGTCGATGCCCGCCTCGACGAACGTGTCGAACTCACGTTCCCATTCGCGAGGGCCCCAGTTCTGGGAAGGGATATCATACGTAACTTCATTCAGGAACGTTCCGGTGATACCTTGGTATTTCATGAATTGCTGATCCTTTCAGTCGGCACGCTGACATGGGCGATCACTTGAGGCCCGTAGTCGCCACGCCCTCGACGAAATACCGTTGCCCCAGTAGAAAGACGACGAGCACTGGGATGGTGAAGATCACGCTCGCCGCCATAAGCGGACCCCAGTCAACCCCGTGCTCGGAGAAGAAGCTGTAGAGCCCTATCGAGAGCGTGTACTGGCTCGAGTCGTTCAGGTAGATCAGAGGTCGGAGGAAGTCGGTCCACGCCCACACGAACTGGAAGACGGCAACTGTTGCCAGGGCTGGCCGGGCTCCGGCGCATGCGCCCACCAGGGCAACCACCACCGCACCCGTCAGCAAACTCGCGGTAGTCCTACGCATCTGTTTCATGAGAGCCTCTCGGGGGGGAGGTTGGTAGTGTCCAATCTGGGTATTCTGACTGTACGTCCTGCGAGGCAGCAGGGCAAGAGACGGATGGATCACATTTGGTAGCGTCCAATCATGCTAGGCTCACAGGTGTGAGACGGGTACGTCGATGGGAGCAGCTCGTGACCGAACTCAAGCACGAACGCCTGCGGGAGCAACTGCTGGCGATGATCGCCCAGGATCTGACGTCCCACGAACGGTTGCCAACCGAGCGCGAGATCGCTGCTTCGTTCGGCGTGAGTCGTGTCACGGTGCGCCGAACCTTCCAACAACTTGAGGTGGAGCGCCGTATCTATCGCATCCAGGGGGCGGGGACCTTCGTCGGTGAGCCTGTCATTGCCAAGACGCTGGAGTTGACGTCCTTCAGCCAGGACATGCGGCAACGAGGTCTCCAGCCGGGCTCCCGGCTACTGCTGTCTGAGGTCATCTCCGCTGGGGATGAGATTGGCTATGCCCTGGGCCTTCGGCCCGCCGACCCGGTCATTCACATGGAACGGCTGCGGACCGCCGATGGGTCGCCGATGTGCATCGACAACTCGTACCTGCCGAGCTCACTCTTCCCAGGGCTCATCGAGAACTTCCGCGAGGGATCCCTGTACGAGGTCATGGCGGACACGTACGGAATTCGGCTGGATTGGGCCGACCAGATCCTTCGTTCATCTGTCCTCGCCGAGAGCGAGGCGGAGTTGCTGGATGCCCCCGCTTTCTCTAGTGCGTTCATTGTCGAGCGAACATCTCACGACCAGCGGGGCCGGCCGATCGAGCGAGGGGTCTCGCTGTACCGGGGCGACCGGTACTTCTTCCAACTGCGGACGGGCTGAGGGGTATCCGACAGACCCGCCTTAACCAGTCGACCCCTGTGGTCCCAGAGTTCGATTCATTCGTCGAGGAGTTACCAATGCTGAACAGTACCGAGTACGTCCGTCAGCTGACCACGATCATGGAGTCAGTCGCCAGAACCCAGTCGCAACTCGTGAAGGACGCCGCGGGGCTCGTGCTGGCGTCGCTGCAGAGTGGTGGCGTGATCCATGCCTTCGGCACCGGGCATTCCGAGGGACTGGCCATGGAGATCGCCGGCCGGGCCGGGGGCCTCATTCCAACGAACAAGCTCGCACTACGGGACGTCGTCCTGTACGGAGGTGAATCCCCCGAGATCCTGCGGGACATGGGTCTGGAGCGCGACACGGATATCGCGCACAGGGTATTCGACCTGGCCATGATCGAGCCCTCGGACATCTTCGTCGTAGCATCGAACTCCGGTGTCAACGGGTCGGTAGTAGAGTTAGCTCTCCTCGCTAAGAAAAGCGGGCATCGGCTGATCGCCATCACGTCGATCCAACACACCAACATGGTCGAGTCCAAGCACCCGTCGGGCCGGCGGCTTTGCGACATTGCTGACGTCGTTCTCGACAACGGGGCCCCGTACGGTGATGCGATACTTCCGCTGCCCGATGGCGGATCTGCATGCGCTATATCTTCGATCACGTCCGCCCTGCTTGCCCAGATGATGGTCGCGGAGGTCGTTAGACGGTTCGTCGAGGCCGGCGACACCCCCCCCGTTTACGTCTCGGCGAACGTACCGGGCGGCGACGAACACAACCAAGTCCTCGAGGAGAAGTACACCGACCGGATACGGCGCTCCGCTTGAAGTGACTGTGCAGCAGTCACCTCTTCCAAACCGTTTGGGATGCGTTTGAACCGCCCCGTCATCCTCAAGCTGGAGTCGCGAGGTTGACGGGATCGAGTCCGCCCAACGGAAAGTGCCTTGACCTGCTGACTTGAACGCGCAAGGTAGCGGGGCGCTCAGCCACGCTGCTCCTGCACTGGAGGCGCGACGCAGGGAAGCAACTCGGTTGTCTGGGCACAATCGACTCTTGCGCTGTCGGTCGGTCAGGCCACAGTGTTAATGGAGGATCCAGGGTCATTGCGTTGTCGGTGAGGCGGTCCGCTGACCTGGGCGTTTGAGGGTGCGACACGCCGGGCGGGGATGGGGCAGGCACGGCCCTCGCGCCGATCATGGAGCTGTCGAGGTTCCAGATCTGCTGAAGGACCGTGCCTGCCATGCCATCGTGCCTCACTGCGCCCGTCCCCGACGAGCGCTTGCCCGTGTCTGCCGCGGCGCCTGTCGGTGTGGCGCGATCCGAGCTCACGGAGCGTGACCGCGAGTCGCTGCTCGCAGCCCTTGCGCGGGTGCCCGATCCGCGGGACCCGCGCGGGGTGAGGTACCCGATCGTGGCGATGCTCACGGTTGTGGTCGCCGCGATGCCCTCCGCGCCGAGCACTGTCACATGGCCGTCGAAGCCCTGTTCGCGGAGCGCCAGGACGGTCTGGGCCCCGGCGAGACCGGCACCGACGATGACGACCGACCGCGGCGGGTGGGCGTGGTCCGACGGCGACCGACCGGGTGGTGACGTCGGGCGCACAGGGACCATCACCCGCGCAACGGTAGTCTCCGGGCGGGAGGAACACCGATGTCACAGGTCGGGACGGGCGAGGGGGACGCCGTGGTGCGCACGGAGCCGGCGGACCGGTCGGGTGCCGCCGACCTCGCTGGGCAGGTCGTCCTGGACACGCTCCGCGGCGAACGCGCGGTAGCGGTAGACGACTGCGGCGAGGACGGCGCCGAGCAGCGGGGCGACCCAGAAGAGCCACAGCTGCCCGACCGCACCTCCGCCGGAGAAGATCGCCGCCGCGGTCGACCGAGCCGGGTTCAGGCCGCCACCGGTGATGGGGGCCGCGAGCAGCAGGAGGACCGCGTAGGTCAGGCCGATCGCGAAGGGTGCGACGGTGCGGGCGACACGCTGGCTCGTCGCCGCGAGCACGACACCGACGAGCACTGCCGTTGCGAGGGCCTCGACGAGCAGGGCCGGCACGAGGCCGAACTGAGCCTGTGCCTGCGACAGCGCCGACAGGGGCGAGTGCGCCGCGTAGCCGTTCGCGGTCTGCGCGAAGAAGGTCTTGGTGCTTGCACCTGGGACGCCTTGCTGGACCAGGGCCGGCAGCTTAGACGGGATCGTCAGGAAGAGGACCGCGCCGGCGAGGACCGCACCGAGGATCTGGGCGACCCAGTATGGGACGACGTCACGCCAGGCGATCCGTCCGGCGACCGCTGCCCCGATCGTCACGGCCGGGTTGAAATGACCCCCCGAGACGTGCCCGAGCGCGATCGTGCCGCCGACGAGTGCGAGGCCGAAGCCGAGCGATGTCCCGAGCGCACCGGCGCCCGACAGGTTCGTGTACAGCGCGATGCCCAGGCCGACGAGCACCAGGAAGAAGGAGCCGAAGGCCTCGGCGCCGAGGCGAGCGACGAGACCGGTGTCGTCCGGTCGCGTCGGCACGGGCGGGGTGTTGCCCTGGGACATGGCGTTCCTTTCGTTGCACTCGTGGGCCGCCCGGCCGGGGTCAGTGGCCTCCGTGTCCGGGACGATCATCTACACGGACGCCGATACTCCTAGCCGAGGGCCATCGCGAAGATGTGCATCGCGGTCTGGCCATTGTTCGCGCCCTGGCTAATATCGGGCAACGTGACGTACTGCACGTTCTTGCCCTGCTGCAGCGGCACCGAGGCGTAGTACACGCTCACTGTCTGGTTCACCCGGCCGGTGGCCGTGTTGATGTACGGCACGCTCGCGAGGATATCGCCGCCCGACGCCGCCTGGTTCGCCCACCAGTCGGCGAAGGACAAGGTGAACTGCTGCGTCGTGCCGTCCGTGTAGGTGATCGTCCCGGACCCTGAGGGGTTGCCGGAGTCGCCGGTGCCGAGGAAGCCGAGTGTCGTACCCGATCCCG
>Ga0209747_1002107_pt1 | contig 10257 bp, 6 predicted proteins | sample BarGraNGADG00311_FD_184498 | JGI IMG/M metagenome (GOLD analysis project Ga0209747, IMG submission 184498) | Arctic peat soil microbial communities from Barrow, Alaska - Barrow Graham LP Ref core NGADG0011-311 (SPAdes) (version 2) | ecosystem: Environmental > Terrestrial > Soil > Wetlands > Peat ... | reverse complement strand
TGAGGGGGACCTTGTGGCCGATCTGCTGTTCGTGTTGCTCACGATCGCGGTCTTTGCGGTGTTGGCCGTGGTAGCTCGAGGAGTGGAACGGCTGTGAACGCCGAGAACCTGGTCGGCTTGGTGCTGGCCGTCGCGCTGGTGGTGTTCCTCGTGGTCGCGTTGCTGTTCCCGGAACGCTTCTGATGCACCTACTAATCATCCGCGTACCCCGGGCGGCCCCGCTGGTTCGGCTGCGCATCGGGCGACAGGAGCGGAAGTCGTGAACACCACCACTGCCGGAATGGTCTTCGTCGCGACCCTGGCGGTCGCCCTGATTGCGACCTACCGGCCGTTGGGCGACTACATGGCCCGGGTCTACACCTCGACCCACCACAGCCGGGTGGAGCGGGCGCTGTACCGGGTGGGGGGAATCGACCCCGATGCCGACCAGACCTGGGGCACCTACCTGCGGTCGGTGCTCGCCTTCTCCGGCGTCTCCGTGCTCTTCCTCTACCTGTTCCTGCGGGTGCAGCACTGGCACGTGTTCGGCCATCCGTACGCGGTTCCGCAGATGTCGGCGCACCAGTCCTTCAACACCGCCGCGAGCTTCGTCACCAACACGAACTGGCAGTCCTACTCCGGCGAGTCCGCGCTCGGCTACGTCGTCCAGATGGCCGGACTGGCGGTGCAGAACTTCCTCTCCGCCGCGGTCGGGATGGCTGTCGTCATCGCGCTGGTGCGCGGGTTCGCCCGGCACCGGACCGACCGGCTGGGCAACTTCTGGGTCGACCTGACCCGCACCTGCCTGCGCATCCTGCTCCCCATCACCGCCCTGGCCGCGGTGGTACTCGTCGCCGGCGGCGCCGTGCAGAACTTCCACGGCTACCGCACCGTCACCGGCCTGGCCGGCGGCTCGCAGAGCTTGCCCGGCGGTCCGGTCGCCAGCCAGGAAGTCATCAAAGAGTTCGGGACCAACGGCGGTGGCTTCTTCAACGCCAACTCCGCGCACCCGTTCGAGAACCCGACGGTGTGGACGAACTGGCTGGAGATCTACCTGATACTCGCGATCGGGTTCTCCCTGCCGCGCACGTTCGGCCGGCTCGTCGGGGACAAGCGGCAGGGGCTGGCGATCGTCGCCGTGATGGGCCTGCTCATCGTCGGCAGCGCGGTGCTGGCCGAGACCGGCCAGGCCGTGCACCACGGCACCGTGCCGGTCGCCGTCGGCGCGGCCACCGAAGGCACCGAGACCCGCTTCGGGGTACCGGACTCCGCCGCCTTCGCGACGGCCACCACCGTGACCTCGACCGGGGCGGTGGACAGCTTCCACGACTCCTACACCAGCCTCGGTGGCGCCGTGACGCTGCTGGACATGATGTTCGGCGAGATCGCGCCGGGCGGCACCGGCTCGGGCCTCTACGGCATCCTGGTCCTCGCCGTGCTCAGCGTCTTCGTCGCCGGCCTGATGGTGGGGCGGACCCCGGAGTACCTGGGGAAGAAGATCGCCGGCCGGGAGGTGAAGTTCGCCTCCCTGTATCTGCTGACCACGCCGACGCTGGTCCTGGTGGGCACCGCGCTGGCGATGGCCCTGCCCGGTGAGCGCGCCGCGATGGCCAACGCCGGCCCGCACGGCCTGTCCGAGGTGCTCTACGCCTTCACCTCGGCGGCGAACAACAACGGCTCGGCGTTCGCCGGCCTGGCGGTGAACACCGCCTGGTACAACACCGCGCTCGGGGTCGTGATGCTGCTCGGGCGGCTGCTGCCCATGATCTTCGTCCTCGGCCTGGCCGGGTCGCTCGCTCGGCAGCGCGCGGTCCCGGCCTCGGCCGGAACCCTGCCGACCCACCGGTTGCAGTTCGTCGGCCTGCTGACCGGCGTGACGCTCATCGTGGTCGCCCTCACCTACTTCCCGGCGCTCGCGCTGGGGCCGCTGGCGGAAGGTCTGCACTGATGTCCACGACCACGCTCGACAACACGCCGGTCGGGCCGGGCGCGCCGGAGCCGCCCGCCGCAGCGGAGGGACCCCGGCGGGTGCCGAGCGGCCTGCTCGACCCCAAGCAGATGCTGCGGTCGCTGCCGGACGCGGTGACGAAGCTGAACCCGGCAACGCTCTACAAGAACCCGGTCATGTTCATCGTGGAGATCGGCTCGGTGTGCACCACCGTGCTCGCCATCCGCGACCACACCAGCTTCGCCATTCAGATCGCGGTCTGGCTGTGGCTCACCGTGATCGCCGCGAACCTCGCCGAGGCGGTCGCCGAGGGGCGCGGCAAGGCCCAGGCGGAAGCGCTGCGCCGGGCCAAGACCGACACCATCGCCCGTCGGGTCGTCGACTGGACGCCGGCGGCCGCGGCCGGTCAGCTGCGCGAGGAGCCGGTGCCGGCACCCCAGCTCGCGCAGGGTGACGTGGTGATCTGTGCGGCGGGTGAGCTCATCCCCGGCGACGGTGACGTCATCGACGGGATCGCCGCGGTCGACGAGTCGGCCATCACCGGTGAGTCCGCGCCGGTGATCCGGGAGTCCGGGGGGGACCGGTCCAGCGTCACCGGCGGCACCAAGGTCCTTTCCGACCAGATCATCGTCAAGATCACGCAAAGGCCCGGGGAGAGCTTCATCGACCGGATGATCGCCCTGGTCGAGGGGGCGAGCCGGCAGAAGACCCCGAACGAGATCGCCCTCAACATCCTGCTGGCCAGCCTGACCATCATCTTCCTGTTGGCGGTGGCCACCCTGCAGCCACTGGCAATCTTCTCCAAGGCCCAGCAGCCGGGCATCCCGGACAGCGCATCACTGACCAGCCAGGGGGTCACCGGCATCGTGCTGGTCTCGCTGCTGGTCTGCCTGATCCCGACCACGATCGGCGCGCTGCTCAGTGCGATCGGCATCGCCGGGATGGACCGGCTGGTGCAGCGCAACGTGCTGGCGATGTCCGGCCGGGCGGTCGAGGCCGCCGGCGACGTCAACACCCTGCTGCTGGACAAGACCGGCACGATCACGCTGGGCAACCGGCAGGCGAGCGAGTTCGTCCCGGTCGGCGGCGTCCCGGCGCAGGAACTCGCGCAGGTCACGCAGCTGTCGTCGCTGTCCGACGAGACCCCGGAAGGACGCTCGATCGTGGTGCTGGCCAAGGAACGGTACGGCCTGCGGCAGCCGGGCCCCGGGGAGCTCACGCACGCCCGGTTCGTCGCCTTCAGCGCGCAGACCCGGATGAGTGGCGTCGACCTGCCCGCCGCCGGCGGGACAGTGCGGCAGGTCCGCAAGGGTGCGGCCGGCTCGGTGAGCGCCTGGGTGCGCGAGCGTGGGGGCGAGGTGCCCGCCGAGATGGGGCAGGTCGTGGACGGGATCTCGGCCGCCGGCGGCACCCCGCTGGTGGTCGCCGAGGCCGCCGCCGGCACCGCCCGGGTGCTCGGCGTGATCCACCTCAAGGACGTGGTGAAGGTCGGGATGCGGGAGCGGTTCGACGAGCTCCGGGCGATGGGCATCCGCACCGTAATGATCACCGGTGACAACCCATTGACCGCTCGGGCCATCGCCGAAGAGGCCGGGGTCGACGACTTCCTGGCCGAGGCCACGCCGGAGGACAAGATGGCCTTGATCCGCCGCGAGCAGGCGGGCGGCAAGCTCGTCGCGATGACCGGCGACGGCACCAACGACGCCCCCGCGTTGGCTCAGGCCGATGTCGGCGTGGCGATGAACTCCGGCACCTCGGCCGCCAAGGAGGCCGGGAACATGGTCGACCTGGACTCCAACCCCACCAAGCTCATCGAGATCGTCGAGATCGGCAAGCAACTGCTCATCACCCGGGGCTCGCTGACGACGTTCTCGATCGCCAACGACGTCGCCAAGTACTTCGCGATCATCCCGGCGATGTTCGCCGGCGTCTACGGCGGGCTGGACACCCTCAACGTCATGCGGCTGCACTCGCCCCAGTCGGCGATCCTGTCGGCGGTCATCTTCAACGCCCTGATCATCGTCGCGCTGATCCCGCTGGCCCTGCGCGGGGCGCGATACACCCCGTCCTCGGCGAGCCAGATGCTGCGCCGCAACCTCTACGTCTACGGCCTGGGGGGACTGATCGCCCCGTTCGTCGGGATCAAGCTCATCGACCTGATCGTCCAGTTCCTGCCCGGGATCCGGTAAACCATGGCTCGCTTCACCGCAACCGCCCGCCAGTACACCGCCGCCGTGCGCATCCTGGTGCTGTTCACCGTCGTGCTGGGGGTGGCCTACCCGCTGGCGGTGACCGCCGTGGCCCAGGTGCCCGGGCTGAAGTCCCGCGCCGACGGCTCGCTGGTCACCAGCGGCGGTCAGGTCGTCGGGTCGAGGTTGATCGGGCAGCCGTTCACCGACGCGAAGGGCAACGCCCTGGTCCAGTACCTGCAGACCCGCCCGTCCGCAGCCGGCACCGGAGCGACCGGGTATGACCCGACCGCCTCCGGGGCGTCGAACCTCGGCCCGGAGTCGGTGCTGGACACGCTGCCCGACCCGGCCAAACCCGGCGACACCGGAAAGCAGTCGCTGCTGACCCAGGTCTGCACCCGCAGCCAGACCGTCGGAGCGCTCGAAGGGGTCGACGGCGCCCGACCGTTCTGCACCCCCGGCGGTGTCGGTGCGGTGCTCGCCGTCTTCCACGCCGGCCCGGGCTACCAGGGCCCGATCACCCGGGTCGTCAGCGTCAACGAGGCCTGCCCGGCCCAGCCGTTCCTGGCGGACTACCAGGGGGTGACGGTCCAGTGCGCGACGTTCGGGCCGGACTACACCGCCGGCCAGGTCGTCCCGATCCGCGGGAGCGCACCGGCGCACCCGGCGGTGCCGGCCGACGCCGTCACCGCGTCCGGCTCCGGCCTCGACCCGGACATCTCGCCGGCCTACGCCCGCCTGCAGGCGGCCCGTGTCGCCAAGGCGCGCGGAGTGGGTCTTGAGCAGGTACTGGCGGTGATCGACAAGCACACGTCCGGCCGCGATCTCGGCTTCCTGGGAGAGCCGCGGGTCAACGCCCTGCAGGTGAACCTCGACCTTGACCGCAGCTACCCGTACCACGGTGAGTAGTCGGGCTCGGCGGACACCGACGGGTGGGTGAGCGGCGTGGCATTTGGCACCGTGTGGGCCCGGCGCTTCTCCCGTCGGCGCGGCGGCTGCCGGGCCGCCGCACCCCCGGCCGACGGACGATGTTGATAGCCCGAGGCGGTGGCTGATGGGACGAGGCCAGCTGCGGGTCTACCTCGGCGCCGCGCCCGGGGTCGGCAAGACCTTCGCCATGCTCGACGAGGGGCAGCGCCGGGCCGGCCGCGGCACCGATGTCGTGGTCGGCTACGTCGAGACCCACAACCGGCCACTAACCGCGGCCAGGCTGGCCGACCTGGAGGTCCTGCCCCGCAGGCAGCTGACCTACCGCGGGACGTCGTTCACCGAGATGGACGTGGACGCGGTGCTGGCCCGTCGACCCAAGGTCGCACTCGTCGACGAGCTCGCGCACACCAACGTGCCGGGCTCGCCCCGGCCGAAGCGCTGGCAGGACGTCGAGCTGCTGCTGGAAGCCGGCATCGACGTGATCAGCACCGTCAACATCCAGCACCTCGAGTCGGTCAACGACGTGGTGGAGGCCATCACCGGCATCCCGCAGCGCGAGACCGTCCCGGACTCGGTGGTCCGGGCCGCCGACCAGGTGGAGCTGGTCGACATGACCCCCGAGGCGCTGCGCCGACGGATGGCGCACGGCAACATCTATGCGCCGGAGAAGGTCGACGCGGCGCTGGGCAACTACTTCCGCACCGGCAACCTCACGGCGTTACGGGAGCTGGCCCTGCTCTGGCTGGCCGACTCCGTGGACGAGGGGCTGCAGCGCTACCGCGAGCAGCACGGCATCGAGGGCACCTGGGAGACCCGGGAACGCGTCGTGGTCGCCCTCACCGGCGGGCCGGAGGGCGAGACCCTGATCCGCCGCGCCGCTCGGATCGCGGCCCGAGCCACCGGCGGCGAGCAGCTGCTCGCCGTCCACGTGGCCCGCAGCGACGGACTCGCCGGTGCCAGCGTGGCCGCGCTCACCAAGCAGCGGGTGCTGGTCGAGTCCCTCGGCGGCAGCTACCACTCGGTGGTCGGCGACAACGTCCCCACCGCGCTACTGGACTTCGCCCGGGCCCACAACGCCACCCAGGTCGTGCTCGGGGTCAGCCGCCGGTCGCCGCTGCGGGCCGCGCTCACCGGTGCCGGTGTCGGCACCACCGTCACCCGGCTGTCCGGGCCGATCGACGTCCACATGGTCAGCCACGCCTACGTCGGCAAGGGCCGAGTGCTGCCGCAGCTCACCCGCGGGCTGTCCGTGCGCCAGCGGCTGGCCGGAGCGGCGGTCGGCGCCGTACTGCTCCTGGCCCTCACCGTGCTGCTCGCCGCGCTGCGCGGCCACATCGGGCTGGGCAGTGACCTGCTGCTCTACCTGGTGGCTGTCGTCATCGTCGCGCTCGTCGGCGGGCTGTATCCGGCGCTGGCCGCCGCGGTGGTCGGGTCGCAACTCCTCAATTGGTTCTTCACCCCGCCGATCCACAGCTTCACCATCCGCAACACCGACAACATCCTCGCCCTGGCGGTGTTCGTCTTGGTCGCCGCGCTGGTCAGCTCGGTGGTCGACCTCTCCGCCAGGCGCAGCCAGGAAGCGGCTCGGGCCAGCGCCGAGGCCGAGACCCTGTCCACCCTGGCGGGCAGCCTGCTGCGTGGCGAACAGGCAATGCCCGCCCTGTTGCTACGGGTGCAGGAGGCTTTCGCGGTCACCGCGGTCAGCCTGCTGCGTCGCCAGAGCAGCGCTCCGGGCAGCGCCGGGGTGACGTCGTCCAGGCCTGATGCGGCCAGCCTGCGCGGCACCTGGGAATGCGTCAGCAGCGTCGGGGACGACCCGTGTCTGCATCCCGAAGACGGCGACGCCGAGGTATCGGTCGGCGACGAGCTGGCGCTGGTGCTACGGGGACGGGTGCTGCCGGCCGAGGACCAGCGGGTGCTCGCCGCCTTCGCCGCCCACGTCGGCGCCGCCTACCAGCAGCGGCAGCTGCAGGCCGCCGCGGCCGCCGCGGCCCCGGTGGCCGAGGCCGACCGGATGCGGACGGCGTTGCTGAATGCGGTCAGCCATGACCTGCGCAGCCCGCTCGCGGTGGCCAAGGCGGCCGTTTCCAGCCTGCGATCGGCCGAGGTGCACTGGCCGGAGCCCGATCGGCAGGAGCTGCTCGCCAGCGCCGACGCCGCCCTGGACCGGCTCACCGAACTGGTCACCAATTTGCTCGACCTGTCCCGACTGCAGGCGGGAGTGCTCGCGGTGTTCCCCCGCCCGGTCGGCCTGGACGACGTGGTCAGCCGGATCCTCGACCAGGGCGCAACGCCCGACGCGGTCGAGATCGACGTCCCGCCCGAGCTCCCCGAAGTGCTGGCCGATCCGGGACTGCTGGAGCGGGTGCTCGCCAACCTGGTGCAGAACGCCCTTCGGCACAGCCCGCAGGGCTCTCCGGTGCGGCTGGCCGGTAGCGCCCACGGCTCCGCGGTGGAGCTGCGGGTGATCGACCGGGGGCCCGGCATTCCCGAGACGGAACGGGAGCAGGCGTTCGCCCCGTTCCAGCGGCGGGACGACCTGTCGACCAGCACCAGCGCCGGCGTCGGGCTCGGCCTGGCCATCGCCCGCGGCTTCACCGAAGCGATGGCGGGGACCCTGTCCATGGACGACACCCCTGGCGGTGGCCTCACGATGGTGATCTCCCTGCCCGCCACCGGCCCGCTCCAGGCACCAGGCGGGACGGTCGCCGGCGCGTCGACCGGCCGAATGGATGACGGCTGGCCGCCGGGTGCCACCGGCGACGCCAGATCACCGGCCAGCGGAGCAGCGAAGTGAGGACCCACGTCCTCGTCGTCGAGGACGAGCCGGCGATGCGCCGTGCCCTGGCCCTGAACCTCACCGCCCGCGGCTACCGGGTCAGCGTCGCCGAGGACGGCACCACCGCCCTGAACGCCGCGGCCAGCGGGGCCCCGGACGTCATTGTGCTCGACCTCGGGCTGCCTGACCTCGACGGCATGGACATCATCCGGGCCGTGCGGGGCTACTCCCGGACGCCGATCGTCGTGCTGTCCGGCCGCGCCGGCAGCGGCGACAAGGTGGACGCGCTCGACGCCGGCGCCGACGACTACGTCACCAAGCCCTTCGACGTCAACGAGCTCGTCGCCCGGCTGCGCGCCGCCACCCGCCGCGCCGGCAGCGGCGATGCCCACACCCTGATCCGCATCGGCCACACCGCGATCGACCTAGCCGGGAGGACGGTGACCCGCAGCGGACCCGACGGGCAACCGGAGCGGGTAACGCTGACCCCCACGGAGTGGCAGCTGCTGGAGGTCCTGCTCACCCATCCGGGCCGACTCATCAGCCAGCGTCAGCTGCTGTCGGAGCTGCGCGGCCAACCCGGCTACACCGACGGCAGCTACCTGCGCCTCTACATCGCCCAACTCCGGCACAAACTCGAGGACGAACCCAGCCGCCCCCGCCATCTGCTCACCGAGCCCGGCATGGGCTACCGCTACCAGCCATGAGCCGCCTTACCCGCCAGCCGTGTTGGCTGGCGCCAAGTTGGCACCGATCAGGGGATGCGGGTCATTCGGGCACCGGGTGGCTCTCGGCCAACAGCGCCGCGCCAACCTGGTCTACCAACGCGACGGCGACGAGCCGCTGCTCCAGGGTGGGCCGGGTGTCGGGGGTCAGCAGGAAACCGACCCTGCAGGATGCCGCCGCTCTTCACCAGCAGTTTGGTCTCTCGGTCGCGGGGCAGGCCCTCGGCCTCCACGTCCCAGGCACGGTGCCCGGCCACGACGTGACCGTCCCGCTGCAACCAGGGCGGATTGCCCAGGCCGGCGACCCCGTGCTGGAAGTGGCAGGAGCGCAGCGAGAGCAACCGAACCAGCCGATCGGACACCTCCGTGATCACGGCCGAGGGCGAGCCGCCGGCGGCCACGGCCTCGGCGGTGGCGTAGATTCCGCCGAGGTAGCCCGCCCGCCGACCTGCGGCCACATGCTGGCGACGTCCCCAGACCGCGAGTTCGGTGACGGCCACGCCGATGAGGAGCAGCAGGACGGTCGGCTCGGCGTCGGCCCGGCGAGTGATGTCGAACCGCTCGTAGCTAGCTGGGGCACGACGACGCCGAACGGGGGCTGGGACGCCTGGCTCACCGCCCAGTTGGCCGAGCCGGGATGGGGAGAGGACCACGGATGCCGACGACGCTGGAGCAGGCCAAAGCCGATCTGATCGACCGCGCCATCCAGACGCTTCGCCAGGGCAGCGGCGGGCTGGCGCAGTTGGAGGCCGCCGGGTTCGAGTGCTTCCTGCGGGAGTACTACCGGCGCGCCCTGCCGGACGACATCGTCGACCGCAGCGAGATCGACCTGTTCGGGATGGCCTTGGCGCACTGGGAGCTTGGTGGCCACCGCGAAGCCGGGGCGCCGCACATCCGCGTCTACACCCCGGTGTTCGAGCAGGACCACTGGCAGTCCGGTCACACCGCCGTGCAGATCGTCACGGACGACATGCCGTTTCTGGTGGACTCGGTCGGCATGCTGCTCAGCCGGCAGGGCTACGGGCTGCACCTCATGGTCCACCCGGTGTTCCTGGTGCGGCGCAATGACAGCGGCGACGTGGCCGCGATCCGGCCACCGGGCCGACCTGTCGAGGGCGCTCAGGCGGAGTCGTTCATCCATGTCGAGATCGACCGGCAGACCGAGCCCGAACTGCTCGAGGAGTTGCGAGCTGATCTGATCCGCGTGCTGGCCGATGTGCGGGCCGCCTACGAGGACTGGCCGGCCATGCGCCAGGCCGCCTTGAACGTCGCCGGTTCGCTGGCCGAGCCCGTGCCGACCTCGGCGGCCGAGCGGGACGAGGCGCGCGCGCTGCTGGAGTGGATGGCCGATGACCACTTCACCTTCTTGGGCTACCGGGAGTACAACCTGCTCACCGAGCGCAGCCCGGACGGAGCGGACGGCCAGACCGACGTCCTGCGCTCGATTCCGGGCACCGGGCTCGGCATCCTGCGCGACACCGGTGACCCGGTTTCCCGCAGTTTCGCCAAGCTGCCCGCCGAGGTCCGCAGCAAGGCCCGCGACGCCTCCCTGCTGAACCTCACCAAGGCCAACGCCTACGCGACAGTGCACCGCCCGACGCACCTCGGCTACGTCGGGGTGAAAAGGTTCGACGCGGCCGGCAACGTGGTGGGCGAACGCCGGTTCCTCGGCCTGTGGAGTGCCGCCGCATACAACATGCGGCCGGA
>Ga0209747_1002103_pt1 | contig 10266 bp, 10 predicted proteins | sample BarGraNGADG00311_FD_184498 | JGI IMG/M metagenome (GOLD analysis project Ga0209747, IMG submission 184498) | Arctic peat soil microbial communities from Barrow, Alaska - Barrow Graham LP Ref core NGADG0011-311 (SPAdes) (version 2) | ecosystem: Environmental > Terrestrial > Soil > Wetlands > Peat... | reverse complement strand
CAGCCGCCCGGCGCGTGCTACGCTCTGCCCGTGTAAGCGATTACATCATAGCCGATGCACGCGTCCGGCGTGAAGTCTCGCACGTCCACAACCATTGCCGCCGCCGACGTCCCGCTCGCCACGACTGTGGCTGTCGAGCGGGGTGGTCGTCAAGCCTCCCCGGGACCCGCGGCCTGCGGCGCCACCGGGTCCCAGTTCATCAGCCAGGCGTGATCTGGGTCCACCGTGAAGTGCCAGGCCCGGTTGGGGCCGGCCATGATGTTGAGGTAGTAGCAGTCGTAGCCGGCCGGGGCGCCGACCGGGTGGTAGCCGAAGGGGACCAGGACGACGTCGCCGTCGCCCGGGGCGAGGGATTCGTCGAGAGCCCGGTCGAGAGTGTAGACGCGCTGGAAGGCGAACCCCCGGGGCTTGGCGAACCGATAGAAGTAGAGCTCCTCGAGGCGGGCCTCGGTCGGCGGATCCTCCGTGTCGTGCTTGTGGGGCGGGTAGCTGGACCAGTTGCCGCCCGGCGTGAACACCTCGAAGGCGATCAGACGGCCGGCCTCGGCCGTGGGCGGCAGGAGGTGGTGGATCTTTCGCGCGGTCTGCCCGGTCCCCCGGGCCTCGACCAGGATCTCCTCGGGCGGCACGCAGGCCGTCCGCCTGACCGGGCCGGCCGGCGCGGCGGCCACGACGACGAGGGCCTCGGTCTCCGCGACGATCTCGATCGGCAGCCCGGGCGCCACCAGGATCACCGGCGGCGGCGGGCCGTCGAAGACGCTCACCCGGGAGCCCACGACGCCGAAGTCGTGGTCGCCCGCACGGACCGCGGCCCGACCCTCGAGCACCAGGACCAGGCGCTCCTGGTCGTCGGCCGGACGGCTGGCCGGCTGCCCCGGCCGGAGCCGGTACGCGGCGAAGTCGACGTAGCTCCACCCTGCGGAAGCCGGGTCCACGGCCACGATCGTCCCGTCCGGGGCCGGCGCCGCCGCGCGGCGGTGCAGCCGTCCCCGGTGCCGGGCCGGGTCGCCGGGATGCGGCACGGCGGCGACAGCGCGCCCGGAGATCCCCGGCGCGGGGCCGGTCGACCCTCGGACGCGGAGGGAGACGGGGAGGACCATCCGTTCGGCGCCGCCGCCGCGGCTCGCTGGAGCGGCGATGCTCTCGATGAGCCACCGGACCGCCGACCGGCCCATCTCGCCCTTCTGTTGGGCCACCGTCGTGAGGGGCGGCTCCACCCAGGCCGCGGCGTCGATGTCGTCGAACCCGATCACGCTGACGTCGTCCGGGACGCGGCGGCCGGTCGCTCGGAGGGCACGCAACGCCCCGATCGCGGTCAGGTCGTTATAGCAGGCGATCGCCGTCAGCTCCGGTGCCTGCTCGAGCAACGCGGCCACGCCGCGTTCGCCGCTGTCGACTTGGCCTTCGCCGCGCACAACCGGCGTCCAGTCGGGTGCGAGTGCGGCGTCTGCGCACGCGCCGAGGAAGCCCTCGAGACGGGGTGTGGCGGCGGTGTACGTGCCGGGCCCACGGATGTACCCGATGTGCCGGTGCCCGAGCTCCAGCAGGTGTTGCACCGCGAGGCTACTGCCCCCTTCGTTGTCGCTGACGATCACGGGCACGGAGATCCCGGCCGGTTCGGCGTTGACCACCACGACCGGGATCGGTGCCCTAAGGAGCCTCGCCCAGTGCTGTTCGGAGATCTGGCTCGATGCGACGATGATGCCGTCTACGCGGCGGTCTACCATCAGGTCGAGGTAACGCATGGACCGCTCTTCGTCATAGGCGGCGCTGCCGAGCAGCATCGTGTACCCGAGCGCGCGCGCCGCGTCATCCGCGGCCTGCACGAGCTCGGGGAAGAACGGGTTCTGGATGTCGGTCACGATCAGCCCGAGCGTCTGGGTGCTCTTCATCTTGAGCGAGCGCGCGATGCCCGACGGCCGGTAGTCGAGTTCCTCGACCGCGGCCAACACGGCCGCCACGGTCTCGGGCCGCGAGTTGCCGATGCCCGCCAAAACGCGGCTCACGGTGGCGGTGGAGACCCCAGCACGCAGCGCGACCTCGCGGATCGTCGCCGGCGGTTGCCCGTCACTCCTCAAAGCGTCGCCTCCTCACCTGCCGAGTGCCTCAAACTGCCACGGTCACCCGCGCACTGAGAGGCCGAGCAATTCCCGAACCAGCCGGATGCCGTCGGTCGCGATCGCGACGGGCTCCTCGGACCAGTACGCCGGGTTGAACGTCTCGAGGCTCCACGGCCCGGCATAGCCTCGGCCACGCAACTCGGCCACAAGTTCTGCCAGCCGGATCACACCGCGCCCAGGCAGGAGCCGGTCGGCGTCCTCGATCTCCCGCGGGGGCTTCGCCGGCGCGTCGTTGAGGTGAACCATCGCCAGGCGATCCACCGGGAACCCGTCGAGCGACCCTGAGCCACCGGCGTGCCAGTGGCAGGAATCCAGCACCACCTCGACCCCAGGCACCTCCGCGACCACCTCGGCCGACCGCGCGGGCGTGTCGATCGGGCAGTCGGCGAAGCCGAGGAACTCGAACGCAATCCGGACGTGGTCGTCCGCTGCCCGGTCACGAGCAATCGCGAGCCCCTCCTGCATCGTCGCGGCCGCCTGCTTCCGGTCGACGCCCGAGGTGCGAGGCGGCACCACGAGGAGGTACGCAGCGCCGAGTGCACGGCAAATCTCGAGGCGGGGCGGCAACTCCTCGTCGAGACGCTCTCGGTCGAGCGTGCCATCCGAGCGCAGCTGGAGTTGGATGCCGTTGAGGCTCCAAACTTCGCCGGGGCGGACAACCGCCGCCGCCTCGCGTACCTCGTTCGGCGCGTCCAGGAGTCGTTCGGCCCGGACCTCCACGCCGTCGAAGCCGGCCGCTCGCGCGATCTCGATGTGGCCAGCCGTCGGCGTCGTCATGATCGTCGCGCCGTTGAGGTAGACGCCGCGGCCGGCGGTCGGTTTCATGCCCATTCTCACGGACTCCTTTCGGGACGCCTTACTTCTCGCGGATCACGCCGAAGGTGAGTCCGGTCATGACGTGCCGCCGCGCGAAGAGAATCAGCCCCAGCGGCAGCAGGAGGGCGATCACGCCGCCCGCCGCCATGTCGTTCCAGATGCCCGTCGACCACCTCTGGGATTTCACCTCCTTCGGACGTCAAGGGTCGAACGGACCCCCTCAGATCTCGTCGAGTTGTACGGGCCGGTGCTCGGCCCTCGAGCGGGCGGCCGCAACGGCGATTCGCATCGCCTGCAGCGCATCCTGGGCCGTGCAGGGGCTCGCGATCTCCCCGCGGGCGACTCGCAGGAATGCCATCAGCTCCGTGCGATAGGCCGTCTCGAAGCGGGTCAGGAAGCTCTTCCATGCCGGCCCAGGAAGGGCCCGGGCATCAGCCTCCAGGGAGCGGAGCGGCGTGCGGTCCCCTAACCCGACCGCCACGGAATCCTTCGAGCCGACGACCTCCATCCGGATGTCGTAGCCGCGCGGATCGTGCCGGGTCTGCCCGAGCACGGCGAGGGTGCCGTCGCCCAGCTCGAGGATGACCGCGCCGGTGTCGACGTCGTCGTAGCGCTCGAAGATCGGGAAGCCCCGGACGGCGCCCGCGGCGTACAGCTCAGTGACCTCCTGGCCGGTCACCCAGCGGAGCGCGTCGAAGTCGTGGATCGAGGAGTCGCGGAAGAGCCCTCCGGAGATCGGGATGTAGGCATCCGGGGGCGGCTCGTGGTCGTGGGCGATGAGGCGGACCAGGTAGACGGTGCCCAGTTCACCGCTCTCCACCATCCGGCGGGCCTCCCGGTAGGCAGGGTCGAACCGGCGCTGGAAGCCGACCTGGACGGTCGCTCCTGCCGCCTCGATCTTGTCGACCAGAGCGACGGTCTCGTCGAGGTCGAAGGCGAGCGGCTTCTCGCAGAAGACCGGCAGGCGCCGGTCCACGGCCATCGACACGAGCCGAGCGTGGGCGTCGGTCGAGGCGGTCACGAGCACGGCGTCGGCCGTGTCGAGAGCCTCCTCGGGACTCGCGGCCACGCGGCCTCCGATCGCTTCCGCGGCCTCCCGGGCGCGGGCCGCGTCGACGTCGGAGATGATCAGCTCTACGTCCGGCTGAGCCGCGACCAGCCGACCGTGGAGCTGCCCGATCCGGCCGGCGCCGACGAGTGCGATCTTCATTTCCCCCTCCGTCTAGGGACGCCCACGCTCGTCAGGCCGCAGTGGTCCGGCGGGCGAGGTCGCTGAGCGCGAACCGGATGACGGCGTACGACATCGCCGCACTCTCGGATGGCGGCCGCCAGGTCGTGTCGTGCTCGACCAGGAGCCAGCCGCGATAGCCGCGGCTGGCCAGCTCGGCCAGGACGCCGCGCACGTCGAGCTCGCCCTGGCCGACCTCGGTGAAGACGCGCTGGCGCAAGCCCTCGAGGAATCCGTCGATGTCGCCAGCCCGCATCCTGGCTGCGACCGCCGGATCGACGTCCTTCAGATGGATGTGCCGGACGCGCTCGCCGTACGTCCGGAGGGCCGCGACTGGGTCTCCCCCGCCGAGGATGTAGTGGCCCGTGTCGAGGTTGAGGGCGACGAGATCCGGGTCGCTGGCGGCCATCAGCCGGGCAACCTCGTCGGGCGTCTCGAAGTAGGTGCCCGTGTGGTGATGAAAGGCGAGCACGTGCCCCAGATCGCGGGCCGCCTCCGCCAGCGTCTCTAGCAGGCGGGCGAATCTCTCGACCCCGGCCGCGGTCATCCGCGGGACATCCACCCCGCCCGCGCGGCCGCCGAGCCCGACGCGATCCGGACAGAGCGGGAGCGCCGCCACCAGCACGTCGCCGTCGGCCGCGTGGAGGTCGGCCAGCTTCGTCCGCCCGACCTCGAGGGCGCCGGAAACAGGCCCGTCGATCGTGCATTCGAGGCAGGCATAGACCTCCGCGATTCGGAGATCTCGCGCCTGCAGGGCATCGCGGAGTGCTTCTCCCCGCGGGAAGCTGCTGCCGAGCTGGCTGCCACGGTAGCCGAGCCGCGCCATCTCGTCGAGGATCGTCAGCGGATCGATGGGCGGGGTGAGGTCCGGCAGGTCGTCGTTCGCCCACAGGATCTGGTTGATGCCGAGCGTCGCCCCGGCGAGCTGCCCCGCTCCAGGGAACCCGGCCATGGGTCGATCAAGCACTGCTTCTTCGGTCATCGCTGTGGCTCCTCGGCCCCATCAACTGGCAGGAGGCTGTTCCTGATGCTCGTCGGCAGCCACGGCGGATTCGAGCCGGCTCTCGTTCCGAACCGGGGTGGCCCGAGTTCCTTCAGGCAGGGCCCAGGATGCTGGGACACCCACCACAGGAGATCTCGACGTCCGTGGCCGGAGCGCGCCGGGAAAGCGCGCGAAGGCTCAGAGGCCGTGGGTTCGGGTTGCGCTGCCGGAGGCCGCTGCTCCGGGGAGACAGCGCGGTGAGGTGGGCGCTCAGTGCGAGGGCACCCGAGCGGCTGCGGCCGAGCTCCGTCCACTTCACTCCACGAGCAGTGGCTGCAATCGATTGCATTCGCAACATAGCAGGCGGGCCGGAGCGGTGTCAATCGCAATCCTATGGTCCCCAGAGAAAGGGATGCTTCCAAGGATCGGGCCCGTCGCTGACCCGGAGGCGACCGATCAATCCGTCGCTCGCGTCGACTCGCGAGGTTGAGCGAACGGCCGTCCTGACCCGAACTCGTGCAGGAACCCCGAGACGCCGCTCGTGCTGCCGAGAGAGCGAGGCGACTCCCCGCAGCGCTGCCGCCGACCGCCTTTGGTGCCGGGCGCGCCCCCTGGGCACAACGGCCCTCGTGGTCCCTACCCCGGGAGGGCAGCTCCTTCGACGCACACGCCGGTGACGCCGAGCGCGGCGAGCCGTGCCAACGTGACCCGATGGCGCACTGTCCAGGCGACCACCTCGAGCCCGGCCGCGCGCGCGCGCTCCATGCCGCGGCGATCAATGCTGTGCCACTCCGCCGCCACCCCGGCACAGCCGAGCGCCTGTGCCTGCGCGAGGGTCGCCGGGCGCAGGTCGTCGGCGTTGAGCCAGCAGCGCCAGGTTGGGGCGAACTCCCGGATGTGTTCCAGCGCTACCGCCTCGAACGAAGACACCGCGGCGCCGGCCAGATCGGAACCTCGCGCGGACCGGAGGACGTCGACGACCGCTTCGCCCAGGTCCTCCTTCAGCTCGACGTCGAGGAAGGCCGGCGGCGGCACCGCGGCGAGGACGGCCGCGAACGTCGGTACCCCAAGCACACCGAGCTCGGCCGCGGTCAGCTCGGCGGCCCGTTCGGGGCGTGCCTGGACGCGCTCGAGCGTCGCGTCGTGCAGGACGACCGGAATGCCGTCGCGTGACAGGCGTACGTCGAACTCGAGGCCATCACAGCCGGGGATCGCGAGCGCCGCGCGGAAGGCCGCGAGGCTGTTCTCCGGGTGGTGACGATGGTCGCCGCGGTGCGCCAGGCGCAGGGGGCTCGGACGCGGCGAGGGCGCGGTCGGCCCCGCCACCCGCTCGTCGGTCATCGCTTTCGACATGTCGAGCTCCTCCCGTCGCCTGGATGCGTCCACAGGATGCGTCCGCATAACTTGTAGACGTCGCGTCAGTTATGCTAGCCTCGTTTAATCGATTGCATCGCCCCTGCCATGGAGGCCGAGCCGAGATGAGCCAGGTGAAGGCGGCACCTGCGCCGAGAGCCGGCGAACGGGCGGGCGTAGGCGACCCGGCCCGGGCGTCATCCCGCCGGGAGAGCATGACGGCCCTGCTGTTCCTGGCCCCCTCGCTCCTTGTCTTCCTCGCCTTCGTCTTCTACCCACTCGTCCGGTCGCTCTTCCTGTCGGTCCACGCGAACGACATCATCGGTCAACCGACGCGCCTCGTTGGCCTAGAGAACTACGTGGCGATGCTGACCGGGCCGGAGTTCCGGCTCGTGCTGTGGACCACGTTCTGGTTCGCCGCGCTCACAGTGATCCCCAGCATCGCGATCTCGCTCGTGCTCGCGCTCCTGCTCTCGGCGCGGGTCCGCGGTATCCGGTTCTTCCGCACGGCGTTCGCCCTTCCCTTCGCGTTCAGCGTGGCGACGGCCGCGGTCGTCTTCTCGGTCCTATACAACAATGTCGTCGGTATCCTGAACGGGCTCCTTTTCGACCTGGGCCTGCCCGGCCTGAACTGGCTCACCGACCCCGGCATCGCGCTCGTCTCGGTCGCGATCGCGACGGTGTGGCTGCAGCTCGGCTACGACCTGCTCGTCCTGTGCGCGGGACTCGGCGCGATCCCCGAGGACCTGTACGAGGCGGCGTCGCTGGACGGGGCCTCGGGCTGGCGGCTCGCCCGGCGGATCACGGTGCCGCTGCTTGCGCCGCAGCTCTTCTTCTTGATCGTCGTGTCAACGGTCCAGGCGCTCCAGAGCTTCGGGCAGATCTACATCCTGACGAGGGGCGGGCCGAGCAACACGACGACGACGCTCGTCTACAGCATCTACTCGAGGGCGTTCGCCTTCGGTAGCAGCGACTTTGGGTACGCATCGGCGGAGGCCGTCGTGCTGCTGCTGGTCGTGCTCGTGATCACCGCGATCCAGTTCGGTTTCCTCGAACGCCGAGTCTTCTACCAGTGAGCGGCCCGCTTCGCGCGATTCTGGTTGGTGCTCTCGGTGCCCTCCCGCGCGCAATCCTGTACCTCGTGCTGGCGGCACTCGTCGTCGGAATCGTCTTTCCCATCTACTACATGTTCGCGGGCAGCCTGATGGGGCCGACGGACATCAACACGTTCCCGCCGTCACTGGTTCCGCACGGGCTGCATCTGGAGAACTACCAGACCGTCTTCGGCATCATCCCGCTCGGGCAGCAGTACCTGAACAGCATCATCATGGCGTCGGTGATTACGATCGCGCAGCTGACCACGGCAACCCTCGCTGCCTACGCATTCGCGTTTCTGCGCGTGCCCAGGAAGCGCCTTTGGTTCGGGCTCTTCCTCAGCACGATGATGGTTCCCTGGGAAGCCATCATCATCCCGAACTACCTGACCATGGCCGAGGCCGGCCTGATTAACACCTACCTGGCACTGACGCTCCCATTCCTAGCCACGGGATTCGGCACGTTCCTGCTTCGCCAGTCATTTCTGACCTTTCCGCAGGATCTTCGCGACGCCGCCTTCATCGACGGATGCGGGCACTTGCGGTTTCTAGCTCAGATCCTGGTGCCTCTTCAGCGGCCGGCGCTTGCGGCTCTCGGCGTGTTCGCGTTCCTCGGTGCATGGAGTCAGTACTTCTGGCCGCTTCTCGTGACGCAGAGCCCCCAGATGCAGACGATCCAGATTGGCATCAGCCAGCTCAAGTCTGAAGATACGAACGATCCCGGCAGCGTCATGGCGGGAGTGGTGCTCGCAATCTTGCCCACGCTCGCACTGGTCGTCTTCGGCCAGCGATTCGTCGTCCGGGGGCTTTTCGCGGGTGCTGTCAAGTGAGGCCCGCGACATTCAGGAGAGGAGTAGCAGCTTGTACTCTCAGCAGTTGCACGGGCGGTTCCAAGGTTCACCGGTGAGGCTACGGGCGTTCGGCCTGATCGCCACATTCGCTCTCGTCCTGTCCGCATGCAGTGGCGGCAGTGGGGCCGCCGCCGCTCCGAGCGCGGGCGCTCCCGCGGCGAACGTGCTCAACGGATCAGGCCTCGTGAAGATCTCTTTCTGGCACGCGATGAACGGGACGCCCGACAAGGCGTTGCAGGCCTTGGTCGACAAGTTCAACGCGGCGAACCAAGGCAAGATCCAGGTCACCGCCAACTACCAAGGCAACTACGACGATAATCTTGCCAAGTACAAGGCAGCCATCCAGTCGAAGCAGACCCCGTCGCTCATCATGATGTACGACGTCGGCACGCGGCTCATGATCGATTCGGGTCAGACCATCCCCATGCAGGCCTTCATCGACGCCGACAAGTTCGACGTCAGCGACCTGCAGCCCAACATCTTGGGCTACTACAGTATCGGGGGGAAGCTCTACTCGATGCCGTTCAACACGTCGATGCCGATCCTCTACTACAACAAGACCGCTTTCGCAAAGGCGGGTCTCGACCCTAACACGCCTCCGACGACGCTCAACGAGATCCGCGCCGACGCGGAGAAGCTGACGGTCAAGGATGCCTCCGGCAACGTCGTCCAATACGGCTTCGGCGCGGCCATATACGGCTGGTTCATGGAGCAGTTCACCGCGGTCACCAACCAGGAATACTGCGACAACGGCAATGGACGTACAGCCGCGGCGGCCAAGGTCCTCGTCAACGGGCCGGAGCAGGTCCAACTCATGACCTGGTGGGCGCAGATGGTCAAGGACGGCCTGGCGGTCAACACCGGGCGCATCACGGCTGACGGCCAGAACGCGTTCAAGTCGGGCCGGGTCGCGATCAACATCGAGTCGACGGGCGTCCTCGGGGGCTACCTCCAGGCCGCCCAGGGCAAGTTCGACATCGGCACCGGTTTCTACCCCAAGATCCAGGCCTCCGACGCCGGCGGTCCGACCATCGGCGGCGCCTCCCTCTGGATCGATCAGGCCAACCACTCGCCGCAGGAGCAGCGCGCCGCTTGGGAGTTCGTAAAGTTCTTGATGCAGCCCGAAAACCAGACCTACTGGCACACGCAGACGGGCTACTTCCCGGTCAGCAAAGGCGCTCTCAACGACCCAACCGACAAGGCTTGGGTGCAGAAGAACCCGCAGTTCACGACGGCGATCACCCAGCTACAGCAGACCAAGCTCGACCCGGCCACCCAAGGATGCCTCCTGGGCGTAATGCCGCAGGTTCGACAGAATACGGAGCTGGGGATGGAGAAGGCCATCCTCGGTCAGGCGACACCGCAGGCAGCGCTCGACGCCGCGGTCGCCGCCGACCAGCCACTTATCGACCAGTACAACCAGGCTAAGGCCGGCAACTGACCGTTCCAAGAGGTTGGTGTCAAACGCGCGTTCTGGGCGGCTGACGGGAGGGCGCGGGCGCAGCGGGTTGGTGCTCGCGGCGCTTCGTGCGATACGGACCGAGGCGCGCGGAGGATCCGTCACCGGGTGACCCGGTGGTGGCCCTGACTCGGTGACCCGGTCACCTCCGGGCCATTCCGCTCAGCCCGTCCGCGTCGCGGTTCTACGCTCGGAGTCCGCCAGATCTGCGCGCACCCGGGATGGGGCCGAGCGAGACGTAGATGACCCCGCGTTTCACGGCCATGTGTGCACCGCGGTGGTCCCCCTCGAGAACCTTCATGAGGGATGCTCCCAAGGTGCCCAGCTTCTCGCCCTTCTCGGGCTCAATGGCCTTGATCTGCA
>Ga0209747_1002101_pt1 | contig 10269 bp, 5 predicted proteins | sample BarGraNGADG00311_FD_184498 | JGI IMG/M metagenome (GOLD analysis project Ga0209747, IMG submission 184498) | Arctic peat soil microbial communities from Barrow, Alaska - Barrow Graham LP Ref core NGADG0011-311 (SPAdes) (version 2) | ecosystem: Environmental > Terrestrial > Soil > Wetlands > Peat ... | reverse complement strand
CGTTCAGCGTCAGCGGCAGGTCTCCCGAGAACGTCTTGATCGACTGCTCGCCGCTGACGTTGCGCACGTGCACGTCGCTGCTGAACACGTCCAGCTTCAGGCGCCAACACCGGCACCAGGCACGCCAACAACGCAACAGCAAAGATCGGGCGATGAGATTTCATCGATAGCGCTCCTTCCGCTGTTGGCATAGACGGGATGCCAGCGTGGAAGATTGCCTGGCGCGCTGCCGGGGCCACGTGCAGGGACGGGTTTGAAACCCGCCCCTACTTTCGTTGCGGGTCCAGCTGCATTGTCCCGGTGTAGATCGCCATGCCGACGACGGCATCGATGCCCTTGGCGTCGAGATTGTCAACTTCCGCCTGCGTGGCGATGCCGCCGGCAGCAGAGAGCCGGCGCGTGGTGGCCGCGCGGATGGTCTCGACGGCGGCCAGGTCCATTCCCTGCATCAGTCCCTCGTGGTCCACGTCGGTGTAGAGGAACCCGCCGCAGTACGGTTCGAGCGCCTTGATAGCTTCGAGTGGCGTGATGGCCAGCGTCGTCCGCCAGCCGTGAATGACGAGGCGGCCACCGCGCGTATCCACGGCCGCCATCACCTGGTCGCGGCCGACAGCGTCGCAGACCTTTGCGGCAAACGACAGGTCCGGACGCCCTTCTTTGAAGAGCGCCGAGCTGAGGATGACCTGCTTCGCGCCCGCGTCGATGACCTGCTTCGCGCGTTCGACCGAGCGGATGCCGCCGCCGACCCGGCACGCCAGCTTGGCGGAGACGCGTCGCACGAGGTCGTCGTTGTTACCGGTAGCCATGGCTGCATCGAGATCGATGAGCTGGACCATGGGAAAGTTCCGGAAGCGCCGGACCCAACGAAAGACGTCGGAGCTTTCGATGGCAACCCGGTCGCCCTGGACGAGCTGGACGACTTTGCCGCCTTTGAGGTCGATACTGGGGATGAGCATGAGCCGGCCGCGAAACCACCGCCGCCCCCGATCAATCGACCGGGTGGGGTCAGGTCTTGAATCCTCACTATTTCAGACCTGACCCCACCAGCATCGCACCGGGATGCCGTTTGTCGCAAGGTGTCGTTTTGGGTCCACAAAACTCGAGACCTGACCCCAGGGGTGTCCCTTATACTTCCCGACATGATGCCTCGCCCACCGTCACGCCTCGTTCCGACCGCTGTGGTTCTCATCGCCCTGCTGGCGCACGGGGCCGGTCCCGCCGCCGCGCAGGCCCAGCCACAGGCACCCGCAGCCCCCCGGTCCGCCGCGGAGCTCCTGTTGGCCCCAGCAGTGCTCCGCGCCTTCGACGAGGAACTCTCTGGGACGCTGATGCGCGACCATGTGTCGTACCTGGCGGGTATCCACCGTGTTCCCGCGTCGCCCGGGTATCACGACGCGGCGGAATGGGTGATGGCCAGGGCACGGGCCTACGGGCTCAGCGACGTCCACGCCGAGACGTTTCCAGGTGATGGAAGGACGTGGTTCGGGACCATGCGCGGCAACCGCGGCTGGCGCGTGGAAGGCGGCGAGCTGAGCGAAGTGTCGCCGCAAGCCCGCCGTATCGGGTCGTTCGACGACCTGAAGATGCTCGTGGCCGACAACAGCGAGAGCGCCGACGTGACGGCCCCCCTGGTCGACGTCGGCGGTGGGACGTCCGCGAGTGACTATGCGGGCAAGGACGTCAAGGGGAAGCTGGTCCTGTGCGACGGCCAGCCGGGTGCTGCGCACCGCCTCGCGGTGGAGGAACGGGGCGCGGCCGGGTTGATCAGCTTCAACTCGAACCAGAAGACCGGCTGGTGGCGTGACGATATCGACCTGATCCGGTGGGGCCATCTCGACGCGCGAGGCCTCGCGAACACGTTCGCGCTGATGATCTCCGTGCGTGAGGCGCGCGATCTGCAGCGCCGGCTCGGAGCGGGCGAGGCCATCGTGCTTCGCGCCGTGGTCCGGGCAAACAACGACGACACCATCCCGTACGAGACGATCATCGCCACAATCCCGGGCACGAACCCGGCGCGCGGCGAGATCGTCTACAGCTGCCACTTCGACCACCAGAAGCCGGCGGCGAACGACGATGCGAGCGGCTGCGCCGCGATCCTCGAGATCGGCCGCGTCATCAGGAAGCTCGTGGACGAGAAGAAGATCGCCCCGCCCGCGCGGACGATCCGGTTCGTATTCCCGTCCGAAATGACGGGCACGATCGCGTACCTGGCGAAGTACCCGGATATCGCCGCGAGGATCAAGGCCGCAATCCATCTCGACATGGTCGGCGGCAACCCTGCCGTCACCAAGTCGGTGCTGCACGTGACGCGGTCACCCTGGTCGGTGTCGAGTGTCACCGACGACGTGGCGGAAACGTTCGCGCGCTACGTAGTTGCCGGGGCGTACGAGGGCACCGCCTCGGGCGATTTCTCGAGGGCTATCCGCGAGCCCAACGGTCCGAAGGATGCGCTGTGGGCCGACGTCACGGAGTACGAGAGCGGCAGCGACCACTGGATCTACCAGGAAGGCAGCTTCGGAATCCCGACCATCTACCTGCGCGACTGGCCGGACATCTACATCCACACCAACAAGGACATCGTCGACAACGTCGACCCGACGAAGATCAAGCGATCCGCCTTCATCGCGGCGGCGAGCGGGTACTACCTGGCGACCCTCGGTGCCCCGGCCACGCCAACCGATGCCGCGCTCCCCTATCTGGTCCTGGCGGGTGCGATGCGACGCCTGGCTGAGGCGGTGGAACGCAGTTCCGTTCACGCCTTCACGAAGGGGGGCGCCGCTCGCGAGGCTGTCGTCGTGGCGTCGGAAGCGACGGGGCGTGAGGAGCGGCGCCTGAGGACGCTGAACCGTTTCGACTACGCGCCGCCAGGGTCGGTGGGCGCGCAGATGCTGGCCGAGGTCGAAGGAGACATCACGCGGATGTTCCCCACCGGTCCGCCGCCGCCCGCCGGCACGCCGGACGCGCGCGTGCCGTCAAGGAGCCCGGCCGTCAGGGGCCCGCTCGCCCCGTCGGTGGACTGGGTGCGCGACAAGGCCGGCGCGGATGCCGCGACGCTCGCCATCAACCGGGTGCCGCGAGGAGAGGACGTGGCGTACGAGATCGTGAACTTCATCGACGGCAAGCGAACCATCAGCGAAATTCGCGACGCCGTCAGCGCGGAGTTTGAGCCGATCGACGTGAAGGTGGTGGCAGAGTACCTGGAGCTGCTGGCGAAGATCGGGGCGATCACCATCAAGTAGGGCCGCGCCGGCGGCCCGGCCGTGCAGGCTCTTCGGAGCGGGCATCCTTCGACATCGCTCAGGGCTACCGGAGGCCCGCCCGGCTCGCGGTCACCTTCAGGCGGTTCGTTTTCACGGTACCGAATTGTGAGCGCCGCTCTACGGGATCTGCCTGTAGTGCCTCGCCGCCACCGGCCCCAGCCGCATCATCCCGTCCATGAACGCGCGGAGGTCGAACTTCGGGCCGAGTGTCTTGCGCGCCTCGTCATAGACGGCGCGCACTTCCCGATAACCGAGGTAGTAGGTGGTGAGCTGCACGGGGCTGGTGATGCTGCGCATCCACATGTTGGCCGCGAGCTGGTCGCCCTGCAGCGCCTCGTCCTTGACGAAGCGGATCACTTCGTCGCGAGTCATGCCCTGCGTGTGGACGCGGATGTCCACAATCGTCCTCGCAATATTCTCGAGCTGCTTCTTGAGGTGCGCCATGCGCGGGAGCGGGCCGCCCCACCCCTCGTCGAGGAGCAGCCGCTCGCAGAAGGTGCCCCACCCCTCCACGTACACGTCGTCGGGAAACAGCGCACGAACCTTGCGCGGGTGACGGGCCGCGTACTTCAGCTGCGTATAGTGGCCGGGCAGCAGTTCGTGCGCGGCGATCATCGTGTTGAAATCGCGGTTGAAATCGCGGAAAAACGCGGATGCCTGGTCGGCCGTCGCATCGTCGGCCGGCACCGGCAGGAAGTAGAGCGTCTTGGCCTCCGGCGCAAAGGGCCCTGCGGCGTAGACACCGCCGACGCTCTGGCTCAGGAAGTAGGAGGGGGATGTCGAGACGAACAGCGTAACCGGGTCTGGCAGCGTCATGATCTTGCGCTCGCGCACGAAGGCCTCGAGCCGCTTGATCGTGTCCAGCCAGTTCTCCACGTACTCTTTCGTGTTCTTGTCGCCGTCCGCGGCCACGCGCTCGAACAGCCGACCGAGCAACGCGCCCTCGTCCTGCGGCGCGGATTCGTTCGGGAGCAGCATCATCCAGGCCCTGCGGCCGAAAGCCGCCGCTTCGGCACGCTTGGCGGCGAAGTCGGCCTGCGCCTGCGCGAGGATCGCCGGCAGCGGTTCCTCGATCCCGGTGCCCCACCTGAATGCGGCGCCGTAGTTTTCGCCCAGGCGAGGTGAACCTTTCGCGCGCGCCGCAAGGCCGTCGAGAAAGGCCGCCAGCACGTTGAGCGCCTTGGCGGCTGCGGCGCCTTCCTTTCTGAGCGAGGCCTCGAGCCCCGGCTGACCCTTTGCCGCGTCTGCCAGGCCCGTGGCGAAGAACTGCGCCGAAGAACGCGCCTGACTCGCGGCGATCCGCGCGAGGTCCGGCGCCACCGTGAACGGGTCGGCGGCCTTCAACGCCTCCTGCGCCTGCAGCACCAGCCGCGGCACGAGCCTGGTCCGCGCGACGACGCGATCGAGCCGGTCGGCCAGCGGCAGATCGTCCCTGACGAGCAGGAAGACGTTTGCGTTCTCGAAGATCGAGGTCCAGTAGAGAGGGTCGCGCTCGGGCCGCCTCACCACAGCCAACGTCAGGATCTCGCGCTGCAGCTGTGAGGTGAGTGCTTCGGCATCGAGGCGGTCGTCGAGCGACAGGCCCGGCGCCCGGGTCACGGCGTTCAGGCGGTCGAGCGTCTCGCGGTTGAACCGCAGCCAATCAGCCCGACGAGCTGCCGACAGGTCTTCGAACTGCCGGTCGAAGTCATGACGCCCGGCCTGCGTCGCCAGGCTCGGGAAGGTCTGGAAGTAGCGCTCGATGTAAGCGTTGACGAGGACGGGGATGCCGACCGGCTGCGCCTGGGCGGTGGACGCGGCGGCAACCGCGGCAAGGACCAGCGAGAGAAGCACGGTGCGCATGCTCGCCATGGTAGCGCCGACGCCGAGATGCACGCCACAACAGAGAATGCGAGAAGACGCCTGGCGGCGCCGAACAACCCGACGCCCAGCAGCGTCATCGTCGCGGGCTCAGGAACCGGAACGGCGTGCGCCAGGGTCACTTCTTCAGGTTCGCGTCGAAGAACGCGCTGACCCTCGTCCAGGCGTCCCTGAGGACATGCTCCCGGGTGAAGTAGTGGAATTCGCCCGGGTACATCATGAACTGGACGATGGGACCCTTGCCCTTCTTCAGGAGTTCGTCCATCAGGCGAACCGAATGCAGGTACGGCACGTTGACATCGGCCGTGCCGTGCAGGACGAGGAGGGGCGTCACCAGCCGATCGACTTTCGAGACGGGCGAGGCCTGCGCGTACACCCGGGGATTCTGCTCCGGCGTGCCGATGCGGCTGACCGTCCAGCCGCCGTGGTAGGGATCCTCGTAGTACATCGCATAGTCCGCTACGCCGGCAACGTCCACCGCCGCGCGGAAGGTCGTCGGCATCTCCGTCACGGCGAGCAACGTAAAGAACCCGCCGTAGCTGAGGCCCCACACCCCGATGCGGGCGGCGTCGACGTAGGGGAGCGTCTTCAGGAAGTCCGCGCTCATCGCGGCATCTCTGAAGTCCTTGCCGCCGACGTCCATGTAGACGCCTTCGCGCCACGCCGATCCATAGCCGATGCTGCCGCGATAGTCCGGCGCGAGGACCACGTAGCCTCGCTGCAGCAGAAACTGGTGGAAGCTGTAGTAGACGGCGTAGTTGCGCTCGATGTGCCAGCCGTCGTAGTTCTGGTTCACGCCGTCGCCGTGGATCCAGACGACGGCCGGATGCTTGCGGGTGCGGTCGAGACCCCTGGGCACGAACAGATAGGCCGGTACGGATTGCCCGTCTGGGCCCGCGTAGTGCACCAGTTGCGGTTCGACGAGCGTCGCCCGATCGATCGCTGGAGGCATCGAATCGGTGAGCCGCCGCGGCCTCGACCCTGGAGCCGCCACGTCGACGACCCACAGGTCGGCCGAATTCCGCGGATCCGTGTGCTGATAGACGAGCATCCGGCCGTCAGGCGACCACTGCGCCGCGGTATCGGTTCCGCGACCGCTCGTCACGGCGGTCACCTTCGCTCGAGCGGGATCGCCGGCGATGACCGCCACCGACAGGTGGCGCGACCCTGGATTCGCGCCCTCGTTCGAGTCGAACGCGATGCGCGTCCCATCGGGCGACCATGAGGGCCGCCAGGCCTCGTACCGGCCTTTCGTAACCTGCACCGCATCACCACCCGTGGCGGGCATCACGTAGAGGTGGTCCCACCCGTCGCGGTCACTCAGGAATGAGATCCACCTGCCGTCGGGCGAGGCCTGCGCGCCACCCTGTGCGCCGCCGGTCATGCTCCAGAACTTCTCCTTGACCTGCTGGTGCACGAGCCTCGGGTCGCCGCCCGCCGTGTCGCCGATGGAGATCTCGCGCCGCTTGAATTCCACGGTGCGATCGACGACGAAGTGGGACGCGTCGATCCAGCGATTCCCGCCGCCCCGGCCTCCAAGCCCGCCGACCCCGGCGGTGTACGCTATCGGATCGCCGCCGGATGCGGAGACGATGAAGCTCTCGCCGGGCGGGCCGGGAGCGTTCTCCGCCACGGTGTAGATGATCTTGGAGCCGGAGTAGGCAGGCGTCTGCTCGTGGCGGATCGTCTGCCCGCCGCCGCCCACCATGAACGTCAGGCGCTCGCCGTCGCCGGCCCAGGCGACGCTGCCGACGGCTCCCTCGACGCTCGCGACGACCCGGTCGCCTCCGTCCACGAGTGAACGGACATGGATGACGGTGGGGCCGCCCGGCCCCGGCGCGCCCTGACCGCCGCTCCCGCGACCACCTCGCCCCGCGCTCCCACCGCCCCCACCGACGAGGTACGCGACCCGCGTGCCGTCTTTCGAGACGACGAGGCCGCGACCCGGCGTCTCCGCCCAGAAGGGCGTGGCCGGCTGCTTGCCATCGAACGACACCCGCATCAGCGAGCCGCCGCGCATGAAGCCGAGGGCCTTGCTGTCGGCGGTCCAGAACAAGCCCGCCATAGGCTCCCTGTCCGTCGTCAGCGCGATCGGTTTTGCCGAGCCGTCCACGGCCACCACGTAGAGGTTGCTCACCCCGGCACGTTCCCAGGTGTAGGCAATCCACCGGCTGTCGCGCGACCAGACCGGGTTGGACGGGTGCCTGATGTCGAGAAGGGCGTCGATCGTGAGACGGGCCGTCGCCGCGTCCCGACGGCCAGCTTGCGGCGCGACGCCCTGGGCACGGACCGCGAGCCACCCTGTGGCGATGGCAACGAACCCAATCAGGGTTCCAGCGAAGAAACGGCGCGTCATCGTGACACCTCGGTCGGTGAATCCCGGCTACTGCAGTTTCGGCGGCACCCGCCGCTTCGTCGCCTGCTCGAACGCGTAGGCGATCTCGATCAGCCTGGGCTCGCTGCACGCCATGCCCGTGAAGCTCACGCCGAAAGGCGCCGGCTTCGGGTCGAACCCAGCGGGAAACGCGGACGCCCCGCCGCCAGGGCCGCCGGCACCAGGTGCGCCGCCGGGGCCGCCGCCGAACGGCACGTTGGGCACGAAGGAGAACGGCACGATGACGGTCGGGTAGCCGGGTTTCGCCGCGATCGCCGCGCCGTTCGACGAGGGAAACAGCAGGGCGTCGAGGGTGTGCTGCTTCATCGCCGCATCGATGCCTTCTGTGGCGCTCAGGCGGATGTCCTTCTCGCGGTCGGCCTCGTACCGCGCGCGGTCGGCGCGCACGTCCATCTCGTCCGAGATGTCGAGAATCGCCTGGCCGTACTTGATCGCGCCGGCGCGCTGGTGCGCCACGTTCCACAGGCGGAGGTCGGTGAGCGTCTTCACCGGCGCCGCCGGCCCGAGCGAGGCCAGCCACGCGTTGAAGTCGCGCTTCATGCCGTACTTGAGCACGACCGAGCAGTCCGCGTCCTTGCCCTTCGCGTTGTCGAGGCCGCCGCACATGGACCACAGCAGGAAGTTGCTCTTCGCGTCGGCGGCCACCACGCTCGGGATGTCCGCCGGATCGACGATGACGGCGCCCTGCTGCTTCAGGATGTCGATGGCCTCCGCCATGACCTTTGCCTGCTCGCCGTTCAGCCCGCCACGCGGCTGCGCCGCCCCCGGCGGTGTCGTCCGGTCGTAGAACGAGGCTCGCGGGATACCGATGCGAGCGCCCTTCAGGCCGGCGGCGTTGAGGAAACGTGTGTAGTCGCGACCGGGAGGCGGGGTGCACGTCTTCGTGGCGCCGTCGTTGGGGTCCGGGGCTGCCCCCTCCAGCACGCCGAGCATGATGGCGGCGTCGGTCACGGTGCGCGCCATCGGCCCTGCCGTGTCCTGGTCCGCCGTAATCGGGATCACGCCGTAGCGGCTGATGCGGCCGACCGTGGGCTTGATCCCGACGAGCATGTTGGCATTCGACGGGCTGAGGATCGATCCCGATGTTTCCGTCCCGACGTTGGCCGCCCAGAAGCTCGCCGCGGTTCCGATACCCGAGCTCGACCCGCCTGTCTGCAGGACCGGCCGGCCGTCGCGCGTGGCCTCGCGCGGGTCGCGCCGCGGATCGTACGGGTTCATGCCGTAGCCGCCGAGCGCGCTGTAGTTGCCGGGCATGCCGGTCGCCACCCAGTTCGCGAGTTCCGTCATCACCGTCTTCGCGATGATGACGGCGCCGGCGTCGCGGAGGTTCTTCGTGATCGTGGCCTCGTACGGCGGAACGAGGCCCGCGAAGGCCAGCGCGCCTCCCGTGGTCGGCATGTCGGCGGTGTGGATGTTGTCCTTGAGCGCCACGGGGATCCCGTGAAGCGGCCCGCGGATCTTCTTCTGGGCGCGCTCGAGATCGCGCGCCTCGGCCTCGTCCAGCGCTCTAGGGTTCACCGTGATGACGGCGTTGAGCCGCTTCTCGTAGGTGGCGATCCGGAGGAGGCTGTCGCGCACGAGTTCCTTGGACGTGACGCGTCCCTGCTCCATCGCGGCGCGCATCTCGGGAATCGTGGCTTCGACGATCGTGAATGCCGGCGTGGGGGTCGCAGCCGGTTTCTTCACCTGTGCCGACAGCACGGACACCGCGCAGCCGGAGGCCAGGCAGATGGAAGCGAGAAGGAGTCGGTTCATGGTCAGCCATTGTAGCGCCGGCGCCTGCCGGGCGGTTGCGCGCGAGTCACCCTTCGACTGAGTGGTGTTGGGCACCCTGTCACCCCGGGTGGCTTCGGCAGGACGGGCCTGCGCGGCCGGGCGGGATGCCCAACACAGGAGACCTCAGGGTTCAGAAGCGGAAGGCCGCCCCGAGCCGCGCGATCCGCGGCCCGAGAATCTGGGACGGCGACAGGAACTGCTGGATGTTGTTGACCACGCCGTTGGGATCCCCTGCCTGGCGTACGTTCAACCGCCCGGCGAGGGATCGCATCTCCCACGTGGTGTTCGCGTTGGTCAGGTTCGACACGTCGAGATCCACTTCCAGGCTCCGTCCCGCCCCGAGTTTGATCGTCTTCGCCACGCGAAGATCCAGCGTCTGCAGGGAGGGCACCCGTCCGGACGCCTGCGGCTCGACGTTGATCGTGGCGCTGCCGCCGCCGAACGAAAGCGGTGCGCTGATCTGGCGGTTGATGGGCGGCCCGTTCTGGAAGCGGTAGTTCGCGCCCAGGTAGATGTCGTACCAGGGCAGGATGTAGCTGCCGGTCAGCTTGAACTGGTGGGGCCGGTCGTTGAAGATCGGACCTTCGGTGTTGAGAAAGGCGTTCGGGCTCGTGCCCACCGAGATGTTGGTGAACTCTGCGCGCGAGTAGGTGTACCCGGCGAGCATCTGCCAGCGGTTCGAGAGGCGCTTGGTCGCGGTGATCTCCAGCCCCTTGTAGGTCTGATTGGCGGTGGGGTCGTTGGTGATCGTCGTGAGGCTCCCCGCCAGCGTGCGATCGTAGTAGCTGTACGTGCTGTCGTCAGAGGTGCCCGTGAGGCCGTCCGGCCCCGGGTCGGGCCGCGAGATCAACACCCAGGTGTTGAGCGGCGCCGCCGTGTTCAGGTTCGCCGTCTGATATCGCTCGGACCGCCACGTGAAGACCGCGCTCAGCCTCAGGTTCGGCACGAGCTCCCGGTCAACGCCCGCCGTCACCTCGT
>Ga0209747_1002100_pt1 | contig 10270 bp, 6 predicted proteins | sample BarGraNGADG00311_FD_184498 | JGI IMG/M metagenome (GOLD analysis project Ga0209747, IMG submission 184498) | Arctic peat soil microbial communities from Barrow, Alaska - Barrow Graham LP Ref core NGADG0011-311 (SPAdes) (version 2) | ecosystem: Environmental > Terrestrial > Soil > Wetlands > Peat ... | reverse complement strand
GATGTCGGGAAGCAGCCTCGCGAGCTCGAACCCGTCCGGCCCCTCGAGGAACGGGACGGTGAGATCGAGGTCGTCCCGTTGGGGTTCGTCCGGGTGGACCTTCTCGGTGGTCGTGCCGTGTGCAAGGACCTGTTCCACGGGATTCAGCTGGCGGATGAGGATCGCGCGCACGTGCTCCGGATGCTCCCGTGCCATCTCGCGGTAGAGCATGGGGTCGTGCTGGCCGTCGTCGCCCACGAGGAGCCACCGGATACCGGGGAACTCGATCGCCAGGCGCCGGAGCGCGGTGCGCTTGTGCTCCTGCCCGGAGCGGAACCATCCCGTATTGGTGGGACCCCAGTCGGTCATGAGCATGGGGCCCTCGGGGTAGCCGTGATGGCGCAGGAAGCCCGTGAGCGTGGGCACCACGTTCCACGCCCCGGTCGACAGGTAGATCACCGGCATCCCGGGGTGGCGTTCGAGCAGGGTGGCGTAGAGCTCGGCCATCCCGGGGACCGGCTTGCGGGTGGTGGTCTGGCGGACCAACGTGTTCCACGCGGCGATGAGCGCGCGCGGCAGGTAGGTGACCATGACGGTGTCGTCGATGTCCGAGATGAGCCCCACCTCGGCGTCCGACCGCTCGATCCGCACGGGCGCCAGCACCGGCTTGGCCGCCGTGGCGTCGATCGTGACCTCCTGCCAGCCGGGCCGGAGCCCATGGCCACGGATGATGACGTCGAGGTAGCCCGACCTGTCCGTGGTCGTGTGGACGGTGGCGGCACCAGCGGTGATGGTCACCGGCAGGTGCGCCACGTGGGTGGAGACGAACAGCCGCCAGCCGCGCTGGGCGTCGGCCAGGAAGTCCTCGGGGCGGGTATCCACGTCGTCGGGGCTCGTCTCCAGGCCGTCGACCGACGGGTCCTGCATCACCACGCGGCCGAGCACGCGGACGAATTGCTCCGAGCCGTAGCCCGTGAAGGCGATCACCCGGGGGCGCCAGCCCTGCCTCCAGCGGCGGTGCATGAGCCGCTTGTTGACGGCGTCCTCGATGAGCGCCCCGCGCGATACTGCCATGCCCCCAACCTACCGAAGCAGGCGCCCCTACGCCCCGATGGCGGCGGCCACTCCCGGCACCCGCGCGCAGTACTCCGCGAGGACCGCGCGGGCGACCTCGAGCGAGTCCACCAGCGGATGCGCCGCGAAGGCGCGCAGGGCGAGTGCCGGCTCCCGCTCGGCGGTGGCGCGCAGCACCAGCTCGTCGCACGCCTTGACCTGCACCATCAGCCCGGCCATCTCGGAACTCACGGGCGCGATCGCGCGGGGGTGCACGCCGTCGGCGTCCACGAGGCACGGGACCTCCACGACGGCGTCGTCCGGTAGTTGCGCGATCGCCCGCCGCCCCGCGTACGCGTTGGCCACGTCGAGGATCATGTACGAGGGCTCGGCACGGCCGGCGAGGGTCTCCATGAGTTGCAGCGCGACGGGCTGGTACCCGCCGAGCGCGATTTCGGCCGCCGCGCGCCGGGCGCGGGGATCCTCGCGGGCCTCACCGCCGTAGGTGGCCTCACGCTCACCGAGCGCCGCCCTCCACAACTCGGCGGACCGCCAGGGTTCGGCCGCGGCGGCCGCGTAGAAGGCCTCCTGCTGGCCGTCGAGGTAGCGCCCGCGGGTCTCCCGTCCCCGGATCCGCGCCACCGCCTCCCGTGCGGACCAGTAGAAGAAGAGGTACTCGTTGGGCAGGGCGCCCATGGAGGCGACGACGTCGTGCCCGAACAGCTCCGCCTCCGCGATCCGCCCGAGGACGGCGTCCGCCTCGAGGAGCGCGGGCAGCACGTCCCGCCCGCCGACGATCGCCGACCGCAGCCACCCCAGGTGGTTGACCCCCACGTAGTCGAAGTCCTCGACCGTCCGGCCGATCGCCGCCCCCACCCGGTTGACCAGCCCGATCGGGGTGTCGCAGATGCCGATGACGCGATCGCCCAGCGTCTCCCGCATGGCCTGCGTGATGATGCCGGCGGGGTTGGTGAAGTTGATGACCCGCGCGCCCGGCGCCCGCTCGTCGATGATGGCGGCCAGGGTGCGCGCCACCGGCACCGTGCGCAGGGCGTAGGCCAGCCCGCCCACGCCCACCGTCTCCTGCCCGAGCAGGCCGTGGCGCAGGGCGATCTCCTCGTCGCCCACCCGCCCGCGCGTCCCGCCCACCCGGATCGCGCTGAACACGAAGTCGGCGCCGTCGAGGGCGGCCCCGACGTCCGTCGTCGTGCGCACCTCGAGGGCCGTCGCCGTCCCCGCGGCCAGCCCCCGGATCACGTCGCCCACGACGGCGAGGCGGCGCTCGTCGGTGTCGGTGAGGACGAGGCGGTCGATCGGGCCGTCATTGCCGGCCAGGGCGCGGTACATCTGCGGGACCCGGAACCCGCCGCCGCCGATCATCGTGAGCTGCATGCCCCCACGCTACTCATGCGACGCCGCCCGAACCGGCGCACCGGTAGCGTTTCGGGGGTGAGGGGAACGGGAGTGCCGCCGGGGGGTGAATTCGACGTCTTCCTGCACGGCGACGTCTTCTTCGACCTGGTGTTCACCGGTCTGGAGCACGTGCCACGGCCGGGAACAGAGGTGCTGACGAGCGGAATGGGCTCGCTGCCCGGCGGGATCGCGAACCTGGCGGTGGCCACGGCGCGCCTCGGGCTGCGCACCGCGCTCGCCGCGGGTTTCGGCGACGACGTCTACGGCGGGTGGTGCCGGCAGGTGCTGGCCGAAGAGGGTGTGGACCTCAGCCGCAGCGTCACCGTGCCGCAGCACACGAACGTGACGGTCTCGCTCAGCCTCGACGGCGACCGCGCCCTCATCACCCACGGCCACGACCTCCCCATGGGTGCGGACGCCCTGATCGGCACACCGCCGCCCACGCGCGCCGTCATCACCGACCTCGGGGGCGGGCGGGCCGGCCAGTCCTGGTGGCGGACGGCGGCCGCGAGGGGCGCGGCGGTCTACGCGGACATCGGGTGGGACCCCACGGAGACCTGGGACGAGGCGCTCCTCGAGCCGCTGCGGTACTGCCACGCGTTCGTGCCGAACCAGGTGGAGGCGCTGGCCTACACACGCACCGCCACCGTGGCGGGGGCACTGGACCGCCTCGGGGACCACGTCGAGCTCGCCGTCGTGACGCTGGGGGCCGACGGCGCCGTCGCGCGTGACCGCCGCACCGGCGAGGAGGCACGGGCGGCGGGCGTGCCGGTGGACGCCATCGACCCGACCGGGGCCGGCGACGTCTTCATGTCCGCGCTGGTGTACGCCCGGCTCCAGCGCTGGCCGCTCCCACAGTGCCTGGACTTCGCGGTGCTGTGCGCTGGCCTGTCCGTGGCGCAGTTCGGCGGGTCACTCGCCGCCCCGGGCTGGGGTGACATCTCGCTGTGGTTCGACGCCGTACGCGGCGAACGGTCGTGCCCGCAGCACGCGTACGAGCCCGGGTTGGCCGCGCGTTTCGAGTTCCTGGGCCAAGTGATCCCGGCCGGCCCGCTCGCGGACGTGCGACGGGCGGCGGGGACGTTCGCGGCCCACTCGGACCTGTCCGAACGCTATCCCCGCCGCCCGTGGCGCGACGCCGCCGAATCGTGGCGGGTGCGGCGCAACTCACCGACGGTGCGCCGCGTTCAGGGCTAGTGTGCGCTACCCGCCCAGGGCCGCGTCCACCACCTTCTTGGCCTCGGCCTGCACCTGGGCGAGGTGCTCGGCACCCCTGAAGGACTCGGCATAGATCTTGTAGACGTCCTCGGTGCCCGACGGACGCGCGGCGAACCACGCGTTCTCGGTGGTGACCTTCAGGCCGCCGATGGGCTCGTTGTTGCCCGGAGCGCGGACGAGGCGGGCGGTGATGGGCTCACCGGCGAGTGTCTCGGCCTTGACGTCGGAGGGGTCGAGCTTGCCCAGCTTGGCCTTCTGCTCCTTGGTGGCGGCGGCGTCGATGCGGGCGTACGCGGACTCGCCGTACTGCGCGACGAGGTCCTTGTGGATCTGCGACGGGGTCTTGCCGGTGATCGCGAGGATCTCCGAGGCCAGCAGGCACAGGATGATGCCGTCCTTGTCGGTGGACCACACGGTGCCGTCCGTGCGGAGGAACGAGGCGCCCGCGGACTCCTCGCCACCGAAGCCGACGGAGCCGTCGATCAGGCCGGGGACGAAGTACTTGAACCCGACCGGCACCTCGATCAGCCTGCGGCCCAAGCCGGCCGCCACGCGGTCGATCAGGGAGGAGGACACCAGGGTCTTGCCGATGGCGGCCCCGGCCGGCCACCCGTCACGGTGCGTGAAGATGTAGGAGATCGCCACCGCGAGGTAGTGGTTCGGGTTCATCAGCCCGGCGTCGGGCGTCACGATGCCGTGGCGGTCCGAGTCCGTGTCGTTGCCGGTGGCGATGTCGAACGCCGCGCCGGCGCCCATCTTGCCGAGCAGGGATGCCATGGCGTTGGGCGAGGAGCAGTCCATGCGGATCTTGCCGTCCCAGTCCAGCGTCATGAAGCCGAACTGCGGGTCCACGTTCGGGTTCACCACGGTGAGGTTCAGCCCGTAGCGCTCGCCGATCTCGCCCCAGTACTCCACCGACGCGCCACCCATCGGGTCCGCGCCGATACGGATGCCGGCCTCGCGGATCGCCTCGAGGTCGACCACGTTGGCCAGGTCGTCGACGTAGGAGGAGAGGAAGTCGTGCTTGCCGGTGGTCTCGGCGGCCAGCGCCTTCTCCAGGGACACGCGGGCGACCTTCTCCCACCCGTCGCGCAGGATGTCGTTCGCGCGCGCTGCGATCCAGCCCGTCGCATCCGAGTCCGCGGGACCGCCGTGGGGCGGGTTGTACTTGAAACCGCCGTCGCGCGGCGGGTTGTGCGACGGCGTGATCACGATGCCGTCGGCGCGCGCGGGTCCCGTGGTCCGCACGCCGGCCGAGGTGCCGGCGCCGTTGGCGCGCAGGATGGCATGGGAGACGGCCGGGGTGGGGGTCCAGGAATCGCGGGCGTCCACACGGACCTCCACGCCGGCGGCGGCGAGCACCTCCAGGGCGGACTTCCACGCCGGCTCGGAGAGCACGTGGGTGTCACGCCCGATGAAGAGCGGGCCGTCGGTGCCCTGGCCACGCCGGTACTCGACGATGGCCTGCGTGGTGGCGACGATGTGGGCTTCGTTGAAGGCGGCGTCCAGGGAGGAACCGCGGTGCCCGGAAGTGCCGAAAACCACCTTCTGTGCGGGGTTCTCGACATCGGGGACGAGGTCGTAGTAGGAGGAGACGACCTTCTCGACGTCGATCAGGTCTTGGGGTTGTGCAGGTTGTCCAGCGCGCTCGTGCATGGTCCAATCCTGCCCGACGGCCACGACGAATACACTCGGTTCGTCGCAATTGGTTTGGTGGGGAGGGGCGCCTCCGCGTCATCCGCCGCAGTGGGCGCGCGAATTGGGAGCGTGCCGGTGCGCGGTTACCCTTGGCGCATGGGTAAGAAGTCACGTAGCAAGTCCGCCCCCGAGGTCACCTCCAAGCCGAAGCGCCCGGAGGTCCAGTTCGTCGAGCGGCCGTTCGAGGGGCTGCCCGCCGAGACGGACCTCATCGCGATGCGGGAGATCCTGCCGTCGGCGTCCGTGGAGTTGACGGTCGGGGACACGCCCGTCCTGCTCGTGACCCTCCTGCCGGACCAGATTCCCGCACTGCGCCGCGAGGACGGCACGGTGGTGGTGGCAATGCAGACGCGGATGCACACCGGTGACGCCTCCCGCGACATCGCGAACGCGATCGAGAAGGCGCTCGAGCTCGAGCCCGGCCAGGCCCTGCACCTCTCCGCACTGCCCGAGCCCGGGACCCGCCTGCAGGACCTCGTCCCCGCCGGCGCCGCGCTCGCCGTCACGGTCCACGACGGCTTCGACTACTGGATCGACCCCGCCACCGAGCGCACTCCCGAGCTCGAGGAGGCGCTCGAGTCCGCCGCCGACAGCGCGGTGCCGATGATCGCCGTCGACGGCGTGACCTCCGCCTACTGGACCCGTATGGGCCGCGAGTTCCTCCGCTGGGTGCGCCCCGAGCCAGAGTACGACCTGCTGGACGCACTCGCCCGGCTGCAGGCCCGCCGCGAGACGGACCTCGAGGAGGGCGCGCGCCTCATCGGCGCCTTCCGGGCGTGCGGCGCTCTCGTCCCGGTGTGGGAGCTGAACCCCGGCACCGAGGCGGATGAACTCTCCACGCCGTGCAAGGCCTTCGAGAAGCGCCTCGCCGCCGCGCTCGCGGTCACCGAGCCGCTCACGGCGGACGAGCGCCGCGCCCGCGCCGGCATGATCTCCCGTCAGGTCACCTTGCGCTGACCGTTGGGTGTTCAACCCACTGAGGTTGGGCACTCGGTCGGCGGGTGAGGCGCCCTCGCCCGGGGAGCGGGTCCTCAGGAGGAGGTTTGACGCCGAGCGGGAGGTTTTGCGCCCGGGGTGCGGGTCCCCGGGGGAGGTTTGACGCCGAGCGGGAGGTTTCGCGCCCAGTGTGAGGCGCGCACGAAGCGATCTCAGCGCGAAACCTCCCCCTCGCAGGAGGCCGGGGCCCCCCTCGCAGGAGGCCGGGGCCCCCCTCGCAGGAGGCCGGGGCCCCCCTCGCGGGAGGCCGGGGCCCTTCCGGGGAGGAGGGGCAGTACAGTCAGGTCCTGCGGTACCCCCAAGAGCGTGCAAAGGATTAGGCTGGCCCTGTGAGTGACGCAACACGGGTCGCGGCCGTCATCCCTGCCAAGGACGAGTCCGGGAACATCGCCGCGACGATCCGGGCCTGCCGCGCCATCCCGCACGTCGACCTGGTGCTCGTCGTCGACGATGGCTCCGAGGACGACACCCAGCACGTCGCCCGGGCGGCCGGCGCCGTCGTCGTCCGCCACTCCGTGAACCGCGGCAAGGCGTCCGCCATGGAGACCGGGGGGTCGGTGATCGCGATGCGCGACGTCGAGGGCCGCCAGCCTCGGCTCCTCCTCTTCGTCGACGCCGACCTCGGCGAGTCCGCCATCGAGGGCGCCGGGCTGGTCGAACCGGTGGCGTCCGGTTCCGTGGACCTCACGATTGCCGCCCTCCCCAAGCAGGTGGGGGCGGGGGGCCACGGTTTCGTGACGGGCCTCGCGCGATCCGCGATCTTCAGGGCGACGGGGTGGATGCCCACCCAGCCGCTCTCCGGGCAGCGCTGCATCACACGCGAGGCCTTCAACGTGGCCCTCCCGCTCGCGCGCGGCTGGGGCGTGGAGACCGCGATGACCATCGACGTGCTCACGGCGGGGTTCACGGTCCAGGAGGTGCCGTGCAACCTGCGTCACCGCGCGTCCTCCAACGACCTGGCCGGCCAGATGCACCGTGCCGCCCAGTACCGCGACGTGCTCTATGCGGTCAGCGCCCGCAGGCTGCGGGGCGTGCGCGTCCCGAAGGAGCTCATCGACAGCGCCGCGACGCGGCAGCAGGCCGGTACGCCGTACAGCGTGAACTACGCCTGACCGGCGACGACGCCCGCGCGGCCCGCGTGCGCCACGCGCACCCGGAGCAGCCAGGTCGCGACCACGGAGAGCAGCAGGGGCACCGCGAGTGACATCCCGATTGCGGGCACGACGACGCCCGAGTCGTTGAGCGCGAAGCCGATCACCCACGCCGTCGAGAGCGCGACGATGCCCGGCTGCAGCATGACCGAGTCCTGGGTGAGGCGGCCCACCGTCGCGCGCGGCGACAGCCACTCGTAGCCCGCGAGTGCGCGGCGCATCCGGCCGGCCCGTTGGGGACCGAGTTCGGGGTCGGGGTTGGCGTCGGGGTCGTCACCGCGGGCTGCCCGCCCGAGCGGCCGCGCGATCACCACCACCAGCACCACCACACCCGCGACGGCGAGCACCGTCAGCGTGGACCCGAACAGGTTGGTGAGGTTCTGGCCGGCCTTGCGGGCGATCACGTTCCACAGGCCGCCGTCGAGGACGGTCTGGATGAAGTTGCCGAGGTGGGTGCGCTGGTCGGGCGGGCGGAGCCAGTCCAGCACCGAGAAGCTGATGGCCAGCAGCGCCGAGCCCCCGAGAACCGCGGCGAGCCGCTTCCAGGTGATCCGCACCCCCAGGGTCAGCAGCACGAGGATCGCGAAGGAGGGGATGAGGGCGGGCGGGCCGCCGAAGTCGGCACCGATGGAGGGGTGGCCGTCGAGCACCGTGGCCACGATCCCGATCACCGCGATGAGCCCCGCGGCCACCCAGGTCCGCCCGCGGCGCACCAGCGGCTCCGCCACGCACATGGCCACCAGCAGGCTGGCGGTCGCGTGCAGCGCGAACGAGGAGTTGTTGAACCCGTAGAAGCGACCGCCCACGAGCGGCTGGACGCCCATCAGGGCCGAGACCTGCAGCGTGGCGCCGGTGAGGACGTCCACGACGAGCGCCGTGAAGGTCAGCCCCGCGACCACCGCGAGCGGAGCGAGCAGGTGATGGCGCCACGGCCCCAGCAGCGCGACCAAGCCGATCACGACCGCGATGAAGAGGACGAGTCCCCACAGGGTGAGGCCGGGGTTCGGGGCGCGCCACCACGGGACGAGGTTGGCGAGGTAGCTGGCCACGGGCACTGCCGCCACGATCGCGCCCGTCGTGCGCAGGGAGCGCAGCAACCGGGTGGTGCCATCAGGGAGCAGCAGCGCCCGCCCCAGCGCGGCCATCCGCCGCGCGGACGCCTGCAACCGGCCCAGGATCGCGCGGTTCAGCCCGAATGCGGCCGCCCCGTACAGCAGGATGTTGATCACCACGAGGAAGGTGAAGAACCCGGGCACGAGGGGCCGGACCGTCAGCGAGTGGACGGCGGCGTCCGTGAGCCGGAACAGGTGGTTCGACGGCGCCGCACCGGTGGTCCGCATCGGCACGCCGGGCATGCCGGGCATGCCGGTGGGGCTCTCGCCGCTCAGCAGCGAAAGGATCGTCGGGGCGACGTCGGTGGCCTGCACCATGCCGTACTGCCGCGTCGAGGACGAACCCAGCACTCCCGCCGCGGCGCCGCCGACGCCTTCGCCCTGCGGGGCGCCGTCGTTCGCCGCCGGCGCCGCGACCATCGCAGCCACCTGCATCCGCGGCACGGTGCCCGAGTCCGCCAGCGACACCACCAGGACCACGGCCCCCGGGCTCGTCTCCCGGACCGCCGCGAGCACGGCGCCGAGCTTCGCCTCGATGGAGGCCACCTGCTCCGCGCGCGTGGGGGCTGAGAGGATCCAGTCGTCGGTGCTGGGCAGGTCCGGGACCGCCGGCGCCGGCGGGGTCTCCTCCTGCAGCTCGCCCTCGTCCACATACACGAACGGGCGGTTGCGGTCCCGCACGCTCCCGATGTCCACCACCGCGAGGTCGTGGCCGGGCAGGAGCCCGGCCACCTGCCCGCCGAGGGTGGCCGTGGCGGCGGCGGCCGGGGAGTAGTCGCCAACCGGGATCCCGTCGGAGCCCGCGAGCGCGATCGCCGCGCCGGGGCCGAGACCGAGCACCGAGGAACCCCGCGCCCGGAGTTGCTCGCCGAGCAGTCCGGGCACGGCGTCATAGGACCCGGCCGCGGCGGCCTCGAGGTAGTCCGGCCAGCCCGGCACCACGCCGTCGGCGCCGGGGGAGAAGAGCTTGCGGCAGGTGCCGCGGGTGGTCATCGGGAGGTCCGCGGCGCGGCGGCCCGCGGAGACGGCGAGCCAGCCGTCCGCGGGGCACGCCGAGGACCGGACCGAGCGCGAGATGAGGTTGCCGGTGGAGCCGTCGCCGAGGAGGGAGAAGAGGGCGGGGGTGGCGGCGGCGGAGACGTCGTCCCAGCGCACCCCCGTCATCCCGACGACGACGACCGGGCTGCCGTCGAACTCCCCGGCCGCCGCCGGGGCCGGGTTCGGGCCGGCGGACCCGGGAGCACCAGTGCCCGTGCCCGCGAACGCTCCGGGCAGCACCATCAGCGCCACGAGGGTGATGATGGCCACCGCGATCGCGGCGCGCACGAGCGCGGCGCGTGGGCCGGTCCGGGGGTTCCTCACGCTCCGAAGCCTACTTTGTGGCCGTGGCGCCCCGGAGGGCTTGGCCCCGAAACGCGGCGGCGGCGTCGGCCGGCTGGGTGGGATTCCGGCAACACGCCCGGGCCGCGTTATTGTTGTCCCACTATGCGTTGCGCCTACCTCGGTCCTGAGGGCACCTTCTCCGAAGAAGCCATGCGGTTGTTCGCCCCAGATGGCGAGCCCGTCCCGTGCGTCGACGTCCCCAGCGCCCTGGACATGGTGCGGATGGGGGAGGTGGACCACGCCGTCGTCCCGATCGAGAACTCGGTG
>Ga0209747_1002098_pt1 | contig 10273 bp, 6 predicted proteins | sample BarGraNGADG00311_FD_184498 | JGI IMG/M metagenome (GOLD analysis project Ga0209747, IMG submission 184498) | Arctic peat soil microbial communities from Barrow, Alaska - Barrow Graham LP Ref core NGADG0011-311 (SPAdes) (version 2) | ecosystem: Environmental > Terrestrial > Soil > Wetlands > Peat ... | reverse complement strand
AAGTCAATGCGTTGGGGATGGTGGGCGTTACTGGACTTGAACCAGTGACCTCCGCCTTGTAAGGGCGGCGCTCTCCCAACTGAGCTAAACGCCCGTTGATTCCGTGTGGGAATATTATTGCATTAGTGCTTGCGTAGCCCAAGTCCAAGCGGCCGGAGTCGACGCGATACGCTTTGCGCCGCGTAATCTGCTTGTTTTGTCGACTTTGATTCTTCTGATAGACTTCGCACCACTGGAGCGTCGCCGCAGACCTGAGGTCACCGTGAGAATAACCCCTCTATTTTATAAAGGCTCATGGGTCGAGGATATCGAGGAGCCGCTACATCCAGAATCCCTCAGGCTGGACTACGACCGGGCGCGGAACGGATTCCTGCGCGCGATCCTGTTCGTCTGGGGCGTCGGCCTGGCGGTCACGCTCGTCGTAAGCATCGTGCTGGTCTCCCTGGACCGGCTCAACTGGTGGCGGTTCTGGTTCAACCTGGTTTCCTTCAACCTCATCGCGATCATCCTGGCCGTAATCGTCTATCGCCAGGCCAGCAAGACCTGGCTGCGCGCCGTAGGGACCGGGCGCGCACTCACTATATCTGACATCACTTCCGACGCCGTCTACTCCGCCGGGGCCGACACGATTATCACCTCATGGAGCAAGGGTGCCGAGCACATCCTCGGCTACACGGCCGAGGAAGCCGTCGGGCAGAGCGTTGCAATGATCCTGCCTGACGACTTCCTCGAGCGCGAGGTCGCGGCGATGCAGACGCTTTTTGCTGAAGGTGTAGTCACCGGCCATAGGACATTCAACGTGCGTAAGAACGGCGACGTTTTCCCGACAGAAGCCTCGATGACGCTTCTGCGCGACCCCGACGGCGGCCCTGCCGGCTTCCTGACCGTCCTGCGTGACCGGAGCAACCAGGTCCGTATCGAGGACGAGCTCACGCGCATCCGTGACGGCATGGCGGGCAGGATAGGGCAAGCCGCCGCAACCGGAGCCGGACAGACAAGCTCTCGCTCATCGGGAAACGGCGATGAGGAGAAGTATGACGTGGTCCGCAAGACCGCCGAAGCCACAGTGAACGCTCTTGCGGCCGTGGCTGAGCGACGGGATCCCTATACCGCCGGACACCAGCAGAGGGTCTCGCAACTGGCGTCCGCGATAGCACGGGAGTTGGGCCTGCCCGATGACCAGGTAGAGGGCATCCGCATCGCAGGAATCCTGCACGACACCGGCAAAGTCGTGATACCCGGCGAGATACTCTCCAAGCCGAGCAGCCTGAGCGAGTTCGAGTTCGGAATCATCAAGACTCATCCGCGCGTCGACTCCGAGATAGTCGAGGGCATCGATTTTCCGTGGCCGGTCGCGCAGACCGTGCTGCAACACCACGAGCGTCTCGACGGGAGCGGCTATCCCTCGGGTCTCAAAGGCGATGATATATTACTGGAAGCCAGGATCCTTGCGGTCGCCGACGTGGTCGAGGCGATGGCTTCTCACAGGCCTTATCGTCCTTCGCTTGGAGTTCGCAAGGCGCTGGACGAGATCATACGGGGCAGGGGAAAGCGTTACGATGCTTCAGTGGTGGACGCGTGCACGAAGCTGTTCGACGAGAACAGGTTCGAGCTGGTGTAGCGCGCCGGCGGCTTGAGGATCACGCACTCGCCTTCTCGCCTCCAGGCGCCGTCACGCTGACCTGGCCCATCGTGCTTCTCGGTCTCATCTTCCGACACCAGTGGCCGCCTTCTATACCTCACGGCGTTGAAGTCATCAGGGTAGTAGCTGTCGTCGTGCCGGTACACATGACGCTTTCCAAGGACACCCGCGATGATCGCCCCACAGGTCCAACAGCTTCGTCCGAAACACCTCCTCGAGCCTCGCAGCAACGTGTGAGCATTAGTTTCGACGCACGGCGGAAAGTCCTGGTCAGGGTGACAACCGCGGACTCCGACATGACGTCGGCATCAGGAGAATGCATGAGAATACAAACAATGTGAAGGTGTCTTATTACGGCCGGGTTGCCGGTCCGCGTCACTTCCTCAACATCGGTGTTCGTTCGCTCTCGATGACCGCCTCGAAGGCTTGCGTATAGGCCTTGAGCAGCGTCGTGAACTCAGGCTTGTCGCTCTTAGGGATAAAGCCGGTCGTTGCACCGAGCTTCACGAGCTCCAGTGCGACTTCGCGACGGTCCATCTCGGGTCTGCGGTCCATCCCCATCGCCCCCCTGCCACCTTGCTGCTGCCTTCGCTTGTCGTCAGGGCGGCCGTGTCCTGTGGTAGCCTGAGCTGCCTGTGAAGATTCCACGGCTTTTTACCTCCGACTCGTCAAGTTCACCGGCGCAGGTGCTTATTTCGGTTTGGGCGCATATATTCCTGCTGGAAGAAAACCAGACATCGGTGCCACTGGCGGGGTTCCGTCATATAATGTATGGAGCGGGACCAGGGAGCGGAACATGACTATGGATGTCAACCAGCGGATTGAGACAGTACGTCAGGACATGGCGTCTGAGCCGGTCAGGTTGTGCCCAGAGCGTGCTTATCTGATCACGGAATTCTTCAAGGATCACGCGGAAGAGACAGACTCTGTGATCATCCGCCAGGCCAAGGCGCTACGCTACGTGCTGACTCACAAAAAGCCCATCATCTTTCCGGGCGAGCTCATCGTCGGCAACGCTGGCACGAGCCGCAAGTGCTGCATCATGCAGCCGGAGCTCGCGAGCACCTTCATGAGCACGGAGCTGCTGTGGATCGACCGGCGGAAGACGAACCCGTTTCAGATATCTCTGGCTGACCGGGTGCGGCTCGCAAGGACTGTGATCCCCTACTGGCTACGACGGAGCATGCCCGCTAGGATGTTCCCCAACCCGCTGGCCATGGCGCGGTACATGAAGCACCAGCTCAACCCCACCTACTACCTTATCAACGAGGCTGGCGGCATCGGCCACTTCCTGCCCGACTACGAGAATATGCTGCGGCTTGGAACCCGCGGATACATGAAGACGTTCTCGCGCAAGCGTGGCGACCTCCACGAAGCTGCGCGCATAGTGTGCGACGGGCTGGAGAAATGGTCCGGGCGGATGGCGGACGAGGCGGAGCGGATGGCCTCACGGGCCACCGACGGCGCCCGGCGCATTGAGCTGCACGAGATCGCCCGCATCTGCAGGAAGGTGCCGCGCGAGCCGGCCGGGACTTTCCACGAGGCCCTTCAGTCATTGTGGATCACGCATATGGGTGTCATGCTCGAGAGCCTGAACTCGGCGGTGTCCTTCGGGCGGATGGACCAGTACCTCTACCCTTATTACCGGGAGGATATCGCCTCAGGCAGGCTTACCTCTGATGAGGCGCTCGGACTGCTGCTGCAGTTCAGCGCCAAAGCGACCGAGCACGTCATGCTCCTCTCGGAGCGGATAGCCCAGTACCACGGCGGGCACCTGGTCGTTCAGGCAGCCGTCGTCGGGGGCACGGACGGCCGTGGGGACGACGTGGTCAATCCCCTGACCTACCTGATGCTGGACCTGATGGAGCGCCACCACATGCGCGATCCGAACTACCAGGCGCGCGTCCACAAGGGTTCGCCTGATAAATACCTCGAGCGAGCCCTCGAAGTGGCTCGTCAGGGATATGGAGTGCCCGCGCTCTTCAACGACGAGGCCGTTGTGCCGTCGCTCGTGGCGCACGGCTATCCGGTCGAGGAGGCGCGCGGCTACGGCATCGTGGGATGCGTAGAGCCTTCAATCCCGGGCAAAAGCTTTCTCTCTACCGATGCCGGGCTCTTCAACCTTCCCATCTGCCTGGAGCTCGCACTCAACGAAGGCAGGCGAGTTCATCACCGGGGCCGGTTGCCGATCGCACGAGCCGTGCGGCACACGCCAGATCCGGCAGGTTTCAGCTCGATCGACGAGGTCATCGAGGCTTTCCGGGTCCAGATGAACCACGTGGTCGATGGGATGATCAATGACTTCCACATGGTAGAAAAGGCCAACATCGATTTTCATCCGACGCCCCTTTCGTCGCTACTGGTGGAGGGCTGCATAGAATCCGGGCGCGATCTCAATGAAGGTGGCGCGACCTATAATTCCAGCGGGATCCAGGGAGTAGGCGTGGCCGACGTCGCCGACTCGCTCGCTGCGCTCGAAACTGTTGTCTTCCGCGAGAAGAGATACTCCATGGCTGAAGTCATCAGGGCCCTGAGATGCGGTTTCGAGGGTCACGAAGCCCTCCATGCCGCACTGACCAGAGCACCCAAGTTCGGCAACGACCTGGAGCTTCCCGACCGCTATGCCGACCTCGTGACACACATGTACCATGACTCACTCGCGCGCCACAGGAGCATGAGGGGCGGGGCATACGTCCCTGGTTTCTATTCGGTTACCTGCCACGTTGCGTTTGGTGAACTGACAGGCGCGCTTCCATCCGGCCGCAAGTCCGGCGAGCCATTTGCCTCGGGGATCGGCCCGGCGTGTGGGGCCGACAGGGCCGGCCCGACAGCGATGCTCAACTCCGTATCGGGCATCGACTCGTCGCTGATGGCGAACGGAAATGCGCTCAACATGCGCTTCGACCCCGCGGACATCGCCGGGGAAAAGGGGTTGAACATCCTCAAGGGGCTCATCAAAGGCTTCTTCGAGAGAGGCGGCATGGAGGTACAGTTCAACGTGCTCGACCCGGAGATGCTCCATGACGCCCGGGCGAATCCGGGCAAGTACCCTGACCTAGTCGTAAGGGTAGCGGGTTACTGCGCGTACTTCGATGACCTGCCGGAAGCGGCAAAGGACGAGATCATCAAGCGTACAAGACTCAAGGTGTGAACCCTCGTCATTCCGGGGTTTCTTGCCAGTCTCTCAAGACGAACTCGAAGCACGCTCCGGAGTCGTTGTATGCCCTGATCCACCCGCCGTAAAGCTTGACAGCTTTCTCGACCGTCGCAAGACCGATGCCCGTTCCGCCATCACGACCTTTGAAGAACGGGATAAATATCTTCTGCAGCTTGTCCGCCGGGATGCCAACTCCATTGTCCCTGACGAGGAAGCGCTGACTCACGTCGCCAGGCGCGGACAGGCGGGACACCTCGATCACAGGCTTTTTGCAGTCGCAGTGCTTGATAGAGTTCCGTATCAGGTTGGCGAAGATCTGGTAGATGTGCGTGGGGTTTGCTCGCACGAAGCCGAGGTCGTCGCCCACCTTGACGCGGAAGCCACCTTTTCGCAGCGGGCCCGCGTTTTCGTCGAGAACGGTCTCGACGGTCTCGCGCACATCTACGTCGCTGACCCCCGTCGGTTTCTGCCCTGCTTCAGCCAACGTAAGCAGGTTTTCGATCAAGGCGTTCGACCTTGAGATGTTTTTCAGCAGAAGCCTTGTCGCTTCACTGAGCGCCGCTTTCGCATCATCGGTCAGCGGTTCGGTCATATACTGATTTATCAGGTCGCCCGCAAAGCCGATGACCGTCAGCGGGCCCCTAAGGTCGTGAGAGACCGTGTGAGCGAATCCTTCGAGCTCGACATTGGCCTTCTGCAGCTCGTCCTCGTACTTCTTTCTCTCCGATATATCCATGACGATGCCGCTGGCGCCTGACGGTTCACCATCGTGCATCACCCGGGTCATGTAGATGACGGCCGCGAAGCTACTGCCGTCCTTCCTCAAGACCTCGTACTCCTCCGGCGGGACCTGACCCGTCTCCAAAACTGTTTTCAGGGCTCCGGTTCCCTTCGCGTGATCGCGCACGGAGAGTACGCTCAAAGGTGTGAGCTTGCCCACCAGCTCATCGGCCGAGTAGCCAAAGCGCGCGGCGCCGCTCTCGTTCACGTATCTGAACACTCCATCCCTGCCTACCTCGAAAACCACTTCCGGCAGGCTGTTCGCCAGCTCGCGATACTTCTTCTCGCTGGCTTCCAAGGCTACCTCGTACGCCTTGCGCTCAGATATGTCTGTAAGGATTCCCCTGATCCCGACCGGCGTGCGGTTTGTGTCGATCACCAGAGCAGAGAACACCATCGCGGGGAAAGTGGTTCCGTCTTTGCGCTTCGCGGCATACTCCCGGATCGCGCCTTGAGAGCTCCCGTCCATCATCTTGTCTATGGCTCCGGCCACCCTGCTTTGATCGACCTCCTCGATGATATCCAACGCGTGAAGCCCGTCGTCGATGTCACCCTGTGTGTACCCGAACACCGACAGCGCATTCTGGTTGACGTAGGTGACGAGACCGTTTGAATCCAGCTCGAACACTACTTCGGGCAGGGACTCGGCGAGCTCCCTGTACCTTGCCTCCGCCAGTGTGAGCTCCTGCTCCGCCTCTTTTCTCTCAGAGATGTCGCGCCCGAAGATGACTATGAACTCCTGGCCCTCGAATTCCATGAAGCTCAAAGTCTGCTCTACCGGGAACGTCGTTCCATCCTTGCGAAGACCTTCGGCCTCGAACTGCGCCCGCCCGGTGCTTTTCCTCTCTTCCCAGGTTTCCGGCCAGGTGTCCTCACTGAGGGCCGGATTCAGATCCCATGCATGGAGTGACAGTATCTCTTCACGAGTGTATCCGTAGGCTGCACACCTGGCCTCATTGGCCTCCTGGACGCGCCCGTCGCGACCGACCCGCATTATCATGTCCTCGGCGTTGTCGACCTCGAACTGCGTTATGCGGAGGTTCTCCTCCGCCTCCCTGCGTGCGGTGACGTCCTCGGTGGTACCTTCGTAGTAGACGACTTCGCCGTCCTCGTTCCCCACCACATGCGCGTTCATCCTTACCCACAGCGTGCTGCCGTCCCGACGCCGGAACTTGACTTCCTTGCCCTCAACGGAGCCGTTTGCCGACAGAAGCTGCGCGATCTTGCTACGTTCTTCAAGATCAGCGTAGAGCTGACTCGCTATGTCCGTGACCTCTTGCGTCATCTGCTCGGGGCTCTCATATCCATACATCCTCGCGAACGCGGGATTGACGCTGAGCAAGCTGCCGTCCGGCGTGCTTTGAAAAATGCCTTCTGTTGCGTGTACGAAGATCTGACGGTACCGTTCTTCGCTCTCGCGTAGCGCGACCTCAGCTGCCTTGCGCTCAGTTATGTTCTCGAAGACGGCAACAAAGAAGCCCTTCGCCGGGCAGAACACCTTGACCGCAAGATCTATCGAGAGTTGATCGAGCCGCACCTCAAACTGGGTGGGCTCTCCTGTGGAAGCGACCCTGCCGTAAATATCGAACAGCTCGGAATTTGTCTCCCTGATACCCGGGATGACCTCTGTAACCCGCCTGCCATCGACGTCGTGCAAGCCTGACAGGGTGTCAAACATCTTGTTGGTCTCGAGATAGATCCAGTCTACCGGGGTACCAGTCTCGTCATATATCATCCGGCAGTATGAGAACCCTTCCAGCATGTTCTCGAACAGGCTGCGGTACTTGGCTTCCGATGTTACGAGGTCTTCCTCTATTCGCCTGCGCTCTGTGATGTCCCTTGCCGAGATGGCGACACCGACGACGCTGCCCTGATCATCCACGATCGGGTTATGCAGCGCCTCGAAATACAAGCGCGAGAGCTCTTCTTCACCTGAGTATGCCTCTTCGACGACCCTCTCGTCTTTGAGCGCACGGTCTATGTTGGCTTTTGCGTCGAGTCTGTCCTTCTCCACGGACTGGTAATCGAGGATACTCATTCCGAGCTCGATGTCTTTCCCGTACAGCGCTCTCATTGCAGCGGCGTGTGCAGTGTTGAAGCTTGTGTACCGGTAGTCCGCATCGACCGAGAATATCGGGTAGTCGATGCTGTCTATTACACCCTTGAAAGTTACAAACTGCTCTTCGCTGAGGGCCTGAGCCCTCTTGCGTTCAGTCACGTCCCTTATCGTGTGGAGGACATACTCAAAGTTGCCTTCGGCATCGAAGGTAGGATCCGCTGCGACGTCCAGATACTTGTCGAGGTGCGGCTCGTACAACTCCGCGGTAATGTTCTTCTTCTCTTTGATCGCGGCACATGTGACACAGAAGTCGGGCGCCTCTGCGAGGTTGTGTACCAGCTCATGACATTTTTCCCCGGTGAGGTCTTCGTCGTCCCTTCCGACAAGACGCGCAAACGCTTTGTTATATTGCAGGACGTTCAAGTCCTCGTCGACCAGGAACATCGCATCGCTGGTGACGTCGAACGTCCTGGCCCAGTTTTCCCGTGCTTCTTCGATCTCGTTCTCGTAAGCCTTGCGCTCGGTGATGTCCCGGACGATCGCCCACATGCCGAGTGGCGTTCCACTGTCGTCCTTGATCAGCCAGGTCCGGATTGAGATGGGAAACACCGACCCGTCTTTTCGGATGTACTCTTTCTCGTACTCGTCGGAGTAGCCCCGCACGGTGATCTGGGTGTCGACGATGTTCTGCTCCATCGCGTGCCATTTCTCGGGCGTGAGCTGCTGGTAGGTGAGTCTCTCAGCCTCCTGGAGGTCATAGCCGAGCATGTCGAGGTACGCCTGATTGGCGCCGGTTATGTGCCCGTCAAGCGATACGCTGACGATTCCATCCCTGATGGATTCGTAGAGGTTGTAGAATTTGTCTTCGCCCTCGATCGCCACTGAGTACCTCACTCGTATGAACCTCGCTGCACAAACGATCGTAGCATGCGGTTCAGCTCATGACCTTGATCAGCCTCAAAAGAGAAATCGGCTCAATGGGGGGTAATAATGAGAGTTCGCGACGTCGTCAGAGATTCCTGAAAAACTCGTCGGGCTCGACGTGATAGATCCTGCACAGGGCAAGCAGCTCCTTGGTTCCGGGATGAGCTTTGCCTAACTCCCAGTTTTTCAACGTGTTGTAATGCACGCCTAGCTGTCGGGCAACCCAGTCCCGCTTGAGGCCCCGCTCGTCACGCAGACTCTTCATCCTCTCAGCAAAAGCCACATCGTATCTCTGAACGTCCTCCTCCGAGACATCGACAATCTTTTTTTCAGATTCTGCCTCCAAACTGTTGACACCCCCAAGTCTCTGTGGTTTATTGGACAAGTATCTTGTCCAATGTACGACATCTGAACGGCCTTATTAATGATACCAATCATTGTCATCAAACGTCAACAAGGAGACGAGGAGCCGGAGCCGGGACGCCCCGGGAGGGAGGCAGCATGTATGTCAACAATGTGGTCGTCGTCGGGAATCTCACCGCTGATCCGAGAATGGGTGAGGCAGACGGCACAAAGGTCGCGAACTTCCGGATGGCGGTCAACCGCTGGCGCAAGCCGGGCCAGGAGCCTGACGAATCTGTCCAGGAGCGCACGGAGTTCATAGACGTCGAGTGCTGGGGAACGCAGGCGGCCAACGTCGAGGCAACGCTTGAGCGCGGTGACAGGGCCATAGTCGCCGGACAGCTCCGCTACGACCAGTGGACAGATGAAGCCGGCAACCTCAAGAGCCGGCTCAAGATCAAAGCGTTCGCGGTAGGCCCTTCGCTCGAGTTCCAGTCTCTGTCATCTCACTAGTACGTCCGCCGGCCGCTTCGGGCGGACCGGCTTGAAAGGGGGAACCATGGGAATCACAGACCTCTCGTCCTTCACCTCGAAGCAGGGAGTCACCACGGCAGTCTGGCGATACGACTTTGACAGTACGTACGCCGTGTGATGGTTTCGGAGGGGCACTCAATTAAACCCCCATAGAATCGAAGGAACGATACCGTTGCGCACAACGGATTATCGCTATTGAATCACTGACCATAACGGTTTCCGAGTTCTCAGGGTTAGTGGCCCAGAATCTGTTTCTTAATCGCATTCTGCATCGTCTGGTCGATCCCGATCCCCGCGAGGTATTTGTTGATGCCACCCTCGGCATTGACCTCGTTCAACGCGGCATCGATCCAATCTGTTTGCACTTCCGCCGAGCTGGCCGACAGTAGATAATCCTCCACTATCTGCTGTTGCGGCACCCCGAGTAGGTCGAAAAGCAGGGCGGTCACTATGCCGGTGCGGTCCTTGCCGCCCGTGCAGTGGATGTCGACCGGATAAGTCGAGCCTTGTGCCAACGCGCGGAATGTGGTGGCCATTGAAGGCTTCTGAGTCTTGACGACATCAGCGTAGCCGGCAGCGGTCATCTGACCTATCATCGGCGCGCTAATCACCCGCGACAGCGCCTGAGGGCCCACCGGGTCTTTCCCGTATTTGTCCACTTCTTCAGCGGAGCTGAAGTCAATGCTGGTCCGTACGCCGAGCTTCCGCAACTCCGCAAGGTCAGAGGGGCTCGCCGGTGCGAGCATGCCCGAGCGAAATACGCGGCCGTAGGGTATTTCCGTTCCGTCAGAGAGGGTCCAGCCTCCGAGGCTTCTCGCGTTTACGATCTTCTGGA
>Ga0209747_1002096_pt1 | contig 10278 bp, 8 predicted proteins | sample BarGraNGADG00311_FD_184498 | JGI IMG/M metagenome (GOLD analysis project Ga0209747, IMG submission 184498) | Arctic peat soil microbial communities from Barrow, Alaska - Barrow Graham LP Ref core NGADG0011-311 (SPAdes) (version 2) | ecosystem: Environmental > Terrestrial > Soil > Wetlands > Peat ... | reverse complement strand
GTCGTGCTCAAGGCGGGCGAGTTCAAGAACCTTATGACGACCTTCGACATCGAGCGCTGCGGCAACGCCGCGATGTGCCTGGGCGTGGCGGGCGGCGCGTTGGAGGAGGCCCGCACCTACGCGATGCAGAGGCAGTGCTTCGGGAGGCCTATCTGCGAGTTCCAGGATATCCAGTTCAAGATTGCGGACATGGCCATGAAGCTCGACGCGGCGCGCCTGCTGGTCTATCGCGCCGCGAGCGGAGCGGGCGGCGGACTGCCTTCCATCTACGAGGCGTCGATGGCCAAGTGCTTCGCGAACGAGATGGTGGTCGAGGTCACCAGCGACGCCGCGCAGGTGTTCGGGGGCTACGGCTACTCGCGCGAGTTCCCGGTCGAGCGCATGGTGCGCGATGCCCGCGCCTGGTGGGTCGCGGGCGGGACGACCTCGATGCTGAGGACGACCATGGCCAGCATGCTGTTCGGCAGGCGCTTCGACCAGAGGAAGGGGAAGTAGGATCAGTGTCGCCGGCGTCTCGCCGGCATCTTGAAAACCAACGACCACGGGAGGCAGGCAATGGGTGAGTATTACGAGGACGCCGACCAGCTATACGAGATCTACGGGCATTTCATGGAAAAGATACTCACCGACCCCAAGATCGGGCCGAAGATGAGCAAATCCGGCATCATCATCCGTTTCATCTACACCGATCCTGACGCCGAGGTGACGATCGACCTCAGGAACCCGCCCACAAAACCCGGATACTTCGGCAACTACTACCTGGGACCATGCGACATCAAGGAGGACGTCTGGTCCAAGCAGGCGGCGGATTTCTCGCACTCCTTCTGGCACGGGTTCGAGAATCCAGTGGCCGCGGTGAGCCGGGGCAAGGTGAAGCAGGGCGGCAAGGTCACGGCGATGCTCAAGCTGTTGCCGGTCGTGCGCCCGGCCTTCGCGACCTTCCCGGGCGTCCTGGAGGAAATGGGATACGAGGACAAGGTGCTGCACAAGAAGTAACGCCGGTTTCTACGGATAGCCGACATTCAATTGCCTGGGTTTCATGCCAGCTTGTCCTGACAGTCCGGCTTCGCGGGCGTCCCGCCGGCAATAGGCCCGACTACCGGTATTCTTCGCCGACACCTTGCGGCGAATACTTCGGCTTCTCGCGCGGGATCGCGATCACCTCGCGTATCTCGAGGCCGCTCTCCGGTTCAGCGAACGTCAGGCTGGTCGACGGCCTTATCACCAGCGCGCTATCGAGCCCCATGGAAGTGCCGGCGGCCACGACGACCTCAACGCCTGCCGGGATGACGCCGGCGTCGGCCGCCATGAGCGCGACTTCCACACAGACGATGGTCCCGCCCGAAAGCAGCCGCAGCGCCTCGGTGAAATACTGCTCGTAGTTCATGCCCTTGAAGCGGGCGGTCAGGGAAGTGCCGATGCCGTAGAAGGGGATGGTCCCGCGTACTACGGTCACGCCGGATCCGGCGAGGCGGGCCGCGGTCTCCTCGTCCATGTCCATGCGGACGCGCTCGACGCCGGCCTTCTCCCACTCTTCCTTTTGAGCCCTGAACTCAGGGATGTCTCTCCAGATGTCGTTGTTGAGAGAGTCCACGACCCAGAAGGCGCCCGGCGGGATCGTGACCGCGACGATGTTCAGACCTGACCCCTCGAACGCCTCCAGAGCCAGCGAAGCGCTCTCGCCCCTGAGGCTAGCGAGAATCACCGTGTTCAATCCAAGTTCTTCCGCCCTACGCTTGCAGCACTCCAGCGTCTCGCGCGTATTGACTGGCCCCGGTCGCTCGAAATAACGGATCCATTTCTCATCGCTGGCAGGCATAAGACTCTCCTATCACGCGTCATGCGGCACCCCATTGCCGTTATCAATCTATCGCAGAACACCCGCGCGCGTCATCGGAATCCAGTTTTGACCAACCGGTTCCATAGGCTGTCCGGCATGACATATACTTCCACAGACAACGATCTGGAGGCGTCCGGCATGCCAAGGAGGGCACTATGAAGGCACTCGTCATGGGTGGGGGAATGAGCGGGCTGGCCGCCGCGATCAACCTGCTGGACTTAGGCGTCGAGGTCCAGCTCATCGAGGCGGACGAGATCTTCGGGGGGCGCGCGTCCTCCTGGCTCGACGCCGATGGCGACATGATCGACAATGCCCTCCACGTCTTCATGCCGTATTACGTGAACCTGCTGGCGTTCTTCGAGAAGATGGGCATCGCGGGCAACATCGTTTGGAAGGACTCGGCGTTCTACTACGCCCAGCCGGGCGGCGAGATGGCCTGCCTCAAGTTCGCCAAGCTCCCCGCGCCGCTCCACGCCGGCTACGCGATGGCCTACCTGCTCAAGGACTTTCGCGGCATCGCGTTCCACAAGCTACTGACCGCGGCCATCCCGATGGGCTTCGGCATCATGAACAACCTGCACCGCCTGGATGAACTCGACGAGATAAGCATGGAGACCTTCATGGCGCGCTACGGAGCGGCCAAGACCATGAAGCCTTTGATGGAGCCCGCGATCAACGGATTGACTTTCACTCCCTCCTACCAGATATCCGCGAAGGTCATGCTGAACTGGTTCCTCAAGATGTTCGTCTCGGCGAAGAACTCTCGCATAGGCTTCGCGAACGGCGGGCTTGGCGAGATATGGGTCGACAACTGCCTGGCCTACATCAGGGATAAGGGTGGCGAGGTCGCCCTGGGCAAGGCGGTCACCGCGATAGACATCGCCGAGGGGCGGATCGAGAGCGTGAAGGTGAACGACTCCGAGGAGATGACCGCCGACCTCTACGTGTCGGCGATGAGCCCGTACTCGCTGCGGCGCCTGCTGCCGGACCGGTGCTATGACCTCGAGTACTTCCGCGACCTGTGGCACTTCCAGTACGCGCCCTCGCTCTCCATCCAGATATGGTTCGACCGCAAGCTCACGGACATCGACTGCACGTTCTTCTCCAACGAGTGTGTCTTCAACACCTACGCCGACCTATCCAACGTCCTGCCGCACATCTTCAAGGGCGGCAGCATGCTGGAGATGGTGATATCGCCGGGGGACGTCGTGCAGGGACTGCCCGACGCGGTCATCTTCGACGAGTGCATCGAGCAGATCAGGGAAGTGTTCCCGGTCGCGCGGCAGGCCGAGGTGCGCAAGTGGACGGTGGTGCGCCAGAGGCAGGGCGTCTACCGCGCCTATCCCGGGATGGAGAAGCACAGACCGTTCCAGCGCTCTCCGGTCTCCAACTTCTACCTGACCGGCGACTACACCAAGACGCACGTGAGCTCGGGCGGGATGGAGGCGGCCATCTGGACCGCCAACAAGACCGCCGAGCTCGTGGCGATGGATAAGCTGGGCAGGACCGTCTCCCTCAACGAGGAATACAGGCCGTATAACTTGCTCGTGCGGGCCGCCGGGATCGCCAGGCTCGTCAACTTGGCGCTGCTTGCGCTGGGTGTGGCCGCGATCCTGAGGAGGGTATTGAGGCGCCGCAGAGAAGTGTGATGGTGGTGATGGAGGTAGGGGCTGTTTGTACGGGGCCGCCGTGAGGCGGCCCCGTGCCATTGATGGCTTCTGCAGTGCCCGCCCGCTCTCCTGGACACTGCCTCAGCCGCGAACGTATAATTATTCTTGGCATCTCTTAAAGTGAACGGCTTTGCGCGGCTGGGAGCGGGTAATGGCTCATTGCGCGGGCGAATAGTTCGAAACTTCAACAGGCTTTTGCATGCATTCCTATGACATCTCTTTGATTGTTTGAGATCCGGGTCTCTTAAGACCGTGAGTCGATCGTTAGCGGCAGCCACTACCATGGAGGGGAACATGGAGGGGACAACGAACGGCGCGGGTGACAGAGAGCAGGACGCGGTACCCGGGAGGGCTGAAGAGGAGGACAGCGGGATCCGCACGGAGTTCGAGCGGATGATGTTCGAATTCAACCCCGAGGAGAACGCCCCCAAGCAGGAGCCGGAAGTGCCCCGGCCGGTTCAGCAGGCCCAGCCGGCGCCGGACGAGCCACCGGCCTACGACTGAGCAAGGTTTAACTGAACGCAACATATCTTGACAGCGTCCGGTATCCCTCCCTATAATCCTACCTGCGTATAACCAACGGAAACTTCTGGGGCGAGATGGCAAAGCAGATCCAATCGATCGAGCGGGGGCTCTTCGTCCTTGAATCGATCCTCTTCGAAAAGGAACCCGTGACGGCGACCGAGATCGCTCGGCGCCTGGGGGTCCACAAGAGTACCATCTCCCACCTTACCGCGACGCTTGTCGAGCAGGGCTTCCTTGCAAAGTCGAACGGTTCCAGCAGGCTCCACGCGGGTCCGCAAGTTTACAGGGTGGCGCGGGCGGTGCAGCTCACCGGGGAGCAGATAATGCGGGTGCCGCCCGCCCTCGACGCGCTTGCCGCCAACACCGGTGAGACTGCGCACCTCGCGGAGCTGCGCGGGCGGTTCGTGTTCTACCTGGCCAACAGCTTCCCCGAGAGATCCCTGCGCGTGCAGACCGAGGCCGGCGCGGTCGAGGCGGCGCACTCCACCGCGGTGGGCAAGGCGCTGCTGGCGTGGCTGCCCGAGGATGAAGTGCGCTCGCTCTACCAGGGCGTAGTGCTGGAGGCCTTTACCGACGCGACCATCGTGGACGGCGATTCGCTGATCGAGGCACTCGAGCTGGTGCGGTCGTGCGGCTGGGCGACCGATACCGGCGAGCAGACGCGAGGTACCTGTTGCCTGGCGGCTCCCGTGCGGGACGCGCGCGGGGTGGTTGTCACCTCGGTCGGCATCTCCGGGCCGGAGACGGTCGATACGGCAGGTAAGGAGAAGGCCCGGGCGGTCCTGGATTGCGCGGCGCGAATAGAAGAGATGCTCAAGGATTGAAAACCCACAAAGGGGACAGGCCCCTTTGTGCATTTGTAGCGCCGGCGGCCCGCCGGCACGATTCGACGAGGAGTAAAGATGAGACTTACCGGCGGCGAGATAGTAGCCGAGTCGCTGATAGCGCACGGTGTCCCCTACGTCTTCGGGATCCCGGGCCACGGCTGCCTGGGGCTCACCGACGCTTTTCTGGGTAGGGAAAAGCACATCAAGGTGCTGCAGATGATGCAGGAGATGAGCGGCGTCCACATCGCCGACGGGTACTACCGTGCTTCAAAGCGCCCGCTGGCGGTGTTCACCAGCATCGGCCCGGGCGCGATCAACACCGCGATCGGCGCTGGCACCGCGTTCGTCGATTCCGTACCGGTCCTCATCATCACCGGTTCCGCCCACACCTACATGCGCGGCAAAGGCCTGCTGCAGGAGATAGAGCGGGCACGCGACGACGACTTCGAGCGCGTGCTGCAGCCGGTGGTGAAGCGCGCCATGCGGGTGGATACCATCGACCAGGTCGCCTCCGTGATGAAGAGGGCTTTCAATGTGATGATGTCCGGCCGGCGTGGCCCGGTCAACGTTGTCCTGCCGATGGACGTGCAGAGCGAGTCCGCCGAGGTGAAGCTGGCAAAGCCAGGGCAGTCGGCGCCGACCGGGCGGGCCGAGGGCGACCCGAGAGAGATCGAGCGCGCCATCAAGATGCTGATCAAGGCCGAGCGGCCGGTGATACTGGTGGGCGGGGGAGTCGGCGCGGCCGGGGCCGCCGACGCGCTGCGGCGTGTGGCGGAGATCAAGGGTGCCGCGGTGGTGACCACGATGGCGGGCAAGGGCTCATTTCCCGAGGACCACCCGCTGTTCGCCTGGCACACCGGCTCGAAAGGGACGTCGGTCGGGCTCAAGATGACCTCGACCGCGGACGTCATACTGGCGGTCGGGTGCAGGTTCGCCGACGAGACGGCCTGCTCGTACCGGCCCGGAGTCGCGTTCTCCATCCCGCCGACGAAGCTGATCCAGGTGGACATCGACCCTTACGAGATCGGGAAGAACTATCCGGTGGAGGTCGGAATCCAGGGAGACGCCGCCGCGGTGCTCGAGGACGTCGCCGAGGGCCTGGAGGAGGCCTCCAGGTCGAGGTCGATAATAAACTACGCGTTCGTGGCCGAGCTGGGGCGCGAGCAGGCGAAGTGGAAGAGGCACGTCGACAAGCTGCTAGCCGCCGACACCAGACTGCCGACGATCTCGCAGGCCCTGCGCGAGGTGCGAAACGCGACCGCGCGCGACGCCTACCTGGTCACGTCTTCCGGCAACACCCAGGCGCAGATGCTGCAGGAGTTCCCGTTCTACGTGCCCGGCACCTGCATCACCACCGGCGGCTTCTCGACAATGGGGTGGGCGCTGCCCGCGGCCATCGGCGTGAAGCTCGCCAGGCCCGACAGGCAGGTGGTGGGGATGGTGGGCGACGGCGATTTCCTGATGACGATGCAGGAGATGGCCACCGCGGTGCAGATCGGCACACCGGTGGTTATGGTGGTGGTCAACAACCAGGGGTGGCTCGCCATCAAGGACCTGCAGATGGACGCGTTCGGCAAGCGGCGCGCGCTGGCGACCGACTTCACCACTCCCGACGGGGAGCTGTACACGCCCAACATCGCCGCCACCGCCAGCGCGTTCGGCTGGCACGCGCAGAAGACCTCGACGCGGAAGGGGATAGGCCCGGCGCTGAAAAAGGCCATCGCCTCCGGGGGTCCCGCGCTGGTCGAGGTGACGGTGCACCGCGAGTACCCGCTGTCGGGCAGCCCGGCGGTGGGATGGTGGGACGTGCCGGTGCCGACCTACCTGAAGGAGCGGCGCGAGCGCTACGACAAGGCGCGCGCCGAGGAGAATCTATCGTAATGCGTGAGGGAGGGACGATGGCGAAAGCATCATCGAGCGCCAGACCGAAGATAGCGGTCCAGTACATCCTTGACGTGGCGAAGCTCAAGAGCGTGCCCGGCCTGTACGAGCACGTGCAGGGAGTGAAGCGCGCGCTGAGGTCCATGGGCTGGGAGCTGACCGAGTTCGGCCCGGATATCCAGGCGGACGTCATCGAGGCCAACGCGCTCGGCTGCGCTGGGCAGCACGCGGCGTTCCTGGGCGTGACTTTCACCGGCACCTCCGCGCGGCAGACGGCCGCCATCGGACGCTTCGGCGGGCCGGTGGGCGTCTGGTTCTTCCCCGACACTCCCTGGTGGAGCATGGCTTCGGCGGGCTCCGGGCTGGGCTATCTGCGCGACGAGGTGCTGGCCTCGTCCGGGATGACGGTCACGTCGATCTGGGGGGATGCGGCCGATGGCGCAACGCGGGAGAGGCTGGAGAGGTTCGCCCGCGTGGGCCACACGGCTTATTCCATGAAGCGCGAGAAGATCGGGCTCATCGGCGGCTCATACTACGACGTGATGCCGGCGAGCAACTGGCACCCTGACACGCTAACCCACCGGCTGGGCCCGTCCTACGCCGAGATCGACATCTCCCTGCTGGAGCAGGCTTGCGAGCAGGTGACGCCGGGCCAGGTCTCGGGTCTGCTGCGCAGCCTCAAGGCGTCCGGCATGAAGCTGACCGAGGACGAGCAGGCGCTGGAGGTGGTCAAGGCCTCCGCGCAGGCATCGCTGGGCATAGAGAAGCTGCAGGAGAGCATGGGGCTCACCGGTATCGCGATGAACTGCTACGGAGGTCCGGACCCTGAAGGTTACACCGGCGTGCTGGGTCGCTGCGGCGCCAGCGGATGCCTGAAAGGGCACGCGCTGGGCTCGGTGGTGGTCGGCTGCGAGAGCGACGTGGTGCAGTGCGCGCAGCAGATGATGTTCAGGCACCTGCTGGGGGTGGTGCCGTGCATGGCCGACCCCTGGATGGTGGACCAGGACGGGGTGCTGCTCTCGGGTACCTGCGGGGGCCCGGCCGAGCTCGCCGCGGCGCCCGGGGATGTCAGCATCGGGGCAGGCACGCTGATGAGCCTGTACAAGGTCGGAGTGCTCGGCGTGTGTTTTCCCGACATCCCCTCCGGAAAGGCGATCGTGGCGCGTATCCACGGGCGGGAGCTCGACCGGATGGTGCTGGCGACCGGTGAGTTCATCGGATCGGACAGCGATACCATCACGGGCAGGCTGTGCCTGAAGGTGAAGCTCGACGACCTCGAGAGCTTCCTCGAGCGGGGCGCGATCGGAAACCACTTCACGTTCCTGTCCACATCTGAGCTGGAGCGCGACCTCGCGCGCGTCGAGGCGCTGTGTGAGCTCATGGGCATAGAGATCGACTGTATCTAGGAGGGGGAGGAAGCCGATGCCGTTCGTGGACGCTGGCGAGATAGAAGAGACACAGGTCCCGGCCCCTTTCCGGCGGGCGCTCAAATTGGTGATGGCGCCCGACACGCACGATGACGTGAAGGAGTTCACCCTGATCTACTCGGTGCTGGCGCCGGACGGCGGGGGCACCGACTTCCACGCGCACGAGGGCTCCGGGGAGCTGATGGTGTTCACCAGCGGCTCGGGAAAGGCGTGGCTTGCAGGAGTCGAGTACCGGATAAAGCCGGGGTCGGCGATGTTCGCTCCGCCCGGCGTGGAGCACAAGACGCTAAACACGGGCGGCAAGCCTTTGTGTATAGTGTGCGTGTTCGTGCCGCCGGTCCCGGCCGATTACATCGAACGGGCATCGAAGTAAGCATTCAGGCAAGAGCAAAAAACGCAACAAAGGGGTCAGACCACTTTGTTGCATTTCGAGAGAACGGGGCAACAACGGGACGAAAACGCAACAAAGTGGTCTGACCCCTTTGTTGCGTTTTGGGGTGAGAGATGGCCAGGAGAGATAACAACAACCACGAGGTCGCCGCCGCCTACGAGACGATCAAGGCGCGGGGCGGATTAGCTTTCCCCGAGGCGATGGTCAAGGGGTGGCTAGAGCGGCGAGGCGTAGCCGTTCCGGCTGGGCGCGTGGTCAAGACGCAGCAGGAGGCTGCGCGCGCCGCGGCCGAGGTCGGCTACCCGGTCGTCCTCAAGGTCTCGTCCGACCGCATGCTCCACAAGACCGAGGTGGGCGCGGTGAAGCTGGGCATAAAAACGCCGGGGGAGCTGCGCCGCGAGTTCGGCGAGATGCGGGCCCGCGCCAACGACTCCATGCGGCACGACGGCTTCGAGGGCGTGCTGGTCGAGCGGCAGGTCCCACCGGGGGTGGAGATCATAGTCGGGCTGCAGAACGACCCCCACTTCGGCCCCGTCGTGATGGTGGGCACCGGTGGCATCTACACCGACCTCATGGCCGACGTCGCTTTCCGCATGCTCCCGGTGAAGCGCGCGCAGGTGAGGGACATGATGGCCGGGCTCCAGGGCAGGGCGCTGCTGGAGGGCTTCCGAGGCTCGGAGCCTTGCGACATCAAAGCCCTCGAGGACTGCATACTCAACATCGCCAGGCTGGGTGCGGACATCGCGCCGTTCCTGGAGAGCGCGGATTTCAACCCCGTGATAGTCTCTGATGCCGGCGCGGTGGTAGTCGACGCGAAGGTCGTCCTCTCCGAGGTCGTCCACCCCGGCGCGATAGAGGCCGGCCGGCCCCGCACCGAGCATCTCGACTCGTTCTTCAACCCCGCCAGTGTCGCCGTGATCGGCGCTTCCGCGAGCCCCGGCAAGATCGGCAACGTAATAGTGGATTCGCTGGTGAACTACCAGTTCAAGGGTCGCATCTATCCCATCAACCCCAACCGCTCCGAGATCCTCGGCGTGAAGTGCTACCCTTCTCTGGCGGCTCTTACCGAGGCGCCGGAGCTCGCGGTGATGGTGGTCGACCTCGCCGAAGGCCCCCGGCTGCTGAGAGAGCTCGCCGTCCTGGGGACCCACGCGCTGCTGGTCGTTTCGGGAGGCGGCAAGGAGCTGGGCGGACGCCGCGAGCAGATCGAGCGGGAGATGACCGCGATCTCCCGCGAGCTGGACGTGCGGGTGGTCGGCCCCAACTGCATCGGCGCGTTCGATGGGGAAAGCAGGTTCGACTCTTTCTTCCACAGCCACGAGCGGCTGCTGCGCCCGCCGGCCGGGCCGATGAGCTTCATCACCCAGAGCGGGACGTGGGGCTGCACCTTCCTGGAGGCCGCCGAGGTCACGGGAGTGAGCAAGATGGTCTCGTACGGGAACCGCGTGGACGTCGACGAGGCCGATCTGGTCGAGTGCCTGGCCGCCGATCCGCGGACCCGGGTCACCGGCAGCTACATCGAGGGGCTGGGCGACGGACGCAAGTTCGTGGCCGCGGCGCGCTCCTCGATCGAGAAGCACGGCAAGCCGGTGGTGGTCTTCAAGACCGGCAGGAACCAGCGCTCGGCGACCGCGGCGGTTTCGCACACCGGCGCATACGGCGGGGCCTACGAGGTCTACCAGGGGGTTCTGCGGCAGGCGGGGATCATCACCACCGA
>Ga0209747_1002095_pt1 | contig 10279 bp, 9 predicted proteins | sample BarGraNGADG00311_FD_184498 | JGI IMG/M metagenome (GOLD analysis project Ga0209747, IMG submission 184498) | Arctic peat soil microbial communities from Barrow, Alaska - Barrow Graham LP Ref core NGADG0011-311 (SPAdes) (version 2) | ecosystem: Environmental > Terrestrial > Soil > Wetlands > Peat ... | reverse complement strand
CGAGAACCACGTGGCGACCTCGTCGCGCGCCGTGGGCGCGGGTCGCCCCGGCGGTTCCTCGCCCGGACTGGCCGGACCCTGGGCGCGATCGTGGGGATCCATCGCGTCCTTCCTTCCCAGCGCCGTCCGTGGGGCAGTACTGCTCGACTGGACGGTCCGGGCGGCTCACGCCGGGAGACAGCCACCGTGGCCGCGAGGCCGCCCCGGACCCGCTGGCGTGGAGTGCGTCCGGGTGAAGAGCGGCTAACGTAGCGCGGCGGCAAGCCTCCCGCAAGACGTCGATGCAGGCGCAAGGCGTCGATGCGGCCGCACGGGCGAACCGCCCGGCGCGGACACGGGCCCGGTTTGGGAGCCCAGTCCCAACGCCGAAGCGCGCCAACCGCTTTGCGCGGCCACGCGGGCCGCTACCCTGGGCGCGCGCGGGGCCGCCGTCACGGGGTGGGCCGATGCGGGATTCGATCCGTCGCGAGTCGCGAGGGCGCCTTCCCGCGCGCCGACCCAAGGGCCGGGACGGGACCCGGTGACGCCGCCGTCGCCGGCGGGCCCGGCGACCGACGCCGGCGAGCGGCCGACGGCGGCGCTGCCCCTGGGGCAGCTGGTGCGCCTGTCCCTCTACTGGCTGGGTCTCTCGTCGATCTTCGCCGGGATCACGGCGATCCTTGGCGGCCGCCTGGAGTTCGAGCACCTGGTCCAGCCGGGGTCCGAAGGATCGGCGCTCTTCCAGATGACGGCGTTCGCCTCGCTGATCGCGGCGATCGTCCAGCCCACCGTCGGCTCGCTCAGCGACTACACGGTCAGCCGGTGGGGCCGTCGCAAACCGTACATCGTCGTCGGCTCGGTCCTCGACGTCGTCTTCCTGGTGGGCATCGCGACCTCCAGCACCGTCCTGATGATCGCGGCGTTCATGACGCTCCTCCAGATCAGCGCGAATGCTGCCCAGGGGCCGTTCCAGGGGTACGTCCCGGACCTGGTCCCGGAGCGGCAGGTCAGCCTGGCGTCCGCCCTCGTTGGCCTGTTCCAGGTCCTGGGCCAGGTGACAGGCGTAGTGGTCGCGGCCGTGGCGGTTGCGACCGGCCAATACGCGGTGGCGACCGTCCTGCTCGGCGTGATCGAGGCGGTCACGATGCTCAGCGTGGCCCTGGGGGTCCGCGAGGGGCGGGCCGCGAAGGATCGCGCCGGTCGGTCGTGGGTGGCGATCGCGCGCGAGGCATGGGCGACCGACCTGCTGCACGAGCGGAGCTTCCTCTGGCTGGTCGGTTCGCGCCTGTTCGTCCTGATCGGCTCGGTGATGCTGCTGAACCTGGGGGTCTTCTACCTGGTCCGCTCGCTCGGCCTCGCCGAGAAGTCGGACGCCGGGCCGGCCCTTCTCATGGTGTCCGCGCTGGTCGCGTTCGGGGTGCTGCTGACGGTGCTGCCGGCCGCGCGGGCCTCCGATCGGTTCGGCCGGAAGCCCGTGATCTACACGGCCTGCGGCGTCGGTGCCGTGGCCCTCTCGATCATCGCAGTGGCGCCCTCGGTCCCGGTCGTCCTCGTGGGGGCGGCGCTACTGGGCTTCTCCACTGGGTCATTCCTCTCAGTGGACTGGGCGCTCATGACCGACATCATCCCGAAGGCGTCCTCCGGGCGATACATGGGGATCAGCAACGTCGCTACCGCCTCGGCCGGCGTCTTCGCGACGGCCTTTGGAGGCAGCCTCATGGACTTCGTGGGCGGCTCCGAGCGCCTTGGCACCGGGCCGCGTGCGGCGATGTGGCTCGCGGTCGGCTGCTTCGCGATGGGCGCGCTCCTCCTGCGGCCGGTCCACGAGCCGCGTCGCCTCGCAGTCGCGGCGGACGACCGCGGGACGGGTCCGGCGTAGGGCGCCGGCGTTCCGTGGCCCGACGCGGCCCGCACGCCGTCGATCAGGCCGCCAGCCCGAAGAAGCCGCGCGCTGCCGCGCGCAGCCGGTGGCTCGGGCGACCCGGGGCCGGGTCGACGTGTCCGCGCGGGCGGCCGCGCCAGGCGCGGAACGTCGTGACCAGGTGCGCGGCCCACGCCCGCCACGTCACGGGCCGCAGGAACCAGCCCGGGTCCGGTTTGAGCCAGAGCGATGGGACGAGGGCCCACAGGAAGATGAGGTAGTCGAGGCGCGCCGGCCGGGGGAGCCCGAAGAGGACGGAGAGCTGGACCAGCGTGAGCGGGAACGTGGCGAGCGTGAGCAGCGCGGCGACGGCCAGGAACAGCACGCCGTGCAGGCGTGCCTTCGGGGCAAGGATCGGCAGGAAGACGATGGGGATCCATTTCATGGCGACGGCCAGGGCCCAGAGGATTCCGCCGGTCCGCGGACCCGTGAACCGCGCCCCCCACAGGACCAGGACGAGCACGAGGTTGATGTTCCCGGTGTCGAGGTTCGCGAAGGCCGGGAACGCGAGCAGGAGCGCCGTCACGGCCGTCGCGAGCGGATGGCGGCGATAGGCCCACGCGACGGTCCACAGGAGCAGCACGATCGTCCCGCCCCGCCAGACGAACCACGCGACGTCCCACGGGAGAAGCGCCCACGGCGCGAAGACGGGAAGCAGCCACGGCGCATAGACATAGGGCATGAACGGGCTTGCGGGGTGGTACGGATCGCCGCCGTTGAGCCAGATCCGGACGGCGGCCCAGTAGGCCCGTGCGTCGACGCCGGCAAGCTCCCCGCGCGCGAACATCCCGGCCAGGCCGATCCCGCCGGCCAGCGCGAGCAGGAGGATCGCGACCAGCCGGCGCCGGTCGCGAAGGTGGGAGACCTGGCGTCGAAGGGCCCGTCGAAGGACGCCGCCCCGCCTGCGCGCCGTGCGGCCGACGAGCCCGCCCGGGCGCACATCCACCGGCCCCGACGCGATCCCCGATGCCATGTCGGGGAGTATCGCATCGCGCCGGCAGCGAGGCGATCGCGCGGCGGCCCGCCGCGCACCAGCAGGCGTCGCGCCCGCGGCCCTGACAGGGCACACTCCGCGGATGGAGAGCAGCCCGGTCGACGCGATCCGCGCCTTCGTCCTCCTGGTGACGGCGGCCTCCGTGGTGGGCGTGGTCGCGGGGCGGATCCGGCTGCCCTACGCCGTGGGCCTGGTCCTGCTCGGGCTCGCCGCGGGGTACGTGCTCCCGGAGGCTGCGCGCGGGATCACCCCGGACCTCGTGCTGGCCGTGCTGCTCCCGGGGCTCATCTTCGAGGCGTCATTCCGGACGCCGCTCGAGCCGTTCCGCTGGGCCGTCTCGCGGGTCGTGGTGCTCGCGGTGCCCGGCGTGATCCTGACCGCGCTCGTTGTCGCCGTGGTGGTCCACCTGGGCACCGGCATCTCGCTGGGGTCGTGCCTGCTCATCGGCGCGATGGTCTGCGCCACGGATCCGGCCTCCGTGGTCTCCACGTTCCGACGCGTGGCCGCGCCGGACCGGCTGCGGACGCTCGTGGAAGGCGAGAGCCTCCTCAACGACGGGACGAGCCTGGTCATCTTCGTGGTCGCGCTGCGCATCGTGACGGGCGGCCTCGGCGCCGGGGACGCGGCGATCTTCTTCGTCACGACGCTCGCCATCAGCGCCCTGATCGGCGGGGTGCTGGGGTTCGTGACGGTGCAGGTGCTGCGCACCGTGGATGATCACGTCCTCGAGGCGACGATCACGATCGCCTGCGCCTACGGGGCGGCCGTCATCGCCGACGGCCTGAACGAGTCGGGGATCATCGCGACGGCCGTCGCCGGCCTCGTCGTGGGGACCTACGGCCGTCGCGTCGCCCTGTCGGCCGAGACCAAGCAGGCTCTCGACGAGGTCTGGGAGGTGGCCGCGTTCGTGCTCGCGGCGCTCATCTTCCTGATCGTCGGCGCGGCGATCCCACTGCCTCGCCTTCTCGCCGACGCCGGCCCGGTCGCGGTTGGCGTCGTCGCGGTCCTCGTCGCGCGGCTTCTCACCGTCTACGGGCTGCTCGGCCTGGGCGAGCGGGTCACCGAGCGCGCTCGTCGCGGGCGGCAGTCTTTCGCCAGCAGCGTTCGTGCGGCCGCCGCTGCGCGCTGGTCGCTCGCGGGGCCCGAGGGTCCGAGCGTCGTCCCGCTCGCCTGGCTCCACGTGCTCTCGTTCGCGGGCCTGCGCGGCTCGGTGACGGTGGCGCTCGCGCTCGCCCTTCCCGCCGGCCTGCCCGATCGGGCGGCGGTCCAGACGCTGACCTTCGGGATCGTGGTGGTGACGCTGCTCGTCTTCGGACTGCTGGCGGGCCCGTTCGTCGGCTGGGCGCTCGGGCGCGTGCCGGCGGAACCCGGCGATGGGGCGCCCGCAACGCCCGGCGGGGGGACGTCCACCACGCCCGGCGTCGCGGAGGCCGGCTGAGATGGCGACCGAGTCGACCGCGCTGGTCGCCGACGACGAGCTTGCCGCGCTTCGCGAGCGGATCGGCGCGGCCGAGCCGGACCTGCTCGCCGACCTGGCCCGCCTCGTCAACATCGACTGTGGGAGCTACGACCGCGACGGCGTGAACGAGATCGCGACCTGGACCGCCGCGTTCCTCGCCCGGATCGGGGGCGAGGTCACCCGTCACGCGGACCCGGCCGGGAGGCTCGGCGACACGGTCGAGGCGGTCTTCCGGGGCGCGCCCGGCGGTCCGCGGGCGCTGCTGATCGGGCACACCGACACGGTCTTCCCGCTCGGCACGGTCGCCCAGCGGCCATTCCGGCTCGCCGGCGGCATCGCGACCGGACCCGGGGTGACCGACATGAAGGCGGGCCTGCTCGCCCTGCTCTACGGGCTCGAGGCGGTCCGTGCGCAGGGCACGCTCCCGTTCGAGCGCCTGACGGTCATCGCGAACCCGGACGAGGAGATCGGCTCGCCCGTCTCCACGCCCCACGTTCGGCGGGTCGCGGCGGAAAGCGACCTGGCCTTCGTCCTCGAGTGCGCCCGCGCGAACGGCGACATCGTCTCGTCCCGCAAGGGGGTCGTCGACTACGTGGTGACGATCACGGGCCGCGAGGCGCACGCGGGCGTCGAGCCCGAGAAGGGGCGCAGCGCGATCCTCGAGGCGTCGCACCAGGTGGTCGGCCTCCACGCGCTCACGGGCCGGTGGCCCGGCGTCACGTGCAACGTCGGCGTCATCGAGGCCGGGACGCGCTCGAACGTCGTGGCCGGGCAGGCGGTCCTCCAGGTCGATCTGCGGGCGACGGATCGAGCCGGTCTCGAGGCCGCGATCGCCGCGATCCAGGCGCTCGCCGCCACCGCCACCGTTCCCGACGTGGTCGTGACCGCGGTGGAGCGCCATCGCCACTGGCCGATGGAGAAGCTGGCGCGCTCGGCCCGGCTGGCCGAGCACGCGCAGGCCCTCGCCGGCCGGCTGGGCTTCGCGGTCCGGGATGCCGCGACCGGTGGCGCCTCGGATGCCAACACGACCGCGGGGATGGGGGTCCCGACGCTCGACGGCCTGGGCCCGATCGGCGGCCTCGATCACTCGGCGGACGAATGGCTGGACGCGTCGAGCATCGTCCCCCGGACGGCACTGTTTGCCGCGCTGCTCCTCGCGACAGGCCGCGACCTGGAGATCGCGGCCTGGCGGGCCGACGCCACACGCTGACGGGCCAGGTGGGCTCCCCGGCCGCAGATGCCGGCACGGTGAGCCCGCGACGCGACCCCGGCTCCGAGCGATGCCGCTCAGCCGGCGCGGAGCGCCCGCCCGGCCGCCGCTCAGCCGGCGCCGAGGGCCCGGGCGACGGCCACAGCCACGACGGCCACGAGCAGCCCCAGGAAGAGGTTCCTCCGCCACGCGACGAGGGCGGCACACGCCAGCACGGCCACCGCGTCGATCCCGACGTGGAACGTGGGATGACCACCGGCGCCGGTCGTGAGCAGCACCTGCGACGCGGCGATCGCCCCGAGGACCGCCGGTCCGACGAGGCGAAGGTACTCGAGGGCGCGGGGCGGAAGGCGCTCGAAGGCAGGGGCGAGGAGCGGGATCGCGCGCGACGGGTACGTGACCGCGAACATGAGGAGCGCGAGGCCGACCAACCCGACGTTCATGCCCGGCGTCTCACGGGGCGAGGCCGTCGTCGGAACGATTCGGCACGCTGAACGAGGCCGGGTCGGCGGGCAGCTCGTCGGCCTCCGGGACCGCCGGGTCGCGGCGCGGGACCAGGAGGCCCGCGACCGGGCCGAGGAATCCGCCCGCCAGGACACCCGCGCGTGGGTCGACCGCGAGCCCGACGACGAGCGCGATTCCCACCGCGGCGACCGCGGCGACGACCTCGCGCCGCCCGGTCGCGAGCCCGACGGCGAGCCCGGCCATCGCGGCGGGGAACACGATGTCGAGCCCGACGACCCGGGGGTCGGGGACGACCTGGCCGCCCAGGACGCCAACGACCGTCGCGACGTTCCACGGAATGAAGACGCCGCCGATCGCGGCCAGCCAGTAGCCGCGGCGGTCGGCGAACCCGAGCCGACGGAAATGGACCAGGCTGAGCGCGAACGACTCGTCGGTCAGGACGTGCGCCATGAGCGCCCGCTCGCGGCGCGGCCGGTCCCGCAGCCACGGGCCGAGGGCGGCCGCGTACAGGAGATGCCGGGAATTGACGAGCCCGGTCAGGACCACGACCGCGGGCCAGCCGAACCCGGCCCCGATCATCCCCGCGGCGATGAACTGCGATGCGCCCGCGAACACGATCACGGAGAACGCGACCGCCTCCACCGGGGAGAACCCGTTCGCCCGCGCCGTGAGCCCGAAGACCACCCCGAAACCCGCGGCCGATACGACGATCCCGAGCATGTCGAACAGCAGCCGGCGGCGCGCGGCCCGGAGGGTGGGTGCGCCAGGCTCGGCACCCTGGGCACGCGTCATCGGCGTCGTCGGTCGGGTCGGGTGGGGACCCTCAGCGGAGCGCGGTCTTCCCGCAGCGGTCGCACACGACGTAGATCGCGTGCTGGTCGCGCGCATAGCCGGCCGCGTGGAAGGTGCCGCCGCAGCCGGCGTGGTGGTAGGTCCACCAGCGCTCGCCCGCGTCGAGGGGCGAGGATTCGCCCGCGATCGTCACGTCGAGGCCAGCGTGGGCGGCGACGGTCGTGTCCACGGCCGCGGCGCGCTCGACCTCGGACTCGCTCGAGTACGGGTAGGACTGGGAGATGTTCGAGGTCACCGGGTCCTCCGCGGACGGTGCGGACGTGGCGTGCGCCGCAGGTGATGGCTGGTCCGGGGGCGAGTATCGCACGCGCCCCCGGCGTTGGGCGCGGTGCCCCGGGGCGGTTCCCGCGCAGGCCCCGACCGTCAGGCGGGCGGCTCTCCGAGCGCCTGACGCCAGGCGCGCTCGAGCACGTCGATGACCGGGAGGGCCAGGTGCGCCCGAAGGGTTGCCGCGCATGCCACGTTCCAGCAGGCCATGATCGCGAGGCGCGGATCCCAGGGCGCCACCGCGTCCTCGATCAGCCCGATCGCCGCGTGCTGGAGCGGCCGGGCGGCCGAGCCGGGGCGCAGAAACCGGGCCAGGTCGCCGAAGACACCCGCCTGCTCCCGGCCACTCAGCCGCCCACCGAACCGCCCGACGTCCAGCCCGGTGAGCCCGGACGCGACCGCGACGACGACCGCCTCGAACAGCTCGTTGACCTCCCTGCCCTCCGACGTGGTCAACCGCGGGCCGTCGTACCACGCCAGCGAGAAGCCCCTATCCACCCGCCCGCGATACGGCTTCTCTGCGCGCAGGGCGAGGACGGCCGCGTCCAGCGCGTGCAGGTCGTCGATGGTGAGGTTGCCGAACCGCCGCAGGACCGCGGCACGCGCTCCCGGGTGGAAGAGGGGATCGCGCCCCGACGAGCCGCTCACCAGGCGGCCGGGAGCCCGAGGGAGCGCGGATCGGCCGCCGCTGCCAGGGTGCCGCCGCGAGCGGGACCGCCCTCCACCAGCTCGATCGCGTGGGCATGCCCCAGCCCGCCGTCGAACGGCGCGCGGACGTCGAGGCGGTGGCCCATCGCGGCCAGCCCGGCAAGGAGCCCGTCACGGAAGCGCGGCTCGATGACGACCGAGTCCGGGGGCGCGAAATGGCGGGGCGACGCCGCGTGCCAGCGCGGCGCGGCGACCGCGGTCGCGACGTCCACGGCACCGTCCACCAGCGCCGACACGACCTGGGCGAAGATCGCCGGCTGCGCGTCGCCGCCCATGGACCCATGGACCACCCAGGGGCGCCCGTCGCGCAACAGCATGCCGGGCAGGAGCGTGTGGAGCGTGCGCTTGCCGGGGGCCAGCACGTTCGGGTGTCCCGGGTCCAGGCTGAAATAGCTCCCGCGGTTCTGGTAGGCGATCCCGGTTGCGGGGTCCACGATCCCGGAGCCGAAGCCCGCGTAGTTCGACTCGATCAGGCTCACCGCGTTGCCCTCGCGGTCGACGGCCGCCAGGTAGATCGTCCCGCCGCCGGGCGGGTTCGTGGCCGGTGGTGGGTCTGCGGCGCGGCCGGCGTCGATCCCCCCGGCCAGCTCGGCCCCGTACGCCGGGTCCAGCAGGCGATCGAGCGGGATCGAGCCGAAGGCCGGGTCCGTCAGGTGGGCGTCCCGGTCGGCGAGGGCCAGCTTCGTCGCCTCGATCCCGAGGTGGACCCAGCGCAGGTCGGGGCCGGCAGTGACGCCCCCGCCGCCGGGGACGAAGTCGGCGGGACTCGGGGCCGGGAGCGCCCGCAGGATGTTCAGGACCTCCAGGCCGATCACGCCCGAGCTGTTGGGCGGGTGCGTGGTCGCGGTGATGCCGCGATAGTCGAGGGCCAGCGGCGTCTCCCAGCTTGACGCGTGGGCCGCCAGGTCCGACCGAGCGCACGCGGCACCAGCCGCCGCGAGCGCCGCGGCCTGCCGCGCCGCGATCTCGCCCTCGTAGAAGTCGTCGAGCCCGACCGTGGCGAGCCGCTCCAGCGTCGCCGCGAGCGCGGGCAGGCGGACCCGTTCGCCCAGGCGCCAGGGTCGCCCGCCGCGCCGGTAGACCTGTAGGAACCCGCGGGCGAGCGGGCCCAGCTCGACGTCGAAGACCCGTGCGGATCCCTCCACCGCCCGGGCGAAGAGCTCGTCAGCCGGGAAGCCGTCCCGGGCCAGCTCGATGGCGGGGGCGAGCAGCGCGGCGACGGGCAGACGCCCCCAGCGGGCGTGGGCGTCGGCCCACGATCGGACGGCACCGGGGACGGTGATCGTGAGCGGCCCGCGGAAGGGGAGCGCCGCGAGCCCGCTGGCGCGAAGCCGGGCGGGATCGACGCTCGCGGGAGCGCGGCCCGACCCGTTGAGCGCGGCCTGGGCGCCGGCCGCCTCGTCCCACACGAGCCAGAACGCGTCGCCGCCGAGGCCGCACGCCTCGCCCATCACGACACCCAGGACGGCGTTCGTGGCGATCGCGGCGTCGACGGCGCTTCCGCCCGATCGGAGGATGCCGAGGCCGGCCGCGGTGGCCAGGTGGTGCGGCGCGACCACGGCCCCGGACCCGCCGCGAGCGAGCGGGGCGGGCGCAAGCGGTCGGACGGCATCCATCTCGTCGCATTCTAGGGCTGCCCCGGCGATCCATGCCGGGTACCCTGCACCGATGGCACGCTCGGTCTGGTCCGTCATCCTGGGGACGCTGACGCTCCGATTCAGCACGGGCCTGACCGGCGCGATGCTCGTCTACTACCTGGCGGACCTGCCGAAGCACGGCGGCGAGCCCGTGTCATCCATCACGGTGGCGATCTTCACGGCCTCGTTCTTCGCGGCCGAGCTGGTCCTCTCGCCCCTGTTCGGGCCGCTTGCCGATCGCTACGGCTACCACCGGATCATGCAGCTCGGTCCTGCCTTCGGGGCGGTGGCGGTCATCCTCACCGGCATCACGACGAACCTCTGGCTGCTCGGCGGCACTCGCTGGCTGGAGGGCGCCTCAACGGCGGCCAGCGTGCCCTCCATCCTCGGCTTCATCGCGATCGCGACGATGGGCGACGAGGGCCTGCGCGGGAAGGCGGTCGCCCGATTCGAGGCGGCGACGCTGGCCGGCCTGGGCGCGGGAATCGTGGCAGCCGGGCCGCTCTGGACGCTCCTCCATCGCGAGGCCTTCTTCGTAAACGCGCTCATCTACGGCGTCTCGTGGGCAATCTACCGGTTCGGCGTGGCCGACCCGCGGGCGGACCATGGAGGCCACCAGCACGAGCAGCGGACGAGCCTGGCGCGCTACCTGGAGATCCTGTCCGGGGCCCATGTCTGGCTGCTGGCCCCGACCTGGATCGCGGTCAACGCGGCGATCGGCCTGTGGACCTCCCAGTCGATCTTCCAGCTCGTCAAGGCGCCCGACCCGCGCTATGCCGACCAGCGC
>Ga0209747_1002086_pt1 | contig 10292 bp, 5 predicted proteins | sample BarGraNGADG00311_FD_184498 | JGI IMG/M metagenome (GOLD analysis project Ga0209747, IMG submission 184498) | Arctic peat soil microbial communities from Barrow, Alaska - Barrow Graham LP Ref core NGADG0011-311 (SPAdes) (version 2) | ecosystem: Environmental > Terrestrial > Soil > Wetlands > Peat ... | reverse complement strand
TCTATATGAGGATGAAAACGATACTTATAATTACGAACTGGGCAAGTACGCTACAATTGCAATGAACTGGAATGAAGCGGAACAAACCTTTTCAATAGGTGACAGGAAAGGTGATTTCCCGGGAATGTTAAAAGACCGGACGTTCAAAATTGTTTGGGTGAACGGGAAAAATGGAACAGGAATTGAACCGGCCAAACAAGTGGAGGTTATTGAATACTCAGGTAAAGAAATAAAGATTAAAAAATAGATTTGACAATGAACTTCCTAATTCATCAAAATTATCAATATGAAATGTAAGATCACAGTTTTCAATCTGCTATTTACAGCGCTGTTGGTTTCAACACCATTGTTTTCTCAAACTGCCCGTCCTGTCATAGTTAACATCGATAAGCCAATGGCACCTATTCAGCCTACCATGTGGGGTATTTTCTTTGAAGATATCAATTTTGGTGCTGACGGAGGTATTTATGCAGAACTTGTTAAAAACAGATCATTCGAATTTTATAAACCTCGTACCGGTTGGAAGGTAGATGTAGCCAGTAATGATTCATCACATTTTGTAATACAGAACCGGAGTGAATTAAATGAGATAAATCCCCGGTTTGCACGTATTACTCTCACTGAGGGAGTGAGTAAATTTTCAATATCAAATTCCGGTTTCAGAGGAATGGGAATAAAGCAAAACAATAAGTACAATTTTTCAATTCTGGCATCTGTGCCGCCTGAAAGCAATATCAGATTAATCATAGTACTTGTAAGTGAAAAGGGAGAAAAAATCGGAGAAACATCAATTACCCCTAAAGGCAAAGAATGGAAAAAATATGAGTCCGGTCTTGTTGCAACAAAAACTGATCTGAAATCCTCACTAAGGATTTCGTTCGAGGGGAAAGGAATCATAGATATAGACATGGTGTCTCTTGTCCCGGGCGATACATGGAAAGGACGTCCAAACGGACTTCGGGCTGACCTGGTTCAATTACTTGCAGACATGAAGCCGGGTTTTATCAGATTTCCAGGAGGATGTATTGTTGAAGGATACGACCTGAAAGGCCGTTACCAATGGAAGAAAACGATAGGAAATATCGAAGACAGACAATTGATTGTGAACAGATGGAATACTGAGTTTGCCCATCGGTTGACTCCTGACTATTACCAATCGTTTGGCCTGGGATTTTACGAATATTTTCAACTTGCAGAAGATATTGGGGCAGAACCGCTTCCGATCTTGAATTGTGGAATGGCTTGTCAGTTCAACAGCGCAGAGGTCGCGGAGCTTGACCAAATGGATCCATATATACAGGATGCGTTGGACCTGATTGAGTTTGCCAACGGAGCACCCGATACAAAATGGGGTAAAATAAGGACACAGATGGGACATCCTGCTCCTTTTAACATGAAAATGCTGGGCATTGGCAATGAACAATGGGGACCTCAGTATTTTGAAAGATACAGTCTTTTTGAAAAAGCTATAAAAACAAAATATCCTGATATCAAACTTGTCTCAGGTACCGGTCCTGGTCCTGATGATGAGCTTTTTAAATATGCACAGGGAGTCTTAAAAAACCTGAACCCATATGTTGTGGATGAACATTATTACCGTCCTCCATTATGGTTTCGGGAGAATGCAACCCGATACGATAATTATGACCGTAGAAGTTATAAAGTATTTGCTGGAGAATATGCTGCACAGAGTCAGTTTACCTGCAGTCCTGATAATAAGAATAACTGGGACTGTGCTTTATCCGAAGCAGCATTCATGACCGGTCTTGAACGCAATGCCGATGTTGTGTATATGTGTTCTTATGCGCCTCTGTTTGCTCACGTAGATGCCTGGCAATGGACACCCGATCTTATCTGGTTCAATAACCTGACTTCTTATGGAACAACAAATTATTATGTACAGAAATTATTTTCAATCAATAAAGGCACTAATGTACTGAGCATGCTGCAGGATAATAAACCCCTTACCGGTGAGAAGGGTTTATATGCTTCCGCAGCAGTTGATAACCGGACCAATGAAATCATCCTGAAGATTGTAAATACTACAGATAAAATTCAAAACAATAGTATAGACCTTAAGACTTCTAAAAAGATATTACCAAAAGCCAGGTTGACAGTTCTGAAAAATGCAACCTCTGACGGACTAAATACTATTGAAAATCCTGAAGCTATAAAACCAGCTGATCAGGAAATTACACTTAAAGGCAAAAAAGTTGAATTGTCTGTTGCTCCTTATTCATTTTCAGTTATACGAATTAAAATTCAATAGTTGATTTTTTTCAGACGTTTAAATCCGGATAAAAAAGATCATTTCAGATGAATTTCTTCCTGAAAGAAATTGGCGAAGGAAGATTATTATTATTTTTACATTTTAAAGTAATCGCGAAAGTTATCGTGTAACTGAAATGATGAAATAAGACTTAAGAGCAGCTGCTGCAAAATAAGTGATAAATGCAAGATCGTTCATTGAAAAACGAATCACACTTTGTACGTAATTTATATAACAATAGTCTTTTAGCGTTTAACACCTTTATATTATGATCTGAATTAGAAGAGCTAAATTCTTGATAACTCTGAGAGAAATAAGTTTTTCTTAAATTGTGATAAATTTGATATTTCGGGTCGGCTTTTATGAAAGATATTATTTTATATAGTGATGAAGATTTGATGCAGGAAATTAAGGCAGACAATATGTTTGCTTTTGATATATTATATAAAAAGTATTGTAAAAAGGTATATAAATTTGGTTATTCTATTCTTAAATCAAAAGAAGAGGCAGAGAATCTTATGCAGGATGTTTTTCTTAGTTTGTGGGTGAATCGCCATAAAGTTGAGAAAGACTCATCAATTAAATCTTACGTATTCACTATAACTTATAATTCAGCTATTTCCACCCTACGGAAGAAAGTCAGAGAATCCGAGTTTGTCGAATATTTGAAGTCTCTACAGGAAATTAGAGAGGAACCTGTCGATGCAGGACTAGAGTATAAGGAACTTACAAACAAGCTTGAGAAAATTATAAATGAACTGCCCCGGCGTCAAAAAGAAGTTTATCTGAAGCACAAAGTTGAGGGTCTGAAATATATTGAAATAGCTGAACTCCTAAATGTTTCCGTAAATACTATTGAAAACCATATGTCGCGGGCGCTTAAGACTATCCGAGAAAAACTGGGCAATTATTCCCTGTTTGTAATACTCTTCTGGTATCTTTTTGTATAGTATTGATATTCAAAGTAATTAATCTAATTTATATAAATTTATTTTTACGGGTAGTGGTAATTACTTATTGCTGCGTCTTACTATTGAAAAGCCTGGATAATCGGTTGATATAGGGAATGCTTTTACACTGATACAGTTTGTGTATTTGAATTAGATATGGTTAGTTAGGTTAGTTAGGGTCATGAAGCGCTTCCGGTAAAGGATCGGAAGTGCTTTTTCCCTAATAAAATTTTAAGTAATGGATAAAAATTTATTTAAAAAGTATTGTAATAATACTTGTACTGCAGAAGAGCTGAATTGGGTTATTGAATGGTTTAAGGGATCTGAAGGGATTTCTGAAAGCAAAACTCTTTTATTGAGTGTGTGGGAGGAATTGTCTGATGAGGAGAGTAATCTAGAGACAGATTTTGATTTTATTCTGGATAAAATTCATCACAAAGTTAATCTGGGCCAATCGGAGAAGATGCTTGAGAAAGCTGATCAGAATTTAATAAAGTATAACAAAAGGAAGTATTTTTTAAATATTCTTATAAAAGCTGCCGCTATACTTATGTTTCCGGTTCTAACTTATGGTTTGTACATGTCTTTTAAATACAGGTCAACCAGGAATAACCAGATTTTTGTAACTCAGGCATATAATGAGGTCTTTTCTTCGGTGGATGCAATTACTAAAGTCGTTTTGCCTGATAGTTCTAGGGTTTGGCTGAACCATAACAGTTCTTTAAAATATCCGGCAATCTTTCATGGAGATTTCCGTACAGTTGAGCTTAGCGGGGAAGGATATTTTGAGGCGGCTCATAATCAAAAGATACCTTTTATAGTAAAAGCAGGGAAAATTCAGATTAAAGCTCTTGGAACTGCATTTAATATAATGTCTTATCCTGACGAGGACAAAATTGAGACATCACTTATCGAAGGGTGCGTTGAGTTGCAGCAAACTCTGCCCAATGGGAAAGTAATCACCCTGTCAAGAATGAAACCTACAGAGCTGGCTGTTTTTCATATCGGTAATAATGAAATTAGTACGCGTACTATCAATGATGACAGGTATTTTTCATGGAAAGACGGGAAACTTGTGTTTAATAAGGAACCAATTGGTGAAGTAGTTAAAAAACTAGGCAGATGGTTTAACGTTGATATTCAGGTAAAAGATCCTGAATTACTTGATCTTACTTATACTGCTACTTTTATTCATGAAACACTTCCTCAGGTGATGGAACTTTTAGCTCTGGTGTCGCCGGTCAGTTATTCAATATCAAATAGGGAACAAAAAAGTAATGGGACTTATACCAAAAGAAAAATCATCTTGAGTTCCAGAAAAAAATAGAACAAAATTAAAACCTCTGCCAGTAAATGATGTGCCTATGAAACATAACTAATTATGAAAAAGCGGGAAAGTGCTTGAACACGATCCCGCCAGACTAAGTGCTTGATTTCTGTAAAAAAACTTTAGTAAACTTAATCCATTCAAATCTATGAAAAAATTTCGAAATTATCATGGAAAGATTCTGTTAAGATTCCTTTCAAAAAAAACAATCAGAGTCATGAAATTAACCCTCTTTCTATCTATGATGGCAGTTTTTCAGCTCTTTGCAACTGAAACGTATTCACAATTGACAAAGCTTACCCTTAAGCTTGAAGATGTTAAAATCTCAGATGCTCTTAAAGAGATTGAAAATCAGAGCGAGTTTTTTTTCCTATACAGTCCTAAACTAATCGATGTTGAAAGAAAAGTGAACATTGATGCAAAGGATGAACCTATCAAAGACATTTTAAGCAATATTTTTGATGAGAAAATAAAATTTGTTGTTTACGACAGACAGGTAATACTCACTCCAAGCGATTTAGCAATTCCCATTATGGTAATGCAACAATCGAAAATAACCGGCAAAGTTACCGGAAAGGATGGCACACCTCTAATCGGAGTAAACGTTGTTGTTACCGGAACAACCATGGGAACGATAACCGATATTGCCGGTAAATATGGTATTGAAGTTCCTCAGGGCTCAAAAAGCCTGACATTCACATTTATCGGGATGGAACCCCAGGAAGTCAATATCGGGACATTAACTCAGATTGATGTAACTATGATTGAGTCAGCAATTGGTCTTGAAGAAGTGGTAGTTGTCGGGTATGGTGTTCAAAAGAAAGTTAATCTTACAGGTTCTGTAGCCAGCGTATCTTCTGACGAATTGGAAAGCAGGCCCATAACACAAACATCGCAAGCGCTTGCAGGTATAGTAACTGGTGTTTCGGTTTCGCAGGGATCCGGGCGTCCGGGAAACGATGCTGCTACAATTAGAATCCGGGGAATGGGTACATTCTTCAAACTGAACAATCAGTATCAAGACGACCCTTTGGTATTGATTGATGGCTTGGCTGCATCAATTAACGATGTTGACCCGAGTAATATAAAAAGCATGTCGGTATTAAAAGACGCTGCTTCAGCAGCTATTTACGGAACCCGTGCTGCTAACGGGGTAATTTTGATTGAAACCAAACGTGGGGAGAAAGGGAAACTCCAAATTAGTTACGACAACTATTTTGGATGGCAAAAAGTAACGGCATTACCTCAGTTCCTCGATTCTTGGGAGTATGCTACATTAAAAGGAGGTTATACAGACGCAGAAATTGCTAAATTCAAAGATGGTTCTGACCCTGATAATTATCCCAACGTGCCCCACCTTAAAAATTTATTAAACTCCGGATCGGGGTTTCAAACCAATCATAACCTAAGTTTTATGGGTGGCGATGACAAGAATTCATACCTTTTATCACTGGGCTATCTGAATCAGACTGGCGTAGTTGCTAAAGACAAATATGGCAAGTATAATTTCGGATTAAATATTGACAGCAAAATCAGGGAAAACTTGAACCTGAAAGTTAATTTAAACGCGTATAGTCAAAATACAGACGAACCACGTTCATCCAGTGGTGATATGAACAACATAATAGGTTATGCTGTACGCGAACCTAATATATTTGCCGGTAAAAAATCCGATGGAACTTATGGTTATCAGGATAATTATTCCCCTGAGGCATGGCTGGCCAGTGCATCGTTTACCAATAATAAGAGCAAAAATCTCTTGGGTGGAATAGAACTCTCATGGGAACTACTTAAAGGCTTAACCTTAAGTGGAAAGGCAGGATATAAATATTACAACTATACTAACCAGTACTATAATTCAACCTTTGTTTTTGATGCAAGCAAAACTGTCGGCCCTAACTATTTATCAGTAACTTCCGGAGATAATTCCTTACTCACATTGCAGTCGTTGCTTCAGTATACCAAAACAATAAACGAGCACAATTTCACTGTTTTGGCAGGTTTTTCACAGGAAGCATACCGGGATGATTGGACTACAGCGTCACGCGATCATTTCCCAAATGATGCATTGTATGAATTGAATGCCGGTGCAGCAAGCAATATGCAAAACAGTGGCTCCGGACAGGAGTGGGCCATACGTTCCTATTTCGGACGAATCAATTATTCCTTTAAAGAGAAATATCTTTTTGAGGCAAATGCCCGGTACGATGGAACTTCCCGCTTTCCGGAAAAAGGCAGATGGGGGCTTTTCCCTTCGCTTTCTGCAGGGTGGCGAATATCGGAGGAATCTTTTCTGAAAGATAATGTAGAATGGGTTAACAATCTCAAAATTCGCGCTTCATGGGGTAAATTGGGAAACCAGAACATTGGTAGTTATCCTTACCAAAATGTATTAGCTACAGGTCAGAATTATACTTTTGGTGGAACTCTTGCATCAGGAATCGCGTTAACCAATTTGGCCAATACTGATGTTACCTGGGAAACAACAACAGTCAATGATATTGGTCTTGACTTAGCTGTTTTGAAAAACAAACTAAGTATAACATTTGATTATTTCGACAAAACTACAACCGGTATTCTTTATCCCAGATCTGTTTCAAGTGTGCTGGGTTTATCTACATCTCCCTTTAATTCGGGTGAAGTAAAAAACACCGGATTTGAAGTTATTCTGAATTACCAGGCATCTATAGGTAAGCTAAATATTGGGGTGTCACCTAATTTCTCTTACGATAAAAACAAGGTGACAAAACTCAGCGGTGGTATACAGCAGGATATTTCTAATGGTCTCTTTGTTGGTCAGCCGATTGGTGCCATTTATGGTTATGTTGCTGACGGTTTGTTTGTAGATGCTGCTGATGTGGCAAGTTATGCTACACAGCCTATTGCGGGCCAACCAGGAGTTATCCGTTTTAAAGATATTAGCGGACCTAACGGTGTTCCCGATGGTAAAGTAGATGCTACTTACGACCGTAAAGTGATTGGGTCTATAACTCCTGAATATGCTTATGGCGCTACGATTACCGCTAATTTTAAAGGATTTGATTTCTCGTTGTTGCTGCAAGGTTTGGGAGGTTATAAAGAACAAATGGGCTCTTATATGGCCTTTGCATTCTATAATTCAGGGAATATTCAAAGATGGCAGGCCGATAACGCATGGACAGATGCCAACCCCGACCCCAACGCAAAATACCCTAAGCTAACAAGCCTGAACATGGGAAGTGAAAATGTTCAAACATCGACATTCTGGGACCGAAACGCTAGTTTTCTTCGGGTTAAGAATTTGCAGATCGGTTATACCATTCCAAAGAGCATAACCCAAAAAATCAAAATAAACAATTTGCGTATATTCTTTAGCGGACAAAACCTCTTTTCATTCAATCACTTTTATACTGGATGGGACCCTGAAATGGCACAAGCCACCGGCGATGCTCCTTATTTCGATCCAATTACCAAGGTTTATACATTTGGTGTAAATCTTAAATTTTAAACTTGACGCAAATTATTAGATTTTAACTGTTAAAATTAGTAAAATGAAAAAGAGAAATTTCAATTCTATTATAACTAAAACATATATTGTTTTAGGATTGCTACTGGCTTTCAGTTCCGGCTGTAAAAAAGATTTCTTTGATAAACAGCCACTGGATGCAGTCTCTGACGCAACATTCTGGAAAACAGATGGAGATGCCCAGCTTGCCCTTGTTGGGTGCTATAATAATGGTAATGCTGGTTGGAGGAGTGAAGATTTTTGGACGCCCAGGGCCCTTTTATATCTTGACCTTATGGCAGGAGACGGCTCTGAGAAAGAACTTATCCCCGATCACGTAACTGACGGAACGCTAACTCCTAGTTATTGGGAAACAGGAGGTTACTGGACTAATACATACCAAAAAATTACAACCTGTAATAATTTTCTCGATCATGTACCAAATATCTCTATGGATGAAACAAAAAAGGCCATAATGATCGCGGAAGTTCGTACCCTCAGGGCTTATCAATACTTTAATTTGGCCTTATATTTTGGCGATATCCCTTTAGTTCAGCATGTACTTACAGTTGCGGAAGCTAACAGTATAACCCGTACTGCCAGAGCAGATGTTTGGACTTTTTTAGAAACCGAGTTAAAAGAAAGCGCAGCAGTCCTTCCTATAACCCGCCCCGACGCTGAAAATGGCCGTATGACAGCAGGAGCGGCTTTAGGTATATTAGGCCGCTTGCAAATGGAAGAACAAAAATGGAGCGATGCTGCTGTAACATATAAGACAATTATCGATTTTAATTGCTATAGCATTGATCCCAAATACAGGGAGTTATTTTTAGGGGATCATGAACTCAGTAAAGAAATTATAATGAGTTCACAATACCTGAAGGATACTTACGGACAAGTACTTCTGATATATTTGACTCCTGAAGCCTGGGGTGGATGGCATCAATTCTCTCCTTTTAACGAACTGGTGAAAGAGTACGAATGCACTGATGGCAAAACGATTGACGTGTCACCTTTGTATGATAAGAACAATCCGTACAATAACCGCGACCCAAGATTAGACGCTACCATATTTATTCCGGAACGGACAGTTTTCAGAGGGACTACTTATACAACCAATCCAACCTCAGGTAATAACGACAAGTTCGGTAAATACCCGGTTTGGAGCGGATATAGTATCCTTAAATTCATGGAAGACGATGCCTCTGTAAGTGTATGGAGTTCCGGGACCAATTGGATAATGATCCGTTATGCCGAGGTTCTTTTAGGTTATCTTGAATCGAAATTAGAATCAGGAGCTACCATCGACCAGGCATTACTTGATCAAACAGTTAATAAGGTTCGGGGAAGGGCAGCTGTAAATATGCCTCCGGTAACAACTACAAACCCTGATAATCTAAGAAAAATTATAAGAAGAGAGCGTAGAGTCGAGTTTGCTTTTGAAGGCCTGAGGTATTATGATATTCTTCGTTGGGGTATAGCCGCTGACGTGCTTAACTATCAGTTTACCGGACAGAAACTTACCAACGATCCGGCAAATTATACAGCCTATCCTGTTGATGCTGATGGTTACTATATTATGTCTCAGCAAAAAAGAGCTTTTATAAAAGGCAAGAACGAATTATGGCCTATTCCACAAACTGAACGGGATATTAATAAAAATTTAACTCAAAATACCGGGTATTAATTCTCTAAAATAACTAAAGGGCTGTGTAAAAGAAATACGCAGCCCTTTTTAACTAATATTTATACCAAACAAAACACCAGCCATGAACCGAAGGAAACTTTTAAAAAATTTGGCAACAGCCATACCTGCACTTTATCTGACAAATAATCTGAAGGCAGGGAATCTTTTATCCCATATCTCTTTTCAGGAACAAATTGCTAATGGGCCATTTCAACCAACATGGCAATCACTCAAACAATACAAGACACCCGAATGGTACAAAGATGCCAAATTCGGGATATGGGCTCACTGGGGAGCACAATGCCAGCCTGAACAAGGCGACTGGTATGCCCGTTTCATGTATGACGAGGGAAGCAGACAATACAATTTTCATGTGAAAAAATACGGTCATCCCTCGAAGTTTGGATTTAAAGATGTAATTAACAACTGGAAGGCAGAAAACTGGAATCCGGACCAGCTGATGAAACTATATAAACGTGCCGGAGCCCAATATTTTGTTGGAATGGCAAGCCACCATGACAATCTTGACAACTATAACAGTAAGTACCAACCCTGGAACTCTGTAAACATGGGCC
>Ga0209747_1002084_pt1 | contig 10293 bp, 9 predicted proteins | sample BarGraNGADG00311_FD_184498 | JGI IMG/M metagenome (GOLD analysis project Ga0209747, IMG submission 184498) | Arctic peat soil microbial communities from Barrow, Alaska - Barrow Graham LP Ref core NGADG0011-311 (SPAdes) (version 2) | ecosystem: Environmental > Terrestrial > Soil > Wetlands > Peat ... | reverse complement strand
CAGAGAAGCCAGCTTTCTCGAGGGCGTCTTTCAGTGCACTGGCTGAAGGAGCCTTCGCCTTACCGCAGGAGATCGGTAGCAGAAGCGTGCATAACAGAAGACATGCGGAAAGCAAGGCAGGAATGATCCTCCCTTTCATGCTGCACCCCCCATCAAAGGACATTTCCCTGAATTAATACTATAGCAATTGTGATTAGTGTTCCTTCAAGAGAGTGTCAACAGCAGTAAGGACGACTTCAAGGAGTTCGTGGACTGCCTGCTCGTGGCGCTACGCACCATCGAGAAGACCGAGAGCCAGAACACGCCTGAGGCGTGGCCAGGTCTGTTGCGGGTGGTAGAATGCTTTTATCCGGAGGCAGGGCGGCACGCGGGCCAGGTGGAATCCTTGACCAGCCGGCGTCCCTGCCGTTATAGCAGGACCAAAGTCCCCTCAAGAGGAGGTAGCGATGTTCTGTACAAACTGCGGGAAGGAAGCTGGCGATGACGCTTTCTGCTCCAACTGCGGCACTCCCATGAATGCTGACGACAAAGCCGCGCCTTCCCCTGCGCCTACGACTGTCCCCTCTTCGCCAGCCGGTGTACCGGCGGGGCCGCCACCGTCAGTATCACCACCGCCGTCCGCTGCACAGCCGGGCCCGCCCGGCGCGAAAAAGAAGAAGCGCTGGCTCGTCCCCGCGATTGCGACCGTGTGTGTCCTAGCGATTGCGGCCGTGATCCTCGTGCTCGTGTTCGTTGTGTTCGCGGGCTCGTCCCCATCGGGGACTGTCGCGAGTATGTTCAAGGCACTCGAAAGCAAGAACGCTCAAAGCTTCTATGCCCTGATCGACATGCAGCCTTTCAAGAGCAAGCCGGGTCTCGAGGCTTCCTTCAAGGCGGACATGGCCAAGAACCTCAAGGACACGAACGTCAAGTTCAAGGATGCGAAGTTCAGCACCTCTGTAAGCGGTGACACAGCGACGGTCAAAGTGACCGGCGGCACAGTCCAATACAAGGGTGCGGACGGCAAGCTGCAGACAGGCCCTATCAGTGAAAATTTCAGCAAAGAGTTCTTTCTTGTGAAGAAGGACGGCAAGTGGCTCCTCGGCCAGAAGAACTTCGCGAGCGCATTCGCGAAGCAGGACCTGAAAAGCGCCGACAAGGCACTGCAATCGCTTATCGATGAGTACAACAAACTAAACAGCGACGTCACGAAAACGTTCAGCGATGTCACCGGGGTCACGGGTTTCCAGGAGCTCGACACAAAGTTCAAAGAGAAGTCGAAAACTGTCACCGCCGAAATAGACGCCTTCCTTGGAAAAGCCGTACAGCTCAAGGCCGACTACGAGGCCGTTGCCAAAGCCGAAGGCGCCGAGGAATACAAGGCGTACACGGACGTCAGAATCAACGAGGTCAACGACCTGATTGCGATCGGCAACAAGTTGAAGGCTCTCCTGGGCGAAGTCGGCGCCGCAATCAGCGGTTGGGTAACCGCTCCTCCGACGACCCAGGCGGCAGTGACCCAGACGCTCAACGGTATCACGAACAAGTACGAGGCAGAGCTCAACACGCTGGAGGAGGAGTACAAGAAGCTCGACGCCGAGGCCGACGCTTCGATGAAAGACCTCGGGCTTGAATAACTGAAGGTCGTTTTCTTGCTGGGTTCCGGAAACTATTGATTCCAGGACGCTCCCATTGGACGGGGAATGTCATATAATCCTCTCACAGCATTCCCGGGTATGGAGGTTGAGAGGGGGCGGACTCGTGGATCGTGATGGTGGAAGAGACGCTGAAAGCATGCCGAGGAAAGTCGGCAAGTACGGCTTCGGCATCGTCATCGAGGTGGCCGCCGTGGTCGGCATTTCGCTGCTGGCACTGCTGCTCATGTTCATCGTCAAGGCAATCATGGCATGATCTTTCGTCCCACCTCGAAGGATCTCAAGCTCATAGCGTGGGGCATCGGGAGGGTCATCCTGGGTGTCGGCCTGATCATGGCGATCCCGCTCACGGTCGCCATTGCCTCGACCGAGTGGAACACCGTGCTGGACTTCCTGGTGGGGATGACAGCCTGTTTCACGTTCTGGCTGATCACCGAGAACACCTGCAAGGTGGACCGCGACCTCACCTGGTTCCACGGGCTGGTCGTCGCCTCGCTCGGCTGGCTGGTGGCGATGGGGTTCGGTGCCCTCCCACACTTCCTGTCCGGCCACTTCAAGTCCTATCTCGACGCATGCTTCGACCTGATGAGCGGCTACACCACTACCGGTCTCATATTGATCCAGGACCTCGATCACGCCTCCAACGGGCTGAACATGTGGCGGCACCTGCTCACCTACGCGGGAGGCCAGGGGATCATCGTCATCGCCCTCACCTTCCTGTTCGCCGGAAGCGCCGGGGCTTTCAAGATATACGCAAGCGAGGGCAAGGAGGAGAAGCTCCTGCCCAACGTCATCCGCACCGCCCGCGCGATATGGATGATAAGCCTGACCTACCTGGTCATCGGCAGCACATTCCTGTTCATGTTCCTGATGAAGGACGGCATGGCCGCGGGCAGGGGGTTCCTGCACTCTGTCTGGCTTTTCATGGGCGCGTGGTCCACCGGCGGGTTCGCCCCGATGAACCTGAACCTGCTCTACTACCACAGCTTCGCCATCGAGATTATCACCCTGGTGATCTTCGTGATCGGCTCGTTCAACTTCGCCCTTCACTACGCGGTGTGGACCGGCAAGCGCAGCGAGATAGTCAAGAACATCGAGGTGCGCTCCTTCACGATCACCATGATGATCACCACGTTCATGCTCTCGATCGGCTTCAGCAAGTTCGGTGTCTACAACTCACTCACGGAGTTCTTCCGCAAAGGCTTCTACAACCTCGCCTCCGGCCACACCACCACGGGCAACTCCACGGTATATGCGACTTCCTTCTATAAAGAGTTCGGGTTCATAGCGATGTGGGCCATAATCCTCGCCATGGCGATAGGAGCGAGCGCCTGCTCCACGGGCGGTGGCTTCAAAGGCCTGCGGATGGGCATCTTCACCAAGTCTCTCTGGGGCGATATCAAGGGCCTGGTGTCGCCGGAGTCCGCCGTGGTCCGGGAGAAGATACACCACGTGAAGGACATCTGGATAGACGAATCGCTCCTCAAGGGCACGATGCTGGTGCTGATAAGCTACATGGTCATCTACGGGGTGGGAGGACTGCTCGGCATCATGTACGGCTATTCCCCTTCGGTGTCATTCTTCGACGCCGTATCGGCGGGCAGCAACACCGGCCTTTCCGCCGGGTTGACGACGCCGCTGATGCCGTCGCTTCTCAAGGTCTACTACATTTTCATGATGTGGGCGGGAAGGCTCGAGTTCATGTCCGTCTTCGCGCTGTTCGGCCTGGGGATAGCCATTGTCCGCGGCAGGAAAGTGGGTGCGCTCAGATGAGGAAGGCGGCCGCCCTGGTGCTTCTATCCACGCTTTTCCTGCTGGCGCTGGCGGGGACGCTGTCGGCGTCCGTCGCTTTTACTCCCGGCGAGCGCGTGCCCATCACGGACCTCATAGAGAACATGAAGAAGTTCGACGGCAAAGTGGTCACGATCCAGGGGCAGGTCGTCGGCGACGGGATGGTTCGAGGCGCCTTCGCCTGGGTGACCGTCGACGATGACCCCTTCAGCAATAAGAGCGTGGAGGAAGGCGGCGCCCTGGTGGGCATGTCCAATATCAGCATGTCCGTCTGGGCGCCGAGCCCGGACGTGGAGCCTATACGCTATTACGGCGGGTACAAGAACCAGGGCGACACCGTGCGGGTCACCGGCGTCTTCCATCGGGCGTGCCCGGAGCACGGCGGCGACACGGACATCCACGCCACCAGCTTCGCGGTGCTAAGGCCGGGGCACGGCATCGTGCACTCCATCCAGTACCCCAAGCTCATCGCGGTCATACTGCTGTCAGCCGTCATCGCGCTGCTGTGGTACGCGTTGAAGGTCCGCCGCAAGAGCGCGGCGTGACCGGGACCCAAGTAAGGCAGGTCGAAAGATGCACGTCATAGTATCGGGGTGCGGACGGGTAGGGTCCCAGCTATCCGAGTTCCTCTCCTACGAGGGCCATGACGTCATGGTCATCGACAAGGACCCGGAGGCGTTCAAGAGGCTGGGAGCCGCCTTCAACGGTGTCACCATCGAGGGCGTGGCGTTTGACGAAGAGGTCCTCGCCGAGGCCCAGGCCGAAAAGGCCGACGCGTTCGCCGCGGTCACCAACTTCGACAATACCAACCTCATGACCGCCGAGCTTGCCACCTCGATCTACCAGATCCCCAAGGTGGTGTCCCGCCTCTACTACCCCGAGAGGGAGCTTACCTTCTTCAAGATGGGGATTGAGTACGTGTGCTCGACGACACTGCTGGCGGACCGCTTCAAAGAGCTGCTGGTGAAAGGGGAAGACGCCTTCGTGCAGCAGGACAGGCTCGACCTGGGGCTGCAACTGGTCGAGTTCCGTGTGACCGGAGTGGGCGCGGGAAGGCCCGCCGGAGAGCTGAACGCCGGCGTGAGCTCGCACCTGGTGTCGCTGGTCCGCGACGGCAAAGAGCTCGACTGGGACGAAAGCACCCTCCTCTCTGTCGGGGACCACGTGCTCGTCACCCTCAGGCGGGAGGGCTGGCGCGCGATCGCCGCGTGCCTGGGGGAGAGTATGCTGGACGACCCCGCCTGCAGGCTGGCGGTGGTCACGGCGTCACCGGAGACGGAGGCGCTCCTGACCGGTGAGGGCCAGCCCGTCAACGTCGTGATCGGAGGCTGCAGCGCGGTGGGCGCGCACCTCGGGTACCTGCTGGCCTTGGAGGGGAACAACGTCACGATAATCGACGAGGACCCCGCTCTGTTCGACAGGCTCCCGGAGGGCTTCGACGGCCGTTTCATCGAGGGGGTCATCTACGACGAGGAGGCGCTGCTGGAGGCCGACATCGAGAACGCCCAGTACTTCGCCGCGGTCACCAAGCTGGACAACAAGAACCTGATGGCGGCCGAGGTGGCGCGCCACGTGTTCGAGGTGCCCCGGGTCGTATCGCGCCTGTTCAACCCGGATAAAGAGCAGACCTACCAGGCGCTCGGCATCAGCTACGTATGCGGGACACGAATGATCGCAGAGGAGATCCTCGGGCGGATCCTGCAGCCCGTGATGCGAAGGGTGGGCACCTGCTTCAACAACCTGTTCGACGTGGTCGAATTCGACTGCCCGCCGTCCTGGGACTCGAAAACCGCCGCGGAGGTGAAGGCCGGCGCAAGGATCGCGTTCGTCGCCAGGCGCAGCAGCGGTCACATGCCCGAGGAGAGATTCGTGCTTCACAGCGGCGACAAGATAACCATGATAGGGAGCCACAAGAGCCTGGACAAGCTCGAGCGCTACCTCAAGAAGCATCGCAAGGGGTGATTTCGATCCACATAGTGATAAGCGGTGGCGGAATGGTCGGATCCTTTCTGGCGAGGCACCTTTCGGAGAGAGGCCACGCGGTGGTGGTCATCGAGAAAAAACCGGAGCGGTGCGAGAGACTCGCCACGGGGACGAACGCGCTGGTCATACTGGGGGACGGCTGCGACTATCGCACCCAGGAGGAAGCGCGCGTGGACCGGGCGGACGTCTTCGCGGCGGTCACCGGAGAGGACGACGACAACCTCGTCGCCTGCCAGCTTGCCCGCACGTCGTTCGGCGTACCCCGCGCCGTCGCCAGGGTCAACAATCCCAAGAACGAGCGAATATTCAACCTGATGGGCATCGACGCTATCTCGAGCACGACGGTGATCGGTCACCTCATCGAGGAGGAATCCACCGTAGGCGACATCATCACTCTGCACACCCTGAAGAAAGGCGAGTTCGCCATCGTGGAGGTCGAAGTGCCGCAGCAGGGCTCACGGGCATGCGGTGTCATGGTGAAAGACCTGCGGCTGCCTAAGGATATGGTGCTGGTCACCATAATCAGGGGTGAGGATACGCTGCTGCCGCGTGGAGATACAATGCTGGAGCCTGGCGACTCTGTCATCGCGATAACGTCCATCGAACGGGAAGCTGACCTCAAGAATATCCTGACCGGCAAGTAAAACATAACCGCGGGGTGGCAGCCGCCGACACCAGGAAGCTCTTCATCAACAGTCCCCTTTTTGCATAAAGATACCTGCCCCCTTTATGCGTTTTTCCCCCGTACGCGTTTTGTCCCCCGTACGCGTTTTGGACATCGTCGCTGCTGCTATAATCAACCGGACAAGTAGACTAAGGAGTCGATCGCGATGCTCGAGGTAGAAAACCTCTCGGTGACCATAGGTGACAAGATGTTGCTCAAGGACGTGAGCCTGCACATCGAGGAGGGAGAGACGCGGATGCTGTTCGGCGAGAACGGCTCCGGCAAGACATCGCTCCTGATGGCGATCATGGGACTGGGCGACTACAAGGTCGTCAGCGGGCGCATCATGTTCAAGGGTCAGGACATCACCAACCTTCCGACCAACGAGCGCGCGCAGATGGGCATCGGCATAATGTTCCAGCGCCCCCCCACCATCACCGGTCTCAAGGTCAGGGAGATGCTGGAGATAATCGAGAAGAACGGCGACGACATCGAAGAGTTGGCCAGGGCGCTCAACTTCGACGAGTTCCTCAACCGCGACCTCAACGCCGGTTTCTCTGGAGGAGAGATCAAGCGCGCAGAGCTGCTGCAACTGATGGCGCAGGACCCCGACCTGATCCTCCTCGACGAGCCCGAGTCGGGGGTCGACCTGGTCAACATCGACCTGATCGGGAACGCCATCCGCAAGCTGCTGCAGAAGGACGTGCACAAGAACCGTCACAAGTCCGGCCTGATCATCACGCACTCCGGTTACATCCTCGACTACGTCGAGGCGGACAAGGGATGCGTGCTGGTCAACGAGACCATCTGGTGCACCGGCAACCCGCACGAGATACTCGAGGGCATCAGAGAGCACGGGTACCAGGGGTGTCTGACGTGTCAGAAATAAAGAAGAAGGCCGAGGCGGCGAAAGAGAAGCCCGCGAAGTTCGGGCCGGACATAAACCTCGAGGAGTACACGCTCGAGGCGCCCGAGTACCAGCCGAAGGCGCTGGAGGATATCACCGATGTCGACCGGGACCGCCTGCTCAACGCGGGAGTCGACGTGACCGGGGCAGAGCGCTCCGGCTCGTTCATCCAGGTCGACAGGTCTGTCATCCACGCGGCGCCGACCCAGGAGGGCATCGAGGTCCAGTCGACCCGTCGCGCCCTGGAGATGTACCCATGGCTGGAGGAGTACATGTGGAAGGTCGTGCAGGTGGACGCGGACAAGTACACCGCCAGCGCCGAGCTCAACTTCCAGGACGGTTACTTCATCCGCGCGCTGCCCGGCGCCAAGAGCTTCTTCCCCGTCCAGGCCTGCCTGTATCTCAAGGCGGCTTCGATCAGCCAGAACGTGCACAACATCATCATCGCGGAAGAAGGCTCGGAGCTGCACATCATCACCGGCTGCGCCACCGACTCGCCGGAGCTCTCCGGCCTGCACATCGGCGTAAGCGAGTTCTACGTGAAGAAGAACGCCAAGATAACCTTCTCCATGATCCACAACTGGGCGGAGAACATCGAGGTGCGGCCGCGCAGCGGTATACGCATCGAGGAAGGCGGCGTCTTCCTGAACAACTACGTGTGCCTGCACCCGGTCAAGTCGCTGCAGCTCTTCCCCAGCGCGTTCCTCGAGGGGCGCGATGCGGTGGCGCGCTTCAACTCGGTGCTGTTCGCGCCGCCGGGCTCTCACATGGACGTGGGCTCGCGCGCGATCCTCTCCGCGCCTGGCAACCGCTGCGAGATGATCGCCCGCGCTATCACCACGGGTGGAGAGGTCATATCCAGAGGGCTCCTGGTCGGCGAGGTCGCCGGCGTCAAGGCGCACCTCGAGTGCCGCGGGATGATCCTCAAAGGCGGCGGTCGCATCTACGCGGTGCCCGAGCTCGACGGCAAGGTCGAGGGCGTCGACATGTCGCACGAGGCCGCCGTGGGCAAGATCGCGAAAGCGGAGGTCGAGTACCTGATGGCGCGCGGCCTGTCCGAGGAAGATGCCGTCGCCACAATCGTCCGCGGATTCATGCACGTCGACATCGAAGGGCTCCCGCCGGTGCTGAAAGAGCAGATCGACAGCGCCATACAGCTCTCCGAGAAATCCCTGCTGTAGCGGAGCGATCCCAGCCCGGCCCGCCCGACCACTGCCAGGGGCCCGATCGTACTATCCTCCGGTCACCCCTGAAGTCACGTTTTGCCACCCTATGGGACTACTCCGGCATCACTCTCAGGAGCTATTAATCACTTGTTTCCCCGGGTTCTATAACCGGTCCGCGGAATCACGACGATACAAATTACGGGGCAAACGCCCCGGTGAGAAGCGGGTGGACGGGAGCAGGCATTGATCGGTAAGCGTGACCACAACATGATCCGACCGCGACGTCGTCGCGTATACAGCCTCATGGCAATCCTTCTGGTCTTCGCACTCTGCGCCGCGATCGTACCGCTTATGGCGGGCGGCGCCAGCGCCGCGGGCTCGGACGTTCGGACCTTCCTGGAGAGCCCGACCGCGATCCAGGGCGACGGCACGCACCATCTCGGTTTCCAGCTCGCGCCGCAGGCCCAGTACGCGGGGGCGCCACCGGCACCGATCACTTACGGCGGGGCTCCCCTGGGCGCGGCGGCGGATCTGTCCAGCCAGCTCCCACCGGTGGGCAACCAGGGGCAGCAGGGCAGCTGTGTAGCCTGGGCCACCAGCTACTATTACAAGACCTGGTCGGAGAAGCAGGAGCACACCGGCTGGAGCCTCTCCAACGCGCAGTACGAGTTCAGTCCGTCGTTCATGTACAACCAGATCAACGGCGGACACGATTACGGCTCCTCCTTCACCGACGCCTTCAACCTGCTGCAGACCAAGGGTGACGTCGACATCTCCGAGTTCCCCTACAGCCAGGGCAATTACACCAACCAGCCCAGCGCCGCGCAGCTGGAGGCGGCCAAGCCTTATCGCATCCCCTCCGGCTGGTACAGCTTCTGGAACCAGTACAACGACGGCCCCTACAACCCGCCCAACTCGATCACCAACGCGAAGTCCTGGATCGCGAGCGGCAAGCCGCTGGTCATGGGGATCCCGGTCTACAACGACTTCCCCAACTACGGCGGCAACCCGCGCAGCACCTACTACGACTACAACGGCAGCGCCACGATGGCCGGCGGGCACGGAGTGTGCATCTGCGGCTACGACGACAACATCAACCCTGGGGGCGCCGACGCCGATCACCGGGGCGGCTTCAAGATGGTCAACTCCTGGGGGAGCAGCTGGAACGGCAATGGGTACGTCTACCTGAGCTACGATTTCGTGAAGCGGTACGTGTGGGAAGCGTGGGTCATGGCCGACAACGGGCCGGACACGCCGCAGGTCACCAGCCTGGGAGCCTCCAGCGGCGCCGTAGGCAGCAGCCTGGTGATCAACGGCCAGAACTTCGGATCGAGCAGGCGGAACGCGCGGGTCTCCTTCAACTGCACCAAGGCAACGCAGGTCACGTTTACCGATGCCAGGGTCACCGCGACTGTTCCGGCCGGTGCGACCTCGGGGCCGGTGGTCGTGTGCGACTGGGAAGGCACCGCGAGCAACGGTGTGGCTTTCACCGTCACCGGCAGTGGCCCACCTCCCACTTCACCCACCGTGACTTCGGTGAGCCCGAGCGAGGCTGACAACTCGGGCACGGTGGCGCTGAGCGTCTCCGGCAGCAACTTCGTCTCGGGCTGCCAGGTGACTCTGGAGAAGTCGGGCATGGCGACCGTGCAAGCCACCGGCGAGTCGCTGGTGGACGCCGGTAGGGTCGACTGCAACGTGGACCTGACCGGCGTGACCGCCGGGGCCTGTGACATCGTGGTCACCAACACCGACTCCAGCGCCGCCAAGCTCGCAGGCGGTTTCACGGTGACACAGGCGGGCGGCACCGGCGACTCCTACGAGCCCAATGGTTCCTTCGCCGAGGCGTACGGCCCGCTCCAGGCCGGCGTCAGCTACCGGTCCTACGTGTGGACCGACTCGGACGAGGACTTCTACCAGGTCGACGTTCCCGCGGGCTCCACGGGGTTGGTGGCGAGCCTGAGCAATATCCCCGCCAACTGCGACTACGACCTCTACCTGTTCGACGGACAGAACCAGCTGGTCGAGTCCTCGACGGCATCGGGCAACGCGGACGAGTCGCTGAGCGGGGTCGGCCTGGCCGCGGGAACTTACTACCTCGAGGTGACTCCCTGGGCCGGCTCATCCCAGACGCAGCCCTACGCGCTGGAC
>Ga0209747_1002083_pt1 | contig 10298 bp, 5 predicted proteins | sample BarGraNGADG00311_FD_184498 | JGI IMG/M metagenome (GOLD analysis project Ga0209747, IMG submission 184498) | Arctic peat soil microbial communities from Barrow, Alaska - Barrow Graham LP Ref core NGADG0011-311 (SPAdes) (version 2) | ecosystem: Environmental > Terrestrial > Soil > Wetlands > Peat ... | reverse complement strand
GGGACGGGGAAGGGTGAGCCTTTTGCTCGCTGGTCCTCGCGTTCTGATATTAGCAGACTCTCTATGCTCCCTGAACGCTGCGAATCGCTCGCAAAAGGCCCACCCTGCCCCCGTCGGAACATACCCCTATCAAAGAAAATAAAAGATGACAACTGACCAGTAGGAATCATTGTCGGCGTGTAATCGAGAACGCAAAAAGGGGACAGGCCCCTATTTGCATTTTGGCGCTGAGGCGTCCCCAAGGTATTTCCCATCCGCGAGCAGAACAACTAACCGGGATGGGCTCAGAGCCCCAGGGCTCCGTCTGTGAAAGGAGGAGGGCCGCACTCACGTCAGTTCCAGAGGTACTCAGGAGGGATCCATGAGAAGGCACAAGACACTACCGGTATTGATCTCGTTGCTCCTCGTGTCCACGCTCGCCATAGCGATGGGCGCGGGATGCGGCACACCCAAGAAGGCGGAGATCGCGAACCTCGACCCGTCGTCGGGGGTGGCAGGAACAAACATCAACATAGTCGGCTCGAACTTCGGTGACGCGCAGGGCAACAGTGTGGTGCACATCGGGGTGAAGGTCGCCGACGTCGTCTCCTGGACGAACGCGCTGGTGGTCGCGAAAATCCCCACCGGCATCTCGGCGACGGTGCAGGCGGTCTCGATCCTCACCAGTGCGGGCGAGAGCAACGAGCTCACCTTGCTGGTCATCCAGACGACCCCCAAGCCGCCCGACCGCCAGCCGGGGCAGGTTGAGAACATCACGCCGATCCAGGCGATGCAGGCTTTCGAGAAGAAGAAGGGCGTGAACACCGACGGGTGGACCTACAACGTGGTCAAGGTCAGCTCCGACCCCAACTGGAAGATCGACTCCGGGGGAAAGACCAGTGGCACCACCACCTACTTCCTTCTCAAGAAAGCGAACACAAACTGGACGGTCGTCGATGCCGGCACCGCGCTGACCACGGCCCAGATCAAGGCGGACGGAGCGCCCAGCGACCTTCAGATTCAGTTGCCGCCGCCTGCACCGCCGGTGAAGTCGGAGATTCAGACCATCCTGGACTACCTGAAGGCCAAGGGCCTCGACACCAGCGCGGTCACGATCTCCTTCATCAAGCAGAGCGGGACCGACCCGACCTGGGAGCTGTTCAACGCCGATTGGCCCGCCGAGGCGCAGATTCCCGACGCGCGGGTCGTCCTCCACAAAGAGAACGGCCAGTGGGTGGTCAAGGCATATGGCGCCAACGTGAACAACACGCCGGGCATGCCCGCGGACCTGAACCAGTAAGATAGAGAGAAATGAAAAGGGCCTCGCCCGGTGGGGCCCTTTTTACTTTTCGAGGTCGACCCAGGTGGGGCCCGCCCAGCCCATGTGTCCGTCGTCCTGGACCACGCGGATGTAGTAGAAAGCGGACTCGCTCAGGCGCGGGTCGGCCCAGTCGATCACCAACTCCGGCCCCGAGCCGCCGCCCTGCCAGACCGCCCGGTACCCGCCCGAGTCGAACTTCACCAGCTCGACCAGCTCGAGGCCCGCGGTCCCGAGCACGTGGCCCGTGACGTGCGCGCTCCCGGCTATGATCTCCGAGCCCTGGTGCGCTCCGTTGACCCAGAACTCAATCAGCATCCTGGGGCCGGTGGTGCCGCAGACACGACGCTCCCACATAGCCTGCCAGGCCGCCTCGCGGGTGTGCGAGACGGCGAGCAGGCCGGTCACGCCGCCGCTGTACAGCTGACCCGGCGCGTGGCGCGGATCGCCCGCGGAGATGTGCTCGTCGCTTCCGGCCACCATGCCGAGTCTGTGCCCGGAGGCGAGCGCGTCCCTCACGTAGCTTCCCGAGGCCGGCCCCGCGTATTCCTTGCCCAGCACGGCGCGGACCAGGATCCCCTTCGCGCCCTCCATCATCGCGGTGTGCGATATCGGGCGGGGGCACCCGTAGAACTCCGAGTTGCCGTGCCGCGAGTAGACCTCGACCAGCCTCTGCAGGGAGGCTCCCTCGCCCTCCGAGGAGGACTGCGGCCCGAAGTCGAAGCGCATCTCCCCGGCGTGCAGTTTCCAGGCGGGGTGGTGCGGGATGACCATCGCGTTGTGCCCGGCAAGCGCCGAGAGCAAGGCGCCGGGCGTCGAGTAGCGCTTCTCGGTGTGAGGCAGGAACACCGGCTTCTCGCCGGGGCCGAACAGCACGTTGCGGTGGCCCTGCCGGTGGTTGGTCCACTCGTACGTCCGCAGGGTGACGAACTCGCCGGGCCGGTAGTTGTCGTCCGCGGCGCGCATCATCAGCTCGAACTCCTCGGGCGTCCTCGCCCTCTCCTCCCCGAAGCTCCAGGTGTCGTGGTCCGAGACCGCGGTGAAGTCCCAGCCGAGCAGGTCCCGCGCCCTCCTGTAGAGGTAGCCGGGCTCCTGGGTGCCGTCGGAGATGATGGAGTGCGTGTGCATGTCGCCCCACAGGACGTGATAAGTGGCATTCCTGCAGACGACCGGGTTGCTCACCCCTTCGACGCCTCTGCCCGGGCTGTAGACGCGGATCCGGCCGGTTCCGCTGGAGGTCGCGCCGGCCGCGAACCAGGCGGTCCCCCGGCCGCTCTCGGCCATGATCACAGTGTCCGGGCCGTCGACCGCTCCCTCGCAGGAGACGTCGAGCCGGCCGGCCAGCGCCGGCGACAGCAGCCCGCGCTCATCGACACATCGCACCAGCACGCGGAATCTCTGTCCGGGCGAGACCAGGGTCGGAGCCACCACCTCGAACGCGGCGGGCTCGCCGCCGACGGCTTCGATGTGCGCACACGTTGCCTCGAGGTCGAAGTCGCCGGTCCCGGAGCGGTCCACCTCGCAGGCGAGGTCGGTGTTGATTATCCCGGCGGGCGGCCGCAGCCCGGCGCCCGCCCCAAGCACGAACTCGACGGATTGCCCTTCATCCAGCGAGCCCTTCACCAGGCGCGCGGTTATCTTGAGGTTCGCCAGGAACGCGTCCCGCGGGTCCATCCGCTCGAGGTCGCGGCCGAGCTTCTGCATCAGCTTGCGCTTGAGCCACATTAGCTGGGTGCGGTCCATCCCCTTTTCCATTATCGAGACCGAGATGACCGCCTCCGCGCCGGGCGCGCGCACCTCCACGTAGTTCTTTTTCGAGGGGTCCTTGCGCTGCAGGCGCCCCCAGCCGTTTCCCCACTGCAGCCTCATCTGCCAGGCGTCGGGCGCCAGGCGCATGAGCTTACCGGGACAGAGGCGGATGACGCCGCCTTCCTTCAAGCCGCCGGCGCCCACGGTGTAAGTCACGGTCACGGGACGCGGCTCGCCGCCCGCGGTCAGCTCGACCGGCTCGGCTTTACAGGCGCCCCAGGCGACCGGCGCGACCACCGGCTGCGGGCGTCCGGCCTTGAGCGTCCTCACCAGGAGCAGGAAGGCGAGAAGGAGCGCGAGCGGCGGGAAGAGGACCAGTGACGCGATGACAGCCAGCGCTATCACGATCGTTTTTTTCGAACGGCTTTTGTCGCCCAAGCCACACCCCCACGCGCGAAGGATTTCCAGTGCATGCACCTGACTAAACTAACACAAGGCGTCCGCCCGGAAAAAGGCTCCGCCCGCCCACGTGAGCCGACGGGCGCCTGTGTTATCATCCTCGGTGGACTGACGCTCCCGGGCCGCCGGCCCGCGGAGGAGCGCGATACAGTGAGGTTGGCAGATGCGCAAAACCACGAAGGGCTTCCTTCTGGGACTGCTCGCGGCGAAGCTCGGGGGACTCGCGTACATCGGAGCGCGGCTGAAGCTCTCACTTCCCGACGTGAGCGGAGAGCTCTCAATCCCCTGCCTCGACTCTCCCGTCGAGGTCATCTTCGACCGCGCCGGCATCCCCCACATCACGGCGCAGACCGAGCTCGACGGGTTCCGGGCGCTGGGCTTCGTGATGGCGCAGGACCGCATGGTCCAGATGCAGACGATGCTGCGGCTCGCCACGGGCACGCTTGCCGAGGTGGTCGGCACCATGGGCGTCGAGATGGACCGCTTCATGAGGACGATCGGCTTGTCTCGCATAGCGGATGAGGTCGCGGCCAACCTCGACCCTGAGTCCCGTGAAGCCCTCTCCGCCTACTGCGACGGCGTCAACTCTTACCTCGACCGGCGCGCGTCGCGCCTGCCGTTCGAGTTCATGTTCCTCAAGGGCAGGCCCGAGCCGTGGACGCTCGGTGACTGCATCGCGCTGGGCGAGCTTACCACCTGGCTGCTCGACTCGTTCTGGCTCGCCGACCTGATGCGCGAGAAGCTCATCAGGAGCCTGGGACGCGAGCGCGCACTCGAGCTGCTGCCGGAGACCGCCCCGTACAACAACCCGCCGGTCAAGGTCGATGGACCCGGCCCGGAGGTCGAGCCTCTCGAGCCCGGTGCCGAGATCGACTGGGGTTTGGACGTGGAGCCGGCCGGAGGCCACTGGGTCCCGCACCTGGGCGGCATCCCGATCTCCGTCTCCGGCTCGAACAACTGGGCGCTGGCGGGCAAGCGCACCACCACCGGCAAGCCGATACTCTGCGGCGACCCGCACATCCAGCACAACGCCCCGGGCATGCTCTACCTGCTGCACCTCAAGACGCCCGGCAACGATATCATCGGCGCGGGATTCCCCGGCCTGCCGGTCATACCCTACGGACACAACGGCTACTGCGGCTGGTCGGCCACCAGCCTCTGCCCCGACACGCAGGACCTCTACGTCGAGACCTTCGAGTCCGACACCTCGGACCGCTACCTCCACGACGGGGAATGGACCGAGCCGGAGGTCATCGAGGAGCGCGTGAAGGTCCGCTTCGGCAAGGACCGGGCGCTGAGGATACTCGTCACCAGGCACGGTCCCATCATCAAGCGCAAGGGCGACAAGGGACTGGCGCTCAAGTGGGTTAGCCAGGACACGTCGCTCGACTCGCTGAACGCGATGCTCAAGCAGAACCGCGCCCGCTCCTGGGACGAGTTCGTCGGCTCTATCGAGAACTTCGTGGGCCCGGCGCTCAGCCAGGTCTACGCGGACGTCGACGGCAACATCGGCTACCTGGCCGCGGTGAAGATCCCCAGGCGCGCGGATGGCGACGGGACCATCCCCTGCGACGGGGCGTCGGGCGCCGGCGAGTGGGAGGGCTACGTCCCCTACGAGGCGATGCCCCGCGCGCTCAACCCCGAGGAAGGGTTCCTCACCACCGCGAACTCCAAGGTCGTGAGCGAGGGATACCCCGAGCTCATAACCAGGGCCTGGGAGGCCCCTTACAGGAACGGCCGGATCTCCGAGCTGCTGCGCACGCGCGAGAAGTGGGCGCCGGATGACATGCCGGCGATACATGGCGACGTCTTCACGTTCCCCGGCAGGACTTTTGCCGAGCTCGCCGTGCAGGCCGCGTCCAGGGCAGTGGACGAGCTTTCGCCCGCGGCTCGTGAAGCGGTCGAGGTCCTCGCCCGATGGGACTGGCAGGCGCGCGCGGACTCGGTCGCGATGACGATCTACGCCTTCAGCTGGGACCACCTGCGAGAGACGCTGCTGCGCCACCGGCTGGGGAGCACGCTCTATGGAGAGTACGTCACGACCTGGTCAACGGTAAGCCTGGCCGTCGAGAACGCGGTCGCTTCGAGGGACCCCTACTGGCTCCCGCCCGGGGTGGGCTCCTACGAGGAAGCGGCGCTCGACGCGTTGGAGAAGGCGGTCGCCGAGCTGAAGGACGTCTACGGCAACCCCGAGGTGTCCTCCTGGAAGTGGGGCCGGGTGCACTACCTGACCTGTCAGCACCTGCTGGGGTTGTTCTGGCCGCTGGACAAGATCTTCAACGTCGGGCCGGTGCCGCGCGACGGCGAGGGCGACACGGTGAACGCGTCACCCTCGGCGAGTGACCCGCTCACACAGCTGCTTGCGAAGGGGACCATGGGCGGGTACACGGACATGGCGCTGCTGCCCGACCCGGAGAGCCGGGCCGCGTACGCCGGCCCGGTCCTGCGTATGATCATCGATTTCAGCGACCTCGACAACTCGAGGGCGGTGCTGGACGTGGGCCAGTCCGGGCACCGGTTGAGCCCGCACTACAAGGACCACTTCCCGGTGTGGTGCCGCGTGGACTACCTGCCGCTTCCCTTTACGCGCCAGAAAGTGCTTGAGCAGGCCGCCAGCACCCTGACTCTCGTTCCGTAGCGCCGGCGTCCCGCCGGCTTTGCGCTGTCAGGCTGCGCCCTGCCGGTCCGATCTACTCCCGCTTCGGAATGCCGGGAACGTTGTCGCGAAGGGTGAACTCGAACATCGCCCCGCATTCGTTTCGGACCTTGATCTCGCCGCCGTATGCCTTGACGATCTTTTCCACCGTGGCGAGCCCGATGCCGGTCCCGCCGCTCTCTCCCTTGAAGAAAGGCTCGAACAGGTGCCCCAGCGAACTGGGAGAGATGCCGGGCCCGTTGTCCCTCACCACGTACCTGTGGGCGCCGTCGTTGTCTTCTCCGATATATTCGACCGTGATGACCGGCGCGTCGGCGACGCAGTACTTGATCGCGTTGTCGATGAGGTTGGTGAACAACTGGTAGACCTGCGCCTCGTTGGCGCGGACCACGCCCAGGTCTTCGCTGACCTCGATCCTGATCCCGCCTTTCTCGACGGCCTGTTTCTTCTCCTCCAGTATGGTGCCCACCACCGCGGTCACCGATACGTTGGTGACGTCCACGGGAGTCTGCCCCGCCTCGGCCAGCTGGAGCAGCTCGGTGGTGAGGTCGACCGCGCGGGAGACGTTGTTGATCAGCAGGTCCGACAGCTCGGCGACGTTCACCCTGTCCTGGTCGGGCCGGTCTGGGATCTTCTGGACCTCCTCCTTGATCAGGCCGGCCGCCAGCATGGCGGTGGAGAGTGGCCCCTTGAGGTCGTGCGACACGGTGTGGGCGTACTGCCTGAGCTCCTGCGTGACGTCGCTGAGCTCCGCGGCCATGCGGTTGAATGCGTCCGCGACATCCTTGAACTCATTGTGCCTGCCAGTGTCTATCCTGGTGTCCAGCTCTCCGGCGCCCATCTTCATCGCGCCCTGCTTGAGCGCGTCCAGCGAGGTCGTTATGTCCCGCATCAGCAGGGCTGAGATCAACGCGATGACGGTCAGGCCGACAGGGGCGAAGATGAGAGGCATCAGCCTGGCGGTGTTGGAGGCGCTCTTGGAGTTGGCGTCGGCGCGTGCCGCGTTGGCCTGCTCCACCGCGATGGCGGATTCGAGGCCGGGCAGGAACGTGTCGTTATACGCGGTGTCGGCCTTGTTGGCCAGGACCACCGCTTCGTTTATGTCGCCCCTGTCGCTGGCCTCGGTCGCGGCGTCCACGGTCGCGCCGATGCTCGAGAAAGTCTTGGACAGCGACTGCACCCGCAGCAGCTCGCTGGCCTGCCCGCGGCCGAGGTCGGTGTTGCCCGAGAGCTTGATGTTGCCCCGCAGCGAGGTCTCCCAGTCCGAGAACGACCTCTCGACGCTGGGGTTGTAGTCCTTCTTCTCGTACATGGTGCCCTTGGAGGCCTCGAGGTCATCGGCCTTGTCGAGCTCGAAGCCCGCGTACTTGGCGACCGCCTGCGCGTCGGAGAGCCGCTGCAGCGAGAAGCGCACCTGGTCGTCGCTCCTGTCCGCGGCGCTGGTGGAGAGCAGGATTATGGTTATGAGCAGCGCGACGATCACGAACTCGATCACCGAGCCGACTATGAGTCGATTTCTTACTGACATCACACGTCCCGTCTGTGGCAGCAAACTCGCCCGTGATTCTGACAGAACAACGAGCCTCCCGGCCGTGTGTCTGCGCAGGCGAAAACCATTTCGCTTTAACCTTATCGGCATAATAAGGAAAAGGATTGCCTTTCCGTGAACTATTAATAGCGACAGGTAAACAGGCAAAGCGGAGTCAGGATAGAGATGGCCGACGGCGAGAAGAAGAAAAAGAGGCGCGGCAAGCACGCTCCGGGCGCGGCTGAATCACAGCAGGGCGCCCGTCCACCCGAGGCCGCGGGTCGACAGGTTTATCCTCCGACGGGCCCTCCCGTGGAACAGGCGGCACCGCCGGTGCAGCCGTTGCCGCAGGCGGGCGTCCCGGGAACGGAGCCGCCGCCGCAGCCTCCACCCCAGCCCGCGCCGCAGGCGCCACCCGCCCAGGTGGAAGCACCGCAGACTTTCGCCGGAGGCCCGACAGCACCACCAGTCGCTCCCGCGACGCCCGCGGCCGTTCAGCCACAGCGGCCCGGCCCTCCCCGAGGCCCCATACAGGAGCAGCCCGCACAGACGGCCGCGCCACCAACACAACCCGGCATCGAACGGCCGCCCGAACAGCCACCGAAAGCTGAGCAGCCGCCACCCGCGCAGACGCCGCCGCCCCAGCCACAGAGGACTCCCGCGCCACCGCCCGAGCCGCCGATGAGACCTGGAGCGCAGCCTCCTGTGCCAGGTCTGCCTCCGAAGCACCCCGAGGGAGCGGGGTTCTTCCCGCCGGGTCCGGCGCCGGGGCAGGGTTATTTCTATCCTCCGCCCTGGTACCCGGGGCCGTTCGGGATGCCGGGGCCGTACTACGGCTACCCGCAGCCCGGACAAACGGGCCAGATACCGATCGGGCCGGGCGTGGGGGGGCAACCGGGGGGACCGGCAGCGCCGCCAGGGCAGCCACCCCTGCCCCCGGGGATGCCGGAGCCGGGCACGATGCCGCCGCAGCCCGTCCCCTTCGGACCGCCGCCGGGGTTCATGCCGCCGGGCTATCCGGGGGCTTACCCGCCCGAGATGCAGGTGCCGATGGAGCTCTCCTCCCTGGAGGAGCCCGAGTTCGAATCGCTGACGTCGGCCGAGTCGAGCCACTGGCGCGGCGACTTCAAGTGGGTGTTCGGGATAATCACCGCGCTCTGCATATTCCTGACGCTGTCGTTCGCGGGGATGTACCGCGTCACGGGACCCGGCGCCGCGAAGCAGGTGATGACCCCGATCATCACGAACGCCACGCAGGTCAAGAAGTTCGTGAAGGACAACTACCAGGAGCTCAGGTCCAAGGCGCGCAAGAGCAAGAGCGCGAAGATATTCATTCCCGACATCGGCGTGAGCGTCTCGATCGAAGGGACCGTGATATCGTCGCTCTCGTCGGACGACCTCGCCGACCGCGTCATCACCGAGGCGCAGCGCCAGGTCTACCAGCAGGGATACAAGCAGAGCCTGCCGATGAAGACGGCGCAGGGCGCGGGCGAGGAACGCGCGAAGGCGACGTGCGTGACGATCCTCAGCAAGATGAACAAGTCCACCCACAGCACGCTGTTCTGGCCGATCATCATCTTCGGCGTGCTCGCGCTTGCGTTCGGCGTACTGATGCTGGTGTTCTCCCGTGGGTGGGGCAAAGCTTTGAGCGCGGGGCTCGCGATAATCGCGGGGGCACTGGTGGGCTCGCTGTGGCTGCGGATAGGAAACCAGTTCATCTGGAAGGCCGGCGCGGCGGGGACCTTCAAGCCGGTCGCGAACCAGGCGCTGCGGACGATGGGCTCGATGGCCGTGGTCTACTTCGACATCGCGCTGGCCGCCGGCGCGGTGGTGCTGCTGGTCGGGGTCATCGGTGCGGTCATCGCGCGCAAGTCACGCGAACGCGTCACTCCGTTCACCGACCTGAAGAGACCCGAGGAAGCCGTGGTGGGTGGTCCTCCGGTCGAGCCCGGCATGAACGGCATACCGGACGACCACGACTCCTTCTTCCTCCAAGAGTAGGGAAAGTGAAAAGAGGGGTCAGGCACTTTTTCACTGTTATTTCCACTTTCGTGGGTCGCCTTTGGGCGGAGTAGAAAAATAGCCCGAAAAGTGCCTGACCCCTCTTTCCCCTTTTCACCTAAATGAAAAACCCGTGACCTCGCGGCCACGGGTTTAACTCGATCTCTCGAAGCTAGGCCTTCTTGGCGGCCTTTTTCTTGGCTGTCTTCTTCTTAGCCGGCTTCTTGGCTGCCTTCTTCTTGGCGGCCTTCTTCTTGGCCGGTTTCTTGGTGGTGCCGAGCTTCTTCTCCAGGCCCGCAAGGCGATCTTCGACGCTCTTGATGTCGGACTTCGTCACGATGCCCAGGGAATCGAGCGTATCCTTGACGACCTTGCCGATCGAGTCGACCAGTTCCTCGCTCTCTTTCTTCCCCTTCTTCACCAGATCCTGGATCGTTGCTTCCAGTTTCTTGTCCTGGGCCGTCTCCTTGACCTTGGCTTTCCCGCCCTCAGCCAGCTCCTTGCCCTTTTTCACCATGTCATCGACGGTATTGATCGAGTCATCCCTGACCGATGCTAGGGCTCCGAGCAGGAGATAAGGCATGTCGTTCATTTCCATGTCGCTACCT
>Ga0209747_1002081_pt1 | contig 10305 bp, 12 predicted proteins | sample BarGraNGADG00311_FD_184498 | JGI IMG/M metagenome (GOLD analysis project Ga0209747, IMG submission 184498) | Arctic peat soil microbial communities from Barrow, Alaska - Barrow Graham LP Ref core NGADG0011-311 (SPAdes) (version 2) | ecosystem: Environmental > Terrestrial > Soil > Wetlands > Peat... | reverse complement strand
TATTGCGAAAGTTGGTCGGGGCGAAAGGATTTGAACCTTCGACCCCTCGGTCCCGAACCGAGTGCTCTACCAGGCTGAGCCACGCCCCGACCCAAGAACGCTATTCTACCCCAGCGTCCCTCTCCAGGCCAAGACCTTTTATGTACTCGAGCGCCTGGTGCGCGGTCAGATCCGACTGGAGGGGCGTCAGCGACACATAACCGGCGCGAATCGCCTCGTAATCAGACCGGTCATTCGGCATCCACTCGTCCTGCCCTTCGCCAATCCAGTAGTAGGGCCGGCCCCGCGGATCGTGGCGCTCGGTGACGGTCGTGGCGTGGTTGCGCGCGCCCTGCACCGTCAGGCGGACGCCTTTCGGCCGCACGCGCGGCACGTTGACGTTCAGGAACGTCCGCTGCGGCATCCCGTTCGCCAGCACGCGCTCGGCCACGTCACGGGCGACCCGCGCCGCATCGCTGAAGTCCCATTCCCCGGGGCCATGCTGCAGCGACACGGCAATCGCGGGAACGCCCAGCAGCGCCCCTTCGAGCGCTCCCGAGACGGTCCCGGAGTACGTGACGTCATCGCCGACGTTGAGCCCCTTGTTGATCCCCGACACCACCAGGTCCGGGAGACCGCGCAGCACCGACGCGACCGCGATGTTCACGCAGTCGGTCGGCGTGCCGTCGAGCGCGTATGTGGAGTCCCTGACATGCTCGAGCCGGAGCGGGTGGTGAAGCGTGAGCGCGTGCCCGATCGCGCTCGCTTCACGGCTGGGCGCGACAACGACCACCTGCCCGAGCGGCAGCAGCGCGTCGGCCAGCGCCCGAATGCCCTCCGAGTGCACGCCATCGTCATTGGTTACGAGGATGCGAGTCATGCGAACTATTGATTATAGCAGTCCGGCTCACTCACGAGGATGGCGAGCAGCACAGTCGCAAGAAGGGCCAGGCCGGCGCCAAGCGCGAACGCGGCCTCCGGGCTCACGATCTTCCAGATGAGGCCGAACACGACGCTCGCCAGCAGGGAGCCAAGGCCGAGCGCCGCGTTGTAAATGCCGAACGCCGTGCCGCGCAACGCGGCTGGGGCAAGGTCCGCGATGAGCGCCTTCTCGGTCCCTTCCGAGAGACCGTAGTAGAAACCGTAGACGAGGAACCACGCGACCAGGGTCGCCACCGACGTGCTCAGCGCGAACCCGGCGTACACCAACGCGTAGATCAGCCAGCCGGCGCCAATGACCACTCGCCTTCCCCATCGATCCGACTTGATGCCGCCCCACACCGACATGAGCGCCTTGACGACGTGCAGCAGCGCCCAGATCATCGGGATGAATGCCGCGCCCACGCCGAGGTCGCTGAGCCGCAGCAGGAGAAACGCATCGGCCGAGTTGCCCAGCGCGAAGACGAGCAGCACGATGAGCAACCGGTAATAGCGAGGCGGAAGATCACGCCAGCCCTCCCGCGCCGACTCGACGCCACGGGCCGCTTCCGCTGGCAGACTGGCCACCTCGGGCCCTGGTTCCTCGAGCAAGAACAACGTGGACACCGCCAGCGCGCCCGGGATGATCGTCAGCGCGAACAGCAGGCGATACTGCCCAGGAAACAGCAGCAGGAACAGTGACGCCAACGCCGGCCCCAGCACGGCCCCGACGTGGTCCATCGCGCGGTGGAATCCGAAGACCCGCCCGCGGGTCCGTGGCGTCGCGCACGCGGCGAGCAGCGCGTCGCGCGGCGCTCCACGCACGCCCTTCCCCACCCGATCCAGAAATCGCACGACGAACAGCTGCGGCCAGGACGTGACCAGCGCGACCAGCGGGCGGATGGCGGACGAGAGCGCGTATCCGCCAATCACGATGGGACGGCGCACCCGCCAGCGGTCGGAGAGGTGGCCCGATACGATCTTCAGGAGGCTGTTGGCGGCTTCCGCGAATCCCTCGATGAGTCCCAGCGACAGCGCGCCGGCGCCAAGGACACGCGTGAGGTACAACGGAAGCAGCGGGTAGATCGCCTCGCTCGCGGTGTCGGTGAAGAGGCTTGTGAGCCCGAGGAGCCAGACCGGCCGGGACAGCCCGAACACCATTCGCCCCGGCCCGGGGGAAGACGCGGCCACGCGTTTGTCGTCAGTGGGCGGTGACATCGGTCACTGGCAACGTTACACCTTCAGGAAGATCCGGCGGCGGTACATCACCCAGAGGATGGCGTACAAGACCACGAGGTTGGTCAGCGCGAACAACAGCGAGGCGTTCTTCGGCGAGGCGAGCGGCTCATACCACCCGCGGTAGACGAACCCCTGCAACGAGACCAGCGTTCCGGCCGCGTTGGTCACCTTGATCAGTCCCATCGTCTTGGCGATGAGACCCGACAGGACGAAGAGCGCGATCGCGTTGACGCCCAGAACGACAAACGGCTTGGTCCACCACTTCCAGCCCTTCACGTCGATCGTCCAGTAGCACGCGCCAAAACCGACCGCGCCCGCTCCACCCATGAACCAGGCGTAGGAACTAGTCCAGAGGTTCTTGTTGATCGGAAGAGCCAGGTCCCACAGCAGGCCGATCGCCATCGCGGCGACTCCGGCGGCAACCATCAGCAGCGACTTCGTTCCGCCAGGGACGGGCGCGCGCAGCCAGAAGCCTGTCACCACGCCCATCAGCGTGCTCGCGACAGCCGGGAGGGTGCTGAGCAGCCCTTCGGGATCCCACGGGCGCTTCCCCCACATGTGGTTCTGGCCGAGCACCGCGCGGTCGATGAACGCCCCGAGGTTCCCCGCTGCGGTGAGGTCGCCGGGGTTGTGGCCCGGATACGGCGCGAAGACCATCGCCAGCCAGTAGCCCACCGTCAGCCCGACAATCCAGATCATCAACCGGGACGCGTGCCCTCGGTCATTCCGGTCAGGATGCGGCGAGGTCAGGCGGAAGATCGCCGCCGCCGCCAGGTAACAGAGGCCGATGCGTACGAGGACGCCAGGCAGCCGCAGCGTCGCCAGCCTGAAATATGGGAAGCCGGCGAGAAACCAGCCGAGCGCCATGATCGTCACCCCTCGGCGCACCACCTTCCACCCCGCCCCCATCGTCGCCCTCGAGAGCGTCATCGAGACGCCGACGATGAACAGGAAGAACGGGAAGATCAGGTCCGTCGGGGTCCACCCGTTCCATTCGGCATGGAGCAGCGGCCAGTAGGCATTGCCCCAATCGCCCGGGTTGTTGACGATGACCATGGAGGCCATCGTGAGCCCGCGGAAGACGTCGAGGGAGACCAGGCGCGCTGAGAGGGCCGGTGCCGGCGCGGCAGTCCGTGTCATCGGGTGAGAGATTAGCAGTAAGCTAGGTACATGCGCAAAACCGCTCTCGCGCTCGTGCTGGTCGGCCTCCTGTTCCCCGCCCTGGCTGCAGGCCAGGCCGCCGTTGCGATCCAGGGACCTCCGCAGGAGGCTGGCACCTTTCTGAAGCCCGACTTGGTCGAACTCGTCGGGCTCGACTCGACGATCCACCTCGACGTGCGCTATGCCACCGCGAACAACCTGGTCGGTCGCGCGGTCTATCCCGAGGCCCGCGCGTTCCTCCAGCGAGCGGCGGCCGAGGCGCTCGTGCGCGTGAGCGCCGCGCTGAAGAAGAGCGGCTACGGGCTGCTCGTCTTCGACGGCTATCGCCCCTGGTCGGTGACCAAGGTGTTCTGGGACGCGACGCCGCCCGGGAAACGCGAGTTCGTGGCCGACCCGGCAAAAGGCTCCAAGCACAATCGCGGATGCGCAGTGGACCTCTCCCTCTATGCCTTGGCGACCGGGCGCGAGGTTGGAATGCCGAGCGCCTTCGACGAGATGTCATTGCGGGCCTATCCGAGCTACACCGGCGGCACCAACGCCGAGCGAGCCGCGCGCGACCTGCTGCGGCAGGCCATGGAGGGCGAAGGATTCACGGTGGAGCAGAACGAGTGGTGGCACTTCAACTACCGCGACTGGCCAAGCTACCCCATTCTCAACCTCCAGTTCTCTCAGATCGGGAGGTCGGAACGGTAGGGTGATTGAATATGATCCCCCTGGTCGATGATCTTGCCCGTCAGACGCGCGAAGGCGAGTTGTACGAACGCTACAACGGCGACTGGACACGGTGTGTCGCGTGCGGCCACCGCTGCCCCATCCCGAACGGCGCTCAGGGGGTCTGTAAGGTGCGATTCAACCGCGACGGGCGGTTGATGGTGCCGTGGGGATACGTGGCCAGCGCCCAATGCGATCCGATCGAAAAGAAGCCGTTCTTCCACGTGCACCCGGGCGCGCTCGCGTTCAGCTTCGGCATGCTCGGCTGCGATCTGCATTGCGGCTACTGCCAGAACTGGGTCACCTCGCAGGCGCTTCGCGACCCACAATCGGTGTTGCGGTCTGAACCGGCAACGCCGGAAGGCCTGGTGCGAACTGCCGTGCAACTCGGGGCGAAGGCCCTGGTCAGCACCTACAACGAGCCGCTGATCACCGCGGAATGGGCGGTTGCGGTGTTCCGGCTCGCGAGGTCCGCAGGGTTGCTCACCGGGTTCGTCTCCAACGGCAACGCCACCCCCGAAGCGCTCGAGTACCTGGAGCCGTGGGTGGACCTCTTCAAGGTGGACCTCAAGGGATTTGATGACAAGCGTTATCGACAGCTCGGCGGCCGGCTGCAGCCGGTCCTCGACACGATCGTCACCCTTCATCGGATGAGGCTCTGGCTGGAGATTGTCACGTTGCTCGTGCCCGGGTTCAATGACTCGGACGAAGAGCTCCGCCGGCTGACCGGGTTCGTCGCCGACGTGTCACCTGCGATCCCCTGGCATGTCACCGCGTATCACCAGGACTACCGGATGAGCGGGAATGGCGGGACGACGGCCGCCATGCTCGAGCGCGCGGCCACAATCGGGCGGACGGCTGGATTGCAGTATGTCTACGCGGGCAATATCCCGGGAACGGTCGGCGACCTCGAAAACACACGCTGCCCATCCTGCCAGGAGACGCTCATCGAACGCCGCGGCTACCGCGTGCGCAGCTACCGGCTGACGTCCGACGGCAGGTGTCCATCCTGTGCGACGACGATCCCCGGGCGCTGGAGCACGGCCCCGCGGCCCCTCACGACCTGAGTGGTCCTGGGGTAAGATCGAACCATGTCGTTCGTCGATCAGCTCGGCCGGCCACTGCGCAGCCTGCGCGTGTCTGTCACCGACCGCTGCAATCTCCGCTGCCAGTACTGCATGCCCGAGGCGGAGTACGTCTGGCTTCCGCGCGAAGACCTGTTGACCTTCGAGGAGATCGTGCGCCTCGTGGGCGTCTTCGCGGGTCTCGGCGTGGACAAGATCCGCCTGACGGGCGGGGAACCGCTGCTCCGCCGCAATCTTCCCGACCTCGTGCGCCTCCTCGCCGCGGATCGGTGCCTGACCGACCTGGCACTCACGACCAACGGCGTCCTGCTCGCGGACCACGCCGAGGCACTCCGAGCCGCAGGGCTCATGCGCCTCACGGTGAGCCTCGACACCCTTCAGCCTGATCGCTTCAGGACCCTGACCCGGTTGACCACCCACGCCCGCGTCGTGGAAGGGCTCGAGGCGGCCGCGCGGCTGTTCAGCACGCTGAAGATCGACAGCGTGATCATGCGCGGCGTGAACGACGACGAACTGATCCCGCTCGTCGAATACGCGCGGGCACACCACGCCGAAGTGCGCTTCATCGAGTACATGGACGTGGCAGGCGCCACGCAGTGGGCCGCGGACACGGTCGTGTCGCGCGCGGAAATCCTGCAGCGCCTCGAGGCGCACTACGGTCCGCTCGAGCCTCTCGACGACTCCGTGCGGGCGCCGGCCGATCGCTTCCGCCTGCCCGATGGCGCGGTCATCGGCGTGATTGCCTCGACGACCAACCCGTTCTGCGGGACGTGCGATCGCGCCCGGTTGACTGCCGACGGGTTGTGGCTCACCTGCCTCTACGCCACCGACGGCATCGATTTGCGTGGGCCGCTCCGAGCGGGAATGCCGCCAGCCGAACTGGCGGCGCGCGTCGAACAGGCGTGGCGCGCCCGCCGCGATCGCGGGGCCGAGTTGCGGGCCGCCGAGCGCGAGCGCGGCGTCTCCATCCCGGCCTCGACGCTGAAGGGCAACCCTCACCTCGAGATGCACACCCGCGGCGGGTAGCAGGCCGATGAACAGGACCCGCCTGACCCGCCTCAACGAGGATCGCTCCCGCTGAGACGGGGTCGCCCGACCGGAACTGATGCGCCCGTGCGTTTGTGGCCAATGGGGTGGCGCGCAGGCAAGGGCATCCGCTCCAACACGGCGCGGATGCGAGTAGAATTGACGGCAAGTGTCGGTCGGCCGACGCCTGCCGGCTACAAGTCACCAGTTTTCGCTTTATTTAGCGTTTCATCGATAGGCATCGTCTTTGCTTCAAGAGTTGGCGCCACGTCACGTGGCGGAGCAAAAAAGACGATGAGCCCGCGGAACTTCTGGAATCACCCGCTGCACGAACTCGCCCGGTCGCTCGTGCACACTTTCGGGCCCGACGATGCGGGTCAGTTGACGACCGATGAGTTCACCGCGTTCCTCGGCCGGTTGGTGGGAACGACGGCCCAGGGCCCGGGGCTGATGCCCCAGGCCGCCTCTCGCCTGGCGGACAATTCGACGGTGGAGCGGATGCAACCGAAGTCGCTCTAGGGCAGTACAACAGTTCAAATCCCTCTGCACGCGGGGCGGACGACCCGTATGCGGGCTACTCGGTCACTTCGACCAGTCCCACCGCGAACGTCACCTCGTCGGACTCGAAGACCCAGCGACTCATTTTTCCGGCGCGGCAGATCTGCATCCTGTAATCCTGTCCCCACACGACCGTCGGCAACGACAGGCCGACGCCGTCCGGCAGCACGGACTTCAGGTTGCCGCCGACCATGTTCGCCAGTTCCCCAAGCGCATCCCGGACGTCATCGTTGAGGCTCGCCGGCAGATCGACCCCGAGCATCCGGCTGGTGAACAGCAACGCCCCCTCGAGTCCGCACTCGACGAGGACGGCACCCTTCCAGGTGCCCGCCAACGAGACCACGGCGGTGATCAACTCACCGGCAGGGGGAAACGGCGTGTCGACAAGCCGCACCTCCATTCCCATCATCGTCTGGAACACGTTTTCGGTGATCTGGCTGACGACTGCGCCGAAATCGATCGCTTCCGCTGCTGGCTCCATATGCTCTCCCGGCTCAGGACACGGTCTTTCGATAGACCGACGCCTGGCCGACGACCTGGCGGGCATAATTCCCGTCGAGATCCAGGATTGCCTCAGCACCCCCGAGCAGGAGGCACCCGTCATTGCGGAGGACGCTTCGCAGCCCTCCCAGGATCTTCTTCTTGGTGGGGACGTCGAAGTAGATGAGCACGTTGCGGCAGAGAATGACGTCGAACGTGCCGATGATGCTCGGGCTCTGCCGCAGGTCGAAGCGCTGGAAGGAGGGCATCGAGCGGACGTTGTCCTTCAACTGCCACTCGAGGCCCTGCTTGCTGAAATAGCGAACGAGGTACGGGGCGGGCAGGCCCCGGTTGACCTCGATTTGCATGTAGCGCGCCTGCCGGGCGCGGTCGAGGACATGGTCGGACAGGTCCGTGCCCACGATCTGGATGCTCCATCCCTGCGCCGGAAGGCCCATCTCGAGCAGCAGCATGGCCAGGCTGTACGCTTCCTGGCCCGACGAGGCGGCAGCCGACCAGAACGAGAGGCGCTTTGTCGCCGCGCGCCGAGTCATCAGCGTCGGGATAATCGTGCTCTTCAGCGCGTCGAACACCGCGGGGTCGCGAAAGAACAGCGTCTCGTTGGTGGCCATCGCTTCGACGACACGCCGTTTCAAGTCGGGGTTCCCGGTCCTGAGCTTGATGCAGAGATCGTCGATCGTCTTGAACTGTTCTTTCTTCAGGATAGGCATGAGGCGCGCCTGAAGGAGGTAGTGCTTATCGTCCTCGAGCACGATGCCCGACTCCCGGTAGACATAGTCCTGGAAAAACTTGTAGCTCTCCGGGCTGATGCCTTCAAAGGCTCCCGCGTTTGGCCTTGAAACGGCTCCCGCCTGTAGCGTCATAGAGATCCGCCCTCAGACATGCCGCAGTATTTCCGGCACGATATCATCAATTCCGACGGTCGCATCCGCGAGATTCGCTCGCGCAACGGCTCCAGGCATTCCCCAGACCACGCTGGTCGCCTCGTCCTGCACGATGACGCTGGCGCCGGCGGCCTTGAGGAGTTCGACGCCGCGGAGCCCGTCCTGCCCCATCCCCGTCAGGACGACGGACACGACCTGGCCGCCGTACACTTCCTGGACCGATCGAAACATCACGTCAACGGCCGGCCGACAGGAGTTCTCGGGCGGCGCCTGGTCGAGGCCGATCACGATGCGGTTGCCGTGCTTCCGCACCCGCATATGATAGTCCCCCGGCGCGACATAAATCGTTCCGCCTTCGACCACGTCTCCCTCCCGCGCCTCGACGACCTTCAGCGTCGTCTTTTTCTGCAGGCGCTCGGCCAGCAGCCGCGTGAAGAGCGGCGGCATGTGCTGGACGATGAGGATCGGCAGCCTGAACCCGTCCGGGAACAACGGCACAACGACGGCCAGCGCCGTAGGACCGCCCGTCGAGACACCAATGACGACGATCTTCGGGACGAGGTGCGGCCGGAACGTCGCCACCGACTGTGACGCCCTGGGAGCGGCCGGGGTCGGGGCCAGCCGGGCCGGCGCGTAGGCGGGCGTGCCGTCCTTCCGAATGAAGAACTGGTTGATCCGGGGAACCAGTTCGCTGCGGAGCACCGCCAGCGACTCGCTCACCTTGCCGACGTTGGCCGCCTTCGTCACGTAGTCGTCGGCGCCGAGCATCAGGGCGTCTATCGTCGCGGTGGCACCCCGCTGCGTGAGGGAGCTGACCATGATGACGCGGATATTCGGGTAGACCTTTCGAATCTGCTTCAGCGTCTCCAGGCCGTCCATCTCAGGCATCTCGACGTCCAGCGTGATGACATCGGGATTGACCTGCGGAATGCGCTGCAGGGCAATCACGCCGTTCGCGGCCACCCCGACCACCTCGATGCCGGGGTCCTCGCTCAGCGCCTGAGTGACCAGGCGACGGATCACCACCGAGTCGTCCACGACAAGGACGCGAATCTTCAGCGTCGAAGGAATCACCCGCCGGAGTGCAGTCGTCACGTCTGGTTCCCGCTACTGCATCACGCCCAGAAGGCGCAACTTGTCGTGGATGACGTCCTTCGTGAAGGGCTTCATCACGTATTCGTTCGCGCCGGCCTCGAGCGCCGCCACTATCTGATCGATCTGCGTTTCGGTCGTCACCATGATGGCAATCACATCGGCGTTCCGGCTGTCGGCACGGAGACCCTGGACGAACTCGAGGCCGTTCATCTCGGGCATGTTCCAGTCCACGAGCGTCAGTGACACGGGGACGCCCGCAGCCCGCTCGCGGTCCAGAACGCCGAGCGCCTCCCTGCCGTTCTCGGCCTGACAGATCTCGAAACCCAACTCCGCGAGGATACCGCCCAGGATTCGGCGGATCGTTCGCGAGTCATCCACGACCAGCGCTTTCGACATAGATCCTCGTCTTCTTGTCCGGGTCGCCGCCGTCTCGGTGGTCCGCCACTGGTCTCTCCCTATTGGGCCCGCTGCCGGCTGCTGCTGGTATCGACGTCGATCGTCTTGCTGGTATCGAGGACCAGCAGGAGCCGTTCCTCGAGCTTGTACACGCCGCTGGTCAGATCGCGAATCCCCGTGGCCACGTTGTCCGGCACGGGTTCGAACGCGGACTCCTCCACGTCGACGACGTCACCGATCTCGTCAACCAGCAGGCTCACCGCGCCCTCCTCGCTCCGGACGACCATGTTCATCGGCGTCCGGCCCGACTCCCGCGGCTTCAGCCCCAGGCGCCGGCGCACATCGATCGCGGTGACAATCTGGCCGCGGAGATTGATGAGTCCTTCGATCTCCTCGACGGCCCGCGGGACCCGCGTCATTTCCTGGTACCGCAGAACCTCCTGCACTCGCGACACCTCGATACCAAACAGCAGGTTGTCCACGACGAAGGTGGCGAACTGCTTATCGGAGGTCGCCGCGGCCGTCGTGCCCGCACGGGGGTGCTCTGTCGCGCTCATGTCTCAGCTCCTCAGGCCTGTCAGTTCGGGCTCCGCCTCTCGCACCACGTCTCCTTCTGTCGACCCGAGCACCGCGCGCAAGAGACCCCTCGCGGAGGCTTCCTTCGCGGCCTCGTCGCCGAACCAGTCCTCCTTGGCCGCGCGGATGATGGACGCGAGATCGAGGAAGTCCGTCACCTTCTTCCCGACCACCGC
>Ga0209747_1002080_pt1 | contig 10305 bp, 6 predicted proteins | sample BarGraNGADG00311_FD_184498 | JGI IMG/M metagenome (GOLD analysis project Ga0209747, IMG submission 184498) | Arctic peat soil microbial communities from Barrow, Alaska - Barrow Graham LP Ref core NGADG0011-311 (SPAdes) (version 2) | ecosystem: Environmental > Terrestrial > Soil > Wetlands > Peat ... | reverse complement strand
GGCTGCGCATCACCGAATCGTCCGCGCCGTAGTAGCTGTACCCGTAGTCCCTGCCCAACTCGCCGGGGTTGTCGACGTGGGTGACGCGCCCCTTGAGCGTGAAGCCGCCCTCCAGCGAGACGTTGTAGACATAGGCGCCCTGGTAGGTGTAGCTGCCGTAGTCGTAGGCCTTGTGGTCCGGCGAGGCCTTCTGTTCCGCGGTCAGTTCCGCGAGCAGGACCGGCAGCACCAGCAGGTTCTTCTCGCGGTCGAACAGGAAAGCCTTGTGGTCGTTGAGCGCGTATGAATCGGTGCCGCGGTCACCGATCTCGACCTCGTGCATCTGCCTGGGGTTGGCGACGTCGGAGACGTCGAAGATGGCGAGCTTCAGACCCTGGTACCAGGCGAAGTTGCCGCCCTCCTCCGGGGCCGCGTCGACCGCGTTCTTCCCGACGCCGATCACGTGCGTCTCGTCGTAGGGGTGCAGGTAGTCCGAGAACCCGGGTATCTTCAGCTCGCCCAGCACGCGCGGCTCGGTCGGGTTGGAGAGGTCTATCACGAACAGCGGGTCCACCTTCTTGAAGGTCACCAGGTAGGCCCGGGCGCCCATGAACCGCACCGAGTAGATCTTCTCCCCGCGGGCCAGCCCTTCGAGCCGGCCGGCCATCTTCATGTCCGGCGCGAGGACGTACACGTTGTTGGTCGCGTTCGAGCCTTCGCGGCTGACCTCGCCCAGCGTGGTGGCGATCCGGAAGAACCCTCCGGCCTCGTCCATGGAGAACTGGTTCAGCGTGGTCCCCGGCACCTCGGCGGCGCCGGCGAACTTCGTGCCCGGGCCGTTGAAGTCGAACTTGTAGACTGTCGTCTTCTCGGTGCCGCGCTCGACGGGAGTCCAGTTTCCGTAGTACTGGTACTGCGCGCTGGCGACGTAGAGGCTGGCGCGCGACGCGAAGACGTTGTCCGAGTAGCCCGCGATGACGCGCCGGTTCAAGCTGGTGTTGCCGTCCGCGAGCGAGAGCGAGACCACCGAGAGGAAGGACGAGAAGTTCCCGGGATCGACGACCTCGATGTCGCGGTAGCCCGCGGCGGGCTGGTAGGAGGCCGCGCTCTGTCCCTCCCAGGTGTCGCGGACCTTGGGGATGACGTCCGTCGACTTGAGGTCCTTGATGCCCCCCAGCGCGTAGCTGGGATAGGTGGTCAGGACGACGTGGACGTTGCCGTCCAGCATGCGCGACGTCTCGTACGAACCCTGGTAGTCGACAGTCCGGAGCAGCCTGGGCTTGCCGGGGTCTGAGACGTCAAAGATCTTTATGAACGAGGTGGGAGGGCTGTTGACGTCAGTGTACGGTCCCGGGTTGGACGAGGGGCCCGGGGTGCCCATGACCACCAGCTTGCCGTTGTCGATGAACATCTCGCTGATGCTGTCGTCCTGGGCGAAGTCGGTCCGCGAGACCACCCTGGCCTGCTCGGCGGGGTAGGCCGCCACGATGAACAGCGAGTGGCCGGAGATGGTGTAGATGAACTTGCCATCGTTCTTGACGATGTCGGCCTCGTCCACCCCAGCCACCTGGTTGTTGGTGGTGGAGTGCTCGGGAGTGGCGGTGGCCTGACCGGCGGGCGCCGGGTTAGCCGCGAGCGACCTGGTCGTCGCTCCGTCCTCGGCGAACCCGTACTGGGACTTCTGCCCATTCCTGAACGCCGCCAGGAAGTCGGCCGCCGAGGCGAACCCGCCGAGGGTCGTGTGGGGCTGACGGGCCTGCGTGGGTTGTAAGAGGAAGTACATACCGGTGCCCAGTGCGGCACCGAGGACCAGGACCGATACCAGAACGACGATGATTGTCTTCTTCACTGCTGCCACCTCCCAGCCGGGCGGGCTCCCCGGGCACGCTCCTTAGACGCGCCTGCTTGAGTTGGTGTTTCGTCAACGCAAAATAGGGTGCAAACCTCTTTCTTGCATGAATGCAAAACTGTCCATTCTGCAAAACGCAAAAGAGAGCTTTGACCCCTATTTTGCGTATACTTTGAGCATGAAGCTCCAGGAAAGCGCGCTGCGCGAGATCGAGGGATATAAAAGGAAAGTCCTTGCCTACCAGGCGGGGTGCTTCGCCGCGCTCGCGGCCGGCATCGTCGCGCTCCTGGTGCTGGTGGTCGTCCCGTACGCTACGGGCGACATCCACTTCTCCCCGCTGGTGAAAGAGACCGGTGGCTCGCGGCTCATCGCGGGCGGCTTGATCGCCGTGGGCCTGGCCGTGGTGCTGCTCGCCATCTTCCTGCCCGGTTATTTCAGGACGCGCCGCTACTTCGCGATCCTGACCGCGCCTGCAGGTTCGTACGACTCGCGCGCCCTGGGCAGGTTCCTGAACGCGCTGGAGGGCGTGGCCGAGACCACGGGGGTCGAGGCGCCGTACCTGGCCGTCCTCGACGGGGACATCCCCAACTGCATGCCGCTGGAGACCGCCTCGGGACCCGGGGTAGGGATAACCGCCGGGATGCTCGACGCCGACCTGACGTACCCGGAGGTCCAGGCGGTGATGGCGCACGAGCTGTCGAGCCTTCTGTCCGGCGACTACCTGCGCATGCCGGGCTCGTTCAAGTTCGAGACCGCCGCATACGGTCTGCTGGCCGCCCTGGCTCTTCTCAGCCTCATATCGATCGCGATGGTGAGGCCGGGGCACAACTCTGCCCTGACCTTCGGCTTCGCCGTGCTGGTGTGGGCGTACGTGCTGGCTGCCGGCTTCCTGATAAGGCGCGTGCGGAAGGTGAGGGGCCACGACGCGGTCCGCGCGGATGCGGTGGCCGCGGGCATCACCGGCAAGCCGGAGGAGCTGGAGAACGCAACAACCACCATGGACACACTGGTCAACAAGCGCAAGCGCTACCCGTTCCCCGCAAGCGAGCTGGGCCTCGACTACATGTTCGCGCCTCCCCACAACTGGAGCGAGACACCTCGCGCCTACCTGGAGAGACGCGCCCGCGAGCTCGACTACGACCTGACGCGCCGCAACGTGGGGCGGCGCGTCCTGGCGCTGCAGCAGTCGATGGACGAGCTCTCCGAGCGGGCCGCGGAGCTTCTGGCTTCCAGGCTCGAGAACATCAGGAAGATCGAGGAAGATCGAAGTTCGAGCGGTGATCAGGACCGGGGCGACTGAGCGCGGCTGAGTGACGCGAAAGCCTTGACCGCGCGCTCGGGGCTCGGGTAGACCGGCACCCCCACGTCGGTCAGGTATTCCAGCGCGTCGTCGTCCCGGCCCCAGAACGAGGAGACCAGGACGGGCTTGCCGTACTCCGCCGGCAGCCTGGAGAAGCCTTCTATAAGGCCCATGTACATCGGGACGAGGTTCTCGATATCGTAGTCGACCCGCTCTTTCAGCGCCGCCTGCAGCGTCCTGAACAGAAGCGTGCCGAACACGCCGTACATCACTATCCCGTCCACCTCGCCGCTCTCCATCAGCAGGCGTGGGATGGTGTCGTAGAGCGCTTTGTAATCGAGGAGGAAGGTGATGTCGACGGGGTTGATGCTGGCCGCGGTGTGCGGCAGGTGTTCCCTCAGCCTCGCCTGCAACCCCTCCGAGAGGATAGGGACCCGCAGCCCGTACCGGCTCGCGGTGTCGGCCATGCTCGCGCCCGGCCCGCCGGCGTTGGTCAGGATGCAGAGCCTGCCCCCCGGCGCCTTCGGCTGTGTCGAGAGAGCCCAGCACCAGTCGAGCAGTTCCTCGATGCTCGTCGCTCGCTGGATCCCGCACTGGCGCAGCATCCCGTCGTATATCGCGTCGTCCCCCGCTAGCGCGCCGGTGTGCGACATCCCTGCCCGTGCCCCCGGGCCCGTGCCGCCCACGTAGAGGGCGACGACCGGCTTGTTCGCGCTGGCGCGCTTTGCCGCCTCGACGAATCTCGCCCCGTCGGGTATGCCTTCGATGTAGACCGCGATGGCTTTAGTAGTGGGCTCGTCGGCGAAGTACTCCAGGCACTCGGCCAGGTCGATTATCACCGAGTTGCCTACGCTCACGGTGTGGCTCAGCTTGATGCCCATGCGCTTGGTGTGGCCGTAGATGTGGCAAGAGTAGGTCCCGCTCTGGCTGATGATCGTGATGCCGCCGGGCTCCTGTTCGTAGGGGAAGTAGGTGGTGTTCAGGCCGATGTTGAAGTTGGACACGCCGATGCAGTTGGGGCCGATCATCGCGATGTCGTATTCGCGCGCCACCGCTGTGAGCTCCCGCTCCAGGGCGATGCCGTCCCCTCCGACCTCGCGGAAGCCGCCGGACGTGACGACCGCCGCCCTGACGCCCGCCTTGCCGCAGTCGGCGAGAAGGCCGGGGACTATCCCGGTCGGCAGGACCATCACCACCATTTCGGGAACGTCGAGCACGTCCTCGATGCGCGCGTAGGCCTTCAGGCCGAGCACGGTCTTCTCGGTGGGGTGTATCGGGTAGACGGGGCCGTCGAAGCCCTGCATGATGAGCGTGGCGAGCTGCCCCGTGCCCATCTTCGTGGGGTTGTTGGACGCGCCGTAGAACGCTATCGATCGGGGGTTGAAGGCTTTACGAAGCCTTTGCAGGGGCCGCCTCCTTCTTCGCCCCTCGAGCGCCGCCCTCCCCCTTCGGCCTGGCGCTCTTCTCGAGCACCTGGGCCATGATCTCGTCAGCGTTCTTGACGAACGAGAACTCCATCACCTGCTTGACGAAGTCGGGCACTTCCTCGAGGTCCTTTTCGTTTTCCTCGGGAAGTATAACCTTCTTCACGCCGGCGCGGTTGGCCGCGAGCACTTTTTCCTTGATGCCGCCGACGGGCAGCACCTTGCCGCGAAGAGTGATCTCGCCAGTCATCGCGACGTCCTTCCTGACCGGCTTGCCGGTCGCGGCTGAGACCAGCGCCACGCACATCGTGACTCCCGCCGAAGGCCCATCCTTGGGGATCGCGCCGGCGGGCACGTGGATGTGGATGTCGTTCTTGTCGAAGAAATCCTTGGGTATGCCGAGCTTGTCCGCGTTGGCCTTGGCGTAGGTCACGGCCGCGCGCGCCGATTCCTGCATCACTTCGCCCAGCTTGCCGGTGAGCGTGAGGTTCCCCTTGCCGGGGTAGCTCTCCGCCTCGATGAACAGGACGTCACCGCCGACCTCGGTCCAGGCCAGCCCGGTGGCGACCCCGACCTCGTCCTCCTCCTCGATGACCTCCTGGCGGAACCGGACCGGACCGATCATCTCGCGCAGGTCCGTGGGCTTGACCTCGAACGGCCCTTTCCCGCCCTCGGCGATCTTCCTGGCGATCTTGCGCATGACCCCGGCAATCTCCCGCTCCAGGTTTCGCACACCAGCCTCGCGCGTGTAGTTCCGTACGATGCTCGAGATCGTGGCCTCGTCCACCTTGACGTCGTAGGTCTCCAGTCCGTGCTCCTCCAGCTGGCGCGGCAGCAGAAACTGCTGGGCTATCTTGACCTTCTCGGGCTCGGTGTAGCCCGGCAGCTCGATGACCTCCATGCGGTCGAGCAGCGCGGGCGGTATGCTGTACAGGATGTTCGCGGTGGTGATGAACATCACGTGCGACAGGTCGAAAGGCACGTCCAGGTAATGGTCCGTGAACGAGTGGTTCTGCTCGGGGTCGAGCACCTCCAGCAGCGCGGCCGCGGGGTCGCCGCGGAAGTCCACGCCCAGCTTGTCGACCTCGTCCAGCATGAAGACCGGGTTGTTGGTCCCCGCCTTGCGGAGCCCCTGGATTATCCGGCCGGGCAGCGCCCCCACGTAGGTGCGGCGGTGCCCCCTGATCTCGGCCTCGTCGCGCACTCCTCCCAATGAGATGCGGTGGAAGTGACGGCCCAGCGCACGCGCTATCGAATGCCCCAGCGAGGTCTTGCCCACCCCGGGAGGGCCCACGAAGCAGAGGATCGGGCCCTTGGTGTCCTTCTTGATGTTACGCACCGAGAGATACTCGAGGATCCTCTCCTTGACCTTCTCCAGGTCGTAGTGGTCCTCGTCCAGTATGCGCGCCGCGCGCTTGACGTCGAGGTTGTCGTCGGTGCTGGTGGTCCAGGGCAGGTTGACCATCCAGTCGAGGTACGTCCTCGCAACGGTGTATTCGGCCGCCGCAGAGGGCATGTTCGCCAGCCTGTCGAGCTCGCGCTCGGCCTCCTTGCGCGCCTCCTCAGGCATGCCGGTCTTCTCGATCTGCTCGCGGAGCTCGTTGATCTCCATCGTCTTCTCGTCCGTCTCGCCCAGCTCTTTCTGGATGGCCTTGAGCTGCTCGCGGAGGAAGAACTCGCGCTGGCCCTTGGAGAGCTCCGACTGCACCTGGTTCTGTATCCTCGAGCCCACCTCCAGCACCTCGACCTCGTGGTTGAGGAAGACCGTCAGCTTGCGCAGGCGCTCCTTGACGTTGAGCTCCTCCAGCAGTTGCTGCTTCTGCTCCGTGTCGAGGTTGATGTTGGCGGCCAGGAAGTCTGCCAGGTCGTTGGGCTCGCCGACGTTCATCGCGGCGATGAATATCTCCTCGGGCAGGTACGGCGCCAGGTTGACGATCTGGCGGAACAGGTTGAGCGCGTTGCGCGCCAGCGCCTCCACCTCGACGGTGTCCTCCAGCACGTCGCGGAGCCTCTCGACCTTCGCCTTCAGGTAAGGCTCGGTCTGGGTGTACTCGGTGGACTTCAGCCGCGCCACGCCCTGGACCAGCAGCTGCATCTTGCCGTCCGGCAGCTTGAACATGCGCGCGACGGCGACCGCCGAGCCCACGTCGTACAAACCGTCCGGCCCTGGCATCTCGTCCTCCACGCCTTCCCTGGCGGCGAAGACAGCGACGATGCGGTCGCCCGCCAGCGCGTCGTCGATGAGCTTGATGAGGGGCTCCTCGGTGACAAGCAGCGGAGCGACGATGTGCGGGTAGATGATGGTGTCCCGCAGGGGCAGCACCGGCAGCTCTTCGGCGATCTCGATCTTGTCCACCGGCGTCCCGGAGTCCCGCTCCTGCGTCTGTACCGCGTCGGCGATCGCGTCGATCAGCATCTTCTCCGAGGGCTCGTCGTCCTCGTCGAACATCATCGGAAAGAGATCATTCGGCGGGTTTGCGGGTGGTAACATCTATCTCCACCTCCTTGGGAGGTTCTTTTGAAGCCTTCGGCAGCCTGACCTCCAGAAAGCCCTCAGAGTACCTGGCTTTCGACGAGGCCGCTTCCACCCTCCCGGGCAGGGGGAGCCGGCGCTCGAAAGTCCCGTAGCTTATCTCCATCCTGTGGTAGAGCCGGCGGGCGGCGGTGGGTGGCTCTCGCCTGATGCCGGTGATCGCCAGCAGGTTTTCCTCGATGGCGATGTTGACGTTGCCCGGCTCCACGCCGGCCAGCTCGATCACCACGATCACTTCATCGGGGGTCTCCGAGACGTCGCAGAGGGGTTGCCACGCCTTCTCGAAGAAGAACACCGGTCGCTTCCAGCGGCCCAGGTGCTCGAAGAAGCGCTCGACCTCCCGCTGGATGTCATCGGGTCCCGCAAGGCGCAATTCGTCTTCCATTCTGCCGCCTTTCGCCTTTCCCCGTCCCTATCCTTCCGCCCCCGGCGGGCTCGATGGTCCAGCCGGAAAACCGGTGCCAGGCACCATTTTTGCATTTCGCCGGCCGGCGGGCCTGCTACTGGCTGTAGTCGGCCCCGACCACGACCACGACCTTGGTGGCGTAGCTCGAGGCGATGCTTTGCGACGCCTCGACCTTGGGCTGATTGGCGCCGGACAGGTTACCCGCCACGGTCTGCGCCATCGCCTCGGCTCCGTTCGCGTAGTATATCGTGGTCTTGGAGTATCTGCTCGCGGCGTTGCCCACTGTGACCTTGCCGTAGCCGGCGGCCTTGAGCTTCCGCGCGACTATGCTCGCGAGCCCCTTCGTCCCCGATCCGTTCAGGACGGCGACGCTGATATCCGATCTGCTCGCCTGGGCCGTATTTGCTTGATTCGCGCTGTCCTGTGGGACTTCCTGCTTGCTCTCGAAAGTGGAGAGCATCTGACGGAACGCCGGCATGTCCACTATGTAGTACCACAGGCCGCCCATGATCTTCGGCTCACCGGGCGCGGTGCTCATCTGCGCGTTGCCGCCGTGAAGCCTCCTTCCCAGCGACAGCATCTTCAGGAACGTTAGGTCCGTCTTCACGTTCTTGGAGACGGCATCAACCACGTTCATCACTTTGAACGGATTGCGCTGACGCGAGACGGTGCCCAGCATCGCCTGCAGGAAGTTGCGCTGGTTCTTGATGCGGTCGAGGTCCCCCGACGCCATCGAGTACCGCGCCCTCACCAGGGCCAGCGCCTGGTCGCCGTTGAGGACGACGTCGCCCGCGGGCACGTCGCCGGCGTACTTGTCGTGGATGGCCTTGGGGATGTTCATCTTGACGCCGCCCATCGCGTTCACTATCTGCTTGAAGCCGTTGAAGTCGATCTCCACGAAGTGGTTTATCGGCAGCCCGGTGAACTCCTTGACGGTCTGGATCGTCAGCGCCGGCCCGCCGAAGGCGTGCGCCGCGTTGATCTTCTGGGTCCCGTGGCCCGCGATGGTGGTGCGGGTGTCGCGCGGCAGCGAGATGACGGCCGACTTCTTCCCGCCCGGGCTTACGCTGACCAGCATCAGTATGTCGCTGCGGCTCTCGACCTCGCCCGGGACGCTGCCCTTGTCGACGCCGATGACGAGCGTCGTCTCCGGCTGCCCGGACTCCTTGGGGTCGAGGACGGCGGCCGCGGCCGGGAGCTTCATCCTGGCCTCTTTGCCCCTGAGCCAGAAGAAGCCCCACACGCCCAGGGCGATGATGATGACGAGCAGGAGGATGCCGACCCACGCCAGGGCCTTGGTCCAGCGGAGGTGGAACCTGCGGCTCTTATAGACCGTAGGCTCGGCGTCTATGGCCTGATCTGCCGGGTGGGCGAAATAGGCGTGTTCGTTTTCGCTATCGAATACTGTCATGAATGCTCATTCGGTCGGCCAGAGTCTATACTAATGCGTTCAACCTCGGGGCAGGGGGCGCCTTCTGATAATATGAGTGCGACCGCGCCGGCCGTGCGCGAGATCCTGAGAGGTGGAGGTAGCAGCGCGCATGAAGTACCCGGAGTCTTTGCTCTCGACCGACGAGTCGGTCGTCTTTGACGTCCATCATCACCTCTTCGTCCTCTGGAAGCCGGCCGCCCTGATCATCGCCTTCGTCGCCGTGTGGATGGTCGTCCTTTTCCTGGCCACCAGCAGCGGCTGGGTAGTACTCGCCGGGCTCTTCGTTCTTTCCTTCCTCGCCCTGTTCACGGCCTGGCGGGTGCAGGTGTGGGCGCACACCAACCTGGTCCTCACGGACCAGCGCCTCATCTACCAGACAGGGGTGTTTACGCGCCGGTCACGCGAGATCCCCCTTGCAAAGATTAACGACGTATCGTTCATTCAGATGGTTCTTGGGAGGATGCTCGGCATGGGCGACCTGGTGGTCGAGTCCGCCAGCGAGTCGGGCCCCTTCGCCTACTTCAACATGCCCGACCCCGCGCGGCTCAAGACGCAGGTGCTCGAGCACATCATGCGCTACCACGTGCACGGCGAGCAGGCCGCCATCGCCAAGGAGGTCGCGATGGCAGTCGAGAAGCACCAGCCCACCGGTGAGATCGTTGCGGTCCCCCCGGAGCGGCCGCCGATCTACTCCGAGATAGTCGACCAGATAGAGCGGCTGGACGCGTTGCGGGAGCGCGGGGTGCTGACCGACGACGAGTTCGAACAGGCCAAGGGCGCGCTTCTCGATAAGCTCAGCGGAGGGCAGGAGAGTTGATCGTCGACTACCACGTGCACACGTTCATGTGCGGCCACGCCGGAGGCACCCTCGACGAGATGGTCGAGGCGGCGATCGCGCGCGGGTTGGACGAGGTCGGCATCGCCGACCACATGCCTCTCTACTACTTCGAGGACCCGGAACTGGCGATGGCCCCCGACGAGCTTCCCCTCTACGTCGAACGGGTGCTCGAGCTCAAGGAGCGCTACCGGGACAGGATCACCGTGCGGCTGGGGATAGAGGCCGACTACGAGCCCGGGACGCAGGAGATGCGCGCCGAGATCCTCGGGCGATACCAGTGGGACTATGTTATCGGCTCGGTTCACATCCTCGGCGACTGGGTCTTCGACGACCCTCGCCGCCTGGAGCGATACCAGGGCCTCGACGTTGATCAGTTCTACGTAGACTACCTGGAGGCCGTGGGAGACATGGCCGAGACGGGGCTATATAACACGGTGGGGCACGCCGACCTTGCCAAGAAGTTTGACGTGCGCGCGAAGATAGACCTGGAGCCGCACTACCGCGATCTGCTGGCAAAGGTAAAGGACGCCGGCATGTGTTACGA
>Ga0209747_1002079_pt1 | contig 10305 bp, 8 predicted proteins | sample BarGraNGADG00311_FD_184498 | JGI IMG/M metagenome (GOLD analysis project Ga0209747, IMG submission 184498) | Arctic peat soil microbial communities from Barrow, Alaska - Barrow Graham LP Ref core NGADG0011-311 (SPAdes) (version 2) | ecosystem: Environmental > Terrestrial > Soil > Wetlands > Peat ... | reverse complement strand
CCAGAACTCCTTGCTCCCCGACATGATATCCTCGCGGGTAACCCGGTTGGCGAACTGGTAAAACTTACCGGTAGATCCTTTAATAACAAGATTATCGGTCAGGTTAAAGGATATAGCTGCACGCGGTTCAAAATAAACCTTGCCGGTTGTTTCAAAATAATCTGCACGTAACCCCGGCACTATCTGAAGCTTATCGTTGAAAAATTTTGTCCTTGTCTGAATATAACCTCCCGAAAGTATAGCTTTCCCGTTACGGTCAAGGATAGTGACTGTGTCGCTCTGTGCATATGAATATTTTATATCATATAAAGTTGCAAAGGCGCCAAACTGGAGCTGGCTGTTACCGGTAAGCTCAAACTGGTAATCAGATTTGAAGCTGTAATCTTTCAGATCGTTATTTTCAAAAACACCACTCATGCTGGTGGTAGTCACATCACTGGGATTAATTAAAGTTCTTTCAGATGAACGGTTCCTTTTATTATAATAGTTTGAATAACTGATTATTGTATTCCCATACAATTTGGAGCTCCATTTCCGCGACCATTTAAGGCTGGTCCCTATATTGCCGTAGCTGGTAAGGTCGACTGAATTCATGCTGAAATTTGCATTGAACTGTCCGAATGACGGAATATCTGAGGCAAAGCTGTTATCGAGCTTATCGGTTCCGTTAAAAACGCTTAAAGAAATAATATCCTTATCGGAAGGTTTGTAAGTGAATTTCCCGTTCAGGTCATAAAAATAGGATGTGATATCATCGCTTTGTGAGTATCGTCTTCCCGGGCCGATGCCAACATCCGGAGCATCCTGAGTGCGGGTCTTGTTAAACTTTTTGAATATCATGTTATAAATGGCTCCCTGGTACGATTTTCTGAAAGCCATAAATGAGGTGAATCTGTTGCCGACGGGTATTTCTACAAAAACATTTGTGCTGAGCATGCTAATATCGACCCCGGCATTAAACCTTTTTTGGTTTCCCTCCTTGCTGGTAATCTCCGTAACACTTGAAATACGTCCTCCGAATCTGGATTCGAATCCTCCTTTGTAAAGCTGAATATCTTTCAGGGCATTAGAGTTGAACGCGCTGAAGAATCCATACAGGTGGTCGACATGATATACTGTGAAACCATCATATAAAACGAGATTCTGATCGGGAGTCCCGCCTCGAACATACAGGCCTGACGATGATTCGTTTGAAGCGCTTATCCCCGGCATCAGCTGGAACGAACGCATCATATCCTTTTCCCCGATGCTGGGCAGCTGCTCAATTTTCAGGGGAGTAAGCTTAATAGTTCCCACTTCCTCTTTTTTCACAAAAACAATATCGTCCTTATGCGCGCTTATCCTGACCTCCTTCAGTGCCTGTGATTGAGGCCTTATTTCGATTTCAAGGTTCTTTTTGGGTACCCGGGGAGAAAGGAATACCGGAGTCTTCTGATAACCTACATACTGAACAAACAGAGTGCTGGTGTCGGTTGGCACCTTCAGCAGTGTGAAATAGCCATCTGTATTGGTTGATGTTCCTATTGTAGTGCCTTTCACCTGTATGGCTGCAAAAGGGAGAGCCTCACCAGTTGACCGGTCGCGGATGATGCCTGAAAGGGTGAAATTGGATGCAGTAGGTGGACCGAAATAACTCTTTTGAGGAAGGTCATTCTCCGCGCTGACGGCAGAGCTGTCGTCAGGATTATCCTCGATATAGTATTTCGCAAGATCTTCGGTTACCTTTTCTTCTGGTTTGTAATCGCCTGCAGACTCTTTGAAATCCTGCCTGACTTCTGCTTTACCGTATCCGGTTGCAGCCAGGCTGTTCTCCTCCTCAATCAATCTCACGCTCTTAAAAACAGAGCTGAGTCCATACAGGTTGATGTCATTCCGGCCGATCAATGTGTCGTTCACCTGGAAAAAGAGACTACTTCTTCCATACTTATAATTGTAGGTTGCCAGGCTGACAAGAGCTTCGATGCACCCAAGTTTCTCTCCGGCTGTTGTTCCGGTTCCCGGAAGGTAAACAAAATAATAATTCTTAAATCGCTCTGCATTCTTAAGTGAATCCTTTTCAAATACTTCCCTCGCAGTTGCATTTTCCTCTCCAAGTATGAAAATGAAAGGTCGTCGTATCATTGTATAATTGCTATCGGCAGTAAATACGATGTAACGAATATAGCATTTGCTGTCCGGTGAGTTGAATGAATATTCCCTTTGCTGGGCAGTGATTGTGGCAGTACTGAAGAAGAATAATACTGTTAACAAACAAATTGAAACGCCGCTCAAATGGCGGGATCCCCGGAATTCTTTCAGGTCAGGCATACAAATACAATTAGAAGTAGTATTTCTTAATATCCTAATACAATAAGACAAAAGAATACCCTCCTTTATTCCTGAACATTTTTTTAATTCTTCATGGAAGTAACTCCCAGCCGTGATCTTTGGGACTAAAGTTCCTTCTGAATTGGTAGTCTCCTTCACCCAGGGTTAGCAAAACCCCACTATTTCAGAGAAGTGTACTGGAATGCTTTTCAAGTGTTATGTTTCTTTGTCTTGAATAGTTTATGAGAAATTGATAAACATCTGTTTTTTGTTCTTTTTCAAGAAATGTAAGATCAAGTTTCAGAGGCTTGCCCTCTTTCCTGTAAATCATTACCCTGGTTCTTTCGAGGCTTATCTTGAATATCCTTGAATCATGGATCTGAACTGGAGCTATCCTGTTTATCCATTTAATTATTATGCAATTATCTCCGGTCCTGAACCAGCATCTCTCCAGACCAAATCCGTTTGTAAGGAGATATATACCTAAGAAAACAATAAATACAGGTGCGATCCTGACGATTATCTTGTCTGATTCCAGAGAAGCAATAAATGTCGCGACCCCTGCCACAATATTCAATATTGCTATGCTGGTTCTGATTACTTTAAAAGGTCCGCTCCTGATCTCAAGGTGTTCCATAATCCCAGAATTAAAACCAACGGTAATGTACTGATTCTTTAAATATTTGCCAAACACCAATACAGTTTCAAGCTAATTCCGGACCTATTTAGCCATTATCCCAGACTTTCAGTCTCCACTAACTACGGACTTCAGCCCGGGGTAATGCACATCCACCTTGAGCGGGGACTTTATCCCAAAATTTTTCAAAAATATTTGCACATATCAAAAATCTGTTATACATTTGACCGTTTGGTTAAACTATTTGATTAATCTGTTTGGTTAAACTTAATGGTTAAAAATGACTGAGAACGATAAACAAACTGAGGAAAAGATCTTTGAAGCAGCAACAGAGGTATTTACTGAGAGAGGAATGGATGGCGCTAGGATGCAGGATATAGCCGATCATGCAGGCATAAACAAGGCCCTCCTGCATTATTACTACCGTACAAAGGATCATCTTTTCAATGCTGTATTTGAAAAGATCGCCGGACAGATGTTTAAAAAATTTGCCCCGGTATTCGATGAAAAACTTTCTCTCGAAGAGAAAATAAGGTTCTTTTTTAAGGAGCACATAACTTTCCTGCAAAAGAATCCCCGGCTCCCGGGATTTCTGCTTAACGAAATAAACCGCAATCCCGGCAGGATCAAAAAGCTTATCCAGCAGATAGACGTCAATAAACTATGGCTGACATTGGAGGCTCAGCATAAAGACGAACTTAAAAAATACAACATCACGAGGGAGACAATGCCTCAGCTGATGTCATCAATTGCAGCTATAAGCGTCTTCCCTTTTGCTGCCAGGGGAATCCTCGAAGGGATCTTTGAAAAAATGAATATCAACTTCAATGATTATATGGAGGAAAGGAAAGAGTATGCGGCTGATTTTGTAATAAAAGCTATTAAGAAGTGACCAGAGTTTGGAGTTAAAAGTTTAGAGTTAATAAATTGAAAATGAAAAGGTGTTTTCTGATAGCAGTTTTCCTGGCAATTCCAGGCTTGTCTGCCCTGAATGCCCAGAAGATAGTGACTCTAAAGGAGTGCTACGACCGGGCATCCACAGCTTCAGCCATAGCAGGCGAGAAAAATACTTATTCCGATATCTGGCAGCTGAAGGATAAAAACCTTACCAAAGGATGGCTTCCGTCATTCGATGCCGAAGGCAGCATTCTCTATAATTCTTCGGTTGTCGACATGACCAGTGTCCTTGGTTCACTTCCGATTCCCGGAATATCCAGCCTGATATCACCGCTGCCTCACGAACAGTATAAAGTCACCGTCGATATCAACCAGGTAATCTATGACGGCGGTGCCATAAAAAGCGCACGCGAAATTGAAAAGGCAGGCATGAATGTAAGCAAAAAAGAAACTGAGACGGACCTCTATAAGTTACGCAGCCAGGTGAATGGCTATTACTTCAACCTATTGCTGATAAGCAGGCAGGGAGAGCTTCTGAATAATTATCTGGGGCTGGTAAACAAACGCATCCAGACCATGGAGTCTGCACTTTCCAATGGTGTCATAATCAAATCCGACATCGATGTAATGACTTCTGAGAAGATAAAAATTGAGCAGCAGATCAGAGAGAATGAAATCATGAAAGCATCTCTTCTTAAGCAGCTATCTGATCTCACAGGAACAGAAATTGATGCCGGTTCCCAATTCATTCTACCCTCATTGCCAGGCGAAATTTCTGATGAATTGATGCGTCCGGAGCTTCAGCTTTTCGACCTGAGGAAAGAACAGCTGGCAGCCGGGCTTAAAGCTGTTGAAAGCAAGCGCATGCCAAAGGCATTCGGTTTTGCCACGCTGGGATATGGCAATCCTCCGGGCAACAATTTTTTCAAGGATGCATTTGAACCATACTATATCCTCGGCGCCGGGATCAAATGGAATATATTTGACTGGAACAAGTCAAAGAACGAAAAAGAGGTAATAACAAGGCAGCAGCAACTATTGGATAAAAGGAAGGAAGACCTTACCGATAATCTTAAACGTCTCCTTCAGTCTAAAAAAGCAGAGATTGAAAACCTGAATTCGCTTGTTGAATCTGATTCCATGCTCATTGCCGTCAGGAAGAGGATCACCGCCGCATCCGAATCGCAATACAATAATGGTACGATCACAGCCACTGAGTATCTCAGCGAACTGAACACCGAACAACAGTCCATTATCAATTACGAGATACATAAGATCAAACTCTCAATGGCCAAAGTTGAGTTTCAGAATATAAGCGGCAAGGAAATTGAATAACAATATATTGTAAGTATATGAAATACAGAACATTAATTACCATCGCAATCTTTTTTTTCGCCGGATGCAAAAACAAATCTGACCAGCCTGATGCTTACGGGAACTTTGAGGCTACCGAAGTCATTGTCTCTGCAGAAACCGGCGGAAGGATTCTTCAGTTCACCCCTGTTGAAGGAACTGACATTGGAAAAGGCGCTGAAATTGCCCTTATAGATACCACTCTGTTTCATCTTCAGAAAGCAGAGATAGATGCCGGGATGAAAAGTGTAATTTCCCGTATCGTCTCAATAAGTGCTCAGAATGATATCCTCGACCAGCAGATATCAAACCTGAATGTTAATATTGCAAGGATTGAAAATATGCTGAAAGATGATGCGGCAACAAAGAAACAGTATGATGACCTTGCAGGTCAGGTAGCTGTACTTCGCAAACAGATTGCAGCTAACAATACCCAGAAGACATCAGTTGCTGCGGAACTGTCAGTTTACCAGTCAAAAAAAGCTACACTGAACGAGCAGGTCACCAGGAGCAGCGTAAAGAGCCCCCTGAAGGGAACAATAATTGAAAAGTATTCCGAAGCAGGTGAAATGACAGCTGCAGGCAAGCCGCTGGTTAAAATAGCGGATCTTTCAATTATCAAACTAAAAGTGTATGTAAGCGGAGCCCAGCTGGGCTCCCTGAAGCTTGGTCAGCAATGCAAAGTCAGAACAGACAACGGCAAGAAGGGATATAATATCTTCGTAGGAACAATAAGTTACATTTCAGGGAAGGCAGAATTCACGCCAAAGATCATCCAGACAAAGGAAGAGCGTGTGACATTTGTATATGCCGTTACGATAGATGTTAATAATGATGGAACACTTAAATCGGGTATGCCCGGAGAAGCAATATTCTGATAAAAACAGGGATGCAAAAAGTAATTGAATCCTTTGGAGTCAGCAAGAAATTCGGAACAACGCAAGCTCTGAAGGATATCTCATTTGAGGTAAATGAATCTGAGATATTCGGTTTCATTGGCCCTGACGGAGCAGGTAAAACGACCCTCTTCAGGATCATTACAACCCTTTTGCTTCCCGATGAGGGGGATATTAAAGTTCTGGGGCTTAATGCAACAACGGGTTATAAAGAGCTCAGAAGCAATATTGGCTATATGCCTGGAAGGTTCAGTCTCTATCAGGATCTCTCGGTCGAGGAAAATCTGAATTTCTATGCAACAGTCTTCGGAACAACCGTGCAGGAAAACTATAACCTGATCTCCGATATCTATTCGCATATCGAACCTTTTAAAAAACGTCTTGCAGGTAAACTGTCAGGAGGTATGAAACAAAAGCTGGCTTTATCATGTGCGCTTATTCATAAACCAAGGCTGCTTGTACTTGATGAGCCGACGACCGGTGTGGATGCAGTATCAAGATCAGAGTTCTGGAGTATGTTGGCAAAATTGAAAGAATATAATATAACTATAATTGTGTCAACACCTTATATGGACGAAGCAATGAAATGCGACAGGGTGGCACTCATCCAGGATGGAAGGTTGTTATCTATTGACGCACCGCAAAAGATAAGGGAAGGGTTCAGTAAAAAGCTTTTTATGGTCCGGGCACCGGACAATTACAAGCTGATAAAGGCCCTGAGGAAATATCCTAATACGAACACGGCATATACCTTCGGAGATTCAATACATGTTACATTTATTGATAATGCCCCAGGTGATATGTTTCCAGCGTTTCTTGAATCAGAAGGTATTTACGGAACGACTATTGAAGAATCCGGGGCTGGTATTGAGGACAGATTCCTCGAATTAATGGAAACAGAAAAAACTCCCCCTTTGAATCCCGCTTCCGGATCCGGAAGCGGGATCGGCGAAGCCAACGGGGGCAGGGGGATATAAAATGACACGTCAGGTAATAATATCGGTTCGCAACCTGGTAAAGAAGTTCGGAGACTTCGTTGCTAATGATAATCTGAATTTTGAGGTTTACGCCGGAGAAATATTCGGATTCCTTGGCGCCAATGGAGCCGGGAAGACTACTGCTCTCAGGATTTTGTCAGGATTGTCATCCCCTACCTCAGGTGAAGTGATGGTTGCAGGATATGATGCAAAAAAGGAGCCGGAGAAAATTAAAAAGAATATCGGTTATATGTGTCAGAAATTCTCTCTTTACGAAGATCTTACAGTAAAAGAGAACATCATGCTTTACGGTGGAATTTATGGCATGAGTCTTCCACTGATCAGGAAGAGAACTGCAGAACTGATGGAAAAGCTGAATTTCAGCGATTATGAAAATAAACTCATATCCGATCTGCCTCTTGGACTGAGGCAGAAGCTTGCCTTCTCCGTTGCAATCCTCCATGAACCTAAAACAGTTTTTCTTGATGAACCGACAGGGGGTGTCGATCCTGTCACACGACGCCAGTTCTGGGAAATGATATATGAAGCTGCTTCAAGGGGGATAACTGTATTCGTAACCACCCATTATATGGATGAAGCAGAATACTGCGACAGGGTATCGATAATGAATGAAGGAAAAATTGTTGCTCTTGACTCTCCGGCCAACCTTAAAAAACAATATAATGCTGAGTCGATTGAGGAGGTATTTATTAAGATTGCAAGACCAGATAATCCCCCATCCCCATGAAGGGGGGCTAAAATCAAGATATTTTTAAAGCCCCCTTTAGGGGGTTTGGGGGCAGATTATTGGGAGTTGAAAAGAGTACTAAAGGACTTAACAAAAAGTAGGTGAATAGATTTCTGGGATTTGTAAAAAAAGAGTTCCTGCATATTTTCAGGGATCCCCGCACACTGATCCTGTTATTCGGGATTCCTGCCGTTCAGATATTATTATTCGGTTTTGTAGTCAGTCAGGATATAAAAAACGCAGGTGTCGCTTTTCTTGATCTGTCAAAAGATGAAGTAACCCAGAAACTAACGGATAAGATTATCTCTTCAGGCTTTTTCAGGCAGACAGAAAACCTGCTGACTTATGATGATATTGATAAAGTCCTTAAAAAAGGCAAGACAAAGGCAGTCATAGTTTATGAAGATAATTTCGGAAGGAATCTGCTTAAAGGAGGGAAGGCATCTATGAGCATCATTGCCGATGGTTCGGAACCAAATACAGCAACCCTGGTAACAAACTACATAATGGCGATCACTATTGATTTCAACAGGGAAATCGCGGGGAATACCGTAGGTTCAGGTTCATTGATAACCCCCGAGGTAAGAATGTTCTATAATCCGGAGCTTAAGGGTCATTTCATGTTCGTTCCGGGGGTTATTACGCTGATACTTATACTTATCTGTGCCCTGATGACTTCCGTGACGATTACCCGCGAAAAAGAGTTCGGAACAATGGAGGTCTTGCTTGTCTCGCCATTGAAGCCTGTCCAGATCATTCTCGGGAAGGTGATGCCATATTTTGTCCTTTCCCTGATAAATGTAATTGTGATACTTATTCTTTCGTGGTTTGTTTTCGGACTGCCGGTAAAGGGGAGCATTGCTCTGCTTCTTGCCGAAAGTATGCTTTACATTCTCATGAGCCTTTCTCTCGGAATTCTGATATCTACAGTCTCAAAGACTATGCAGCAGGCTATCTTTATTTCGCTGATCGGACTGATGCTGCCCACTATCCTTCTTTCGGGATTTATTTTCCCGGTAGAGAACATGCCTTTAGTATATAGATGGCTCTGCACAATTATTCCACCAAGATATTTTATTATAATAATTAAAAACATCATGATAAAGGGAACCGGATTCTTCTATGTATGGAAAGAAACACTGGTACTTGTAGCAATGACCATGATATTCATCGGATTAAGTGTCAGAAATTTTAAAATAAGATTAGAGTAGAAGAAAGGGGCAATGGTGCAAAGGTACAATGGTACAACGTGGGAAAGGAGTAAAATGTTTCCCCCTTTGAAGAGCCTGTCCCGCTTCGGCGGGAGGGAAGGGGGATGTAAAAGACAAAATGAAAAGTATTGTAAATGAGAACCATATTATATCTTATCAGAAAAGAGTTCATTCAGATCTTCCGGAATAAGTTCATAGGGAAGGCAATCTTTGCTGTTCCGATTGTTCAGATGCTTATCCTTGTTCCGGCAGTTACTTTCGAGATCAGGAATGTAAGTATCTGCATAATCGACAGGGATATGACGCCAGAGTCAAGAGGATTGATCGGCAGGCTCGAGGGCTCGTCTTTCTTTAAGGTGAGGTATTCCACTTATTCTGAAGAAGAGGCAAATAATCTGCTTCACAGGGGCAAATGTGATCTCATTCTCCAGTTCCCGTCAGGGTTCGGTAAGGAAATAATGACAGGCAAACCAGGCAGGCTCCTTGCTTCAATAAATGCAATCAATGCCTCATCGGCACAGCTTACGTGGGCTTATCTGAATGGCGTGATCCGTGATTATAACATGGATCTCATCAGAGAGAATATAAATATGAATCCTGCGACACTGCCCCCGGTAATAAATGTTACCAACCGGTACTGGTATAATGAAATGCTTAATTACAAGTATTATATGCTTCCGGGGATACTGGTAATCCTGGTTACTGCAATCGGGTTCCTTCTTGCAGGACTAAACATGGTGAGAGAGAAAGAGGTCGGAACAATTGAACAGATAAATGTCACTCCGGTCAGACGGTATCATTTTGTAATTGGCAAAATGGTTCCATTCCTGTTAATTGGCCTTTTTGACCTGGCCATTGGAATGATACTGGGAAAGCTGGCTTTCAATATCCCTTTTGAGGGAAGCATAGCATTACTGTTCCTCAGTGCTACTCTGTTTCTCATAGCTGTTCTCGGACTTGCCCTTTTCATTTCGACTTTTTCATCAACTCAGCAGCAATATATGTTTGTTGCCTTCTTCTGCATGATAATCTTCATACTTATGAGCGGCGTATTCACGCCTCTTGAAAGCATGCCTGTATGGGCACAGAAAATTGATGTAATAAATCCGGTAGCGTACCTTATGCGTATCAACAGGATGGTAATGCTTAAGGGATCGACTATCCACGATATAAGCCACGATCTTTATGCACTGATAATGATTGCTATTGCATCCACTGCACTTGCTGTAAACCGCTACAGGAAAACGACTTAAAAGTTTTAAAGTCGAAAGTCCATATC
>Ga0209747_1002075_pt1 | contig 10313 bp, 7 predicted proteins | sample BarGraNGADG00311_FD_184498 | JGI IMG/M metagenome (GOLD analysis project Ga0209747, IMG submission 184498) | Arctic peat soil microbial communities from Barrow, Alaska - Barrow Graham LP Ref core NGADG0011-311 (SPAdes) (version 2) | ecosystem: Environmental > Terrestrial > Soil > Wetlands > Peat ... | reverse complement strand
TCCGAGAGGAGCCGCCGGATGCGCAGCGCCGTCTCCATCTCCTGCCGCACCTCGACGGTCTCGATCCCGAGCGTCGTCCGCATCCGCACGCGCCGCTCGTTCACGCGGGGATCGGGCTCCGGCAGCACCACGACGGCCAGCGGATAGTCGTAAATCGCGCGAAGAATCACGGCGCCCAGCTCGCTGTTGCCGATGTGGCCGGTCACCAGCAGCAGGCCGTTGCCGCCGCTGCGATCGACGCGATCGAAGGTGTTGGGCGGCGCCAACCATGTCGCCAGCTCGCGCCGGTCGGTCGAGAGGCTGCGGATGAAGTCAATCATCTCCCTGGCGTAGCTGCGGTAGGTGCGCAGGGCGAGCGCGCGCAACCCGCGTTCGTCGAGATGGGGTACGACGACGCGCAGGTTGCCGACGAGCGCGGCGGTCGCGTCCGCCATCAGGTGGAAGGCGAGCCAGGTGCCCACGCGGCCGATCCCGTAGCTCATCGCCTTCGGGATGTGCGACACCCCCCAGTGGGTCAGGCCGAAGATCGTGCCCGTGCTCAGGCCGTGCAGTTGCCAGCGCACCTGGTGGGCCTGACGTGCCACGCGCATGCGATTTCGGACTCCTGTGAGCGGGGTCAGGTCTGAGAGCGGATCAGCCGGAAGCCGGGCTGCGAGTCGGCGACCTCGGTGCCGATGAACGCTCTTCCCTCAAATACTCCCGGTATTCTCGGGCATCGCGCCTGGCCGGCCGCATCCGCGCCCTCGATGCGTCGCCGTACTTGTGAGAAGGACCCCTTGGTGAACGCCCGCTCGCGGAACACTAAATCATAGCATGCCCGCTCCGCCGCCTCGACCGGCCGTGGAACGTCGTTCGGATCGTGCCGCACGCCGTTGACGACCGTGGCCATGGACTCTCCTTCGTTGAAGGCGGCGACCGGGGCGCAGATGGTCACGAGCGTCGGATTTCCTGGAGAAGGGCGGGCAGCGTCAGCAGCGCGGCGACCAGGCAGGCGGCGATCGTGGTGACGGCGGTGACGCCGAACGAGCGCAGCGGTCCGTAGCTGGAGTTGATGAGCGAGCCGAAGCCGATCAGCGTCGTGCCGCACGCCAGCAGCACGCCGGCCCCGGTGGTCGTCAGCACCGCCCGCATCGGGCGCGTGCCCTCGATGCTGTGCCGATAGATGACGTAGATGGCGTAGTCGGTGGCGATGCCGATGAAGGTCATCGCGGCGAACAGCGAGAACAGGTCCAGCTCGACGCCGAACAGCGCGAGCAGCCCCGCGCTCCAGACGAAGCCGACCACGGTCGGCAGGAACGCCAGCAGGGTGTCGCGCACGTTGCGGAAGACCACGTAGACGAGCAGCGCGACGATCAGCACGCCCAGCGCCATGCCCCGCGCGAACTGGGGCATGAAGCGCGCGGCCAGCTCGCGGTTCACGAAGGGCAGGCCGGTGAGATGGAACGAGGGCGCCGTCCGCGCCCCCAGCGCGGCCAGCCGATCCAGGTCGCCCGGCGTCTTCGGGTAGAGATAGACGGCCACGATATAGCCCTGGGGCCCGGAGATCACGTAGCGCGACAGGAGCGTGCCCAGGCCATGCTCCACCAGCCCTTGGTACGTGAGGCGCGTTGACGGGTCGAGCATGCGCGGCAGCCGCTGGAGGAAGGGCTGGAAGATGCCCGGACGGAAACCGGCGGCGCCCGCCTCGCGTTCCAGATCGGCGGACACGCGGGCGGTATCGAAGCGGGCCTGCGCCAGCTGCTCGCTGCGCCGTCCCTGTTCGGACGCCGGCGGCAGGACGGTGTCCGGCGACGCGACGACGAGCGACGGCAGCTCCCGTTCGACGGCCGCGGCCAGCCGATGTGCCGAACCGAGCAGGTCATCGAGCTGCGGTCCTTCGCCGAGCGCGATCACCACCTCGCGTGGCAGCGCGAAGCGGTCGGCGACCTCCTGCTCGAGATCGGTCCCCTGCGTGTGCGCCTGCAGCTTCTCGAGGCTCGTGTTCAGGCGCAGACGCGTGGCGGCCACGCCCAGCACCAGCGTGAGGACGACCGACACGGCGAGAATCGCGCGTCCCCGGCGCTCGACGAACCGCCCGAGCCACGCGGTCTGGAGCGGCCGCACCTGCCGCGCGGGGGTGAAGCCGACCATGGCCGGCAGCAGCACCAGCAACAACACGCAGCACGCGAGGATGCCGAGGCCGACGATCAGGCCGAGGTCGTGCAGGCTCGGGAAGTCCACCACCATGAGCGCGAAGAACGTGCCGGCGGTCGTCGTGTAGGCCAGCATCACGCTGCCGGCGGTGCCCGCGCTGCGCCCGAGCGCGTCTTGCGCGCCGAAGCCGTTCGCCCGCTCCCCCAGGTAGCGCAGGTAGAGCAGCACGACGCCGTCCACGCCGAGGCCGAAGAGCATTCCGGCCGACCCGCTCGCCACCGGCGACAGCGGACCGGCCAGGCCGTTGACGCCCAGCGTGAAGAGGGCGGCCAGCACCAGCGGGACGGCCCCGTAGAGCACGACCCAGAGCGAGCGGAACGCGATGAGGATCAGGAGCAGGAGGCCCACCAGCGAACTGAGCGAGTTGACGATCAGCTCGCGCCTGATGACGCGCTCGGCTTCGAGGGCCAGGCGGTAACCGCCTGCCACCTGAACGGTCACCGGCGTCGGCGGCCCCGCCTCCAGGTCGGCCTCCGCCGGCGCCGACCGCGCCGCCGCCTCCACCCGGGCCAACCGCTCGAACAGGCGCTTGCAGAATGCGGTGTCGAAGGGCGGCCGGACCGGCTTGGCTATCACGAGCCGGCTGCGCCCGTCTCGCGACACGTACCCTTTCTGCGTCGGGTCGAAGTCCACCAGGGCGCGGCCGCGGCCGAGCCGGTCGCGCAGCAGCGACAGCAGCCCCAGCGGGTCCTGCTGCACGTAGGCCTTCACCTCGGGCGACGAGACGGTGAGCAGGCTGCGCGAGCGCGCCAACTCGGCGCCCATGTTGGCCGGATCGAAGCGTGCCAGGGCCGCCGACACCTGATCCGACCCGAGCAGCAGGAGTTCCCGGTCGAGGAGGTAGTTCCAGTCCTTGACCTCGTCGAACAGTTCCGCATCCACCGACACGATTTCGGGCGCCTTGCGCAACTGCTCCACGTAGCGGTCGACGAACTCCTCGACGTCGGAGGTGCGGTTGCCTGGCGGCACCTCGAACAGGACGTAGATGTGATCGAAGGTGCCGAAGTGGCGGAGGTAGGTATCGAAACTGCTGACGGCCGGGCCCTTGCGGGGCAGTAACCGCACGATGTTCCCGTCGAACGAGACCCGGGAGACGAGGAGCAGCGAAACGGCGAGCAGGCCGAGAGCGGCGAGCAGGACGAGCCGCCGTCGAACGAACGCGAGACGCAGCAACCGTTCGAGCATCGCGTGAGCACTCGGGGATTCGGGCCAGGCAGGTGTTACGACTGCGGCCACGGAAGATGTCCCAGGACGGCCGGCGGCGCCCTGCGCAATGGGTAACCGCAACCAGTCTAACAACACCGGGGACGGAGCCGCAACCACGCGCGGAGGGCGCGGCCGTGGCCCGTGGGCGCTGGTTCGGGCCGCCTCGCGCGCTTGATCGGCGTCGCGCAACGATGCTACGCTGCCCTCTCCCATGGACGTACTGCTGCTGCGCCCGGCGCCCCGCAACGAACGCTTCGGCCTGGGGCCGTTCTTCCGCACCGAGCCGCTGGGGCTGGAGTACGTCGCCGCGGCGCTCGAAGCGCGTGGTCACCGCGCGAAGGTCGTGGACCTGCGCTTCGGCGAATCGGTGGAACGGGCGCTGGCGCGCTACCGGCCCGGAATGGTCGGCGTCGCCTGCCTGCACACGCTCGAGATCGACGACAGCCTCGACGTCGCGCGCCAGGTGCGGCGGGCTTCGCCGGACGTCTTCCTCATGCTGGGCGGCCACTCGGCGGCGGCGTTCCCCGGCCCGCTGAAGAGCCCCGACGTCAACGCCATCGCCGTCGGCGACGGCGAGCGCGTGGCCGCCGACGTCGCCGAGGCGCTCGCGCGCGGCCGCTCGCTGCGGGAGGTCCCGGGACTCCTGGTCAACACCGGGGGCGACGGGTTCGTCGCGACACCCGACGCGGAACCGGTGGGCCTCGACGAGGTGCCGCTGCCCGCCCGGCACGCGGTCGTCTCCAGCTACCGGCACTACGCCTGCCTGCAGTACCGGCCGACCTGGCTCGTCGAAACGGCCCGCGGCTGCCCGTTCCGCTGCTCGTTCTGCTCGGTGTGGCCGCTCTACCAGCGCTCCTACCGCCTGCGATCGATCGACGCGGTCTGCCGCGATTTCGCCTCGGTCGGGCCTCACGTGTTCGTCGCCGACGACCTGTTCTGGCACCGGGCGGATCGGAGCCGGGAACTGGCCGGCGAGCTGCGCCGCCGCGCGGTGCGCAAGGAATGGGTGCTGGTGCAGAGCCGCACCGACCTGGTGGCGAGCCAGCCGCAGCTGCTGGAGGCCTGGCGCCCGTTCGCCAACAAGATCGACATCTTCTTCGGGCTCGAGGCGGCCACCGACCGCAACCTGGACGGCCTGGCGAAGGACACGACGGTGGCGAGTACCGTCGAGGCGATCAAGGTGGCGCGCGAGTACGGCTACGGCGTGACCGGCAACTTCGTGATCGACCCCGAGTGGGACGAGGAGGATTTCGAGCGGCTCTGGGCCTTCGTGGACGAGCACCGGCTGCACCGCGCGGGGTACACGATTCTCACGCCGCTGCCGGGGACCCCGTACTACGAGACGGTGCGCGAGCGGATCCGCGCGACCGAGTGGGCGCAGTTCGACATGAGCCACCTGCTCTGGGAGCCGAAGGTCGGCGCGCAACGCTTCTTCGAGCTCTACTGCGAGACGTGGCGGCGGTCGGTCCTGAACCTGCGCGGCAGCAAGCGCTGGTGGCAGTGGATCGGCGAAGTGAAGCCGCAGCACGCCCTGTTCCTCATGCGGGCGCTCTTGCGCACCCAGCGCATGATGGACCCTCAGTACTACCTGTCCGAACACCGCCTTGCGCCCGCCGGCGCCCCGTTGACCGGCGAGACGCCGGTCCCACACACCATCGCGGCCAGCTGACCGGCGAGACCCGGTTCCCGCGCATGTTCGTCCGGCGAGCGCAACTGGCGCCGCCCCCCCCAGTGTCCGGCTCCCACAGTCATCCGGGGATGACGCCGATGACACGGATCTGTGGCTTCGACGTCGCATCGCGACGGCTGTCGAAGCCTCGGGATCACGCTCTCTGGAAGGTGTGGGCCCCGACGGCGCGAAGAGCGCATTGGCGGGTCAGCGTGTGATGGGCGGGGCGGGCGGAACGGGCGGGGCGAACGTGTGCGGAGGGATCGGCACGTTCAGCTCGACGTTCTCCAGTTTGAAGACGGTGGTATCGCCGCCGGCGAACGTGATGGTCATCTGCGAGAGCATGTAGATGTCGCGCGACACCCAGATCTGCAGCCGCTCCAGCCCCTGTTTGATCTGCTTGCGCTTGGGCAGCAGGTCGATCTGGTAGCAGCACGGCGCCGCCGGATCGAGGAAGGCGCGGATCGTGAACGCCCGCCGCAGCTGGCCGGGATCTGCGTTGGTGAAGTACTTGTTCACGGTCTTCATGATCTCGGAGACGTCGAACTGCTCGGCGTCCTTCTGGCCGGCGCGCGTGATGAACAGATGCTTGCCGTCCATGAGGATCGTCTTGCGCTCGGGCGACCCGTACGTGGCCGCCATCCGCGCCGGCTTCTCGCCGACGAGCGTGCCCTCGGCCACCTTCGGCTTCACGAGCAGCGACGAGGTCGTCGTCTCGACGAACCGGGCGCGGACTGTCTGCCGCTTCGCCTCGGCGGCCGCGATGCGCGCGTGCAGCTCGTCGAACAGGTCGGGCGTCGCCGACGCCGGGCCCGCGACGAATCCGATCAACACGAGCAGCGAACCCGCCACGCGAGCGATACGGGCGCCCAGTCGATACCGGAAAGTGATGCGAAGAAGCGGGCTGTGGGTCATGGCTGAACGGCAACTCATCGGCCATGACCTCCGGGCGGACATGGCACGGGCACGGGCGCCCGTCCGGCGGGCTGACTTGAACAGCTCGAACGGTAGATGATACCGTAACGCCGCTATGCGCGACAACGTCGTGGTCACGGGCGCAGGCTGCGTATCGAGCCTGGGAATCGGGGCGGAGACCTTCGTCGATCGGCTGCTGGCCGGTGACACGGGGATTCGGCCGGTCACCACGTTCAGCACCGACCGGTGCCGCTCGCACACCGCCGCGCTGCTCCTCGACTTCGACCCCGGCCGCTTCCTCGACCCGATGAAACTGCGGCGCGTGGACGAGGGTGGCCGCCTCGCGCTGGCCGCCTGCCGCCTGGCCATCGACGACGCGTGCCTGCCCACGCGCACCGACGAGGTGGGCATCGTGCTGGGGACGGCCACCAGCGGGCTGCACAGCACGGTGGCGCACCTGCACAAGCTCGCCGCCGAAGGTCCCACCGCCGTGTCGGCGATGGGCTTCAGCAACACGATCGGCAACGCCGCGGCCAGCCTGTGCTCCATCGAGTTCGGCCTGCGCGGGCCCAACGTGACGTTCGGCCAGAAGCAGGCGTCCGCGCTGGCGGCCATCGCGTTCGCGACCTCCGGCCTGCGGCAGGGACGCGCGTCGGCGTTCGTGTGCGGTGGCGTGGACGACATCGAGGAGCGGTTCTTCCGCGTGCACGATCGGCTGCGGGTGCTGTCTCCGACCGACGGCTGCCAGGAAGCGAGCCGCCCCTTCGACCTCCGCCGCAACGGCATCGTCCTCGGAACCGGCGGCCACCTGGTCGTCCTGGAGACCGCCGCCTCCGCCGCGCGACGCGGCGTGGCCGCGTACGGCGAGGTGCTCGGCGTCGGGTGCGGCGGCTCGGCGTGCGGGCTCAGCGCGTGGCCCACGGAGCCGTCCGGCATCGTGCGAGTGATGCGGGCCGCGCTGGCCGACGCGGGCGTGACCCCGTCCGACATCAACGTCGCGTTCGCTGCGGCCAACTCCACGCCGACGCTCGACCGGGTCGAAGCGCTGGCGCTCGCCGAGGTGTTCGGGCCTGGCGGCGTTCCGGTGGTGTCGCTGAAGGGTGCGCTCGGTGAGTTCGGGGCGTCGGGCGGTGCCGCGCTGACGGCCGCCCTGGTCGGCCTCGGCCGGGGCACGCTGCCGCCGACGCTCGGCTGCGAGCAACCGGACCCGGCCTGCCCGGTGGACGTGAGCCGGAGCGCGCGACGCTCGGGCGGCCACCTCGCCCTCATCAACGGCACCGCCGACGGCGGCGCGCAGTTCTGCCTCGTCGTGCGGGCCGCCTCCGTTCCTCGGGTTGAGCGCAGGGCCTGATCTGCGCTAGTATGCGAAAGGTCAGGCTTGCCTTCGCCCTCCCCGCACCACACCCGCAGGAATCGAGGGGAAGCCACGTGTTTTCTGCTGTTTGGCGCCGGCTATTCTGATGGATCAACTACTCGCAACCCAGGTCAAGGAGGCGATCGTCAGTTGCCTCCGCTTGCCCATGGCCCCGCAGGACATCGCCGATGACATCCCCCTGTTCGGCGAGGGCCTCGGGCTGGACTCGATCGACGTTCTCGAACTGGTTCTCGGACTGGAGCGATCGTTCGGCGTGAAGATCACCGACGAACAACTGGGCAAGCGGGTCCTGCGCAGCGTCACGACGATCGTCGAACTCATCGAGCAGACGAAGGGACAAGCCCCTGCCGCGTCGAACTGAGGCCTCGTGACCGCACAGGTCCGTAACTTCCTGACGGTCGACATCGAAGAGTGGTTCCATGTGTGCGGCGTCGGCGGCGTTCTCGCCCCTGACCGCCCGGCTCACCCTCCCGAGCCGCGTCGAATTCACCACGGATCTCACGCTCGACCTGCTGGCCAGGCACGGCGTCACGGCCACCTTCTTCGTGCTCGGCTGGATCGCCGATCGCCATCCCCGCCTCGTCGAACGGATTCTGCAGGCCGGCCACGAAGTGGCGTCGCACGGCTGGACACACCGGCGGGTCTTCGAGCTGGACGAAGAGTCGTTCGCCGAAGAGCTCACCCGCACCAACGCGACGCTCGAAGAGGCCGGCGCCCCGCGCCCGATTGGCTTTCGCGCGCCGGAATGGTCGATCAACGATCGGGCCCCGTGGGCCCTCGCGGTGCTGGCGCGCGCCGGTTTCCGTTATGATTCGAGCATGTCTCCGCTGCGCCTCGTGGGCAACCCGCGCTACCCGCAGGTGCCCCATCGCCGCGAGACCGCGTATGGGACGCTGGTCGAGGTGCCCCCGCTGGTGGGCCGCCGGCTCGGCCAGCAGTTTCCGCTCGGGGGTGGCTGGGGCCTGCGGATGAGTCGGCCCGCGACGGTCATCAGGGAGATCGAGGCCCGCAACCGGCGTGGCGACCAGGTCACGCTCTTCATGCACCCGTGGGAGATCGATCCGCAGCCGCCGCGCGTGACGCTGCCCTGGCCGCTGCGATTCAGCCATTACTTCAGGCTCCCGGGATTTGCCGAGCGTCTCGATGACATCCTGGCCCACGTGGCCTTCGGGCCGATCGGCGATTGGGTTCTGAAGGGTTGTGGCGTATGAAGCGGCTTTCTGCGTTCGCGATCGTGGCGTGGCTCGCATCGACCGCGTCGGCGCTGGGCGCGTCGCAGACCATCAAGGGCGTGGGCATCGACGAGACGCTGGACAAGGACGCCGTGCTCGCCCCGGCGCTCGACCGCGCGCGCGTGGGCGCGACGGACCTGCCGGTGTTCGTCCGCCTGCTCGTGCGGCGCGCCGGACTCGGCGCGGCCGCACCACCCGCGGCGCCGGATTTCAGCCGCCTCGACGCGCGCCTGGATCTCTACGCCCGCAAGCACATCCGGGTGGTGGTGACGCTGGTCGATCCGCCCACTGACGCTGCGGCCATCGACGCGTGGCGCCCGGCGCTGCGCGCGCTCGTCGAGCACGGCCGCGGCAAGGTCCTCGCCTACCAGGTCGGCGATCGTTTCGACGGCGCTGCGCGCCCGGCGGCAAACGACTACGGCTACCTGCTGAAGTTCGTGGCCGTGCAGGTGCGCTCCATCGACGCGGAGGCCCTCGTGATGGAGGGCGGCGTGGCCGCCACCGACGATGCGGCTGCCTGGCAGGCGCAGGTGTACCGCGAAGACGTGTCGGCCTACGTGGACGCGCTTGCCGTCTCCGCCTCGCCCGCCGACGATCGGGCCGTGACCAACGCTCTCGACGCGCTCGAGCGGCTCGCCGGGAAAGAGGATCCCTCGGCCGTCCTCGGCGTCACCGGCATGGTCCTGCCCGCCGACGCCCGGCGCGCGACGGAACAATTGCTTGGCTGGTACCTCGCCCGCCTCGGGGGCCGCGCAACGTTCGCCACCTGTGTCGCCGGCGTGGACGTCGTGGCGGCCGTGTTGCGATCCGTCGTCCCGCTGAAGGACATCCTGGGAGGCGAGGTGGTCACGCTCGACGAGCACGCCTCCTCGCTCACGCTCACGATGGGCGGCCAGGACGTCACCGCCATGCTGCCGCATCTCCTCCTCTACAACAACACGACGTTTGCGACCTACCTCGCGTACTGGGCGCCCGACCGCGCCGGGCAGCGGATCGAGGTGACGCTCCATCTCGCCTCGGCGGGCACACCGGTGGTGCGCGACGCCGTGTCGGCCACGACGCTCAAGTCGGCGGACGCCGTGCGCGACGAGGCCGCGAAGACCTCCACCGCTCGCGTGGGTCTGTCCGACCGGCCGGCGCTCCTCGACTTCAACTTCGGCGCCGAGGAAGTCTACGCGCTGCGATCGGAGGCCGCGGAGAAGGCGTTGCCCACCGTGGACGAGATCATCTTCCGCCACCAGCAGGCGGAGACGGCCCAGGCCGCCCTGGTCCGCAACTACATGGCCAACGCCCGCGTCGAGATCCACTTCCAGCCGAGCGCGCTCGATTCCTACGACGTGATCCTGGAGAACCGGTTCTTCTACGACCCGGGCACCACCGAGTGGAGGGAACTGACGTTCTCGCTGAACGGCACCCGCTGGGGACGCAACCGCCCGCCGTTCCCGCTGCTCCAGCCGGAGAAGGTGCTGTCGCTACCGCTGGCGCTGCGCCTGAACCGCGACTACGTCTACCGCCTCGAGGGCCTCGATCGCATCGGCGATCGGTCGTGCTACGTCGTCCGCTTCGACCCGGTCGACCAGGCGCGTTCCCTCTATCGCGGCAAGGTCTGGATCGACACCGAGCGGTACGTGCGGCTCAAGGTGCAGACGGTCCAGACGGCGTTGACCGCGCCGGTGGTCTCCAACGAGGAAGTGCAGACGTTCGACCCGGTGGGCCGCGTGGG
>Ga0209747_1002069_pt1 | contig 10343 bp, 8 predicted proteins | sample BarGraNGADG00311_FD_184498 | JGI IMG/M metagenome (GOLD analysis project Ga0209747, IMG submission 184498) | Arctic peat soil microbial communities from Barrow, Alaska - Barrow Graham LP Ref core NGADG0011-311 (SPAdes) (version 2) | ecosystem: Environmental > Terrestrial > Soil > Wetlands > Peat ... | reverse complement strand
CGGGGCGCATCTCCACGAGTCCTCCACCGCATCCACGCTCCACATGTTCATGTCGGAACAGGTTGGGCTCCTATGCTCGTGACCTGTGAACCCACGCCACACGTCACCACGGCACAGCCGCGGGGCGCAGCACGCACGGAGGCTGCGCGGCCACGGTTTTGTCCGCGGTGTGTCTTTGGCGCTCGTCGCCGCACTGTCCTTGGGCGCATCCGCGGTCGCCGCGGCTGACGGCTTCCAGCGGGCAGCGCTGGGCGCCCCGGTGTCCGGCCCCCTCGTCCTGAACGCGGCGCCGATTTCGGTCGCGACCGGTCTTGCCATCCTTGGCGGATCGCTCTTGGTGATGGTCATCATCGGTGCGACGACCGTGCTGATATCGTCCGGCCGCTCTCGGCGGCAGGTGGCGTACAGCTCGGCCGGCTCGGTCTCGGTGTTGGGCCAGCGTCAGCCTGAGAAGCTGGCAGCAGCGACCGACGACTCGCGCCGCAAGGCGGCGTGATGGCAGTCCCAGCGTAGCTGTAGCGCGCTACGCACCTCCAGACGCTCGATCCGAGCGGGCGGAGCCGCCGTCAGGCGGGCTCCGCCCGCTTTGTGCCGTCGGTCCGACCAGGCCTCTGACTGGCAGTCGGCGGCGTCGATGAGGTCCGCAGTAGTCTCATGACCGGACGCGTGTGCGCTGGGGACTGCGGGGTGTCTGCCCGGGTGTGACGATCCCGCGGAGCACGCCGCGCAGGTGTCCGCGCGCCGCTCGTGCGTCGGCGCTTTCGCGGCGAATACGTATGGCAACGACCTCGATGACAGCCATTTCGCTCCGCCGCTCGCTCGCCAGCCGCCAATGAATGTGGGGCCTTGACGAACGTAGGATCAAGACATATAAGCAACATATATCAGCGCACAGCCTCTGCGTGTGCTATGTCAGCCATGAGTAACTAGGGGAGGACCGCTCAATGGAGGCAAGGAAAAAGGGCTTTACCCCAAGGACTATCGAAAGCACGACCCGAAGCTGGGGGATCCTGGGGCGTTTGGATTCATCGGTCTTCATCATCTCGGCGCTCATCTGTATCGGCTTCACAGTCTGGGGCGTGATCGACAACAAGGGTCTGGGCACTGTCGTCGGTAATGCACTCACCTGGAGCATCGACACTCTGGGCTGGCTGTACATGTCGGCGGTCTTCTTTTTCGTCGTTTTCGTCCTGTTCATGGCCTTTAGCCGCTACGGCAAAGTCCGGTTCGGCACGGCGGAAGACAGGCCCGAATACAAGAACTTCTCGTGGTTCTCGATGTTGTTCGGCTGCGGAATGGGTGTCGGCCTGATCTTCTGGTCCGTCTCCGAGCCGATGTATCACTACATGGCTGGCCCGACCTACGCCGGCAAGCCCGGGAGTGTCCAAGCCGCGGAATGGGCCATGGCGATCTCCTACTTCCACTGGGGGATCAGCGCCTGGGCCGTCTTCGTGGTCGTGGGCATCGCCATGGGCATCATCATCCACAAGAAGGGCCTGCCGGCCCTCATCAGCTCTTGCTTCTACCCGATCCTCGGAGACAGGATCTACGGCCCCATCGGCAAGGCCATCGACATCATCACGCTGGTCGCCACCTTCTTCGGCATGTGCACGACCATCGGTCTCGGCACCATGCAGCTGACCTCCGGCCTCAACTGGAACTGGGGTTCCATCCCGATCAACAACACGACCAACTTCATCGTCCTGGCTGTCGTCACCGCCGGCTACCTTGCTTCCGCCACGCTGCCCATCGAGAAGGGGATCAAGACCGGGTCCAACGCCAGCATGGTCGTGACCCTGGGCCTCATGGCGTATCTCGTCATCGTCGGGCCGACGGTGTACATCTTCAACAACTTCTTCAACGCGACCGGCATCTACCTGCAGAACTTCCCGACCATGAGCCTCTGGCTCGATCCCGTGGCCAAGACCGGCTGGCTGGGAAGCTGGACGATCTTCTACTGGGCCTGGTGGATCGCCTGGGCGCCTTTCGTCGGCATCTTCATCGCCAAGATCTCCAAGGGTCGTACGGTGAGAGAGTTCGTGCTTGCCGCCTTGCTCGCCCCGACCCTGTTCGACATGGTCTTCTTCGCCATCTTCGGGTCGAGCGCCATTTCCCAGCAGCTGGACAAGTCCACTGGCGGCGCTCTGTATAAGGCCATCCAGTCGGACGTCTCAAGCGCCATCTTCGTGATGTTCGAGAAGTACCCGCTCTCCGGCATCGTCGGCGTCGTCCTACTCTTCGTCGTGTACACGTTCTTCGTGGTCTCCGCCGACTCGTGCACCATCGTCCTGGGCATGCTTTCCAGCGGCGGCAATGAGGAGCCGAAGACCGCCCTGAAGCTCTTCTGGGGCGTGGCCATGGCGGTCGCCGCAGGCGTCCTTCTTGCGATGAGCGGGCTTGCCGCCCTGCAGACGGCATCCATCGTGGCGGCGCTCGCATTCACCGTCATCATGCTCTTCCTCGCCTACGCGACGGTCAGAATGGTGAGGGCCGACTACGCACACGAGCTCGAGACGGGATCGGAACAGTCCTATCTCCCGGTCGAGCCGCCACTGGCGCCGGCAGAACGGGGCTAGCAACCGCGCCGGGAACACCCCATCGACCACGCGGCCGAGCCACGCGGTCGCCTTAGTCACCCGCCGGGCTCCCCCCGCTCGGCGGGTGACCGCGTTGCGGCGACCGTCACTCGGGCCGTACAGGCAGGCGAGATGCATCCCGGCAGCCTGTGCAGCCTGTGATATATTATGAGGTCGTCATACCGTCGGCCGCTTCTCAGGTAGCGCCGGTCGGTTCTCGTCGGTAGGGGAAATCGCGTGCCCACGACAAATGCCCAGAAGGCATACTTGCTTATCAAGGAGCGCATCATCGCCACCCGGATGATGCCGGGCTCGATGATCGACGAAGCTTACCTGGTCGCGGACCTAGGCTTGGGGCGCACGCCCATCCGCGAAGCCTGTAAGCGCCTTGAGGTGGAGAGACTTGTCGTGGTGCTGCCGCGACGCGGCATGTACGTCGCGAACGTCACGTTGTCGGAGCTGCACGAGCTGGAGGACGTCCGTCTCGAGCTGGAGGCCCTCAGCGCCAGGCTGGCCGTGGCGCGCATTACTCCAGCCCAAGTCGACGACATGCACGTCCTGCTCGAGGAGCTCAACGGCTTCGCCAGGGGGCCAGGGGTGACGGTCAGGACGATCCTGCGCATCGATCAGCGCCTGCACGCTCTGATCTGGCGGGCGAGCCAGAACTCGCTGCTCGAGGCCGAATGCCAGAGAATGTACGATTACTCCCTGCGCATGTGGTCTCTCTTCGTCGATAGGCTCCAAGTGGCCGAACTGCACGCGGAGCTCTTCGATGACATCGCCGCGGCCGTGAGCTTCAAGGATCAGCAGCGTGCAGATCAGGCGATGCGCCATCACATTCGGCAGTTCGGAGACGCGCTCAGACGCCACATCTGAGAAGTGCCTCCCTCCGCCGCTCCTTCTCCCTTCGCGCTGTAAACGCAACGGCCGGCGCTCTGGTCGAGCACCGGCGGCGCTGCGGCATGACCACCGACTCCCTCGAGTGGTTCCCTCACATATCCCTCGCGTCTCTACGCGGGCTTCTCAGGTCCGCAAGAAAGGAGTCTTGACGCTCGGCGTGATAAGACATATAAGAGATATACCAGTGCGACGAAGGCCGCTCGGCCGGAGAGTTCCGGCCGTTTACAGTCGGCAAGGACGCTCTTGGCGCAGTCAAGTGTCATCAGGAGGGGTGCGATGTCCAACGAGCCGTTGACGGCCGACAGCCTGAGGCAGATCCACGAGACGAGCATGCGCGTGCTGGAGCAGGTCGGAGTCTCCATGCCTCAGAAAGACGCGCTGGGCGTGTTCCGCAGTCACGGCCTCCGGGTCGAAGATGGGCGCGTATTCCTGACGGAGGCGGAGGTGATGGAGGCGCTGAAGGGCGTCCCCAAGAGCTTCACACTGAACGCCCGTGACGCTGCGCGGAGCGTGACCGTCGGTGGGGGTCGTCCCGTTTTCGCGCCCGCGTATGGGGCGCCGTTCATCGTCGATGCCACCGAAGGCAAGCGCTCACCGACGCTTGAGGACTATCACCAGCTCGCGAAGATCAGTCAGGGGCTTCCCAACATGGATGTCAGCGGCCACTTGATCGTGGAGCCTGACGTTCCTCATGCGCACCTGCACATGCTCCATGCTCATCTGGTCCACTCAGACAAACCCTTCATCGGCAGCACTGCTGGTGCAGCGGGCGCGACGCAGACGCTGGAGATGGCGCGTGTCGCCTTCGGTGAGGACTTGGCCGACCGGCCCGTGTGCATCTCGCTGGTGAACAGCCTCAGCCCCTTGGGCTACGCCACCGACATGCTCGACGTGCTCATGGTCTATGCAGAAGCGCGGCAGCCGGTGGTCATCGCGGCACTGGCCATGGCGGGTACGACGGCTCCCATCACGCTGGCGGGCGTGCTCGCCATGCAGACGGCCGAGCTCATGGCCGGCATCGTCTTGACGCAACTGGTCAGCCCTGGCACGCCCGTCGTTTTTGGTTCCACCTCCTCGAATGTCGACATGCGTCTGGGATCGCTCAGTATCGGCAGCCCGGAGCTGTCCATGCTCATCTCCGCCCACGCGCAGCTGGCGCGTTTCTACGGCATTCCGTCTCGCGCCGGGGGTGCACTCACCGACGCGAGCTATCCCGATGCCCAGGCCGGGTTCGAGTCGATGATGGGCCTGATGACGACAGTCCGCAGCGGCGTCGACTTCGTGTTGCATGCAGCGGGCATCCTCGCCGCCTACATCGCCTTCTCGTTCGAGAAGTTCGTCCTCGACGACGAGATGTGTGGGATGGTCCGGCATATGCAGGCGGGCTTCGAGGTCAGCCCCGCGACCCTCGACTTCGACGCAATCGCGGCCGTCGGCCCTGGCGGCAACTACCTCCAGCAGAGGCACACTATTCAACGCTGCCGTACCGAGTTCTACCGGCCGGCGCTCTGCGACCGGGCCGGTCTGTCCTCCTGGGTCGAGAGCGGCGGCAAGGATGCCGTCGATCGCGCAAACGCCCGCTGGCATGCGCTTCTCGAAGCCCACGAGGATCCGCCGATGGATGGGGACGCCCGGCGCTTGCTCGACGCCTATCTGGCAGACCACATCTAGTCAAGGACATGCGTTGTGATCAAACAGGAGTCCGAAATGGTCTGTAGTCGATCAGAGAGCACCAAGAGGGCCGGAACACCCTTCTTGACATGACGTACGTCTACCTGATCCTCGCCCTCGCCCTCATTTCGGGGGTGTACTTCTACGTGACCCTGCGCTTCCGGCACGGGCTCCACTGGTGGTCGCTGATCCTCGCCGGCACGCTGTACGGCGTCTATATGGTCTACGTCTTCGGGTTCAAGGTCTAGGCGGCGGGCAGCGACTGCGCCCCGACGGTGAGTGCGGCCACGAGGCCGTCGGGTGGTGTCAGGGACCGGCACGGCGCCGGGACCGGCGTGGCAACTACGACAATCGGCCGACATGCGAGTCGGGGGAGTCACGAAGGGAGAGTGAGCGAATTGTCAAGAAGTCAGTATGTACGGGCCAACAACCGGACTAATGTGTCGCCGCAGTTCAGCATGCTGAGCGAGGACCAGTGCGAGAGCATCGTCAACGGTGCCCTCGAGGTCCTGGAGCGCACCGGCGCGGAGATCCACAGCGCCGAAGCCTTGGAGATCCTCGAGAAGGGTGGCTGCTGGGTGGAGGGAAACCGCGTGCGTTTCCCCTCGCAACTCGTGGAATGGGCGATCGGCAGGGCGCCTTCGCGGATCGTCATCTCCGATCGCAACGGCAAGCGCTCCATGTTCCTCGAAGGGCAGAATGTGTACTACGGTCCGGGGCCGACCAACACGTATGTCCTTGACGCCTTCACGGGAGAGAGGCGCCGGCCCCTGAAGTCAGACACCGTGCGGGCCGCCGTCACCGCCGACGCGCTGCCCAACATCTCCTACGCCATGGACAACGGCACGATCACGGATGTCACCGCCACGTTGGCCGACGTCCATGCGTTTCAGGCTCTCGTCGAGAACACGACCAAGCCCATCATCCACTGGGGTTTCGGCGTGGACCAGTACCAGGACATCGTCGACATGGCTGCGGCGGTCCGCGGCGGTCTCGAGGCCCTGCAGCAGAACCCCTTCCTCATCCTCTACTCGGAGTCGAGTCCCCCTCTGCGCCACTCGGCGGAGGCCATCGACAAGGCGATCTTTGCCGCCAAGGTCAAGCTCCCGGTCATCTACACCCCTTGCACGTTCTCAGGCGGCGTCGCCCCCGCGACCATGGCGGGAAGCCTGGTCATCTCCGTGGCCGACTGCCTGGTCGGGCTCGTCACCTGTCAGCTGGTGAACGAAGGCACGCAGTTCATCATGGGCGGGCTCATCTCGACGATGCAGATGTCGAGCAGCATTCTCTCGTACGGAGCGCCTGAGCTGAGCCTGCTTTCCGCCGGCTTGACGAACGTGACGCGCTACCTGGGCATCCCGATGTTCAGCACCGGCGGGTGCACCGATTCCAAGGTCATCGACACGCAGATGGCCATCGAGGCCGCGTTCTCCATCCTCATCGCCGGGTTGAGCGGGGCCAACATCGTCCACGACTGCAACTACATGGAGTATGGAGCCACGGGCTCTCTCGAGCTCATGACCATGGACGACGAGATCATCGGCATGGTCAAGAAGATTCTCGGAGGCGTCCTGGTCAACGACGAGCAGCTCGCCGTCGACGTCATGGACAGGGTCGGTCCGGGCGGCCACTACCTGGGTGACGCACACACGATGCGCCATTTCCGTGACTTCTGGGCGCCAACCCTGATCAGTCGTCTGCGCTACGACGCGTGGGTGGCAGAAGGCTCCAAGTCCATGGGGCAGCGCGTCAAGGAAAAGACCCAGGACATCATCAACAACCACCAGCCCGAACGCCTCCCTGACGACGTGCTGGCGCAGATCCAGGCTGTCATCGACCGTGCGGAAGCCCGCGAAGCCGCCGTCAAAGCGAACTGACGATCGAAGGAGAGAGACTAATGTCGTACGACTATGAAGCGCTTTCAGATTGCGTGATCGAGGGGGATGACGAGCGTGCGGGCAAACTGACGCAGAAGGCCATCGACGCCGGGGCCGACCCGGTGGAAATCATCACGCAAGGGCTTACCGGCGGCATGAGCGTCGTGGGCGCGCGGTTCAAGACTGGCGAGATGTTCGTCCCCGAGGTGCTTGCGTCGGCGCGCGCCATGAGCGTCGGCATGGAGCTGGTCAAGCCTCTGATCCTGGGCGGCGACATGCCTTCCGCCGGCAAGGTCGTGATCGGGACGGTCAAGGGCGACCTGCACGATATCGGCAAGAACCTGGTCGCCATGCTGCTGGAGAGCGCGGGGTTCACGGTGATCAATGTCGGTACCGACATCGAGCCGGCGGCTTTCGTGCAGGCGGTCAAGGACAGTGAGGCGGACTTGCTGGGGCTGTCGGCTCTGCTCACCACGACGATGCTCTCCATGAAGGCGACGATCGACGCTCTGGCCGAAGCTGGCCTGCGCGACAAGGTCAAGGTCATCGTCGGCGGCGCACCGGTCACCCAGGACTTCGCCGACGAGATCGGCGCGGACGGATTCGCCTACGACGGCGGGGCGGCGATCGACCTGTGCAAGAGCCTGATCGCCTAGACGGCCAAGAAAGGAGGATGCAGGTGCCAATCACAAGTAACTATTCGGCGAATGTCTCGCCTCTGTTCAGTGTTCTCACGACCAGCCAGATCGAAGAGATCGTGCTGGCGGCGCAGGAGGTCCTCGAGCGGACCGGCGTCACCGTGCACGATGAGGAAGCCCGAGACATCTTGGCGAAAGCGGGCTGCTGGGTGGACGGGATCCTGGTGCGGATCCCCTCGGCAGTCGTGCGCAGGGCGCTGCAATCAGTGCCCAACAGCGTCACTCTCTGCAACAGCCGCACGGGCTCGCGAGACGTGCTCCTTGAGGGCTACAACGCCTATTTCGGGACCGGCTCGGACACGCCTTTCACCATCGATCCCTACTCCGGCGAGCGCACGCGATCGACGACGGAGTCCGTCGGGCGTGCCTGCAAGGTCATGGACGCCTTGCCGAATCTCGACTTCGTCATGTCTCTGGGCATCGTCCAGGACATCCCCGCGCTGGTCTCCGACCGTCACCAGTTCGAGGCCCAGATCCTCAACACCTCGATGCCGATCGTCACTACGGCTCACGACATCCATGGCTTTGCCGACATCATCGAGATGTGCGAGATCGTCGCCGGCGGCGTGGAGGAGCTCCGACGCAATCCGTTCATGACTCTCTATGCAGAGCCCATCTCGCCACTGCAGCATGCCTGGGAGGCGGCCTCCAAATTGGTGCTGGCCGCCAGGAAGGGACTGCCCGTCGTCTACACTCCGTGCATCATGTCCGGAGGAACGGGACCTGCGACTCCTGCGGGGATCCTCACCCAGGCCCTGGCCGAATCTCTGAGTGGCCTGGTGCTCAACCAGTCGACCAGAGAGGGTTCCCCCTTCATCATGGGCGGCGTCCTCACGATCATGGACATGTCCAGCATGGTGTTCTCCTACGGCTCGCCGGAGTTCGATCTGCACATGTCCGCCTACGCCGATGTGGCCCACTACCTGCATCTGCCGATGTTCGGCACCGCCGGGTGCTCGGATTCCTGCCTCGTCGATGAGCAGGCAGGCATCGAGGCGGCGCTGTCCATCGCCCTCACAGCCCTGTCCGGCCCCAATCTCAATCACGACGTGGGCTACATCGAGTATGGCTCCACGTCGTCGCTGGAGTTCCTCACCATCAACAATGATGTCATCGGCATGGCCCGACGCCTCATGCGTGGCATCGGCGTCAGCAACGAGACTCTGGCCCTTGACGTGATCGACGCAGTAGGGCCGGGCGGCGACTTCCTCAGCGAGCGCCACACGCTGAAGCACTTCAAGACTGAGACGCACTTCCCCGATCTGATCGACAGCCAGCGCTACGAAGCCTGGCAGGCTGCCGGCAGCAAGACTCTGTTCGAGCGCGCCAACGAGAAGGTCAGGGACATCCTTGAGACCTACGAGGTCGATCCTCTGCCGAAGGACGTCGTCCAGGGAATCCGGGAGGTCGTCGAACGCGCCGACGAGGCTCTGGCCTAAGGCGACGACAGGCCGGCGGCGCTGGGATCTCGCAGAGAGATCCCGCGCGCCGGCGAAGCGTCTTCGCAGCCGGCGCCGGCTCGGGCCGGCGCCGGCTGCTACGTCTTTGCGATCAGCAGGAACGCGCCGCGGCCCCTCGTGGTGGTGCGCGGCGCGGAGGACCCGTATCATCCTCTCGTGCTCGTCGAGGAGGCCGCGAGCCCCACAAGACACCGACGCCAAGGACGGACTCATGACCCCCATCCAGAAGATCCAAGAAGAACACGGCATCGTCGGCCGCGAGCCCGAGCTGGCCCTGGCCCTGGCCGTGCTGGGCGCCGGCCGCCACCTGCTCCTCGAGGGCCCCGTGGGCGTCGGCAAGACCACCGTGGCGCTCGCCGTTTGCGCCCATCTCGGCCGCGACACGGTGCGCGTCGACGGCGACGACCGCTACTCCGAGAGCAAGCTCACCGGCTGGTTCGACCCGCCGCTCGTGCTCAGCGCCGGCTACCGCGAGGAGTCCTTCTTCCCGGGGCCTCTGGTGGAGGCCATGCGCGAGGGCAGCGTGCTCTTCATCAACGAGCTCAACCGCATGCCCGAGAGCGTGCAGAACGTGCTCCTCCCGGCGCTCGACGAGCGCCTCCTGGAGGTGCCCCACATCGGCGAGGTGCGGGCCGCCTCCGGCTTTCAGGTGGTGGCCACCCAGAACCCCGTCGAGTACGTCGGCACCGGCCACCTCTCGGAGGCCCTGCGCGACCGCTTCGAGCACCTCGCCCTGGCCTACCAGCCGGCCGCCGAGGAGCAAGCCATCGTGACCGCCGAGACGGGCTCCGCCGACGAGGCCCTGGTGCGCACGGCCGTGCGCCTGACGCGTGCCACGCGCCTGCACGCGCGCTTCCGCAAGGGCGCCTCGGTGCGCGGCGCCATCGCCACCGTGGCCATCGCCGAGCGCCTATGGAGCGCGCAGCGCGAGGCCTGCGGGCCCGTGAGCCGCGCGACCCTGCGACGCGCCGCCGAGGCTGCCCTCACGACGCGCGTCGACCTGCGCGACGACATCGACAGCGACTTCGCCGCGGCCCTCGACGAGCTCTTGGCGCTGGTCGTCGACCGCGGCGAGGACCCGGACCTCGCCCTGGCTCCCGCCGCGGCCTCCCCAAAAGCCTGAGCGCCTCCGGCGGGGCGCGCCTGCGGCACGGCGGGCGC
>Ga0209747_1002068_pt1 | contig 10351 bp, 11 predicted proteins | sample BarGraNGADG00311_FD_184498 | JGI IMG/M metagenome (GOLD analysis project Ga0209747, IMG submission 184498) | Arctic peat soil microbial communities from Barrow, Alaska - Barrow Graham LP Ref core NGADG0011-311 (SPAdes) (version 2) | ecosystem: Environmental > Terrestrial > Soil > Wetlands > Peat... | reverse complement strand
CGCCTGGGCTCCCGCCGCTACGGCCCTGGCGATCATCCTGTCAGCGGGCCCGGGGACCACCGCCAGCCGCCTCACCTTCCGCCCGGGCTCGCCCACCAGGGTGACGCCCTCCGACGCGCTCCAGGCCTCCAGCTCACCGGCGATATCGTACAGGCTCCGGTCGGTCTCCAGCTCGCCCACACGCCCCATACCCCAGGGTACAGCCGAGCAGGTCCTGTAGGTGTCGAAGGCGACCTCCTGGTAGGGATGTTCGGCCTTCATCGCCTGCCTCACCCGCTCGAGCCGGAAGGAAGGGCAGACCATCTCGAGGGAGACCTCGTCGGCCAGGTTCAGCTCTCCCGGCTTGCCCGAATACGGCCGGGCGCTGATCCCCGGGACAAACGTCCCGGTGCCGCTGGAGCGGAACGAGCACTGCGTGTAGTCTCCTATTACTCCGGCTCCCGCGGCGGACATCGCCTTCGCCACGCGGTCGACCGCATCCGGTGGTACGAAGACAACCACCTTGGCGATGAAAGATGACCTCGTCGGGATGAGCGGAACCATCTGGCGCAGGCCGACCGCCCCGGCCATCAGGTCGCAGGCCCCTCCCCGCGCGATCTCGGCGTTCTGGTAGCAGGCGATGATGCTGATGCCCTCGCGGGCCGCCCTGGACGCGACGCGCCCGCCGGGGGTGCTCCAATCGAGCGGATTGCCGGTCCTGGTAAGCAGTTGGGGGTGGTGCACCAGCAGTAGATCGTGCTTCCTGGCGGCGGTTGCCTCGACGGCCTCTTCAGTCAGGTCCACCGCGCACACGGCGCCGGTCACGGTGGAGTCGCCTGAGCCCAGCAGGAGGCCGCCCGGCGCGCGTCCGCCGGCCAGCTCCCAGGGAAAGAAGTCATCCAGAGCATCCAGAACGTCACTGACCCGAGCCATCGCGCCAGTGCCGCTCGTGGATGCTCCATTATCCACGGCGGCCGACCTCCCGGCAGGCGGCGCACCTGCCGCCCGGGGTGGGGCGCACGGCCCCTGCTGAGTGGTCGGTCACGATGATGCCGGCGGCGACCCTCATTCCTCCGGCACCTCCTGGCCGGCGGTCACGGCCACGCTGGCGAGCTTGCGCTTCCTGCGCTCGCTCAGGGCCTTCACGACCATCGGCAGGACGCTGATCAACACGATCGCGATGATCACGATGAGGAAGTTGTTGTGGACGAAGCTGACGTTGCCGAAGAAGAACCCCGCGCAGAGGAACAGCGCGACCCACGCGATGCCGCCGACGATGTTGTAGATGAGGAAGTGCGCGTAAGTCATCTCTCCGACGCCCGCCACGAAAGGAGCGAACGTCCGCACGATCGGCACGAACCTGGCCAGGATTATCGTGGCGCCGCCATATTTCTCGTAGAAGGTGTGGGTTTCGTCCAGGTACTTCTTCTTGAGGAAACGCGCGTCTTCTCTCTTGAAAGCCCTCGGCCCGATCTTGGCCCCGATCCAGTAGTTGACCGTGTCGCCCAGGATCGCGGCCGCGGCCATCACCATGATAAGGATGCCGAGGTTCAGCGCATGGACGTTGTTGAGGCGCGCCCCGGTGGTGCTGGCGAAGAATCCCGCCATGAACAGGATGGAGTCGCCCGGCAGGAACGGGGTCACCACGAACCCGGTCTCGCAGAAGATGATCGTGAACAGGATCAGGTACGTCCACGCCTGGTACGAAGCTATCCAACTCGCCAGGTGCTTGTCCATATGAAGGATGAAATCGATTATCCCGTGCAATATTACCTTCCAGCGCAGAGCATCAGTACCCTATTCTGGCCTATAGCAGTTGTCCTTTCAATGGCGAAAGGAGACCGGCGCACCGGCGCCAGATGGACCTGGTGTAGAATTGCCCGCAGTATCCCGGGGGAGGCGGCAGTTGGACGACGACATAGAGACGGAGCAGGCACGCCGCGGTCTGTCCTCGGCCATCAACAACCCGCGCTTGATGGTCTCGATCATGTTCGTCTGCATGTGGCTGGTCGGGACTCTCGCGGTCCAGAGGACCTACGGACTGGGGGTATCCGCGCCCAACAGCAGGCTACTCACCCTGGGTGGTTTCCTGACAGGCAGCGCACGCGTGCTGGGGATCTCGCGGCTTTCCCCCACGGGAATGGGCGTGCTCTACGCCATACTCCTCGCGGTGCTGTTCCTCAGTTACACCTGGGCGCTGATCCTGGTGGCGCGAGGTACGGCGACCCTGTCGCGGACTTACATAATCGTCGCCTCGGTGGCGCTTTGCCTGTGGGTCCTGTTCCTGACCCCCCTCTACGCCAAAGACCTGTTCAACTACGCCTCCTACGGCAAGATGCTGACGTTCCACGGCGCCAGCCCCTACCTGCATGTCCCGGCCGATTTTCCGCGCGACCCGGTCCTCGGATACATCTCCTGGAAGGGTGCCATCTCGGTCTACGGGCCGCTGTTCACCTACCTGTCGTCGCTGGCGACGCTCATCGCGCGCCAGGGGGCGATCGCCAACATCTTCGCCTTCAAGATGCTGGCGTTCGGTTTCTTCCTGGGGAGCCTCTTCGTGGTGGACTCGCTGGCAAGGCGCGTACACCCTGAGAAGAGGGGTTTCATCCTGGCCGCGGTCGCCTGGAACCCACTGGTGATAATCCACCTGGTCGGGGGAGGGCACAACGACACCATCATGCTCTTCTTCGTGCTGCTGGCCTTGCTGCTCTACCGGCAGGAGAAGCCTGTCTGGGCGCTCTTTTCCTGCACCCTGGCTGTGATGATCAAGACGACGGCGGTGTTCGCGCTGGTCCCGATGCTGGTGCTCTTCGCGAGGCAGAACTCCAGGTGGACCCTGCGCAAGTACGGCGAGGCCCTGGCGGTACTGGTCGCCACGCCGCTGGCTTTCTACCTGCCGATCTGGCCGGGACTGGGTGTGTTCAAGAAGATAGTCTCGGTGGGAACCGACTTCAACGCCGCCGGAGTGCCCAGGCTGTTTCGCGACGGGCTGGCGACGGTGCTGCGCGACCTGGGTATGCGCGCGTCACCGGCCGCGTCGCTGGCGGCGGGAGTCGCGCATGCCGTCTTCATCGCGCTGTTCCTGGTGCTGCTGGTCTACTTCTGCTACAAGGTCCGCGACATGCGCTCTCTGCTGCTGTACACGGGCGCCATCATGTTCGCCTTCGCGCTCTGCACCACCTGGCTGATGCCGTGGTACGCCGGCTTCGTCGCGGCGATGATGTTCGTGTCAGGCTCGTATCTGCTGGCGGCGGGAGGGATAGGGCTCACCCTGGTGATGTCGCTGTACGGGCCGCGCATCCAAGCGGTGCCGTTCAGGCTCTTCCCCGCCGCGATCATCGTCCTGGCGCTGGGACTGCTGGCGGTCGCGTTCAGGAACAGGCTGCCGGTGGCGCGCCTGGCCGCGGCTGAGGGCCAGCCTTAGGCCGCGGAGTCAGGTCTTGATGAAGAAGCGCGATATCTTTCCAGGGGTCTTGACGGCCTTCGGCTTGCTCTCGCTTTCCGCCTCCGTCTTCCTGCCGGGGGGCGCGTAGTACCTGGCCAGCCTGGCATCGATGTCTCCTTCGTATTTGAGCGCGTCGGTGCCCCGCTCTCCCGTCCTGATCCGCACGACCTCCTCCACCGGGAACACGAATATGAGCCCGTCGCCCGCACCGCCGTCCTCGCTCTTCGCTGCGCGGCGGATGGTCTCGATGGTCTTCTCTACGTTATGGTCCGAGAGGATGATGTTGACCTGCACCCGCGGCAGCATGTCTATCTGGTAGGTCCCCGAGCGGCCGGCCAGCGTGATGCCGCCCTGCCGGCCGTGGCCCTTCACCTCGAAGATGTTCATGCCGACGATGCCGATACCTCTCAAGGCATCTTTCACGTCGCCGACCTTCTCTTCCCGGATGATGGCTTCGATCTTCTTCGCCATGCTCACTCTCCTTGCCTCAGGCCGAAGCCAGCTCGCCGTGTTCGCTGATGTCCAGGCCGACTTCCTCGGAATTCTCATCCACCCGCAGCCCCATCAGCCTGTCCAGGACCTTGGCAATAACGAACGTCAGCACGAAGGTGAAGACAGCCACGATCGCGACGGCCGCGATCTGTATGGCCAGCTGCTTGGGGTTGCCGTAGAACAGACCGTTCGCGCCCTTTGGGTTGACCGCCTTGGTGGCGAACAATCCAGTCAGTATCGCGCCGGTGGTGCCGCCCAGCCCGTGGCAGGCGAACACGTCAAGCGACTCGTCCAACCGGGTCCTCTGCCTCAACCTGATCGCGTAGTAGCTGATGGTCGCGGCGACGCCGCCGATGATGATGGCCGCCCAGGGCTCGACGAAGCCCGCGGCCGGCGTGATCGCGACCAGGCCGACGACCGCCCCCGTCACGATCCCCAGGACGCTCGGTTTGTCGTCGCGCCAGCTCAGCATCATCCACACCAACGCCCCCGCGGCCGCGGCGGTGTTGGTGTTGACGATGGCGTGCGCGGCGACACCGTTGGCCGCCAGCGCGCTGCCCCCGTTGAAGCCGAACCAGCCCAGCCACAGCAGGCCGGCGCCGAGTATCGTATAGGGGATCGCGGAGGGCTCCATCGGCGTCTTGCCGTAGCCCTTGCGCGCCCCGATCACCATGGCAAAGGCGAGGGCGGCAAACCCGGCGGTGACGTGCACCACAGTACCGCCGGCGAAGTCCAGCGCCCCCATGCGGTTCAGGAACCCGCCTATCCCCCAGACCCAGTGTGCCACCGGGTCGTAGACCACCGTCGCCCAGATCAGCGCGAACACCAGGAAAGTCTTGAACCTCACCCGCTCCACGAAAGCCCCTGTGATGAGCGCGGGCGTTATCACCGCGAACATCATCTGGTAGAGGGCAAAGCTGAGGTGAGGGATGGTAGGCGCGTAGGCGAGGCTGGGGCCGCTGCCCACCCCCGTCAGGCCTATGAACTGCAGGTTCCCGATGAACCCTCCGATGTTGTGGCCGAACGCCAGCGTGTATCCGATGAGCACCCACTGGATGCTTATAAGACCCAGCATTATAAAACTCAGGTTGAGCGTGGAGAGGATGTTTTTCCTGCGGACCATCCCGCCGTAGAAGAACGCGAGTGCCGGTGTCATCATCATGACCAGGGCCGCCGACATCAAGACCCATGCGGTGTCACCTGAGTTGATGTGTCCCATTCTTGTGCCTCCTCACGCCGTTGTATGGAAGCGTTCCCGCTGCTGCAGGGCCGCCGGGCAGCATCGCCCGCGCTCCGGGATGAGCCTAACGGCCCGGTGTTTCCGCGGTGTTTCGGCCGTGTTACAGCTATGTAACATACGTAACAATCGTCACGACTCGATGTGACGACTCGATGTGACGCGCCGGAGGTGCATAGAGGCTACGCACCACCGGCGTGATGTTTGAGGTGCGAATGCACCGACGGGTCAGGCTGAAGCCTGCCCCACGGGGAATCAATGAAAAGTTCTATTAAAGGGAAGCCCCCGGCCTTGCGACCGGGGGCTTGCTTATCTCTATCTATTTAGCCAGGTCCGAGGGCACCGGCGCTCCCTTGAACTCGACTCCCGTCCAGGGTGGCCCGCCGTCGGCCAGGACCTCCCAGGCGCCGGCCATGTTGTTCCAGACCAGCAGGAAGTTGTCCGCGACGCCGTTGCGCACTCCGTGGATGACCTCCCAGTTGGGGTCGACCGTGCTCGCCTTGAGCAGGCTCAGCTGCCAGTTGTCGGTCGGCTTTCCCTTGGAGGCCAGGTACGTCTGTATCGCGTCCGCCTCGGTGTGAGGCTTCGCGGGCGGTGTCGGAGCCGGCGGTGTGATCGTGATTATTTTGAGATCGGCCGGCGCGCCCAGCTTCTTCGGGTCCCAGTTGGTGCCGTAGGCCACCACCTTCCAGGTGCCGCTGACGTTGTGGAGCAGCCAGTAGTTGACCGTCTGGCTCCCGGTGGTGTACGACGCGTCGATCTTCCAGTTGGGGTCGGTCTTGCTGGTCGCATCGACGACGAACGTGACTCCGGTAGTCGACAGGCCCTTGGACTGCAGGTAGGCGGTCATCGCCTGAACCGGCGTGTTGTGCTCGATCTCGCCCTGCCTCTGCGCCGAACCCGATCCGGTGACGGTGAAGGTGACCGAGGCGCTCACCTTGCCGCTCACGTTGACCGTGACCTTCACTGCTCCCGCCTTGAGCTCGTTCGGCACTGCCGCCGCAATAGCAGTGTTCGTCCAGGATCGCACGCTGCCGATAGTGTTGCCGAACATCAGCTTGCTCGACCCCTGCTTGGAACCGAAACCGGTCCCCGTCACCGCGATCAGCGTTCCGCCGGCCCCCGTCTTGGGGGCGATCGCGGTGATCGCCGGGGTAGTGCCGCCGCACCCCACCAGCGCGGCCAGCGCCAAGGCAAGCGCGCATGTGAGCGCGACCGCCGTCAGCATCTTCCGTCTCATCTGCCACCTCCGTCTTGTCTTACGTGTACGTACTTCTATCGTACCCGGTCCGCGGTCTTCGCTCAGGCGAAGTAAACCGAGACGTCGGGGAGCGTTATGGACTCGAGGTTGGAGAACTCCGGCTTCATCTGGCCGGACTGGATCTTCCTGATGACGTCGGTCACCTGGTCGTTGACAGGCGTCGAGACGCCGGCCTCGCCCGCCTTCCACTCCAGGTAGCCGTTGAGCGCCTCGACCTCGCAGGGCAGCCCCTTCTTGAGGTCCTGCAGCATGCTGCCGACGATGTTGCGGTGCGGGTCCCAGATGAACCGCACGGCGCCCTTGGCGTTCTCCAGGTCCTGCTTCACGATCTCGAAGAGGATCGCCGGGTCCGCGCCCTGCATGGGCTCCATCTTGATCCCCAGCGCCTGCGAGGTCTTGATGGTCTCCATCATTATGCAGATCGCGGCGGCGATGGCGGTCTCGTCGTCGAGGATCCCGCCGTAGTCGCAGTCGAGCGCGGTCGAGAGCCCGGACATCGCCACGTTGACCAGCAGCTTGGTCCAGCGCACCCAGGTAAGGTTGTCCGTGATCAGCGCCGCGCCCGCGTTGTCGAGCACCTCCTTGACCCGCTCGACGCGGTCGGTGACGCTGCCGTCCAGCTCGCCCACGTCGTAGGTCATCTCGGCGGGGTTGCTGGTGAGCTCCGACACGCCCGGGCCCTTCCAGGTGGCACCCCAGCCGACGGCGCCTCCCAGCGTGCGCTCTCGCCCCACGAAGGAGGCCACCCGCTCCTCGGGAACGCCGTTCTACAGGGTTATCAGCACGCTGTCGTCGCGCATGAACGGCAGCAGGGCCGGCAGCGCCACGTCGTCGAAGGTCGACTTGACCAGGTAGATGAACAGGTCATAGGTGCCGTCCATCTGGTGCGGTCTGATCGCCTTGACCGGGATGGTCGCCTCCATGTGGCCCTCGATGCGGGCGCCCTCGGAGTTGAGCTCGTTCACGTGCTCCTCGTTGGCATCGATGAGCACGATGTCCAACCCCACCTTGGAGAGGAGAGCCCCTGCTATCGTCCCCAGCGACCCCACACCTACCAGCGCTATCCGCACGTCCAGACCTCCTTCTGTCGACACTCCGCCTCCTCGATAGCCTATTTCAACGAAAAAACGGCGGTCAAGCACAAACGCAAGTTTCGGGGTCAGACCCCTTGACTTGCTTTCTGCGGCGCACCTGCGCCTCATCCCCTGTCACACCCCCGTCCTACACTATCCATAGCAGACCAAGCAAAGAAAGGAGAATGAGATGAAGTGCAGGACTCTGGGCATCAGGATCGAGCAGCCCTTCGCGGCCATCGACGAGGCCGCCGCCAGCGAGTTCCTGGCCTCGGTCAAGGTGCGGAAGGTGACGGCCGGTATATGCGAGCGCCCCGAGCCGTCCTGGTCGCTGCTGGTCCTCTTCGACGAAGACGCGGGCGGCAGGAAGGCAACCCCGGCGCGGGATGCGCTGCCCGCCGAGGCGCGGCCACGACGGCAGGAGAAGGCGCCGGTCGAGGATGCGGCGGCGCTCCCCGACGAGCAGCCGGAAAAACCACTGACGGCGCGACAGGAGCGCATGGTGGCCTCTCTAAAGGCCTGGCGCTCCGAGAGGGCGGCCACCGACCGCGTCCCGCCCTACTGCGTAATGCCCAATCGCTCCATCGATGAGATCGCCCGCCTGCGCCCGTCCAGCCGCGAGGACCTGGCGGAGATCAACGGCTTCGGGCCGTCACGCATCGAGAAGTACGCGGCTGACGTACTGGAGCTGGTGGGCCGCAAAAACGGCAGGAAGAAGTCCTAGTGCTCCGTCCCACAGATACCTTGGCATTCGAGCGCCGCTGCATCCATGCCTGCCGTGTTCCGCTCCCTCGGAGTACTCACCGAGTACGACTCAGTCGCGCGCCTTGCAGGCGCGGCGCTTCGACGCTCTCGGTGTCTCAAGCTACCTGCGGAACGGAGCACAAGCAGAAGGGGTCGGCCAGGCTCGCATCGCCGGCGCTTGCCATCGGGGCGCCGGCTTTCCCCGCGATGGGTAGCCCCTGTTTAGAATTCGGCGTCGGGCGGCTTGGTCTCCGAGATCACCATCAGCCTGTCCCCGGCATCGATCGTAAGATCCACCTCGCAGATGTGGAAACCCTCGGGCTTGCGCACCCCCAGCAGCGTGTAATTCTTGTCGCGCTCCAGCGCCGACGCCACCTCGGCACACGCCTTGCCTTCAAGCTCGTCGGGTACCGCGATCACGAAGATCTTCGCGTTTGCCCCCCTCTCCGCGAGCGCCGTCACGAACTCTATGACACCGAAGCGCATCGCGGACTGGGCCAGAAGGTTTCCGCCGATGAGGTTGTGGTCGAAGACCTCCTGAACCCCGGCCCTCTTCATGTGCTGGATGTTCTCGGGCTCGAGCACCTCCGCCGTGATCATCACGTCGGGGTTGAGCGAGCGCGCGGTCAGGGCGGCCAGCACTGTCTTGGCGTCGCGGTCATCGTTGGAGCCCGCGGATGACTCGTCGGCCAGAAGCACGACGGACCTCGCCCCTGCGATATTCACCCTGCGCAGGTCGGATTCCCGCGTCGGGCTCCCGTAGTAGAAGAACAACAGTTCATCCTCGAGCGGCGCCGTTTCCAGCTCCGCCAGAAGCACGATGGGCACGCGCTCTTTTCTCATCGCGCTCGCGAGCCTCTCAACGACGTACTTGCCCCGGTAATTCCACCCGCAGATCACGAAGTGGTCGTGTAATTTTGTCTCCTGGTCCAAGCCTCTTATCCTCCTTTGAGCCTTGTCGGCACTCAACGATGCCCTGGTGGTGATGAATCCAGTCAGAAGAGTAAGGCCGAACAGCACAATCAGTATGGCTGTCACCTTGCCCCCCGGCGTGACAGGCACCTTGTCGCCGTATCCGACCGTGGTCATGGTTACGAAATCCATCCAGAGAGCGTCGCCGTAGGTCTGTACCTCGGGATTCTTGGGTTTCTCGAAGCGAAGCATCACCGCGGAGCCGACCAGAATCACGACGATAATGCCACCGAGCATGGTGATGCCCAACCACTTCCTGTTGGTAAGCCGCCGTATGCTTTCCCGCCTGTAACCCGTCCCAGCTTCCATACGATTAGTCTACAGTAAAAGGGGCAGATACCCTCTCGGAAGCGTTAAGACACGCCCAAAGCGGAAAGGGCACAGTCCCCTCTCTGCATTCTCAGGCGGCCTTGTCCGACTCCACCTTCCCATCGCGGATGGAGATGATCCGGCGGGTCCGCTCCGCGACCATCGGGTCGTGGGTCACTATCGCCACGGTCAGGTCGAGCTGCTCGTTGAGCTCGCGCAGGAGCTCCATGATGCGCACGGTGTTGGTGGTGTCGAGCTCGCCGGTCGGCTCGTCCGCGAGCACCAGCGCCGGCTCGGTCACCAGGGCACGCGCGATCGCCACACGCTGAGACTCGCCGCCGGAGAGCTGGCCCGGCTTGTTATTGGCCCGTTCGGTGAGGCCGACTTTTTCCAGCGCCTCCAGCGCGCGCCTGCGCCGCTCGGCGGGCTTTACCTTGAGGTAGCGCAGGGGTAGCTCCACGTTCTCGACCGCGCTCAGCACCGGGAGCAGGTTGAACTCCTGAAATATGAACCCGATCTTCTCGCGCCGGATCGCCGCCAGCGCGGTTTGCTTCAGGTTGCCCGTCTCCTTGCCCTCGATGGTGACCGTGCCCGAAGTGGGGACGTCGAGACACCCGAGCAGGTGGAGCAGCGTGGTCTTGCCGGAGCCCGAGGGGCCCATTATGGAGAGGAACTCCCCTTTCTCGATGGCCAGGTCGAGGCCGTCCACCGCGTTGATGGTCGTCTCGCCGACTTTATATACCTTCTTCAGTCCGCTGGTGGTGACTATGCTCATCTCTACTCCTCCTTGAGGGCGTCGACAGGATTCAGTCTCGCGGCACGCAGCGCCGGGAACAGCC
>Ga0209747_1002067_pt1 | contig 10354 bp, 9 predicted proteins | sample BarGraNGADG00311_FD_184498 | JGI IMG/M metagenome (GOLD analysis project Ga0209747, IMG submission 184498) | Arctic peat soil microbial communities from Barrow, Alaska - Barrow Graham LP Ref core NGADG0011-311 (SPAdes) (version 2) | ecosystem: Environmental > Terrestrial > Soil > Wetlands > Peat ... | reverse complement strand
GACGAGATCCGCGTGTCCCGGCCGGGGACGGGTCAGTGGGGCGTTCCGGGCCCGCTCGAGCGCGGCCGGGTCGTCCACCGGGTCGGCGGACATCACGTCAACCCACTTGGGCCACTCGCTGTTGCCGATCTCGATCGCGATCGGGCCGCCCTGCGTCACGCCGTGCCGGACGCCCGCCAGGATGCGTACCTCGTCGGTCTCGAAGGTCATCCGGGCGCCGCGGCCGTACCCCAGCCGACGCCGGGCCAGGGCGGCCTGGAGGTCGGCAGTGGTGACCTCGACCCCGGCGGGCAGACCCTCGAGAATGCCCACCAGGGCGGGTCCGTGCGACTCCCCCGACGTCAGCCAGCGCAGCATGGCGTCATCCTTCCACGCCCGACACCAGGGCGACGCCCAGGTCCGCGGGACAGAGACTTCCTGCCGTCGCTTGCCGCCGGCGACGATCCGCGGTCGCCGTACGCGGTCGCAGGATCAGTGCAAGGGCTCGAACGGGTTCGGTCCGCCCGACGGCGCTGGTTCCGGGTCCACCGGCTCCTCGTCGACGACGGCTGCATCGCTCTCGGTGAGCACGAAGACGTAGGCCGTGAACCGCAGCTCCAGGTCGCCGGCCGCGACCGCAGGTCGGCCGCCGTCTGCGCCCGACTCCTCCTGCGAGGTTGCCGTGATCCTGCTGACGAGAACCAGCCGCGTCCCACCGGTCTGGAGCCTGGTCAGGAATGCCAGGGTCTCCTCATATCCACCAAGCGTGCCGATCTCGAGCGGAACCACGTAGAGCCCGGCGACACTCTGGGCCACCGCCGGAGTGGTGGGTGTCGTGGCCTCGGAACCGCCCGTCCCGTCGGTCGTGCCGTCGGTGGCCTCGACGGGTGCCGGCGCCGGCTCCTCGGCCGGCACCAGCTCCGTGGGCGTTGCCGGGGCCACGGACAGGATCTGGACACCACTCTCCGTCGCGAGCGCCTGAAGCTCACGCGTCAGCTCCGAGAGCTCCACATCCGCGGGGACCTGCTCACGCAGCCCCTCAAGCTCGGTCCGGAAGTCGGCGAGATTCGCGGCGTCGCGCTCCAGGCCCGCAAGCTGGATCTCCAGCTGGTCCACCCGCGCCAGCTCCGAACTGGCCTCGTCCGTCATGCTGGCGGCAGAGTCAAGACGCGGTGCGATGGCCAGGAACCATGCCCCCGCCATAGCGAGGAAAGCAACGACGACGGCCCCGACGATCCACGGAGCGGACTTGGGTCGGCCCATCACTCCTCCTCGGTCACGGCAAATCGGGAGGCCAAGACGGTCTCGTCCACGCGAACCGTCGCAGTGATGCTGAAGTACGCCACACCCTCGTCGTCGGTGAGCTCGGCGCTCATGTACGTGGCGTCGGAGAAGCCGGGGATCGCGTCGAGGGCGTCCATCCACGCGCTGAGGTCGGGCAGGGTGCTCGCCTGGCCCATGACGCTGATGGAACCGATACCCAGCGTGTCGAGCGGGCTGACCGACGCCAGCGGACCGGTCATCGGGCCCGGCACGTCGGTCGAGAGCTCGGTGATGCTCACGGCCTCGGGCGTCGATGCCTCGATGTACCGGAGGTAGTCGGTCCAGAGGATCTCGGTTGCCATCCCGATGCGCCGCGCGTCCTCGGCTGTGGCGATCTGGCGCTTGATGCGCGGGACCTCTGCATACTGGCCCTGCTGCTCGACCAGTGCCTGAACGTCTGCCTGCACGTCGGCGAGATCATCCGCGGCTTGCGCCTCCAGCAGGCTGGCGTAGACATAGCCCAACGCAGCGAGGAGCAGGACGACGAGCAGGGCGAGGGCGAGGTGGACCTTCGTGCGACCCAGGGCGCGCCGAGACCGGATCTCGGGTGGCAGGAGGTTGACCTGGGGCCGGAGCGGCGCCCCGAGCGCCGCGAGGCTGGGCCGGCTGTCGGCGCGAGAGTCGGTCCGCACGGTCATGCTGCCACCGCCAATGCCAGTCCGAGGGACACCGCCAGGGTTGACTCCACCGCCTGGAACGGGGCCAGTGCGGCGGATCGCGCGACGTGGACGGAGGAGAAGAGGTCGGCCATCGTGACCGACATCCGCGTCGCACTCGAGAGGTACTGACCCAGGCCGTTGAGGTACGCCCCGCCGCCGGTGAGGACCACCAGCTCTGCCGCGCGCCCGGGGTTGTTGCTGGAGTGGTAGACGAACGTGTTGCGGATCGCCTCGACCATGGCCTGGGTCACGTGGTTGACCACCTCGGCCGCGGGCTCGAGGTCACTCGGCACGGCGAACCCCACGCCGACCTGGCGTTTGATCGCCTCGGCCTCCGACGCGGACACGTTCAGTGCAGCCGCGACCGCGTTGGTCACGTTCTGGCCACCCGTCGGCAGGGTCCGGACCAGCCGCGGCACGCCACGCTCGGCGATCACGACGTTGGTGCTCGAGGCCCCGATGTCCACCAGCGCCACGGTGCGGTCGGCCAGGGCGCCGAGCATGTGCACCCGCATGAGCGCGAACGCGTTGAGGTCCACCACGGCGGGGCGCAGTCCGGCGGTCTCGGCCGCCGCGACGTTCGCCTGCACGGTGTCCCGGGTGGCGGCCACCAGCAGGCCGTGCACCATCCGGCCCTCGGGCCCGTCGGACTCACCGGTCGGGAAGAAGTCCAGGAGGGCGTCCTCGACGGCGACCGGGAGGGTGTCCTGGACCTGGAACGGCAGCGAGGCCCGCAGCTGCGACATCGGCATCCACGGTAGGCTCAGGCTGCGGACCATCACCCGCTGGTTGCCCACACCGAGCACGACATTGCGGTGGCTGAACTTGCCCTGAGACCAGAGCTGGCGGAGCGCCGGCACGACGCCGTCCAGCTCCGCGACCTCGCCGTCCCGCACCGCGCCCAGCGGGAGCGGGACCTCCGCATACCGCAGGACCGTCGGACCACCTCGCCCCTGCCGCACCTCGACGGCCCGGACACGCGTGGTGCCGATGTCGAGCCCGATCACCGATGTGGCCACGCGTCGTACTCCTTCGCCCCGGGCGTCATGTGAGCCGTCCGTTCTGGTATCGGGCGCTCTCGCGTGCGGCTTGAGGGCATTCGCCCCGGGAGTTCAGCTCAGGAGCCCGAGGTAGGCCGCCCACACCGGCTCACCGACGGCCACCCCGACGAAGGCGCCGACGACCATCCATGGACCGAACGGGATCTTGGTCCGCCGGCCCGCCCGATGGGTCAGGAGCAAGACGATCGCGACCACACCGCCAAGGAGGAACGCGGCGAACGCACCCACCACGAGGCTCCCCCAGCCCAGCCATCCGAGCGTCCCGCCGACGACTCCGGCCAGCTTGACGTCGCCGAAGCCCATCCCACTGGGCCTGGCCAGCAGGAGCAGGAAGTACAGGACCCAGAGAGCAACGCCGCTGACGACGGCGCGCAGCAGGGCCGACCAGTCGCCCTCCCCCCATGACGCCAGCGCAAGGAGAACGGCGACGACGATGTACGACGGGAGCACGATCGCGTCCGGCAGCCGGTGGTGCTCGAGGTCGATGAGCGCGAGCGCGACGCCGACGGCGGCGAGATACCCGTAGGCGGGCACCGCCCAGGGCTGGGAGCCGGCGACCGCGAACCGCACGACGACGCCCGCGAACAGAAGGCCCGTGAGGGCCTCGACGGCCGGGTACCGGGGCGAGATCGGTGCGCGGCAGTCCCGGCACCTCCCCCGCAGGACGAGCCACGAGAGCACCGGCACGTTGTCCCGGGCGCGGATGGTCGCCCCGCAGGTGGGGCATGCACTCCGAGGACGCACGACCGATCGTCCGGCGGGCACGCGGAAGACGACGACGTTGAGGAACGAGCCGACGAGGAGCCCGAGGGCGCCTCCGAACGCGACGAGCAGTCCGCTCACGGGGTACGCAGCTCGCTCGGTGTGTTGATCTCGCCGCTGAAGCCCAGGGACCACTCCGAGTTGGCCCACTTGGGGAAGTACGGCGGCGCGTCGTACGTGAGCCTGGGGTCGTATCGGTAGAGCTTGGTGTACCCGTTGCTGCCTTCACCGACGATCCCACGCCAGCGCTGGGCTATCGACCCGTTGACGAGGAGCGTTCCTGCATCGCCACCAACGGCGTACTTCTGGACCAGGAACGAGTGCTCGAGGGTCTGGATCGACCCGGCGATCTGCACTCCGTTCGCAGGGTTCTTGACACTAGTGGTCGGATCGACGTACCGGGTCGGCCAGCCGCTGATCGGGCTCTCGGTGCTGGGGGTGCCCCACTTGTAGGTGCAGTTCTTGTTGCACCACGAGTTCGTCTTCACGGCGTTCACCGTGACCATGAGCGGATGGAAGACCTCGACCGAGTTCGTGGCCACGAGTCCGAGCATGTCGCTCGGTCCGGACATCCCGCCGGCGAGGACCAGGTCCCCGGTCACGACGATGGACTCCGCGGCGGCGAGGGTGACCCTGCCCTTGAGCGTCCCCTCGACGTACAGGTTTCCCCGGGCGCACGCCTTCGGGTCCTCGGTCATGTTGGTGTCGTAGGTGTAGGAGGCCCCGTTCGTGGCCGGCAGACCGGCGAAGGTGCCCAGGGGGAGGGTGCGGCCCGACGGACCCCCGATCTCGTCGCGGTAGCACTGACGCAACGGCGCGGACGACGTGGCGACATAGACCACCATCTCCTGAGGCACCGGCACGGTCGCGCCGGCGTCCGAGTCGAGGTCGGAGGGGCTGCCGCAGGCCGGAGCCGTACCACCGGGAGGCGCGACGGACACCGGCGCGACGTTGTTGTTGACCGTCTTGCTGTTCCACACCTTCATCCATCCGTTCGACTGGAGCACGATGCGCGTCGAACCGAAGTAGTGGCAGCCCGGGTAGCCGGCGAAGGCAGCGGAGGTGTCATCGAGCTGGAAGGGATCCTCGTACAACGGCTTCGTTCCGTTGAAGTTCGCGACACTGCCGTCGCGAAGACAGGCGTCCTCCCATGAGGCGTTCGTCGCGCCCGCTGCCTTGCAGTCCTGGTCCGCGGTCAGCACCTGCTTCATGAAGAGGGGCTTGGTGCTTATCCCGTTCACGAACCTGGCCGTGCCGAGGATCGTGTCGTTCGTGAAGACTTCGCCGTCCAGGACGTCGCCGCCGATGAAGGTGATCTCGCTGCAGTTGTACGGGCCGCGTCCCTTGTACCAGTACAGGGCCCAACGGTTCCCGTTGATCCCGCATGCGTTCCTCTTGGCGGTGCTCCACGACGAGATCGTCGACAGCGGGTACGCCTGGCGATTGGCCGGGTCGGCCGACTCGAAGTCGGTGTAGTAGACGTAGTCGGTCGAGCCGCCCTCCCCGACGGCCGTCTCGACCGTGCGGTACACGCCGTTCACCCGGCCGGTGACGGTGAGCGTCACCGTTCCAAAAGTCCCCTTCTCGCTCGCGTTCACCCGGTAGTGGAATCGAGCCGCATCCGGGTCGGTGTCTCCGGGTACGACGGGCAACCAGCCCGGCGCGGTCGTGTCCGACCAGCCGCAGGTGTTCCCGGTCACACCGGGTCCGCGCCAGGCCTCGTTCGCGCAGTCCACGACGACCCCGTAGGTGTCGTCCCGGTTGAGCCGGCTGATGAAGTCCTCGATGCCGGACTGGGCTGCCGCCATCGCCCCGGCGTAGTCCTGGTCGTAGCGGGCAAATCGCTGGCTGCTCACGGTGTAGGCGAGGGTCGTCAGGGCGAACATCGCCAGGATCAGCATCGATCCGACGACCAGGATGAGCCCCGATCCCGACTCCTTGTCATCCACTCCGCGCACCCGGAGCAGGACGCCGGCGTGGGACGTCTCACGGCGCTTCACGGTGTCTCCTCTACTTCCCTGAGCAAAGCCTGCGAGTTGGGCAGAAGAATGCGCTGGATGTACGTCGTCGGTTGGGCCTGGGTCGCTTCCTGGCCCTGAACCGTGAGCGTCAGCTCGATGGACAGGATCTGGGCGAGCTCATCGCCGCCCAGGCTCCCCGCGCCGAGTACGAACTGCGTCCCCGCGGCGTTGAAGTACGTGAACACGGGTCCCTGGGTGGTCACCACGCCCTCGGCCAGTCGCCTCGTCGTCAGCTGTGACTTGCACTTTTCGCTGGCGCCGGGCGCCTCGGCGTCGCAGTACTCGAAGCCCAGTGTCGGGTCCGGCTTGGCGTATCTGGGAAGCTGCGCCTTCTCCACCAGGACACCGGCGTCCGGACCCGTCGTGGCCACCGCGTAGGTGATCAGGCTCGGGCCCGTGATGCCGCCCTCGTTGTTGAGGTTGGCGAAGAAGCGGATCGAGGTCCCGTCCGCCCAGATGAAGGCATCGCCGTCGCAGTCCCCGCACACCGAGGTCAGCTGAACGGGCTTGACGGCGCTGCGCAGCGTCTTGCTCATCCGTTCCACCGCAGTACGCGCGACGTCGATCTGGTCCTGACGGGACATGGTCTCGGCATTGGTGCGTTCGAGTCCGATGCTCAGGGTCACCGTGGCCGTGATGATGATGCTCAGGATGAACATCACGACCAGGAGCTCGGTGATGGTGGTGCCCTCGTCTCCACGACCAGCCGCCAGCCGCCTCATGGTGCGGTCCAGGTCAAGACGTTCGGCTGGCCGTAGTCGAGCACCTTCGGGTACTGACCCGGAGGTGTCCCCAGGCAGAGGCCGTCCGGCGACCCGTCGGTGCGGTAGACGTACCAGGTACCCGCGACGATGGGCATGGCAGCGCCGCGCGCGCCCTGCACGTCGACGGCCGCGCCCGCGGCTCCCGCCGCGGGACACGTGGTCAGCGGGCCCGCCACCTTGGAGGCGTGCAGCGCCCAGAGGTGGCCCACGGGCGACGCCTCGTCGACCTGCAGGGTCGTACTGCCCCAGGGCACCGGGTCGTTCGTCCCCGCTTGCAGGCTCCAGGCCGACGGACCGGGTGAGCAGTCGAACGTGTCTCCGCTGGCGTAGAAGCTCCACGCACCCGGCACCAGGGTGAACCCGGCCGGTGCGACAAGCCGCGCTCCGGCCGCGGTGCACTCACCGGCTCCCGCCACGGCAGTCACCGACGTCACACCGGGCGGCAGGTCGATGATCGAGCCCGAGGCCATCGCGATCGTGACGTCGAGCGATGCGGTCGCGCCCGGTCCGAGCTGGACCGTGGGGTACCCGTCGACCGGCGCGGTGACGCCGTAGAAGGCGCCGTACCGGGTCGGCCACAGGCCGCTGAGCACGGTCTCGGCGCCCGCGACGGTCCATGGGGTCTTGCTGTCGGACCCGGACGACCCCATCGTGACGACGACGGTCACCTGCGACCCCGCGACCACGGAGTCGTCGACCAGTGCTCCGAGGTCGTCGACGACCCGCAGGCGCAGCGTGGCTGCACGGTCGTACCAGAACTTCACGCCGTTGTTCAGCTGGCCTTTGGTGACCAGGCCGACCGTCTTCGACGGGTTGGCCATCCCGTTGACGTCGACGAACCCGGTGTCGGTCAGCTCCGCGGTATAGGTCGTGCCGGACGCGGCCGGGTTGACCGCGACGACCGCGCATCCGGACTCGTCGGTCAGCCCGGGGTACGTCTGGCCGGGTGCGGTCACCCGCACGCTGCGGTACGGATTGGCCTGGCCCTCGGCGTCCACGACCATGACCGCGACGAAGGCCGCCGTTTCCGGGACACCCGTGCCCTTCTTGGGCGCCAGTGCGGCGTGCGACACGACAGGCTTGACGGTGCCCATGTTCGGCCAGGTGACGGACACGGTGACCCCGAGGGTCGGGTACGGCACCGACAATCCCCCGGCGCAGGCCGACTTGCCGACGCCGCCGGCGTTCCAGGCCGCCGAGCGGACCACCGTGTACGGCGTCCCGTCGATGACGAGGGGTTCTCCGGCCGATTGGTCGGGGAGGGGATGGGGGTTGGTGACGATGGCGGCGTTCGCGATCTGCAGCGGGCCCGCGTCGGTCCGGGAGAACTCCTCGCGGACGATGTCGATCTCACGCGAGGCCAGGTTCGCCGCGGCGATCCGCGCGCGGTTGTTCACGCTCGCGGACTGGGCCTGCAGCACGACGCCGAGGACCGCCGAGGCGACGATGGCGAGGATGACGACGGCCACGACGACCTCGACCAGGCTCATCCCGCTCTCGCGGTCCTGCGGGGCGCGGACGGCACGAGGCAGACCGCAGGCGGCGCCCGGAGGCGGCGTGCGCTGCTGTTCCATGGTCAAGGGCCTCTTCGTCAGGTGAGTCCTCGGTGGCGGACGAACAGGGTGGAGACGGAGGGAAGGCCGGTGGGGCGGGGGCGAGCACGCCTCCGCCCCACCGGGTCACGCCTACGGATCAGCCTTTAGCGGTGATGTCGCTCAGGCCGGTGGCGGCGTTGTAGGCGATCGTCGCGGCGGGACCCTTGGTGCCGCCGGTGAAGGTCAGCGTCACGGTGAAGTTCGACGCGTCGGTGCCGGTCACCGCGATTAACGGGGAGACGAGCTTGCCGCTCACCGGGCCGATGATCGTCGCGGTGGCCGCGCCGATGGCCATGGTGTAGCTACCGGCATCGATCTTAACGGTCGGCATGGTGGGCTCGTCGACGAGCGAGGTGGCGATCTGCTTCGCGATCGTGGACACGTCGGCCTTGGCCGAGACGTCGATCGCCTTCTTGCTCTGGTTGAGGAAGATCGGGATGGCGATCGCGGCCAGGATGCCGAGGATGATGACGACGACGAGGAGCTCGATGAGGGTGAAGCCCTCATCCTTGTCCTCGACGGACTTGCGGATGCGCGAGATCATTGCGCTCCCCTTCGTTGACGGTGTCAGTGCCGGTCACCCGGCGTCGGTGGTGGTACGTCCTTGTCATCGGGTCCGTCAGGAACAACCTTGAGGCGTGTTCTGAGTCACAGCGCCGGATTTCACCCGCTCAGCGGGCGAACGTCACTCGATCAGGTTAAAGATCGAGAACATCGGCATGTACAGCGCGATGATCATGCTGCCGACGATCACGCCGAGCACGGCGATCATCAGCGGTTCGATGAGCGACGTGAGCTGCTCGGTGGTCGCCGAGACCTCCGCGTCGTAGAACTCCGCGATCTTGCGCAGCATCTCGTCCAACGCCCCGGTGTCCTCGCCGACCGTGATCATCTGCACGACCATCGGGGGGAAGACCGAGTGCTCGGTGAGCGGCGCGGCGAGCGACTGCCCGCTCCGCACCGAGTCCCGGACGGCCTTGGTGGCGCGCTCGACGACGATGTTGCCGCTGGTCTCTCCGACGATGTCCAACGCCTGGAGGATCGGCACACCCGCATGGATCATCGTGCCGAAGTTCCGGGTGAAGCGGGCGACGGCGATCTTGCGGAAGAGCTGCCCGAAGACCGGCAGCTTGAGCTTCAGCGGGTCCAGACGCCCGCGGACGGAGTCGTCGTTCTTGTGCTTGCGCCACCACACGCCGAGCGGGATCGCGGCGATGGCCAGGGCCGGTGCCGCAAACTTCATCACGCTCGACATCGCGACGAGGATCTTCGTCGGCACCGGGAGCTCTCCGCCCAGGCTGGCGAACATGCTCACGAAGACCGGGACGATGAACAAGAGCATCCCGATCACGGCGAGGATCGCCATGCAGAACACGACGACCGGGTACGTCATGGCCGACTTGATCTTCGACCGCAGCTTGACCTCGGACTCGTAGTTCTCGGCGACCGAGACGAGCACCTGGTCGAGGAATCCCCCCACCTCCCCCGCCTTGATCATGTTGACCATGAGCGGTGGGAAGGCCGTCGGGTGCCGCCCCATCGATGCGGACAACGACGACCCGCCCTCCACGTCGCTGCGCACCTGGAACAGCACCTTGGCGAGCGGCTTGCTCTCGGTCTGCTCCGCCAGGATGTTCAAGGAGCGGATCAGGCTGAGACCGGCGTTGATCATCGTGGCGAGCTGCCGGGACATGATCGCCAGGTCCTTGAGCCCGATGCGGTCGCCGAACCCCGGGATCGAGATCTCTCGATTCAGGCCGGTGGTCGACACCTCGGAGATCGACAGCGGGGCGACTCCCATCGTGCGGAGCCGGCTGGCCACCGCCGCCTGGTTCTGCGCCTCGATCTGCCCCTTGACGATCTTGCCGGACTTGTTCCGGACCACGTACTCGTAGGTGCGGCTCGCTGTTGTCTTCGTCGCCATCACGGCCTCCCGTAGCCGGGTTGGCCGCCGGGCGGATGCGGCAGCTCACCCGGGCGCAGCATCGGCGGGAGGTTCTGGCCACCTATCGCGACGTTGATCTGGTCGCCGAGCGACGCGGCGCCCTGGGCCATCCGCGATGTCCTGCCGACCAGGCGGTTGAAGTCCTCGACGTTCTGGCACTTCTCCAGTGCCTCCTCGTAGGTGACCCTGCTCGCCTTCACCAGCTCGGCCAGGTGCTGGTCCATCGTGTGCATCCCGTGGCTCGA
>Ga0209747_1002063_pt1 | contig 10372 bp, 9 predicted proteins | sample BarGraNGADG00311_FD_184498 | JGI IMG/M metagenome (GOLD analysis project Ga0209747, IMG submission 184498) | Arctic peat soil microbial communities from Barrow, Alaska - Barrow Graham LP Ref core NGADG0011-311 (SPAdes) (version 2) | ecosystem: Environmental > Terrestrial > Soil > Wetlands > Peat ... | reverse complement strand
GGCAAGAAAGCCATGGCCCGAAGGCAATATGAGCAGGTGTACGCGAAGGACGCAGGTTTCCGAGACGTGAGACAGAAACTGGAAAGCGCCGCCCCGGAGCGGCTTTCCTGAATTATCAGTTTGGGTAACGGATGAACAACGAAATAGTCTCCCTTGTGAGATGCGATAGTTACGAGCCCGAGCGCGTGGGCGCTGCCGTCTGTGAGGCGCTGGGCCTCCTTGGAGGCCCGGCTTCGATCGCAGAGCAGGGCCAGTCGGTCTTCGTAAAAGTGAACGCCGTGATGGCCGCGGGCGGTGACAGTGGCGTGGTGACGAACCCCGAGGTCGTGCGCGCGGTCGTCCTGGAGCTCAAGAAAGTCACCGACAGGGTGACGATCGGCGACAGTCCGGGCGGGCCGTTCAACCAGACGCTGCTGAAGAGGGTTTATGAGAAGAACGGGCTCGCGCAGGTCGCCCGCGAAACGGGCGCCGAGCTCGCGTTCGACACCAGCGTGGTGGAGGTGCCATTCCCCGAAGGGAAATCGATCAAGAGGCTGACGCTCTGCCGCTCGATGCTCGAGGCGGACAGGCTGGTCTCGATCTCCAAGTTCAAGACGCACAGGTACCTGAACCTGACAGGGCCGATCAAGAACATGTACGGCGCTGTGCCCGGGACGCAGAAGTTCGTCTACCATTCCCGCTTTGATAACGAGCGGGAGTTCGCGAACCTCGTCATTGACGTTCACCTGGCGACGCACCCGGCCTTTCACGTCGTCGACGCGGTGCACGCGATCGACGGAGACGGGTCCCGGCGGGGGACGATCAAAAAGATGAACGCGATCGCAGCGGGGCGCAGCGCGTTCGCGCTGGAGTCGCTCATCGTTGACATGGCGGGCCTCGAACCCACAGACAGCATGGTTCTCGCGGCGGCGATCGACAGGGGCATCTGCCCGGAGGGCACGGGCTGGGTGGACGTGCTCGGTGACGACCCCGAGGCCTTCAGGCTGACCGACTTCCGGCTGCCGAGTGTGAACCTGTTCAGCGAGCGCGTCCCGGCGAAGGTGTCCGAAAGGCTCAACCGCTTTCTCGCGGCCAGCCCGATGCCTGTGCCCGGGGCCTGCACACGGTGCGGCGTTTGTGCCGAGGTCTGCCCTCGGGGAGCGATGACCATCGGCCCAGAAGTCGCAGTCGTTGACCTGAAGAAATGCATAAGGTGCTTCTGCTGTGACGAGCTCTGCGAGCACCAGGCTATAGAGATACGGAAGCCTTTCCTGGGGCGCCTGGTGGGTGGCCGTACCGGAAGGGGCTCATAGCCGCAGGGTGCGCAACCGGGCTGAAATAGTCGATAGTCCAAGTAAAGGAAGGTGAGGGCGACCAGGCGGGCGCGGGGATGGAAGAAAACCAGACACAGACAATCAAATCGAAGCCACCGAAGTCTTACCTGCTGTACTTCCTGTCCGTCTACCTCGTCGCCGAGCTCATCCTGATCGGCGTCGACCTGTACTACGTCTACGCAAGAGGTGACACCGCCAAGGACTTCCTGTTCGATTTCCTCGTTGTGACGGCCATTATCACCGTTCTCGTCCTCATGACGTATTTCGCGGTCAAGCGCATCCTCGTGCGTTATATGGAGTCCGAGCAGAGGTTCCGCGAGCTTGCCGGGCTGCTGCCCGTGGCGGTCTATGAGACCGACCGCGAGGGTTGCATCCACTATGCCAACGAGCTTGCGATCCAGTGGTTCGGGTACAGCGCCGCCGATGTCGAGGCCGGCGATCTCAATGCGAAGAACATGGTTGCAGAGGTGGACTGGGAGAGGGGCAAGGCCGATTTTTTCAAGGCCCTTGCCGGCGCCCCGCCGACTCCCCAGACTTACAACGTCGTCAGAAAAGACGGCTCGACGTTCCCGGTCGTCATCTCTTACAGCAGGGTGGTGAGCCACGGGCGCATCGTCGGACTGCGCGGCGTCATGACGGACGTCTCAGCCCAGGTGAAGATCGAGCAGGAGGTGCGACGGTCGGGTGAGAAATACCGCAGCCTCTTCGAGTCGAGCATCGACGGCATCGAGGTGGTCGACTTCAAATCCGGCAAGATCGTCGAGGCCAACCAGGCCATGCTGGACATGATCGGGTACACGCGCGCGCAACTCGCGCGCAAGGAGTACTGGGAGCTGACACCGGGGACGTGGTTCCTTCAAGAGGGAAGGATCTTCAGGGACCAGGTGCTCGAGCGTGGTTACTCCGACGAGTACGAGAAGGAGATCGTCGCATCGGACGGCACCGTGATACCTGTGAGTGTCAGGCGGTGGCTGATACGGGACGACGACGGCACGCCCACCGGGATGTGGAGCACCATCCGCGACATCACTGAGAAGAAAGCGCGCGAGCGCGAGATCGAGAAAGTCAACTCGGAGCTCAAGCTCTATGCGCACGCGGTGTCCCACGACCTGAAGAGCCCCATCCACGGTGTGACCCTCGCTTCTTACACCGTCGAGAAACTGCTCAAGATGCCTCGCACTCCGGAAAACGAACAGTTCATGGCCGATGCCCTTCAGTCCATGAAGAACGGCCTGGAGAAAGCGAACAACCTGATAGACGATATGCTCGCCCTGGCAGAGTCGGGGCAGGTGCCCGCTGACGTTTTCCCGGTGGACATATCCGAGAAAGTCGAAGAGGTGCTCGCGGAGCGCGCCTCGGACATCGAGATAAGGGGCACGAAGGTCGTGCTCGACGACGACCTGGGCGTGGTCATCGCGTCCCCGACCCACGTCTACCAGATATTCTCCAACCTTGTGAAGAACGCCGTCAGGTACTGTGACAGCCCTGCGCCCGTGCTCGAGATACGCTCGCTCGAGGCGGACGAGCCCGAGACCCACAGGTTCCTGGTGCGCGACAACGGGACCGGCATCCCCGAGGACGTCCTGAGCGAAGTGTTCATGCCGTTCACCAGGGGAGATACCGGCGACTCCGGCATCGGCCTTTCGATCGTGGAAAGGATCGTCAGCGTCTACGGCGGCCGGATCCTCGCGTACAACGACAGTGGGGCCTGCTTCGAGTTCACCCTGAGGGACTTTCCTGTAGAGTAGAGTCGTTCAGGGGTGCCTGCGAGGAAATACCAGCGAAGGGAGCACGAATTGCCGCCTGTCCAGCGCATCGGAATACTCACCGGTGGGGGAGACTGCCCCGGTTTGAACGCGGTCATCAGGGCGGTCACCAAATCCGCCGTGCACCACGACATGGAGGTGCTCGGGTTCTCCGAGGGCTTCGGGGGGCTCGTGAACGGACTGGCCCGAAAGCTGGGCGACCAGGACGTGTCCGGGATCCTGCCGCGCGGGGGAACGATCCTCGGGACCACGAACAGGGACAACCCGTTCCACTACCCGGTTGGGACTTCTTCCAATGGAGATACTATCTACGCCGACTGTTCCGACCAGGCGCTCGAGAACCTCGAGCGCATGGAGGTGGACGCGCTTGTAGTCACGGGCGGAGACGGGAGCCTTTCGATCGCGCTCAAGCTCGCGGAGAGGGGCGTTCGAGTCATCGGGATACCGAAGACAATAGACAACGACCTGTTGTGCACGGACATCACTTTCGGTTTCGACTCGGCGCTGCAGACGGCCACCGAGGCGATCGACAAGCTCCACACGACCGCCGAATCGCATCACCGGATCATGGTGCTCGAGACCATGGGCCGGAATTCAGGTTGGATCGCGCTGCAGTCCGGGATGGCCGGCGGCGGCGACGTCGTCCTCATCCCCGAGATCCCGTTCACCTTCGAGGCCGTGGCCGAGAGCGTGGAGCTGAGGCGCTCGGTGGGCAAGAGGTTCAGCATAATCGTCGTTGCAGAGGGCGCGCCGATGCCGGACGGCGAGCAGCTCGGGCGCATCAGCGCCGCGGGCAACATAGTCCTGGGCGGGATCGGGCAGGTCGTGGGCAGGGAGTCGGAGGCGCGCACCGGGATGGAAGCGCGTGTCACGGTGCTGGGGCACCTGCAGCGGGGCGGGATCCCGTCGCCGTTCGACCGGATACTGGCTTCGCGCTTTGGGGTGAAGGCCGTCGAGCTGGTGGTGGCGGGCGACTTCGGCAAGATGGTGTGCCTGCAGACGCCCAACATAGGCGCCGTGCCGCTCGAGGACGCGGTCGACCACCAGAGGAAGGTCGATCCGGACGGTGAGATGATCCGGTTTGCCCGATCTCTGGGGATGTCGTTCGGGGACGGGTGCTAACCGCGAAATTCTCTAACAGCGATGCCGCCTGCCAGGACCGTGTCGCCGTCGTAGAGCACGACTGACTGCCCCGGCGCGGTCGGCTCTTGAGGATCGTCAAACTCTAGTGAGGCTGCACCACCCTCGAGCGGTGACATCGTGGCGGGCACCTCCGCCTTCCTGTACCTGGTCATTGCCGAGACCCTCACAGGCGCTGACGGCGGCGCGATTGAGACGTAGTTCACGCGATCGAGGACAAGGCGGTTCTGCCGTTTCAGGCCTTGCGCGGTCGTGACTGCGATGGAGTTCGAGCCCGGGTCGACGTCGACGACGTACATCGGCTCCGGGAAAGAGACACCCAGCCCCCGGCGCTGCCCGATGGTGTAATTGACCAGGCCCTTGTGCTCGCCGACGACCGCGCCGGAATCGTCGAGGATAGGGCCGGGCTCGAGTGCATGCCCGCAGCGCTGCTCGATGAACGCGGCGTAACCTTCAACGCCCACGAAGCAGATGTCCTGGCTCTCCTGCTTGTCGTGGACCTTCAGGCCCAGATCGCGGGCCACCGCCCGGGTCTGCGGCTTGGTCATCCCCCCGAGGGGAAAGGACGCCGCGGCCAGCTGTTCCTGGGTCAGCGAGTAGAGGAAATAGGACTGGTCCTTGTTCCCGTCGATCCCTTTCTTGAGTGCGAGCCGGCCGCCCGAGCCGGGCTCGATGCGCGCATAGTGGCCTGTGGCAAGGCACGTTGCCCCGAGGCCCCTGGCTGACCTCAACAGTTCCGCGAACTTGATCACGTCGTTGCACGGAACGCATGGGTTCGGGGTCTCACCGCGCAGGTAGGAATCGATGAAGTAGTCCGTCACGAACGTCCGGAAGACATCCTTGAAGTTGAGCACGTAGAATGGGAAGCCGAGCTTCTCCGCGACCCGGCGCGCGTCCTCCATGGACTCGATGCCGCAGCACGAGCCCGGGGTCACGCAGACGTCTTCAGGGTCGACCAGCTGGAGGCCGATCCCGATTACATCTCGGCCCTGCTCCTTGAGGACGGCCGCGGCGACCGAGGAATCGACCCCGCCTGAGATCGCAACAACTGTCACCGGCTTCACGGTTGAAGTGCGCTTCTCGTTCGTCACTCGCCGATCTTCTTCACGGAGAGGTCACGGAGCCGTCTGATGATGTCGGGCAGGACCTCGAGGACTCTTGCTACCTGGCCTTCGGTGTTCTCACGCCCGAACGAGAACCGGATGCTCGACTGCGCTATCCGGGGCGGCACGCCCATCGCCAGCAGGACATGCGAAGGCTCGATGGCTCCGGAGGTGCAGGCCGAGCCGGTCGACACGGAGATCCCCAGCAGGTCGAGGTTCAACAGTATCGACTCGCCGTCGACTCCCTCGAAGCTCACGTTGAGGACGTTCGGGAGCGAGTTCTCGGCGCCGCCGTTTCTTTGGACCGCGGGGATGTTCTCGAGTATGGCTGCGGCAAGCGTTTCCTTGAGGCCCCTGAGGCGGTTGGCCGACCCGGGCAGCTCCGCGGCGGCGAGCTCGAGCGCGGTCGCGAACGCAGCGATCCCCGGGACGTTTTCGGTGCCCGGGCGGATCGATTTCTCGTGGTGTCCGCCATACACGAGGGGGAGCAGCTTCGTGCCCGACCGGATGTACAGCGCCCCCACTCCCTTCGGCCCGTAGATCTTGTGCCCTGAGAGCGACATCAGGTCGACGCCGAGCTTCTCGACGTTCACCTCGACCTTGCCGGCAGCCTGGACCGCGTCCGTGTGAAAGAGCGCGCCGGCCTCGTGAGCCGCCGCGCAGAGCTCCCGGACCGGCTGGAGCGTCCCGGTCTCGTTGTTGGCGTACATGACCGAGACGAGGACGGTCTCCGGGCGGATCGCTTCGGCAACCCGCTCCGGCTCGACGATGCAGTCGGTGTTCGCCGGGACCACTGTAAGCTCGAACCCCTCGGCCTGCAGCGCCTTGCAGCAGTTGAGCACCGCGTGGTGCTCGATGCCCGAGCAGACTATGTGGTTGCCCTTGTCTTTGTACGCCCTCGCGCATCCGGCGACCGCCAGGTTGTCGCTCTCGGTCCCGCCGCTGGTGAAGATGATGTTGCCAGGCGGGGAACCTATGGCCCCGGCCGCGCGCTCCCTCGACTCCTCGAGGAGCTTCTTCGCCTCCTGGCCGACGGTGTGGATGCTCGAGGGGTTTCCGTACGTGCGCCCAAGCGCCTCAGAGAATGCTTCCTGCACCTCGGGGCGCACGGGGGTGGTAGCGGCGTTGTCCAGGTATATGTTGTCCATTCTGCCTCCATCCAGCCACCAACAGAATTTTATCGCCAAGAAGCATTGTACAGCCTGTGGCGAGCCCCGTGGCTGACGGAAGGGTTCCGGCGCAAGGTTGTTGGCTACTCTTCGGTCTCGAAGAGCCAGGTCGACAGGTAACGCTCGCCGGTATCGGGGAGCACGACCACGATGAGCTTGCCGTCGTTCTCCGGGCGCAAGGCGACCTGGATGGCGGCCCAGGCGGCCGCGCCCGAGGATATGCCGGCGAGGATCCCTTCGCGCTTCGCGAGGTCCCTCGCGGTCTTGCCCGCGTCTTCGTCGGCGACCCCGATGACCTCGTCGATCAGGTCGGTCCTGAGTATGTCAGGAATGAAGCCGGCGCCGATGCCCTGGATCTTGTGAGGCCCGGGCTTTCCGCCCGAGAGCACAGGCGAATTGACCGGCTCGACCGCGATCGCTTTGAAGCCCGGCTTCTTTTCTTTCAGCGCTTCCGCCACCCCGGTGAAAGTGCCGCCCGTACCCACTCCGCTCACGAGGATGTCGACCTTGCCCTCGGTGTCCTCCCATATCTCGAGAGCCGTGGTCTCCCGGTGGATCTTCGGGTTCGCCGGGTTCGTGAACTGTTGGGGTATCCAGCTGTTCGGGGTCTTCGCCGCGAGCTCGGCGGCGGCGGCGATCGCCCCTGGCATGCCCTTTGGGCCGGGCGTCAGGACAACCTCCGCTCCGAATATCGCAAGGAGCTTCCTGCGCTCGATGCTCATCGTCTCGGGCATGGTCAGCACGAGCTTGTAGCCCCTCGCCGCGGCGGCGAAAGCCAGCGCGATGCCCGTGTTGCCGCTGGTGGCCTCTATGATGGTCGTCTCGGGCGTGAGGCTGCCGTCCTTCTCCGCCTCGTCGAGCATGCTGACACCGATGCGGTCCTTGACGCTCGAGAGCGGGTTGAACGATTCCAGCTTTGCGTATACATTCGCGCCGGCGCCGCCGGTCACCCGGCGAAGTCTCACCATCGGCGTATTGCAGATGGTCTGGGTTATGTCTTCATACAGTCTGCCCATTTCGATCATCCCTTCCGGCAGAGCTTGCGCTTCAGGACGTGAATAGCCTACCACAATGGTATGAAAAGAACATAGTCGTTCACTTTCCACTCTTTCTGTCCACTATTTGGGCGCAAACGCAGTCGCGCAGTCTTGTGTCCGGGCGAACGTCCCCCACAAGGCATGAGACTGTAAAAAAGAACTGACCCCGACTTGTTGACAGGGAGGCGCTAGGGGGACGCCGCTCTCGCCGGGGCGACGACGACGTCTATGGTCCCGGTCACCATCCCCATCCAACAGCTGAACTTGTACTTTCCGGGCAGTCTGGGGGTGAACTCCTTCGTGCTCGTCTCGCCGGGCGTGAGGCCGATCTGGCCGCTGAACAGGTCCTTGGAGATGATTGCGTTCGTGCAGCCGCTCGTCCCCGTGTCCCTGATCTGCCAGACGACCGGGACACCGGCCCTGACAGTGAAGTAGTCCGGCGCATAGCCGGAGGCGGACGCGTCTATCCTCACGACCTGCTTGCCGTTCACGAGGGGCGGGAGGCTGTTCGCCACCCCGGCGGTGACAGGCGCGGCCGCCGGGCTGAAGACATCTCCGAGATTCGGTGCGTTCAGCACGACGAGCTGGTTGTTTATGTTGAACAGGGCGAAGAAAAGCACGAGCACACCGGCGACCTTGAGGAAGTTCACGGCCAGCTTCGGCTTCTCGAGGAACTTCACGCTCGAGAACCCGATGAGAAGGAGCATCGGCAGCGTTCCCAGCGCGAAGGACAGCATGATCAGGGCGCCTTGCAAGGGCTTGCCCGAGAGGAGAGCGAAACTCTGGGCCGTGATCGCGAACCCGCACGGCAGGAAGAATGTGAGCGCGCCCAGCGCGAAGGGCATGTACCTGCCCTTGAACCTCGTCTCGTCGGCCACGTGCCTGGTGACCGACCGGGGCATGGTGATCTGAAAGCGCTGGAAGAAACGGACCCCCAGCATCTGCAAAGCCAGAACGATCATGACGATCGAGATCGCGATCACGAGGATAGCGGAGAAGGTCGGGGTGAGCCTCAGGCTTCCGCCGATCAGGGCGAGCAGAGCGCCCAGCAGCGCGAACGAAATGAGCCTTCCTACGTTGAAGAGCAGGTGCGGCTCGAGCCTCTTTTTCATGGGATCGTCGGGCGAGTAGATCTCTCCCCACTGCTTGGACATCGAAAGCACTATCCCGCCGACCAGCGCGGCGCAGGTAGAGAAACCAGCTACAAGGCCGAGTAGGAGGAACACGGCAAGCGAGGACCGGGAGTTGGCGGTCACAAGCCTGGAGAGGCCTGCTTTCTGCAGAAGAACGATCAGGGTCAGCGCCACTAAGACCGCGAGTGCGACTTTTGCGAGGCTCATCGGACGCGAGCTCGCCCTCCCGGCCGGAGGGTTCAAGGAAAAAGTGTAGCCCTCGTGCTCGAAGAGCCTGTTCAGCTCGGCGACGCCCGGCGCCTTACCAGCGTATTCGACGATGGCACGCTCCTTCGCGGTCGAAGCGTCGACCGCCTTCACCCCCCCAAGCTGGATAAGCTTCTTCTCGACGATCAGCTCGCAGGCCGGGCAGTGCATCCCTTCGATGTAGTACGCACGCTCATGGGCAGCCGCGTCGTGCTCCGGGCCCGCCCGCCCGCCCTCCTCACTATGTTTTCCGGTGCGCTTATTCATCGATATCCTGGGCTCCCATCCGGTCCACGGCACGGCGCACTAAAATAGCTGCGAGACCTGCTGCAGTTCGGCCTGGTTGATTGTGATGCTCCCGCCGCCGGCCTGAAGGTTCGCGTTTATCGGTCCCGGGTTGCACCCGCCCTTCTGGGTCGCGATCAGGCTGAGCGGATACCTGTTGCCACAGTTGTTGCAGACGATCTCGGAGCCTTCTTGGTGAAAACCTTTTTTCTGGGCGAAGCAGACGTCGCAGGCGTCGGCCGCGGCCCTGTACGTTCCCGCCCCGTCTTTGACGACGAAGAAGCTGATTGACTTGCCGGCCAGCGCGACAGTGTAGAAGCGGGCTTGCCCGTCGGCCAGGGGCGCCGCGTCGAGGGTGACCGCGCCGCTGCTCAGAGAAAGGTTCGCGTGCGGCGGCCTCGTCACCACTGGGGCCGAAGCTCCCTGCGAGGGCACCGGCGCCGGCGCGGGCGCGGGGGCGGACGTGCTGGACGGGGCCGAGGCCTGCGAGTCGTTGGGGTCTTTGTCATGAGAGCTGTAGTAGATTATCGATACGAGCGCCACGAGCGCGACCGCTACGAGAACGCCTGCGAGTACTTTCTTCATCTCGACCTACTTGTTCGATAGCTTGGTGACCTTAAGGATCTCCTGGACCATTTCCTGCTTGCGCTTCTCGTTGCCGTTCGCAAGCGCTTTCTTGAAGCAGTTGTTGAGGTGCCCTTCCATGAGCATCTGGTTAGCGGACTTGAGGAGGCCGATTGCGGCGAGGTCCTGCTGCATTATGTCTATGCAGTACTCGTCGTTTTCGACCATCTTAATGATCTTCCCCAGCAGGCTCTGTGCTTTCTTGAAGTTGATGAGGGTCTTTTCTTTTTGGACGTTCACGAGCTGATCTCCGTTCTGTGTCACCCCTACCGTGGGTATAGGTATAGGACGCCAGCCTCGCATCGTGGGTTCCATCCCGTCAATGTCGGAAACCTCAACGAATGGGGATCACGTTCATGAGGGGTCATTCTCGCGCGATATCAGGATAAGGAGGATGAGCAGCCGGCCTCATGAACCGGGCCCCGAAGGTTTTGTGCGATGCCGATACGTCAGGCTGCGCCGCCATCCGCGGTTCGATGCTCGATAGACGAAGCCGATGAAGATGCATGCCAGGTAACCGTAGAAGAGAAGCTGCAGAGCGAGCATGCCGGCGTCG
>Ga0209747_1002061_pt1 | contig 10379 bp, 9 predicted proteins | sample BarGraNGADG00311_FD_184498 | JGI IMG/M metagenome (GOLD analysis project Ga0209747, IMG submission 184498) | Arctic peat soil microbial communities from Barrow, Alaska - Barrow Graham LP Ref core NGADG0011-311 (SPAdes) (version 2) | ecosystem: Environmental > Terrestrial > Soil > Wetlands > Peat ... | reverse complement strand
AGTCCCTTCTCCTCGGAAGCTCTTTCGTTGCTTGATGGCCCGAACGAACGCCTCCTGAAGGACGTCGTGGGCGGACTGCTGATCTCCGGTAATGGCCGCCAGCGCATTCCGGAAGCCAAAGTAGTTATCGCGGTACAGACCTTCGAAGTCGGCGAGAGCGGGCTCCACGTTCCTTAGAGTCCCTAAGCGCGGCAGTTTCTTTATCCCTCTAGGTGACGTTGGCAACGCAGTGGATCGAGGGATAGCGTTTTGTGAGCCGCGTGATCCAAGCGTGGACGTGTGGGACGGCTGTTAGCGCGGGACGCAGTCCGTCTCGCAGAGCCACTTCTTTTGAGCTGGTAGCCAACTCCAGAGCTCGTGGTGATCGCGGCCGTCCGGAGCGTGGTTCGCCTTGATCAGAATGCTCCAGGTGACCGGCGCCGTGCGCCTGGCGATGACGATCCGATCGCCGACAAGGGTCTGCAGCTTCGAGAAGCGAAGCGAGTGAGCCGCGCGCTGGCGATAGAGCGTCAGCGTCTCTCCTACGGAGGGCGTCGCGAAGTCGCGAACGGCGATCTCCGCGCGGCTATCGCCGTTCAGGTCGCGCACCCAGGCCTGCACGAGCCCGCTCTCACTGCTTCCGGGACTCTGGAAGACGCGCTGGAGCTGAACGTAGACGAACGCGCCGCTGCGGCGATCGCCGACTCGGAAGTAGGTTGTGGGAGTCATCATCGCGCCTTGACGCAGGTCGTAGACCTGAACGCGCTCCAGCGCTCGGTCGCTGTCGAGGTTCAGCTTGAAGGTGTGCAGGCGGTACATCTGAGGCAGAGGCACGAGCCGGGATTTGCCCAGGCCCGAGCTCGGCAAGACAAGAAGGACCGAGAAGAGAAGTGCGACTGACGCGAGAGCGGCTTTCCTCGACACAGGACGAGTATAGAACCACTCAGCGCAGCTATCGTAACCGCCATGTCCAAAGCAACCATGAACACATCAGAGGGCGCCATCGAGATCGAGTTTTTCGATGCCGACGCGCCCAAGACCGTCGCGAACTTTCACAAGCTCGCCAAAGACGGCTTTTACGACGGCCTCACCTTTCACCGAATCATCAAGGACTTCATGATTCAGGGCGGCTGCCCAAACGGCACCGGCACAGGCGGCCCGGGCTACACCTTCGAGGACGAGTTCAACCAGCACAAGGTCGTGCGCGGAGCGCTCGCGATGGCCAACGCCGGCCCGAACACCAACGGCTCGCAGTTCTTCATCGTCACGATTCCCGCCGCGGCGTGGCTCGACGGTAAGCACACCGTGTTTGGCCAGGTCACTTCCGGCATCGAGACGGTCGACGAGATCGAGGGCGTCGAGACCGACGGTCGTGACGCGCCGCTTGCGCCCGTCCTGATCGAGAGCATTTCGATCGGCGAGTAACAAAAGGGCTCTGCGCCGAGCGGGCTAGACTGCGGATGAAGGGGCGTTAGCTCAGCTGGGAGAGCGCCGGCTTTGCAAGCCGGAGGTCACCGGTTCGATCCCGGTACGCTCCACTTCTCCGCCGGAAGTCCGCCTCCCTTTGGGAGGCATGACGACTTCCGGGCGGGAGGGACTCAGGAGATCGGAGGATGGCGTGACGTGAGCCGCGCCCGCCATGTCGGTCGCGGCGACGATGGGCAATACCAAGGATTGTCTCCTCGAGCCCGCGCTGGAATCGGTTGCAGCACTACCAAATTACGGCCTCGGAAGTCGGATCGAAGAAGTACAGGCGGCTGACGTCGACGGTCAAGCGCGCGGGCTTTCCGGTGCGGGCGGTGGTGCGCGGGTTGAGCCTCGCGACCATCGTGGTGCTGCGCGTCGGATCCTCGGCGATGAGCTGCGCGAGCTCCTGACGATCCTCGCTGTCGGTCGCGGCGGCGACGCTCGGCGTGCCTGCGACCGGCGCGGCGCCGACCGGGAAGTGGACGATGACCTCCGATCCCATCGGCTCCGCAAGCGTCACCTGCACGTCGAGGCTCGCTTCGCCGTCGGCCGTCGGTGCGAGGGCGGCATCCTCGATGTCCTCGGGTCGGATACCGAGGATCAGCTCCCGACCGGCGTACTGCTTAAGCTGGCGGCGACCCTTCAGGAACGAGGGAGGGAGGAGAAGCCTGGTCGGCCCGAACTCCGCGAAGACGGAGCCGCCTTCCGCGATGAGCCGGGAGTGGATGATGTTCATGGCAGGAGAGCCCATGAACCCGGCCACGAAGAGGTTGGCGGGCTTCGTATAGAGCGCCGCGGGAGCGTCGACCTGCTCGAGCCGCCCGTCGCGCATCACGGCGACGCGGTCCCCGAGCGTCATCGCCTCCGTCTGGTCGTGAGTCACGTAGACGGTGGTCGTGCTCAGCTTCCGGTGGAGTATGGCGATGTAGGTACGCATCTCGACGCGCAGCTTGGCGTCCAGGTTCGAGAGCGGCTCGTCCATCAGGAACGCAGCCGGCTCCCGCACGATCGCGCGCCCCATCGCGACCCGCTGCCGCTGGCCGCCGGAGAGCTGGGCCGGCTTGCGGCGCGTGAGGTCGGCGACGCCGAGCATCTGGGCCGTCTGCTCGACTCGATCCCTGACCTCCTGCTTTTTGTAGCCGTGGAGCTTGAGGCCGAAGGCCATGTTGTCGAAGACGCTCATGTGCGGGTATAGCGCGTAGTTCTGGAAGACCATCGCAATGTTCCGCTCTTTCGGCGGCACGTCGTTAACCACCCGATCGCCAATCAGGATCTCTCCGGCGCTGATCTCCTCGAGACCGGCGGTCATCCTCAGTACGGTCGTCTTCCCCGAGCCCGACGGGCCGACGACGACCATCAACTCGCCGTCCTCGATCTCCAGGTCGAGCTTGTCGACCGCCAGCGTTCCTCCTTCGAACGTCTTCGTCAGACCGCTATAACGGATTCCAGCCATCGCGGTTATCTCCCGTTCTCTGAGGATAGGTCGAGTCGAGGCGCCGTCGGGACCGTTCTCTCGGCTCGTCGAAGCGAGGCGCGCTCATGCGACGGCCGCTCCGCCTGGACTGGAGACGACGGCGCTCCTGAGGATGTCCGCCAGCCACGAGCGCTTTTGGCAATTACCGAAGCGGAAGGAGTCGGCCAGTTCGGCGATCTGATCGCTTCCGCTTACGCCCTCGAAACAGCGACCGAAATCGTTCACCATCGGCTCGGCGAGGAGAATGTGCCGCACCAGCCGCTGCACCCAGGACTCCTGCCCGAAGGGGAAGGGGCTGAAGGTCGGGAACTCGTGCCGGAAGGTCTCCTCGATCGGATCCATGATGTGCCGGATGTGGCTGTCCAGCGAGCCCCAGGCGTCGATCCCGAGCCGCGCTTTTTTCTCCAGCACAGGCCGGATTCGCTGCATGTAGGGCGACTGCCGGTCCGCGTAGACGAGACCCTGGAGACCGATGTCCTTGTACGTCCAGATCGCCCAGCTTGCCTCGTGGCGCCGGTAGATTTCGAGCTGATCGACGAGTAGCTGACGTCGCATCTCGTCCGCAGCTTCGTTGCCGGTGTAGACGGGTCCGAACTCCCCAACCCAGATCGGCGTCTCCGTCTGGCGCATGAACTCGGTACGTGCGAGGAACGTCTCCTCGAGCACGTTCCGGTCGACGTACTCGCCCCGGCTGATGCCCGGGTAGCTGCCTCCGTCGATGAAGCCCGCCAGCGCGTAGTCGTGGACCGTGTAGACGGTGTTCGGCCAGGTCCCCTCGAAGATGTCGAAGTCGAGCGAGTAGCGGTTCCCGTCCAGGAAGAGGATGTGATCCGGGTCGATCGCCCGGATCGCGTCGTGCAGCCGCCGGTAGAAGGGACCGATCGCGCTACCGCTCGCGTCGCCGGGCTCGTTCAGCGGGTTGTAGCCCGCAACCCAGGGGTTGCCGCGGTAGCGTCGCGCGAGCGCCTCCCAGAGGTAGACGACGCGGTCCTGGAAGTGCTTGTGCGTCCAGAAGAACGCCCAGTGCGTCGGGTTGTCGCTGTGCCAGTGCTGATTCTGGTAGCCGGGCGCGGCGTGGAGGTCGATGATCGTGTAGATCCCGTGCCGGGCGCAGCGCTCGATCGCCCGATCGAGAAGCTCGAAGCCCTCCTCCTTGAGCTCGAAGGGTCGCATGTCGTCCTCGAAGTGGCGGTAGTTGACCGGCAAGCGGACGAGGTTGAGCCCGAGCGAGGCGAGGAACACCGCATCATCGTCGCCGAAAAAGACGTCCAGGAAGCGATCAAAGAACTCGCGGTAACCGTCCTCGCCGAGGGCATTGCGCAGCGCTTTTCGCTGCAGCGACTCGGCCGCCGGATAGCCGGTGATGAAGTTCTCCATGTTCATCCAGCCACCTAGACCCACTCCGCGGAGGAGGATGGGTCGCCCGGATTGGGTGGTCATCTTTGAGCCCGTGGTCTGGAGGAGGATGTCGTCTTGCATCTGGGCGTCCCTTCTTCTTGACAGTTTCACCGGCTGAATCCGGCCGTCAGCCCGCCGAGGAGCTGGCGGCGGCCGACCAGGTAGAGGGCGAACACGGGCAGAGTCGTCAGCACGACCGCTGCGAGCACCGCGGGAACGTTGATACCGAACTGGGTCTGGAAGTCGTAGAGCGCGAACGGCAGCACGCGCGTGCCGCTGCTCTGGGTGAGTACGAGCGGGAAGAGGAAGCCGTTCCAGGCCTGGAGCGCCGCGAAGATGCCGACCGTGAGCAGGGCCGGCCTGCTCAGCGGCGCCGCCAGTCGCCAGAGCATCTGCCATTCGCTCGCACCGTCGATCTTCATCGCCTCGAACAGCTCCGTGGGCACGTCGCGTAGGAAGTTGACCAGGATCAGTACCGAGATAGGGATGGAGAAGGCGGCCGTGGGGAAGATGAGCGCCGGGAGCGTGTCGTAGAGATGCAACTTGTTGACGACGAAGAAGATCGGGATGATCGCGGCCTGGAGCGGGATCGCGAGCCCGAGCAGGAAGAGCCTGAACGATCCCGACGCGATCCACCCCCTACCGCGAACGATCGCGTAGGACGCCATGAGCGCGAACACGAGCACGATCGAAACGACGGCGAACGTCACGACGGCGCTGTTGCGCAGGTAGGAGAGGAAGCCGACGGCGATGACGCGGTGGTACTGCGCGGTTGTCGGCTTGCCGGGCACGATCGGGTCGGCCGTCAGGTAGCCGGCTTGCTTGCGCAGGCTCGTGATCACCATCCAGTAGACGGGCAGGGCGACGATAACGAGCCAGACGAGGCCGGCGAGAGCCCCGGGGATGTTCAGGTGGAGCAGCCGGCGCATGCTGCCTACGCTCCCTCGTGCGTGCTGCGGAAGCGTCCGAAACCGGTGACACGGATCAGGAGCAGAGAGAGAACCAGGGCAGCGGTGACCAGCACCACGGAGATCGCGCTCGCGTAGCCCATATCCGAGCGCTCGAAGCCGTTTATATACATGTCGAGCGGCAGGATCCGGGTGGCGAAACCCGGGCCTCCCCCGGTGACGATGAAGACCAAGTCGAAATAGGTGAGGGAGCCGACGAGGATGAGCACAGACGAGGTCACGATCGTGTTTCGGAGTAGCGGCAGCGTGATGTGCAGGAACTGCCGCACCCGGCCGGCTCCATCAATCTCGGCCGCCTCATAGATCGAGCGCGGGATCTGGCGCGCACCGGCCTGGTATAGGAGCATGTGGAAGGGGATGAACTGCCAGGCGATGATGAAGACCATCATGTAGAGGGCCAGCCCTGGGTTCCCAAGCCAACTGGTCGGAAACCAGCTCATGTGAAGGCGGTGCGTCAGGTTAGCCAGGAGGCCGAAGTTCGGGTCGAGCAGGTTTCTCCAGGTGATTGCGACCGCGGCGGCCGAGAAGAGGAGCGGCACGAAGTAGGCCGCCGCGAGCACCGCCCTGTAGCGCTGGTGGCCGGAGACGAAGACTCCGAGCAGGAGAGCGAGCGGCGTCTGGAAGAGCCAGCTCAGGACCATGATCTCGAGGCTGAGCCAGATCGCGTGGTGCGTAGTGGAATCGTGCAGGAACCGGCTCCAGTTTGCAAAGCCCGCGAAGGTGGGCGAGCTGATGCCGTTGTAGTACGTGAAGCTCAGCACCACCACGACGATCATCGGGACCAGCGCGAAGATCGCGAAGAGACCGAGAGCCGGCAGTGCGAGCAGCGGGCTGGCGCCCGTTCTCTTACTGCCGGCTCTCATGGCGCTCTTCAGCTGTGGCTCCGAGAGTTACTTCGTCTTGTTCATGTTCGCCGAGAACTGCTGCGGCGTGATCTGCTTGAGAAACAACCGATCAAGGTTGGTTAGGAGTGTGTTTGCTGCATCAGGCGACAGGACCTGGTCCCAGGAGTGCTGATAGTTCGGTGCACTCTGCACGAGCTTGTAGCACCACGTCGTGAAGGAGGCGTTGGCTCCTGTGGAGAGCTGCTTTGCGATGCCCTTCACCGGCGGGATGTTCCCGAGCCCGATCAGGCCCTTTACGTACGCAGGCGACATAACCTGCTTCTTCAGGAACTGGACCGCGGCTGCCGGGTGCTTCGACTTCGCCGCGACCGAGTAGAAGTTGCTCGTGTTGCCGGCGATGTTTTTCGAATTGCCCTTGCCGCCCGGAACCGCCGGGAACGGCATCCAGCCGAGGTCGTGGTTCTTGATCGTGTCCGGGCTGTTCTGGAGCACTGCTCCGTACTCCCAGTTGCCCATCAGCTCCATGGCACCCTTGCCCGTACCGAGGAGCGTTGCGGTGACGGTGCCGTCATACACGGTCGACGAGAAGTTATCGCCGAACGCACCGGCGTCGACGAGCTGCTGGAGCATCGTATTGGCCTTGATGATGCCCTTGTTCATCCAGGCGTTCTTCTTGCCCGCGACGACGGCGTTGAAGGCCTGAGGGCCGGCCACGCGGTCGACGAGGTACTCCTCCCACATCAGGTCAGGCCACTTGCTCTGGCCACCGAGGATGAACGGGGTAACCCCGGCCTTCTTCAGCTCCTTGACGACCGAAAGCAGCTCATCCCAGGTCTTGGGCGGGGTCAGGCCGTGAGCCCTGAAGACCGCCTTGTTGTAGAAGAGGAGGACAGGCTGCATGCCGACGTTCGGAATGCCGTAGTACTTCCCCTTGAACGCGGCGGTCTGGAGGACGTTGTTGAAGAACCTATTCTTCCAGGCCTTGTCGGCGTTCAAGTACGGCGTCAGGTTGAGGACCTTGCCGGCGTCGACGTACTGCTTCAGACCGCCGCCGCCCCAGTTCATGAACATATCGGGCGGCTTACCTGACCCCAGGGCAACCTTGATCTTCTGTTTGTACGGGTCGTTGGCGAAGATCTGGACCTTGACGCTGGCGGGCTTATAGGTCTTGGCCGCTTTGGTCTCGACGGAGTTCTCCGTGCGCTGGATCGTCCAGAGCAGGAGCGTGGGCTTCTTACTTGCGGCGGTGACGGCCGCGGTGAGCGCCGCCAAGGCGACAGCCGTTACGATGGCGAGGCGCATTACCGTGTGTCGCTTCATGCTCGCTTCCTTTCCTGGGATGTCTTGTCCCAGTTAGCAATGAGGCAATCCGGGTGATCGAGTCGGCTCAGGCGCGCTCTGCGGCAGGCTTCTCTCATGCGCCGTCCACCCCGCAAGTGGGTCGGAGTTCGTTCGGATTCGGGAAAACAGCTGAGTAACGCATCTAATCTACCGACTCTCCCGGGAACGCTTACCAGATTTCTTCCAGGAGGTCAAGTGACCGTCGTGACCGTAAACTCGCGCGAAGAGAGGATCGCCTCCCGGTTGCACTTGCGCCTGCTTCGAACTTTTCCCGGTAGAACGACCGGTTGGTTTTCAGCGTGCTTTCACCTAGACTTCGGGTGGCTTCCGACCGAGGGAAGAAGAACTGCCGGATGAGCGAGATCCTTAAACAGCCGCCTAGAACGATCCAGGACGTCGCGATCCTGGCGGGCGTGTCGATGGCAACCGTCTCCCGCGTCCTGAATGGGCGCCCGGACGTCTCGAACTCCACGCGAGAGGCCGTCCTCCGAGTCGTGCGCGAGTTCGGGTTCTCGAAGAACAGGACCGCGCACGCGCTGACCGTCGGCCGGACAAGTCTGATCGGGGTCGCCATCCCGGAGGTTGAGTCGACCTACTTCGCGGGCATCCTTTCAGGCGCGGCGGAGGCTCTCTACGAACGCGACATGCGCGTCGTTCTCTGCCCGACGCACCACGAGCACGGGCGAGAGGTGGTCCTGCTCGACCGGCTGATGCACGGCACGACCGACGGGGCGCTCTTGGTGCTGCCGTACGAGTCGGAGGACGAGCTGGAGACGCTTCTCCACCACGGCTATCCCTTCGTCGTCGTGGAGCCGCGGACGCCTCTCGGCGACGACATCGCCTGTGTCACGGCGACGCACTACGCCGGCGCCGTGCTCGCGACCAAGCACCTGCTCGAGCTCGGCCACCGCCGTATCGGCGCCATCAAGGGTCCCGACGACCAGCTCGCCAGCCAAGAGCGGCTGAACGGCTTTCGAAGCACGCTCGCGAATGCGGGCATCGCGCCCGATCCGGCGCTCGAGATCGGCTCCAACTTCAAGTTCGAGAGCGGCGAGGCGGCCGCCGCGAAACTACTCGACCTCCCGAGCCCGCCGACGGCGATCTTCGCCTTCAACGACGAGGTCGCGATTGGTGCGATGATCGCTGCCCGGGCACGAGGACTGCGGGTCCCGGAGGACATCTCGATCATCGGCTTCGACGACGTGCTGCCGGCGCAGCTCGCGACGCCGCCGTTGACGACGGTGCGGCAGCCGCTGGCAGAGCTAGGTCGCACCGCCGTGAGCCTTCTCCGCCGGCTGATCAACAAACAGCGGGTCGAGGTGCTGCGTGTCGAGCTGCACACGAAGCTCATCCTGCGCGAGTCGACCGCTGCTCCCCGCTACGGAGGTCGAAAATGACGAACTATGAGCCGCGACCCGAGCATCGCTTCTCGTTCGGGCTCTGGACAGTCGGGAACGTCGGGCGTGACCCGTTTGGCGAGGCGACGCGGGCCGCGGTCGATCCATGGGAGACGGTTCGGCGCCTGGGGGAGCTCGGCGTCTACGGGGTCAGCCTCCACGACAACGATCTCGTCCCGTTCGACTGCTCGCCGGAAGAGGCGAGCCGGCGCGTCTCGCGCTTCCGCAGCGCGCTCGAGGAGAGCGGCGTGCGCGTGACCATGGCGACCACGAACCTCTTCACCCACCCGATCTTCAAGGACGGTGCCTTCACCTCGAACGATAGCCGGGTGCGGCGCTTCGCCATCCAGAAGTCGATGCGCTCAATCGATCTTGCCGCCGAGCTGGATGCGCCCGTGTACGTATTCTGGGGGGGCCGCGAGGGATCAGAGGTCGGCGCCGCCAAGCCGGCGCGCGACGCGCTCGATCGCTACAAGGAGGCGATCGACTTCCTGAGCGACTACGTGCTCGACCAGGGCTACGGGATGCGCTTCGCGATCGAGCCGAAGCCGAACGAGCCGCGTGGCGACATCTTCCTGGCGACCGTCGGCCATGCGCTCGCCTTCATCGAGCGGCTCGAGCACCCGGAGATGGTCGGAGTCAACCCGGAGGTCGCGCACGAGACAATCGCGGGCCTCAACTTCTGCCACGCGGTCGCGCAAGCACTCTGGGCAGGCAAGCTCTTCCACATCGATCTCAACTCCCAGCGGATCGGGCGCTTCGACCAGGATCTGCGCTTCGGCCAAGAAGATCTGAAGGAGGCGTTCCTGCTCGTCCGACTGCTCGAGGAATCCGACTACCAGGGGGTGCGGCACTTCGACGCACACGCGCTTCGGGTGGAGGACGCGGCCGGAGTCGAGGACTTCGCGCGCGGCTGCATGCGCACGTACCTGATCCTGGCCGAGAAGGCTAGGTCGTTCGCATCGGATCCTCGCGCCGCCGAGGCGCTGGCGGCGGCGGGCGTGCCCGAACTCGGGCGGCCGACCGTCGGTGCCTACAGCGCCGAGGCCGCGCGCGCGCTGAGCGAGGAGGAGTTCGACGTCGACGCCCTGACGGCGCGCGGGTACGCGAACGAGCGCCTCGACCAGCTGCTCGTCGAGCATCTGCTCGGCGTCTGAGTCCAGCGTCAGGACTGGCTCATCGCGCCGGGCGCGCGGGCCTCGCCTAAGCGCTTGCTCGAAGTCCCCTACGCCGCTGAGGTATCCATCTGCCAGAGGTGGAACTCGTTCCCTTCGCTGTCCTTGCAGGCCGCGAACCAGCCCATCTTGGGCACAGGCATCTTCTCCTCGGCCTCGCCGCCGAGCTCCTTGATCTTCGCCCGGGCCGCCTCGATGTCTTGGACGGCGTAGTAGTAGTTGGGATAGCCGCTGCGCTTGTCGGACGGGAAGACGGCGATTCCCAGTTTCCCGTCCCACAGCCTCGCGATCCGGTAGTCCATCTCCGGCATTCCGGAATTTTCGAAGTTCCAGCC
>Ga0209747_1002059_pt1 | contig 10381 bp, 10 predicted proteins | sample BarGraNGADG00311_FD_184498 | JGI IMG/M metagenome (GOLD analysis project Ga0209747, IMG submission 184498) | Arctic peat soil microbial communities from Barrow, Alaska - Barrow Graham LP Ref core NGADG0011-311 (SPAdes) (version 2) | ecosystem: Environmental > Terrestrial > Soil > Wetlands > Peat... | reverse complement strand
AAATCGTCACCCCGAACGAGCCCCGGTTGTCGAGAAGGTAGTCGTCGTTGATGCCGAGGAACAGGCGGCCCGACTCGCGCATCCGCACCGGCCCCTCCTGGTCGCCGATGAGGAAGGCGCCCGCGCCACGGCCGGTCTTCCCGAGCAGCGCGGCCGCGGGCCGATCGGGAATCGGGCGCTGCGCGTTGTACTCGGAGTTCCGCTCGCCCTGGGGTCCGTCCTACCGCCCGGGGCCCCAGATCACTTCGCCGCGGCTGCGGAAGGAGACCATCTGCCCGGCGCGAATATCGATCCCCGTGCCGGTCCAGGCGACGTTGGCCGCCACGGTCACCTCGCGCTCACCCGTCCCGCCCGAAGGTCCTCCGCCTGAACGGCCGGGCCCAGGGCGGTCGTCGGACACGCCGTCCTCGTCGATCTCGATCCTGCGGACTTCGTCGCGCGACAACCGAATCAGCCGGCTGTTGGAGACGCCGCGCTCCTGGAACTCGATGGTGCCATTCCGCACGGCGATCAGGTCGCCCGTGATGCGCCGACCGTCGCGCAGCACCAGCGTGTCGGCCGACAGCAGCGCGACGGCGGCGACCGCCAGTGTGCAGCCCAGGAGCGCGCGCGCCCCGATTAAGCTTGCCATGTCGTCCTCCTGCGGCTACGCCCGGGCGGGTGCCAAGCAAGTTTTTCCTGGTGACCGATAGTATCATTGTCACGGAGGGTTTGCATGCGCCTACAGCGAGTGGTCGCCGCCGTGGTGTTCGTCGGCACGTTGCTCGGGTTCGGCACACTGGCGTGCGCCGACATCACCGGGTTCCTCGGCCTCGCCGGAGGACCATCGATCCGCCCCGCCAAGGGGGTGGCTGTCGGGGTCGGGCTCGTGATCGTCGGATTCGAATTCGAATACAGCGACACGGGCGACGACCTGTCCCAGGGTGCGCCCCACATCCGCACCGGCATGGTGAACGGCCTCCTGCAGACGCCGATTGCGTTGGGCGGGATGCAGTTCTACGCGACGGCCGGAGCCGGGATCTACAACGACGAACTCGGCATCCTGTCGGAGACGAACTTCGCCGTCAACCTGGGTGGCGGGGTGAAGAGGAAACTGATCGGACCGCTGCGGGTGCGCATCGACTACCGGATGTTCCGCTTCTCGGGAGCCGTTATCGGCTCCGACATCGTGCACCGTCTCTACGTCGGCGCGAACCTCAAGCTGTTCTGATCGGCCGCAGAGTCAGCCAGAACTCGTGCTCCCTCGACGGAGCCTGGAAGCAGAGCGTCACGCCCGGCTCGTCGCCAGACAGCGGATTCCAGCGCGACGTGCGCTGTATCGCGGGCGTGCCGAACGCGCCAGCTACCGAGTAGATCGCGGCCATGCGCGTCCGGAGCAACTCGAAGACCTGCCCGGCCGCCGCATCGACGTTCTCCTCCTGGACCATGCGGGCGTCGATTCCGAAGAGATTGGTCGCGGCTCGACGCGCGGTTCCCACATCGCACGCCAATTCGATCCGCACGGATCCTCCGGGAGAGAAGACGATGCGTCCGGTGACCGACACCCTCTCCGCCGGCGCCACGCCCGGCAGGTCGCAGAGCATCATCTCGGCAGCGAGCGCCGTGCCGAACACCTCCTCGCAGACGAGCAGCACCGTCGCACGGCAGCCCGGCGGCAATTCCGGCACCTCCCATCCCGGCCGCCCCCCCAGTCGCATCAGGTCGGCCATCCGCCTCAGCAGGGTCTCCGGCGACAGCGTTCGGACCAGCGTGCCATCGTAGCCGATGAGGCGCCCGTCGCCCTCCTCCTCGTCGTCGGCGAGCGCGACGCGCGGAACGTGGCAGAACGCAGGCGACGAGCGGATTCTCCGCAGCAGCAACGGCTCGCTGAGCACGCCCAGGTCGTCGCCGATGAACACCACGCCCGGGTTCGAGGCGACGATATCCCGCATGCCGGCCACGCCGCTCTCCGCCTCGATCACCAGGCGGTGCACTCCGAAGGTCTCCGCGAAACACCGCCGGAACGGCGTGCGTCCCTCGATGATCAGGAGGGGCACGTCGATGCGGCGAAGCGCCTGGCCGAACCAGCCCGGATCGGTCGGCGCGCCGTCACGCTGCGCGATGATCGTCCGGAGCATTCGACGAAGCCGGTCGGTGAGCCTCGCTATGTTGAGCGGCTTGGCCATGTACTCGAACACGCCAAGCTCGAGGATTTTCCGGATGATCGTCTCGTCGCGCTCGCCGGTGAGCATCACGACCTGGAGGCCGGCGTGCTCGGGAGACTCGCGAAGGGTTCGCAGTGTCTCGAGGCCGTCCATCACCGGCATCTGCACGTCGAGGAACACCAGGTGAAAACGGTCGTGCGACAGCGCCTCGAGCGCCTGCCGGCCGTCTCCCGCCTCGGTCACCTCGCAGCCGAAGCGCTTGGTCAGCACGCGGCCGATGAGGTACCTGGTGGAACGATCATCATCGACGAGGAGAACCTTCATCCGGGCTCACGCATCCATGCTCGTGGCAGACCTTCCGCCATGCCCGCGGCTGACCTGCGCACCGACGGGCCGACAGGTAGACGGACGCTGCCAGCAGGGTGGCTCTCTAGGAAGATCGGCAGAAACGACGGCGAGGTTTAGATCGACAGCGGACCAAAAGGCCCTGGCGCCAGCCAGCCATACGGCTCGACCGACGCGACATGGCACCTCCAGGGCGTACAAAAGGAACGGGGAGACGACAGATTCGTCTCCCCGAGCGTCTGGCCATGGCGCGTGCGCGACCTGGATGCGAGGCTGCGGACCTTTCTCTGGTGCCCCCGCCATCGCGCGCGCGACTACTGCATCTTCATGACCAGGGCGAGGTCGAAGATCGTCGGCGGCGGTGTCGCGGCCTTGGAGTCGGTCCACTTCAGCAGCAGCGCCTGGCCGTCATTCGGATACGCCTTGTACAGGATCGGCAGGAACCAGTACTCGATGTTCTTGACGACCGGGTCGGCGAACATGACGTAGACGGCGATACCGCCCTGGACGTCCGGGTTCTTGAACAGTTTCAGGCTGGCCGCCTGCTGCTTCGCTTCCGGAGCGTCCATCTTCGACAGACCCTCCTTCAGCTTGTTCATCAGGTCCTCGAAATCGGCAGTCTTGTCCGCCTTGATGTAGAGGATGATGAGCCCGGCGTCGTTCTGGAACGCCAGCGCGGGCTTGGCCGGGGCCTGCTGCGCTGCGGCAGCCGGCTGTTGCGGCGGCGTGGCCGCCTGGGCAAACGAGGGGCTCACGGACCCAAGCACGATTGCCACCGCGAGCGCGAGTCCGGCCAGCGCGGGCCGGTAGTCGAAACCAAACGGGATCCAGGTCAGTCGCATTCAGTCCTCCTTGACGAACATGGTCGGGAAGGCGGTTACTTTACCGTACTGCCGGCTTCGAGAAAAGCGCTCATTACGTCGTTGGCCAGGAGCATCCCCCGGCGAGTCAGGCGGAGGCGGTGATCGTCGTGCTCCAGGAGGCCCGCTTCTTCGAACGGCGCGAGGCGCTCGCCCCACTGCTGCCACACGTCTACGCCGTAGTGTTCGCGGACCCGCTCCAGCCGCACGCCGTCGGAGAGTCGCAACTCCATGAACAGCGCTTCCTCGAGTTGCTCGCGCGGCGACAACTCCCGCCTCGCCGCCACCGGCGAGACGTCGTGCTCCACGCGAGAGACGTACTCGGACGCCGACGCCACATTGTTCCACCGCACGTGCCCGACTGTCGAGTGGGCGCCGCAGCCGAAGCCACGCCACTCGCCGTCGGTCCAGTACTTGACATTGTGGCGGGACCGGCGGCCGGGTCGTGCCACGTTCGAGATCTCGTACTGCTCGTAGCCAGCCGACTCGAGCCGCTCCATCGTGTCCAGGTACATGTCCGCCGCATCATCGTCGGGCGCCTGCGACCACCCGGCCCGCGCCATCTCGTCCACGAGCGGGGCGTTCGGGTAGACCTCCAGCAGGTAGAGCGATGCGTGCTCCGGGTAGAGCGCGATCAGCGCCTCTACCGACGTCCTGAGGTCGTCACGCGACTGGCCGGGCAGCCACAGCATCAGGTCGAGGCTGAGGTTGTCGAAGCCGGCCGCGCGCGCGTCGGCCACGGCCGCACGCGCGCGCGCTGCGTCGTGCAGGCGACCGAGTCGGTGAAGCTCGATGTCCCTGAAGGACTGGACACCGAAACTGAGCCGGTTGACTCCTGCCGCACGGTAGCCGGCCAGCCGATCGGGGGTCACCGTTTCCGGGTTCGCCTCCATCGTCACCTCGGCCCCGGGTTCCACCTCGAAGGCCTCGCGACAGGCCTGGATCGCCCCGGCGATCTCGGCAGGGTCGAGCAGGGACGGTGTGCCGCCGCCAAAGTAGATGGTATCGGCGGCTCGCCCCAGTGTGGCGCGGGCCGGCGCAGGTGTGGCGCGGGTCTTCCCTGGCCTGAGCACGGTCGAAGGCAGGCCCGCGTTCTCCGCGCGGATCTCCCGCACCAGCGACGCCACGTACCGGCGCTTGAGGTCGGCGTCGAGCAAGCCGCGGTTAAAGTTGCAGTAGTTGCAGATTGCCGCGCAGAACGGCACGTGCAGGTAGAGACCCAGGGGGGGTATGGCCATGACCCTGCGCCGTCAATGGAGGATGGAGAAATTCTCCATGTCTAGTGGCCGCTCCCGGCTCGCCCCCCGGGCCAGGCCACGTCGGCCTTCGGGTCGGGCTTGCGGAGTTGCGCACGCACCGGAGAGCCTGAGCGGCGAGGCAGGGCCGACGGGCGATCCTGCAGCTTCCACATCGCCAGCAGGTCCTCGGAACCCGCGTTCGGCGGCCGGTGCCGATAGTCGGCGCCGTCGTACTCGAGGAACTCGCACATCTCGTAGAGGCGCGAGTGCATGCGGAAGCCGACGCGCGAGAGGAGCGAGTCGGGATCCGATCGATCTTCTTTCTCCTCGTAGTTCGACGTGAAGATCGTCACGCGCCGCTCGTTGTAGCGGGTGCTGACGATCAGGTTCAGCGTCTCCTCCACCCATTCGGAGGTCTTCTCGGCGCCGATGTCATCGAGCACCAGCAACTCCGCCGACATCACCGGCCGCAAGACTTCGAACTCGGTCGCCTTCACGACCGGGTCGTAGGTGTTGCGGATGACCTTCAGCAGATCGCGCACGTCGTAGAACAGACCGCGCGCGCCCCGCGTGGTCATCACCTGCGCGAGCACGGCCACGGCGAGGTGGCTCTTCCCGATGCCCGGCGGGCCGATGAGGAACAGCCCCTTGTCCACCACCGGAAAGGCCTCGGCGAACCGGCGCGCGCGGACCACCGCGTTCTGCAGCCGCTCGTTCTCGTAGGCCACGAAATTGTCGAGGCTGCAGTGCTGGTACCGACGCGGGATGCGCGCGTCGGCGACGAGCCGCTCGATGTTGGCGCCGCGCCAGCACTCGCACCGGGCCGCGCGGCGCACGCCGCCGCGCTCGACAATCTTCCACCGGGTGTCGTCACAGATCGGGCAGGGCATCGTGTCGAGTATTGTGCCCGACTTCGCGGGCGAAGGAAACCGTGAATCGCGGCGCGCAACGTCGCGGCGTACGGCACCGCGGCGTCGCGGGTGTCCGCTTCAGTTCAAGTGCGAACGCAGCTCGCCGGCCTTGTTCCCGCGACGGATCTTCTCTTTCGCGCGCGACTCGAGCTGGCGGACGCGCTCCCGCGAGATGCCCAGGCGCTCGCCGACCTCCTGAAGCGTCCGCGGTTCCTGGCCGCCGAGCCCGAAGCGCATGGCCATCACTTCGCGTTCCTTGGGGGCGAGGTCGGCCATCGCCGCCTCGAGCTGTGCGAGCAGCGCCTCGTGCAGCAACGCGTCCTCGGCGGGCGGCACGGTGTGCTGCGGCAGCGTCTCGCCCAGTTCGCGGCCGTCCTCCTCGTCCTGGCTCACCGGGTCGCTGAGCGACACGTCGTTGCCCGACACGTACTGCAGTGCGGCGGCCTCGGCCGCCGAGATGCCCAGAACCTCCGCGATCTCCTCGGCTGACGGCGTGTGGTCCAGGCGGGCGGCGAGGTCGATCACGTCGCGGCCGAACCGGCTGGCCACGGCCGAGAGCTTTGTCGGAAGGGCGAACGCGCGGCGCTGACCTGAGAGCGCGTGCATGATCGCCTGCCGAATCCACCAGACGGCGTAGGTGATGAACTTGACGTTGCGGGAGGGATCGAAGCGCCGGGCCGCTTCGAGCAGCCCGAGATTGCCTTCGTGGATCAAGTCGAGGAACCCGACGCCCAGGTTGCGGTAGCGCTTGGCATAGGAGACGACGAACCTGAGGTTGGCTTCCACCAGCCGCTTCAGCGCCTCGTCGTCGCGGTCGCGCTGGATGCGGGCGCCGAGTTCCTGCTCCTCGCCCTGGGTGAGCCGCGGCAGCCGAGCGATCTCCTGGAGGTAGGCCTGCAGGGTGACCGCCTCCGGCGTCTGTTCGCGTGGCGGATGGCTCACGACCTCATGATACCTCCGGTCGGGGCTTCCCGGCCCTGGCCGCCGGGACGGCGTCCATTCCGGGCCCCTCCCCGCCGGCAGCCGCCGGCGGGCGAGCCGGGGGAGGCGCGGCCGACGCGCGCACCAGGTCGGTCGGCGACGACTTGACGAGCGCCGTGTTCAGCCGCTGCTCCCAGTCGTCGAGGCCCCGCGCGAGCTCGTGCTTGACGTACACCATGAACTCGTTGACCTCATGCTGCATGCGCTCGATCGTGCGTCGCATGTTCAGGACGATCTCGACACCCGCGAGGTTCACGCCCAAGTCGCGGGTCAGCGACAGGATGGTCTCGAGCTGCTCGAGGTCCTCTTCGGAGTAGAGGCGGGTGTTCCCCTCGGTGCGCGAGGGTTTCAGCAGCCCTTCCCGCTCGTACAACCGCAGCGTCTGCGGGTGGATGTTGTACTTCTGCGCGACGGCGCTGATCATGTAGTAGGCCTTGCCGGCCGTCTTGGTCACCATGTGGTCACCATCAGTCCCTCGTGCGCGAAGTCTTCGACGTCGGGGAAAGAAATCGCGGTTGTCGGCCGAAGGCCGCTCATAACCCGGCCTAGTCTCTTTAGTTCCGGCTCGACCGGGTTATGAGACACTCACAACTGGTCGTCCCACAGACCCCGGCGCACGTTGCCGCCGTTGATCTGGCCGAACTCGCGCACCAACTCTTTCGAACGCTCGTCGAGGAGCGTCGGCAGGACCAGCCGCACCTCCACGAACAGATCGCCTCTCCCGCCGGTGCGCAGCGACGGCGCCCCGCGCTCGCGCAGCCGCAACCGCTGCCCCGACTGCGTGCCGGGCGGCACGCGCAGCCGCACCGGGCCGTCAAAGGTGGGGATGTCGATCTTCGCGCCGAGCGCCGCCTCGTGCAGGGCGACCGGCACCACCAGGTGCAGGTCGTCGCCCTCGCGACGGAACAACGGGTCCGGCCTCACGCGAACCGACAGGATCAGGTCTCCCGCCCGGCCGCCGCGCCGGCCCGCCTGCCCGCGTCCTGGAATCCGCACCTGGGCCTCGTCGGTGACACCGGCCGGCACGTGCACGCGCAGGCTCTCTGCGCGCGACTCGAGCCCTCCGCCCCGACAGGACCGGCACGTGGTCTCACAGCGCTGTCCCGTGCCTCGACATGCCTCACATGGCTTCGTGAACACCATGTGCCCGCGAGCCGTGCGGACCTGGCCTCGCCCCTGGCATCCGGCGCACGTCACCGGGTCCACCGGCAGGGCACCGCTCCCGGCGCAGGTCCGGCACGGCGCCTGCCGCGTCAGCGCCACGTATTGTTCCGTGCCAGTCATCGATTCCTGGAACGAGACCGACAGGCTGGACTGGAGGTCGGCGCCCGCCTCCTGACCTGCCGCGGCCGACGGCCCTGCGCTCCGCGCCAGGACGTCCGCGAACAGGTCGCCAAAGGTGGACGCCTGGTGCTCCGACGTCACGTCGACCGAGAAATCGAATCCTTCGAACCCGAACGAAAAGTCCGCCGCGCGTGGGTCCTCGGACACTCCCGCGTCGTACGCGCGGCGGCGCTCCGGATCACTCAGCGTCTCGAACGCCGCCGTGATCTGGCCAAAGCGCGCGTGGGCCTCACGGTCCCCCGGGTTGATGCCGGGATGGAACTTGCGGGCCAGGCGCCGGTAGGCCCGACGGATGTCGGGCAGACCGGCGTCCCGCTCCACCCCGAGAATGTCGTACAGATCCATCGGTGTTGCCGGATCCGAACACTCGGCCGTCCATCGTCAGCTGCCAGCCACTGCAGGCTGCCAGCTGTGAGCTGGCCGCTGCCAGCTATTTCTTCTCGTCGTCCACCACTTCGGCGTCGATGACGTCGCCGCTCGCGCCGGCGCCCGGTGCCGCGCCCGGCGTGGGCGCCTCGCCCGCCGGCCCGCCCGCGGCCGGGCCGCTCTGCGCCTGCTTGTAGAGCGCTTCGGCCATCGCGTGCGACGCCTTCTGCAACTCGTCCGTCCCCGAGCGAATCGCCGCGGCGTCGTCGCCTTCCGACGCCTTCTTCAGCGACGCGATCGCCGACTCGATGCGGGTCACGTCGGACGCCGGCACCTTCGCCTTGTTCTCGGAGAGCGTCTTCTCGATCTGGTAGATCAGCCCGTCCGCCTGGTTGCGCGCGTCGGTCACCTCGCGCCGCTTCTTGTCGTCCTCGGCGTGCGACTCGGCCTCGCGCATCATGCGGTCCACTTCGTCCTTGCTCAGGCCGCTCGACGAGGTGATGGTGATCTTCTGCTCCTTGCCGGTCCCCTTGTCCTTCGCCTGCACGTTGACGATGCCGTTGGCGTCGATGTCGAACGTCACCTCGATCTGCGGCATCCCGCGCGGCGCCGGCGGCAACCCGACCAGATTGAAGCGGCCCAGCGTGCGATTGTCGCGGGCGAACTGCCGCTCCCCCTGCAGCACGTGCACCTCGACCTGCGTCTGGTCGTCGGCCGCCGTCGAGAACACCTCGCCCTTTCGCGTCGGGATCGTCGTGTTCCTCGGGATGAGCGTCGTCATCACGCCGCCCAGCGTCTCGATGCCGAGCGAGAGCGGGGTCACGTCGAGCAGCAGGAGGTCCTTGACCTCGCCGGCCAGCACGCCAGCCTGGATCGCGGCGCCCACCGCGACGACTTCGTCCGGGTTGACGCCCTTGTGCGGTTCCTTGCCGAACAGCTCGCGCACCACCTGTTGCACACGTGGGATGCGGGTCGACCCGCCCACGAGCACCACCTCGTCGATCTTCGACGGGTCCACGCCGGCGTCGGTCAACGCGCGCTTGGTCGGGCCCACCGTCCTCTGGATCAAGTCCTCGACCAACTGCTCGAACTTCGAGCGCGAGAGCTTGAGCGACAGGTGCTTGGGCCCCGCGTGGTCCGCCGTGATGAACGGCAGGTTGATGTCGGTCTCGGTCACCGTGGACAGCTCCATCTTGGCCTTCTCCGCCGCTTCCCTCAGCCGCTGGAGCGCCATGCGGTCCTTGCCAAGATCGATGCCGTCGCTCTTCCTGAACTCGGAGATGATCCAGTCGATGATCCGGTGGTCGAGGTTGTCGCCACCCAGATGCGTGTCGCCGTTGGTGGACTTCACCTCGACGACCCCCTCGCCCACCTCGAGGATCGAGATGTCGAACGTGCCGCCGCCGAAGTCATACACGGCGATTGTCTCGTCCTTCTTCTTGTCGAGACCGTAGGCGAGCGCCGCAGCCGTCGGCTCGTTGACGATGCGCTTTACCTCGAGGCCGGCGATCTGACCGGCGTCCTTGGTGGCCTGGCGCTGCGCGTCGTTGAAGTAGGCCGGGACGGTGATGACCGCCTGCGTGACGGGCTGCCCCAGGTGCTCCTCGGCCGCCTGCTTGAGTTTCTGCAGGATCATCGCAGAGATTTCCGGCGGCGTGTGGTCCTTGCCCTGCGCCTTCACCCGGACGTCGCCGTTGGGCCCCGGGGTCACCTTGTAGGGCACCATCGTCATCTCCTCGGTCACCTCGTCGAAGCGGCGTCCCATGAACCGCTTGATCGAGAAGATGGTGTTCTCGGGGTTGGTCACCGCCTGCCGCTTGGCCACCTGACCAACCGGCCGCTCCCCCGTCTTCGTAAATCCCACCACCGACGGCGTGAGCCGTCCGCCTTCCGGGTTGGTAATGACGGTCGGCTCGCCGCCTTCCATCACGGCCACGACGGAGTTGGTGGTTCCCAAATCGATTCCGATGATTTTGCTCATATGCGGTCTACCTCAGCAGGGCGCCTCAACGGCGAAATGTTCGCACCAAGGGTCGCGCGCAGCACGAAACATGGAAGCCGACCCTTAGGCACTTGTTACTATAAAATATGAGTGACACATTGTCAATCGAAAGCATATCGCGTGGAGTCAGGTCTTGAATCATCGCGTGTCGCGATGATTCAAGACCTGACTCCACGCGACGGCCCGAACG
>Ga0209747_1002054_pt1 | contig 10394 bp, 8 predicted proteins | sample BarGraNGADG00311_FD_184498 | JGI IMG/M metagenome (GOLD analysis project Ga0209747, IMG submission 184498) | Arctic peat soil microbial communities from Barrow, Alaska - Barrow Graham LP Ref core NGADG0011-311 (SPAdes) (version 2) | ecosystem: Environmental > Terrestrial > Soil > Wetlands > Peat ... | reverse complement strand
GATATAAAATACTTTTCCATCAAAATCCGGATTGAATATTTCGCAACCGGCTTCAAGCACAATTTTAGTCTTGTCGTTTTTATAACACAGAAGTGCCCTGTTCAGCACATGCCCACTCAAGATGTCATCAACAGGAGTGTGTTGCAAATGATCAATATCGAGCCATCCCATATAATTGTCGAATACAGTTTCGATTTTCACCCAACTGCCTGCCTTATCCACAATAGAATATTTTTCACCGAAGAGGATCTGGCTAAGCATTTCTGTCTTATGTGACGGACCTGATCTTAAGGGGACGAAGACATTTTCACATATAAAAGTTTCCATGTGACAGTTATTTTTTTCAAAATTAGTAATAATCCTGAAATTTTATTTTTTATTCTCTGTGTGCCTCCGTGTCTTATTTACAACAGACCTAACCAATTATTACTTTCTCTCCATTTTTTTTGCCTCTTCCTCCTTGCCCCCTTCTCCCAGGAGAGAAGTGGATATGTTATTTACATTAAATGTATAAGCCTCTCCCCCTTGGGGAAGGGTTGGGGAGAGGCACAATTGGACAAAGAGCGTATCAGGGGAAAAGTATATTTTGTTATAAAAAATTGAATTATTTTTGCAGTTTAAAACCCCGTTATCAAATCTATTCCCAATGTCTGAACTTCAAAATGTTTGGAAGCCAACCAGAAAATATTTTTTAAACCTTATTTATTTCGTACTGAGCACGATAATTGTAGTTGCGATCTGGCCACACAGTTCAAAGGAGAGTTGGATCAGGATTCTGGGAACTCTTATTCTTGTTTCTTCATTTTATCTGGTGCTTTGGCTTTTCCTTTCCCATTTCCGCTCTGAAGTACTTGATGTTACAAGAAAGACACTATTTATTATTCTCATGATCCTTTCTTTTGTAACATTAACAAGATTCGCAATAACTTTTGCTGATAAAAATGTATTGTTCCTGATTCCGATTGTAATCATTCCGGTTGTAATACGAACATTTTACGATGCACGGCTTGCATTATTCATCCTGCTGATAACTATTATGATTTCCGGATTTATGGTTCCCGATCCGTTTGTATACATATTTATGAGTTTCATATCCGGGATGGTTGCAATATTCACATTGACAAACATATACCGACGGGCCAAATTATTTATCACCTCTCTGACGGTTATAATCAGCTATTCTGCTCTTTACCTTGGATTAAACTTAATGCATGACGGAAATTTTGATAATGTTAAACTTTCTGCCTTTTATCTTTTTGCTGGTAACGGACTTCTTGTTCTGATAAGTTATCCGATTATATCTGTTTTTGAAATGAAGTTTCTTTTCCTTTCAGATTCAACACTCCTTGAGCTGGCTGATACGAATCAGCCTTTGCTGAGAAAACTTGCCGAGGAGGCTCCGGGGTCATTTCAGCATTCATTGCAGGTAGCAAACCTGGCAGAGGAAGCCGCAAGAATAACTGGAGCTAATCTCCTGCTTGTTAGAACAGGTGCTCTTTATCATGATATAGGTAAAATTGCGAACCCGGCTTACTATATAGAAAATCAGAAAGATGGCTTAAGTCCACACGAGAGCCTTAATCCTGAGGATAGTGCTAAAGTGATCATAAATCATGTCAGGAACGGTGTAGTTCTAGCAAAAAATTTCAAGCTTCCTATCCAGATTATTGATTTTATAAGGACACATCATGGGACCACTATAGCTTACTTCTTTTTCAAGAAATACACTGATCTTCACCCATGGGATACAAGCAAGGAGAAAGATTTTACATATCCGGGTCCAAAACCATTTTCAAAAGAGACAGCTGTTATAATGATGGCGGATGCTGTTGAAGCATCATCACGCAGTCTCCTGAAATATACAGAAGAATCGATTAGTGAGCTGGTCGAAAGAATTATTTACCTTCAGGAGCAAGACGGACAGTTCTCTGAGATCCCGCTTACTTTCAAAGATATTTCTGATATTAAAAGTGCTTTTAAGAAAAGACTTTCAAATATCTATCATATAAGGGTTGCGTATCCTGAAAGGGACTTTTCTTCTGACTAACGCATATCGATGACTTCAACCCCTTTGAAATTATCGGGCTGAAAAACAAATGTATCCGGTTGAGGTTTTGCTTTCAGATCATATTCTGTGACATGCATGGTGATTATAACTCCGTCCCTTTTTTTGTATTCAAGGCTTATAAGATTAAGACGAACTTTTTCAATCGAAAGTCTGACTCTCAGAAGTTCGCTTTTTATATCTTCGGGATAAAGGTCGATGATATATGAATCTGATTTTTCTTCAATCATCCTGCTCTTATATCCTTTTTTGTACATTGAGAATATCTGTGAAGGACGATTAGGAAATGTATTGTCTTTCTTGTCGGCTTTTGTAATAGTAACCTCTTTTTCTGCCGGAAGATAACTCCACGATGTTTCTCCATTAAACCAGACCATGTTATCAGGAAGATCGAGTTTATATTTATCTTTACTTAGAATTACGCTTCCTGCCAGGGTATCAACTGTATTGTCAGCCTGGTTTGTAGTTATCAGCTTAAATTTTATTGATACCGACGGGGCTTTAAGAGCATTATCAGCGAATTTATCAAGAATCTTAATGGCCTCAGGATTATTCTGTCCCGATGAACTCAGAGAAAACAGAAGAAAAAGTAGAAGAATGGCTGAAATGGATCTCATATTAAATGCTTTTACTCAAGACGCTTCAAAATCTGTTCCAAAGCTATAAAGTCAGAACAAAGAACGTCTCTGGCTTTGCTTCCTTCAAAGGGGCCGACAACCCCGGCCGCTTCAAGTTGATCAATAATTCTTCCTGCCCTGTTATATCCTATTGAAAGTTTTCTCTGTATAAGAGAAGTAGAACCCTGCTGATGCTGAACAACAAGACGTGCTGCATCATCAAACATTGGATCTCTTTTACGCAGATCAACTTCTACGGCGCCTGACTCACTATCATCCACATATTCAGGAAGATGCATTGCATCCGCATAGCCCTTCTGAGATCCTATGAAGTCAGTCAGTTCTTCAATTTCCGGTGTATCAATAAAAGCACACTGGACCCTTACCGGTTCATTTCCGGAAGAAACCAGCATATCGCCACGTCCAACCAATCTGTCAGCTCCGGTAGCATCAAGAATTGTCCGCGAATCAATAGATGAAAATACCCTGAAAGCGATTCTTGTTGGGAAATTTGCTTTGATAAATCCTGTAATAATATTCGCTGATGGTCTTTGAGTCGAAATAATCAGATGTATTCCAATAGCTCTGGCAAGTTGTGCCAGCCTGCCTATCGGTCCTTCTATCTCCCTGCCTGCTGTCATTATCAGATCGGCAAATTCATCGATTATCAAAACTATATACGGGAGGTATTTATGTCCCTTTTCCGGACTCAACTTCCTTGAAATAAACTTTTCGTTATATTCCTTGATATTGCGTGACTGTGCTGCCTTAAGCAGCTCCAGCCTGTTGTCCATCTCAATGCATAACGAATTAAGTGTTTTAATAACTTTTTGAGTATCGGTGATTATAGCGTCTTCTTCATCCGGTAGCTTTGCAAGAAAATGTCTTTCAATCTTAATATAAAGAGGTAATTCCACTCTTTTGGGATCGATTAGAACAAATTTGACTTCTGCCGGATGTTTCTTGTAAAGAATTGATGTTATAATAGCATTTATACCAACAGACTTACCCTGACCAGTAGCTCCTGCCACGAGAAGGTGGGGCATTTTAGTCAGATCGACGATATAGGGTTCATTTGTAATTGTTCTTCCAAGAGCAAGAGCTATATCGAATTTAGACTCCTGAAAAGCCTTGGAAGTAATGAGCGACCGCATTGAGACCATCTCCGGTTTTTTATTAGGAACCTCAATGCCTACTGTTCCCCTTCCCGGGATCGGGGCAATAATCCTTATCCCCAGCGCAGAAAGATTAAGTGCAATATCATCCTCAAGTGATTTTATCCGCGCAAGCCTCACCCCTCGTTCTGGTACGATCTCATATAAAGTTACCGTTGGACCGATAGTTGCTGAAATACTTTTTATACTGATCTTATGATCACCTAAAGTTTTAATAATATTTTCCTTGTTCTCAAAAACCTCATTATTATCAAAGGCACTTTCTGATTTATGTTCTTTCAGAATTGAGACAGGAGGAAATTTATATTTAGAAAGATCAAGCCGGGGATCATAGTCTCCCATAATTCTTTCAACTTCATGATCGGGAAGAGTATCGAGTGCTTCAGGACGGGTAATGTTTATCGGGACATCTTCGGTATGCGGAATACCGGTTTTGTCATTGTCAAAATCACGTATTATGGAACCTGTTGAAAGAACTTCAGGAATATCATCATCTAAGTCCTCAGTTTCAGCGTATTGCATTGTAGGTCGTACAACAAACTCAACTTTGTCGTTTACATGTACTTTATCACCTGTAGATTTTAAATCCTGAATCTCTGAATCTGGATCTGAACCTGCCAAAACATCGGATTCTGAGACAACAGATTTATTATCAGTATGTTTTCTGAATTTAAGGAATGAAGGCAACCTTAGGCCGAATGACTCAGGTTTGACTCTCAAGGCAAAAACCAGGTATGAAATTGTTATAAATGCCAGTATAACTCCTGTACCTATCATCCCCATAAATGCATTAGTCCACTTTATTACCTGATATCCCTGTGCCCCTCCTGGACCACTACCAAGGTAAACGCTTGATTTACCGAAGATAAATCCAAGAATGAGCGAGAGAATTATCGCTGCAAACGAAAATTTGGCTATCAAGCTAAATGGTTTGATTTTGGGAAATTTAAGAAGGTATAATCCGATGGTTCCAAAAATCAGCGGAATAAAAAATGCGCCGAATCCGAATCCGTTTTTGATTATCATACTGGCGAGAAAATGGCCGCTCTTACCGCCCCAGTTTTTTACAACGATATCAGCACCTGAAATTGTATCTGAATTATCAAAACTAAGGTCGGCTTTCCACCAGAACAGGTAAGATACACAAGCCACTAGAAGATAAAGGGCAAAACCACAGAAAAGAATTCCCATAAGAAATTTGATCCTCTCATCTGTAAAAAATGATTTGGATTTGACGGAACTTTTTTGGGGTTTGGTATTCTTTTTACCGGTATCTTCCTTCTCTTTATTCATCTTGTGGTAAAGTTTATTCTAAACAGCTATCGTTTTTTAAACGCAACCCAAAGGTAATAATTTTGAGCCTTAGTCAAAAAGTAGACAAATAAAGTTTTGGATTGGATATTGCAGGAGTATTGTTATTGCCGGTTTATTATTAGCCCTTAGTCCATCACCCTGAGCTCTGAGCCCTGTGCCCAGGTTCTAGAGGCTGATCATTTTATTGATGAACTTGTCGATCTCATCCCTGGACACCCGTACGAATTTTTCTCTTCTATCGAATGCTTCATCAGGTATTCCTTTTTTATAAACCGTTTCTGCATCGAAATGAAGTTCTGAAGCTCCGAGAAAAAAGAAGAAACTCATTAGTACCCCATCAATCTGACTATAAGGAGTGGCGGTATTTGGATTCTTAATATTTATCTCATTAGTATACCATACTTCATATACTTTGTTCCTGTCAGCCGGGAATGTGACTTCTGCGTTTTTACAGTTGAAACCGCAGATCACTGATTTCTTTGCTGTTTTCGTAATAACTATTCCCTCCATAGCCTCAAAACCCGGAAACTGCTCACCTGGTTGAACGGCGTAGAAATATTTTAAAGTAAAAAGACTGAAATATGTGTCCAAGATTCCTTTTTCAGGATTAGCCAGATTCAATATTCCTGAATTGCCAAAAGAAGAGATCATTTCAAAGAGAATTTTATTGTTTTTAAAAGACACAACAAGGTTCTTTGGCAGAACTTCCCTTGGCATCGACCCGAAACTACCTCTATAATCTATATTATAATGGATTTCCCCCTGATTGATATATTTTCCTCCTTTTTCCTTACAGGAGCAAACTGTTATTGCGAAGATTACCGCAATGAACAACATATAGCTGAATCTCACTTATCTGGCATTATTTTGAATTTCGTAAATGTAGTATTTTTTTTTAACTTCAATTCAGGCTGCTGATTTTTATAAGATTAATCAGGCTAGGTCCATTTTATAACAGATATCAAATAGATTTCGATTCATGATATTCTCAATGGGAATTCTTTGATTTTTGGTACTTTTGTCATCATTCTGAATATTATAATGAATTCTATGGAAAAGAAACTTGCAGTTGTTGCCCTGGGAGGTAATGCATTGTTAAGAGGTGATCAGACTGGAACTATTGATGAACAGGAACAAAACACTACAGAAACTCTTGAAAATCTTATCTTTTTAATAAATGAAGGTTACGACCTGGTCATAACCCATGGAAATGGACCGCAGGTAGGAAATATACTTATGAGAAATGATGCTGGTGAACAGTTATATGGAATTGCCCAGATGCCGGTGGATATTTGTGTGGCTGACTCTCAGGGTGGAATAGGGTATATGATTGAACGGATGTTCAGAAATGTTCTCAACAAACATGCGATTACAAAGAATGTTATCTGCATTGTCACACAGGTTCTTGTCGACATTAATGATCATGCATTCAGTGATCCTCAGAAAAGGGTTGGCAAAATATATTCGAAGGAGCAGGCCGATGACTTATCCTCAAAGAAGGGCTGGATATTCAGGGAGGAGGTCAAAACCCAGGATGGGTACAGGAGGGTAGTCCCATCTCCGGTTCCTGTCGGAGTAATAAATGAAGCAATTATAAAAGACCTGGCAAGGAAGGGAAATATCGTTATTGCTGCAGGAGGTGGTGGAGTACCTGTCTATATAGATGAAAAGAAGGATGTCAGACCTGCGGAGGCGGTTATCGATAAGGATCTGGCCTCCTCACTTTTAGCAAGTCAGATTGGAGCTGACGAATTTTATATTCTGACTGATGTGCCATATATCTACATCAATTATAAAAAGCCGGATCAGGAGATCAAGGAATTCCTCAATTATAAGGACACAATGAAATACCTTAATGAAGGTCAATTTGCCAGAGGGAGCATGGCGCCCAAGGTAGAGGCTTGCCTGAATTTTATTAAACATGGCGGTAGCAAAAGTGTTATCACTGAAGCATTTAAGCTGGCTGATAAAAAGTATGGATCCAAAATCACTATGGAATATGAGGACGACCGACGGTAGGCATCAGGTATCAGGCTTGTGGCCTCTACTCCCACATAAAAAAACCTGTGACCTGACGTCCGAGACCTGAAGCTTTTTATAATCTGACCAGAATTTTACTATTTTTGCACTATTAATTTTCAAATTATGAGCATCAATCTTCACAACCGTAATTTTCTTAAACTTCTTGATTTTACTCCCGAAGAGATAGCATATTTTCTCGACCTGGCTGCAAAGCTGAAAGAATCAAAACATAATGGCACTGAGAAACAGCACCTTAAAGGTAAAAACATTGCACTTATTTTTGAAAAAGCTTCAACGCGTACAAGATGTGCATTTGAGGTTGCTGCTTATGACCAGGGAGCTCATGTCACGTATCTTGGGCCCACCGGATCACAGATTGGTCAGAAAGAGTCGATGAAAGATACGGCGAGGGTACTTGGTGGTATGTTTGATGGCATTGAATATCGTGGTTATGGTCAGGTTATTGTGGAGGAGCTTGGCAGGTATGCAGGAGTACCTGTATGGAATGGTCTGACTAATGAATTTCATCCGACGCAGATTCTTGCTGACTTTCTTACAATGATAGAACATTCCGATAAGCCATTAAATAGGATGATCTTTTGCTACCTTGGCGATGCAAGGTATAATATGGGTAATTCTCTTATGGTTGGATCTGCTAAAATGGGTATTGATTTCAGAATTGCAGCTCCAAAAGAGTATCAGCCTTCTGAAGAGCTGATAGCTAAATGCCTTGCAATTGCAAATGAGACAGGTGCAAGGATCACTATTACCGAGAACGTCGCCGATGCAGTTAAAAATGCGGATTTTCTTTATACTGACGTATGGGTATCTATGGGTGAACCTGATTCTGTCTGGGAAGAGAGGATAAGGTTATTAAAACCTTTCCAGGTGAATATGAAAGTAATAGAAAAGACTGGAAACCCGTCAGTTAAGTTTCTTCATTGCCTGCCTGCCTTTCATAACAGAGAAACAAAAACAGGAGAGGATATCTTCAAAAAATTTGGTCTCGAAGGGATGGAAGTAACTGAAGATGTATTTGAATCAAAACATTCAATAGTTTTCGATGAAGCTGAGAACCGGCTGCATACTATTAAAGCGGTGATGGTAGCGACACTCGGGGTGTAAATTGCCTCTCCCTAAATCCCTCCACCAGGGGGGACTTACTCATTTAAATATTCATTAACAAAAAGACAATTATTTGTAAAACAGTGTATTACCCCCTTCACTATTGGGAGAAGGGGGCAGAAGGAAGAGGTATTTTTACTTTATCAGCTCTTTCACAAAGTAAAAAGTCATCACAAAGGAAGCAGCAAGCTTAAGGCCTATACCAGTAAGAAATCCCAGCAGACTTCCAAAGCCAGCCTTAAAAGCATAATTCATATCATCCCTGAATATCATTTCCCCGACAAATGCACCGATTAATGGACCTAAAATAATACCCAGCGGACCAAGAAAAAATCCCACTATTAAACCTACAGTGGCTCCCCTGGTCCCATACTTGGATCCGCCAAAGCGTTTTGTTCCCCACACTGGGACAATGTAATCGAGAACTGTAACTACAACAGCTATTACTCCAAAAATAATTAATGTAGAAGTTGAATACTGACCGAACCTTGTCATATGGAGTAATATTATTCCAAGATAGCTTAATGGAGGTCCGGGTAATATAGGAACCAGACACATCAATATCCCGATGATCATAAGAATGATCCCCAGAATAAGGAATATATAATCAGACATTCAGATAATCCTTTTTACTTTTTGCCAAGGTCTTCAAACTCAACATTTGTGAATTCTTCTGCTGTCAGATTGCTTTTTTCTTCACTGATTTCAGCAAATGATGTTGGTTCGGGAGTATTAGATTCATCCTTACCATTACCAATATAAGTAACCGCGTCTTTTAATCCTTCAGAAAACTTTTCAAAATCTTCTTTATACAGGAAGATCTTATGTTTTTCATAAAATACTTTTCCTTCTTTACCTAAACGTTTCTTGCTTTCGGTAATAGTCAGATAATAATCTTCTTTCCTTGTAGCTTTCACATCAAAAAAGTAGGTTCTCTTTCCGGCACGCACCACTTTGGTGAAAATTTCTTCTTTTATAATTTTTTCATCATGCCCGTTTATGACTTCCTTTATTCCGGCTTCTTCTTCCATTTCTAAGTCAGTTAGTGTTAGGGTTTTGTTTTGTATTGTCAAATATAACAATTATTTTATCAAATCAAAACCGGGCAGATTATTTGTTCTTAATTTTGACAAGTTGTTTTGAGGGTAAGGGAAAAAGAGTACTTTTGCTCCGGAAATTTGAGGTTCTTTATAAATGATAAGCAGAAGATTATTACGTGTGAAAGCCCTGATGGCTCTTTATGCTTTTAACCGCAGGGAGGATGAGAGTCTTGCACAGGCTGAAACAGAATTAATGTTCAGCATTGGTAAGAGCTACGATCTTTATCACTATCTGCTGCTTCTTGTTCTTGAAGTTGCAGATATTGCAGAGGAGAAGATCGAACAGGCTCTTCAGAAAAGGATACCATCTCATGAAGATCTTAATCCGAAAAGAAGATTCATTGATAATCATGTCATTGCGCAACTCAGGAAGAACATTGAATTTAAAACCTATGTATCCTCCAAAAAGCTTTCATGGATAAATAACTCCCATATTCCGCGTCTGCTTTATAATAAAATGATCGTTTGGGAAGTATATGAGGAGTATATGAAGTTGGAAAATAATAATTATTTGTCTGACAAAAAGTTCATTACAAGGCTTATAACAGATCTGTTTTCAAATTCAGAAGATCTCCAGGTTAACCTTGAAGAACAAAGCATATACTGGAATGATGATATGGAATATATTTCATCTATGGTTGAGAAAACGCTGAAGAAATTCAAAACCGATTCAGGAGAAAGAACTTCACTCATGCCATTATTTAAAAACGATGAGGATGAAGAATTTGTGAAAATATTGTTCAGAAAAGCTATACTGCATTCAAAGAAATGTTCTGAACTTATTGATAAAAATACGACCAACTGGGAGGTAGACAGAATTGCTTTGATGGATATTCTTGTTATGCAACTGGCAATAACTGAAATACTTGAATTTCCGGAAATACCTGTGAAGGTTACTTTGAATGAATACATTGAGATTGCTAAATACTATTGTACTTCAAAAAGCAGTACCTTTGTCAACGGAATTCTTGATAAT
>Ga0209747_1002053_pt1 | contig 10395 bp, 3 predicted proteins | sample BarGraNGADG00311_FD_184498 | JGI IMG/M metagenome (GOLD analysis project Ga0209747, IMG submission 184498) | Arctic peat soil microbial communities from Barrow, Alaska - Barrow Graham LP Ref core NGADG0011-311 (SPAdes) (version 2) | ecosystem: Environmental > Terrestrial > Soil > Wetlands > Peat ... | reverse complement strand
CTTGTAGGGCTCGTCGGCGCCGGTGAAGTAGGCGTGGCGCACGAAGAAGCTCTCCTCGTTGTAGTCGCTGTCGATGAACCAGCAGGCGATGTCGTCGGCGACCGTGTTCATCTGGTCTACTTGTCCGCGCTGCGTCGGCGCGCGCGCTCCACGCGCTGCTCTGGAGTCAAGTCTGAGGCCGTGCCGCCATCTGATCCGCCTTCTCCGGTCGCAGCCGACAAGTCCGAGAGATCCTGCGCTGGACGTACCTCCGAGCCGAGGTCCTTGGCACTCATCGGCGCCACCTCCGCGTCTCCTGTCAGTGCTCGCAGCGCCACGAGTGCCTCGCGCCGCCTGAATGGACGGCGCATCGCCATCTGCCTGTCGAAGGTCATGAGGCAATCCAGGCACCCTGAAATACACCGTGCATCATGCTCGGGGCTCACCCAAAGGAGTCCGATGGCCCGCCGCAGCAACTCGTCGCCACGCTCCAGAAGCTCGCGCACATGCCCGGCCCCGCCGGCGACGCCGTCGTACAGGACGACGCCATGGGCCCTGCCCGAGGGCCCCGCTGGCGTCAGCAGAGCGCCCAACTCGCGGCTGTCGAGGTCAAGCAAGTCCGCACCGGCGAGAAGCAACGCTGAGGCCAGGGTCAGCATGAGATCCTCATCCTGCGAGAGCGCACCGAGAGGTGCGGAGAAGTCAATGAGCAGGACGTCTGTCGGCTGCCTGGCTGCGAGCGTCTGATTGCGCAATACCGGTGCGTCTTCGCCGGCAGTCCAACACCGGGCGTGCTCGTTCGTTGCGTCAAGGGGCGCGTGCTTGTCGAACCGTCTTGGCAGGTTGGTTCTGCCAGAGCCAGACGAGTGCTCGCTGTCCGCGTACCCGCAGCGCAAGCAGATTGCGAAACCGCGTTGGCCTGCTCCCTTGTTGTAGACGAGCAGTTCCCCATCCTCGCGGTAGGCTGCCTGGAGCTCAGCCACGCCAGCGAAGCGTTCGTCTTCCGAACTCCCCGAGCCTTCTCGCGGCTTCTCCGTGAATGTCACAGTAGCTTGCTCGATGGTACCCACGCGATCGTAGTCGAAGCTGCGTTTGGGTGGATCCCAGGCTGCGCTGCTGTATCCATGACGGGCGAAGAGCAGGTCGTGCGGGGCGTGTGCCGACTCGTCACCGCACACGGGACACCGCCCCAGAGGTTGTGAGATCGAATAGTACAGATGCCCGCTGCTGCATTCTGCATACTGGCCGCGCAGGCCCAGGTAGTTATCCAGATTCGCTCCAGTCCAGTGCTTCAAGAGGCCGCGGGATGTCACGACCTTGCCCCCCACAAGAAGTTGGGAGCCGGGTACATACTCGCCCAGCGCCAGCATGCTCGACCGCTCGAGTCGGAACTGATCTTCGGTCCGCACTCGTCCACGACGGCTATTCGGGTCCGGCACAATGACGCGCAGGCCCTGCAGACCGATGGGGAAGCCGTAATGCGGCAGGAACTGCTGATCCGCTAGGCTTTCTATGACCGTCGTGTCGTAGAGCGCTCGCAGCTGATAACGGATGCTGTTGGCAACGCGCTTGTGACCAGAGTTCCCGCTGTCGGTCGAGTACCAGGCGAGCAACAGAGTCTCGTAGTCCTCCCTCCACCTCGCCACAGATGCGCCGAAATCATCGATGACGAAGTCGATGAGACTCGACCACGTTTCCATGTCCCGCGAGATACCCGTGGATTCGAGCAAACGGTTCACGCGCTCGGCGTAATGGCGCCCTCCGTAGTCTCGAAGCCAGAAAAGGAAGTCCAGAAAATGGCCTTCTAGACCTGGCTCGGTCCGAGCGGGGTTGCACCAGGGCTGCTGGGGAATCTGTCCCAATGCCGCACGCGGTCTGCCGACAGTTGGTCGCGCAGGGCCGTCCCATCTCTCGGGCAGCGCGACGCCGGCGAACGTGCCCATGTGACCAAATGCATCCATCGCGCCGACATGTGCTGTCGGCGGATAGACGCAGCGAAAGAACTCGCCAAGAACGAACGCGTGGACGTGACGTCTCACTACGCGGTCCCGGTCCAGCAGCACTCGCGGGCGCCGCAGCGCGCGGCCCAGATAGTCGCCGAATCGCGCAAAGACCTCGCGGTCAAACGAACGCTGACGCGCATACGCCACGGCCACCGACGCGCCGTCCGAACGGCGCCCTGCCCGACCAGCGCGCTGCAGATAGTTCGCCTTGTTCGGAGGCACATTGCTCATAAGCACGGCATTGAGCCCGCCAATGTCGATTCCCAGTTCAAGCGTCGTGGTCGAGCTGAGCACGTTTCGCGCGCCAGACTTGAACAGATCCTGCAGCCTCCTGTTCTCTCCTGGAGCTAGCTGCGCGCTGTGTTCCTCCGCCCACACCGCCAGCCTGAACACCTCGGACTCGGCGAGCTCGCGCCGCAGCCTCCCGATTCGTGGATCCTCGTCCAGATCCAACCCATTGACGGGCTGCAGTGCGTCGCAGCCAAGCTGTGGGGCGAACCCCAACGCGGAATGGGTCCAGACCAAGTCGGTTCTGGCGCACCTGTAGAGTCGTGCCGGCTGACGAAGACCCAATTCAGGGAAGACGAGGCGGACCGCTGGAACTGGAAGGCCACCTGCATCCTGATCCACAGAGCCGATCCAGCTGAGCTCAGACGCCAGCTCGCGAAGCTGTTGGAAGGCCCAGCCCAACACGCTCGCTGTCATCGTGCCAAGGGCGCTCTCAGGTACGCCGAGACTGTTCAAGACACCTGCGGTCATCCATCGGCGACGTTGTTGAGGCTGCGACCCGACGAAGGAGACCAGCCAGCGGACTCCGTGGCCCGTCTCCGAGCACCACCGGCCGACTCGCGGGCCTCGCTCGCCGTACTCCTGATCCTCCTCATCCGATCCGAGAGTGATCGCGCCATCCGTGCGCAGAGAGTCGCACAGCAGACTTAGGTACTCGGACCAAACCTCCGAGAGGCTCTCCCGCACATTGGCGGTAGGCAGCTCGCCCAGAAGGCCGCTTGGGGGCTCGCAACGATCGAGCCCAGGATAGGTGACCTCGATCAGGCCAAGGGTCTCGAGCGAGGTCTGCGCTCGGGCCGGTCGCGCGAGCTCCCGGCCAAGCATGAGATGCAGACCCTCTTCGACGAGCTTGCAGTTGGCCTCCCATGCCCGTTGCGTCCGTTTTGACCAGTCGACGCTCGTGTCGTTTGCCGAGTGCTCCGCATCCAAGATCTCAGCGACAAGCGGCGACTGAGAGAGCAAGGCAGTCCATTCGCGAATCGAGCCGCCAACCTCGGCCTGCAACATCTGTTCTCGCAAATCCCTGAGGCGCCTCTCACTAGCTCTTCTGACGGTATCGGGGAGATTCGGACTCGTAAGCTCGTCGACAATACGGTCGATTTCTGCCTCGTAGTACCGCAGGAGCTCGGCATCAGCTGCCGGCACCTTCGCCAGCGTGTCAGCCATTGCGGCTCGCAGAACCTGATACTCGTGCTGCCGCGTCAGCCTGGGCCCGAGCCGAGCAGCCTCTTGGCGGCTGTCGCTGAATGCCAGCAATCGACGGCCGCGTGCTGGCAGCCAACGACGCCGCTCCGCGGCGTATTCCGGAACTTGCGCCACGAGGGTTTCTGCGAGAATGGAGACGGCAAGCGCGTCGGGCGCACCGAAGGTGCCCCAGTCCTTGGCGGTTTCTGCATCGCAGTTCGGGCAGTGGTCCACGCTGGTAATGCTCACGGAATGAGCTCCCGCTCCTCCGTACCGGCCGGTTGCGGGATCGACCGTGAAGTTGGGGCCGGTTGCGCTCCTGTTGGCGGAGAAGAAACGCTTGCCAACCGCCCGATAGGACGCTGGTCGCACGGTGCCGTTGGAGTCATCGAGTGCACCAACAAGGCCCCATTCGCCGCAATTGCCGCAACGGGCCAGAGAAAGCGCGGCACTACCGCAGTGGGGACAAACATCTTGAACCCCGGCAGCCACCTCACCGAAAGGTTCCAGCTTGCGGTTCGTTTGACGGCCGCATTCCCCATTCAAACAGACGCACAGTCCTTCGGGTGACTGTCCCAAGAAGTGCACACGGTGAGGGACGAGAGGGTAGTCATGGATGGACGCCTTTGCCGCAGCCGCCAGCTGTAGTAGCACGATCGTCGCCCGCATTGGCGCGTCATCTCCCGCGCCCCAGAGCTCGAGCGCGAGATCCGCGAGTGACAGGCGCTGACGCTGCCACAGAACGCTTTCCAGCAGATGAACCTTGGGTGCTTGGCTTAGCGCCGCGTGCAGCAGGCGGGCAGGGTAGCCTTCTGCCGCGATGGACGCCTCTTTGACGACTGAGCTGTCAACCAGCACGCCAAGGTCCTGGACGAGTGCGTCACACAGCTGGTCGTCTCGAGTGAGCGTCGGCTCCCCCTTGGCGGAGAGTTCCAGGGTGCGCCCCGTCAACCAGCTGCGTTCTGTGAGTTCGGTGGCCGTGGTATCGTTCGCAGGCGGCGCCTCTGGCCCAAGTTGCACGCGAGCCCTGCCGCCCTCGATGGCCGTTACTGACGCGCGATGCTTCGAGAAGATGGCTGACCCAAAATCTTCCAGTTCGCCCGTCTCGCCTGTGCCGATCGTGGCTGACGTCGCGATGCACATGACGTCGCTGGAAGACCGTTCACAGCGGTCAAGGAGCCGCCGCAGCAACAGAGTGATCTCCGCGGCGAGTGTGCCGGTGTAGAGGTGCGCTTCGTCCAGGATCACCGTCCCAAGCGCTGGCCCAAAGAACACGGCGTCCTGGGGCCGACAGAGCATGTACTCCAGCATCGAGTAGTTCGTGATGACGATGTCGGGCACCCGGCCGCGCGGTTCCCGCGCAAGATCGATCCGCGAGCCGTCGTGGTTCTCAAGCCCACGCGCCTGGTTGCGCGTTCGGATTCTACAGGGGTCCCAACCCGGGATGCCGCATTTGTTCGCGGTGCGAGCGTCTTCCGGCGTCTCACTTGTGAAGTGGAACACCGTGATGTCCGATTGGCCCTGTAGCCACCCATACAGTCGCTCGACCTGGTCGTTGACCAGAGCATTCATGGGATACACGATCAGACAGCGCACCCCGCCACCCTGATGCGGTGCGTTCTCGGAGAACAACTCATTCAGTACGGGGAGCAGGAAGCTCTCTGTCTTGCCCGCGCCGGTACCGGCCGTGATCACAATGCCTGGGCGATTGCCGGGCTGGGACGCCGCAGAAGCTCGAATGGCAGCGGTTTGGTGGTCATACAGCGGCCTCTCCGCCGGCACAGCATCACGGTCGTCCAGATGCTCGCAGAGCTTCCGGTTGACAATGCCCTCTTCAACTAACCGCGCTAGCGTGACCCCGGATGACTCCGCTGGAAACGTGGCCTCCACCCAGATGTCGCTGACAAGACCTCCTTCAGCCGGGCTCCCCTCCCAGATCGCACGACAAATGTCGCGAACGCTCTTGTCGCGAACGAAGTTCGACTCCAAGCCAAGATCTACGAGGCGCCGGCGCACTTCCGCGGCAGTCTGAAACGCGTCGAGTTGAGATGCGGACATCGAGTCAGAAGCTCCTAATTCGTGAACTTGGGCAGGATCTTGTCGCGCAGAACGCAGAGCGCGAGCAGCCGGCGGAAGGGGTCGATACCGAGAGCCAGATTGACGTTGGCCTCATCGAAGTCAGTACCGGCGGATCGCCCGTCGACCCTTCTCAGAGCTCTCTCCAAGAGGCCTTGCTTCACGAAACCAATGTCGGCCGGCCAGCCGACACCAACGTCCGAGGCAACCTGCAAAGCCAGATCATCGATCGCTTGACCCACGTCGTCGTCCACCGCACTACTGGAGGACAGCGCAAGGCGACAGACGATTCCCTCAAGTATCCCAGCGACCCCCAGTTTTCCTACGACCGGTATGAGGCGCTTCAAAGCTGCGGCGAAGAGCACTCGGCCCATCAGAACGGGATTGACCCTCATCAACTCTTTGGCCGCTGCGTCGAATGCCTCCGGAGTCGCCTCCCCCCCTTCATCGAACGCGTCGAAGATCGCACACAGCCAGGCACCTGACCCAAGGCCCACGTCGAAGAGGCTTCTGACAGCGCCTAGCCAGGCATCATCGACGTAACCATGGACGAGCCCAGTCGGCAGATGCTCGGAGCGAATCCATGCCTCGGCCGCGGCCTGAGGGCTCTCGCGTACAAAAGCCAACATACTGGACCGAACCGAGGAGGCGAGTACCGGCAGGTGAAGCCAGCGGAGCATGGCAGCACGTTCGCCGGCTGCGCTGTCATCCGTTTCGAGCAGCCGGCGGTGCCAGTCGGTGTCCCACCATGCACCTAGCCATTCCCCTCGGAACCCAGCGCCGATGGCCCACGGCGCACCCGCACCCTCAGGACGCGGGCACGTCCAGACTGTCGCGTTCGAGTCGTCGAGCAGGTGAAATGAGGAGGGGCGAACGATGGATTGTGTGCCGTCCGCGTCACACCAGACCACGAAGTGCCCCCCGCTGTCCGGCTCGATATGCCCCTCGATGACGACGGCAAACTGACTGCCCTCTCCGGTCCCCGCGACGTCGCGGATGACTCCGCGGTTGACCACCGAGGCAGCCACATCCATCGGCCCTTCAACCGAGTTGTACGGCCCGTACCTGATCCGAAGCTCCCCTCCGAGACCGGCGAGGCCCTCGATTGGGCCAGGGTAGGCAGGAACACGCCGAACGAACGTGTTGCCTTCCAGAATGCCCCAGTCGCGAAGCGATCGGTCGGGATCATCCCTCGGCGGCAGCATGCGGAAGCTGTTGCTTCTGGCTGTTCGCACGTCCAGGTCCTCTCGGGGCGAGAGCGGGATCCATCCATCGGCGCTCCGCATTGCCACGCCCTCGACGGACACGGTTGTCTCTCTCTGCAGTGTCAGGTGACACTCATCCAGTCGAACGCCGAGCGTCACCTTCAGATTGCCGCCACGTAGCTCGCCATCCAGGACAATGGGCTCTACTCCCGTTTGCCATTCGTTCGATGGGCTGAACGCGCGGGTCTGTCCGTTGATGCGCACGAAAGTCACGTTCGCCGTCGGTGGGTGCGTGATATCGAGCTCAAGCGGCTCGCCGAGCCGCACCTTCGGCTGGCGACGCGTCACCCGGACCCCGGAGGCCCACTCAGGCAGCGGCGGCTGTCTCTCAAGCTTTGCTCTCGGACGCCACAGCTCTTCTTCACCCAGCAGGAGTGCGACTCTCTGCGCCTGCCATTCACGCGGCAGCAGTTGGAGCACGAACTTCCCTCTCGCCACTTTCGCCCAATCTGAGGCCTCGGGGCGAAGAGCCAAATCAGACGGACAGAGCAGCGCATACTGGGCCGTCGGAGGGAGCCCCACGTAGGGGTCTGTCACTGGCACCCCACTGGGTACCTTGAACAGCGTGACGTCTTCTGCCGCGTCCCATAGTTCAAGGTCAGTGACGTGCTCGACGGTACCGTAGGCATCAACGAGTTCCGCATGAGCCACCGGATGATGCGCTTCGAGTGACAGCTCGTCGCTCGGCTCAACGTGATACAGCCCATCCGCCTGGAGCAACAGTTGCGCCTTGGTCTGGCCGTCCACCATCAGGCGATAGGTGGGGCTCCCGAGACCGTAACTGGGGAGGTTGACAACGCGCGTGAGGAACCGTGGTGTCTGATGCGGTTCCCATACGAGCCGAGCAGGTCCAAGGAACACAGGTGGCGGCGAATCGACATCGCGAATGCCGCTACTTGTGCCGAGTTCGATGCGCTTGAGAGCGCACCGCATGAGATCGTCGGCCCAGTCGGCCAGAACCCAAGAGCTTGAGACAAGAGTCTTGCGGCACTGCTCCTGGCTCACATTCCTTCGTCGGTAGTTTCTCAGCGAATCCCATACCGCGCAGAAGCTCTCGCTGCGCAAAGATCTTCTGCCGAGCAAACCTTCGACGGCAACCGTGGCGGGCTGCCCGGCCAGCCATTCAGGGAGTCGCTGCTCGAATCCAGTCTTCGTGAACCCGAACTGAAGGTAGACGCTGCGAAACCAGTTCTGTACACCTTCGACGCCGAAGACATGACGAAGCCCCGCAGATCTGGCCGCATCCTCCAATGCCTCCTTGAGGAGGTGCGACGGCTGACCCTGCACGAACAGGCAGTCAGGCGGCTCGGACTGGAAGACAAGATCGACGACCCGGCCCCAAAGCGACCCCTCATGAGCATCCCGCCGTCCGACTTCCGCGAAGAGAGCCATGAAGAGCAGGCCAGTCGCAGCCTGCATATGAAGCTGATGACCAAGAATCTCAGCGTCGCGCCATGAGTCAAGACAGGCCCTGAGGAATGGCTGGCGAGAACCCCGCGCCCAGACGAGCAGCCAGTCCAGGTCAGCGTCGTCGAACCGTAGTTCCGCAAGCGACCAGGGCCGGCTCGTGAGTTGCTGCTGCTCCGCAGCATCCAGGATCGCACCTGCTGCCTGGCGGATGGACGACTCGCCGCAGTCCGGCGCAATGCCGCCAAGGATGGTCACTGAGCCACTCCCGACTGCTGACTCGGGAGCAGCTGCGCGAGAGCGTCACGCGTTCCAAGAACCACAAGGTGATGCTGGGGACGCGAGAACGCCACGTAGGCGAGCTGAACGAAGTCTTCGCGTGCAACGAAGGCAGCATCCAGTTCACACACGACAACCACGGGGCGCTCCAGCCCCTTGAAGCTATGAATAGTGGAAACGCGAACCGCTCTACCCGGACCGTCATCGTCCCACGTGGCGGAAACGGTTCCGAGCTTGTCCACGCCCTTGAGGAGTGAATGCTCGCGACTGTTCGGCGTCAGCACCACGATCTGGTCGGGCCTGATCTGCTCATCCACGACCAGACGATGTATCACGCGGGAGACACAACTCTGGAGCTGCTCAGGTCCTGCATACACGACCTGCTCGACTGTCCGGCCAGATGGTCCCCGCGGCCGCACCGGGTCCTCTCCCTGATAGAAGGGGTCTACGCAGCGAAAAATCGCGCGAGTATTGCGAACGTTCTCGTCAAGCGGCGACAGCTCCCAGCCGGAAGGGAGAACACGCTCACCACCGTACACGCGCTGGTTGTCGTCAAAGAACACATAGAGGATGCCGTCCTCCTCGCTGGAGAGCAGGGACAGTATTGAGACCCACCAGGTGTCTTTGAAGTCCTGCGCCTCGTCAACGACGACTGCATCAAACCTGAGCTCCGGTTTGCGCTCCACGGCTTCGATCAGCGCATCGGGTGCCATCTCCCAGCTGCTATCACCCGGAGCCCAGCCGACCTCGGCTTTGCTCGCGAACTCGGCGCACAGCTTGTGGTAGTTGGCTACGACGAGCCCGTCGATACCGGCCGTGCGCTCGACAAGGTAACCGGACAGGCCCTTGTTGAAGCAGGTAACCAGTGTGCGAAAGCCGTCCGCCGCCAGCTGCTTCGCCTTCTCCACGGCCAACATCGTCTTGCCGGAGCCAGCACAGCCACTGACCGCCAGCCGGCGACTACGTCGCAGATGATGAAGTAGCTCGGCCTGACGCTCCGTGAGCCGCACATACTCGCGCTGCTCCGTGACAAGCGAGACTGCGAGAGGGTTGGCCATTACGAGACTGGGAGCAAGGCGGCGCAATAGCTCCTCGATCAGGGCAGGGCCACCTTGCAGTCTCCTCGCATTCTTGCCGCGGTGATGCTCGAAAACCCGTTTGAGACTGCCCTCAAGGTCGCCCATGTCGACGCCATCGATGATCATCGCGCGCGGTGCCTCGGGCGGCAGACCGCTCGAAGGCGCGCTGCACTGCGGGAAGATCACGGCGTCATGAATCGCGGGTCTCAGCTTCTTGACGCGATCCTTGTCTTCTTGTGCCACATAGTAGAGCAGCGAGTACTTGACCTTACGTGCCTGCTCGAACGGGCGTATCGAGTAGCTGACGCCTCTGGAATCAGTCGAAGTCCACGTCTGTGAGTCGCCGTCATAGCCAATCAGCCCCCCCTTGACCTCGACGGTCAGGACTCCGAGATCAGGGTGCGCGATGATGAAATCGGTCTCCCCGTCGCGTGATCCGCCCTCGCGAGTGGCATGGTCCTGCCAGGCGACGCTGTGGAACACCACCCACGCATCGTCCAGCGTCGCTGCAAGCGCGTCGTAGAGCAGAACCTCGGCGCGGCTGGAAATCTCGTCGCGGCGGACGTTGGACAGCTCCTCTGGGTACATGCGTGCCATGAACTAGACCCCGTACACCTTCAGCACCTCATCCCCAAAGTGATTGATGACCTTCACCGCGATCTTGCCGGTTGACGGCGGGTCGAACGGGCGGCTGACGGTGCTGTAGAGGGTTGACCAGGCGTCCTCGTCGATCTCCGCCTTGAGGGCGCGCTGGAGCTTCTTGTAGGGCTCGTCGGCGCCGGTGAAGTAGGCGTGGCGCACGAAGAAGCTCTCCTCGTTGTAGTCGCTGTCGAT
>Ga0209747_1002050_pt1 | contig 10400 bp, 8 predicted proteins | sample BarGraNGADG00311_FD_184498 | JGI IMG/M metagenome (GOLD analysis project Ga0209747, IMG submission 184498) | Arctic peat soil microbial communities from Barrow, Alaska - Barrow Graham LP Ref core NGADG0011-311 (SPAdes) (version 2) | ecosystem: Environmental > Terrestrial > Soil > Wetlands > Peat ... | reverse complement strand
CCCATGGCTGCCAATATCTGGCATATGTACACGGAAGGGGCATTGGTGCCGGACTGGATGAGGGTGGCCAACGGTGAGGCCGCTTTCCTGCTGCTGGTTGTGCTGGCGCTGAACCTGCTCGCCAGGTATGCAACCCGGCTCTATCGCAAGCGGCTGGGGTCTTCGGGGTAAGGCAAGGCGTTTAACTAAAATTAACCTTACATTCACCCTTAGTTAAACTACTATTGATTTAATATGGATGGCGGTGTAGGCGACTGAGAAAAGGTGCGGGTTGTACCCGCGTGACAAGGGATTTTATGAAGAGAACGAGGACTTTATTTGACTTAAGAAGTTCAGCTTCCCGGCTGAAAATAATATTTCCACTCGTAACACTCCTCGTATTCTCCGTGGGCTTGGCCGGTTGCAGCCTCCAGAGGTCCGGAGTTATCCGCGTCGCCGGTTCGACGACCGTCCTTCCCTTGGCTCAGGAGGGAGCCGACTGCTTCATGGATATGCGAAACGGGACCAATATCTTGGTGCAAGGCGGGGGATCGAGTGTTGGCATATCGCAGCTCAAGGAAAGAATCATCGACATCGCGATGTCATCCCGGGAGCTTACAGCGGATGAGAATGATGGGAATATTATAGACAACCGCATCGCATTGGATGTCATCGCCCTCGTGGTCAACCCCGGGCTCAAGATTGAGAACCTTTCCAAGCAGGAAGTCAAGGATATTCTTACCGGGAATATCAGAAATTGGTCTGAGGTGGGAGGTGAAGACGCCGCGATCGTCGTCGTTGTCAGGGACTCGGCATCAGGCACACGGCAGATGTTCGACCAGATCGCGCTCGATAAGGAGCAAACCATTTCTTCGGCGATAGAATGCAACAGCAACGGCATAGTAAGGGAAACGGTAGGCAGTACGCCTGACTCCATCGGCTACGTCTCTTTGGGCTATGTCAATTCCCTGATAAGGGCGATCAGCTATGACGGGGTAGTTCCGTCGGAACAAAGCGGCAAGGATGGCAGCTATCCGCTGTCGCGCTACCTGCACATGTTCACGGGGCTGAATCCCAAGCAAATGGCCCAGGATTTTATAGCGTATGTCCTCTCGCCTGATTTTCAGAGCCAGGTCGTGGCGCAGGACTACATTCCGATCAGCGAGAATTAAGAGACCGGGGAGCGAGTGAAAATGGCACGAGAACGATATATAAAGCTGTTGCTCGTGGCATGCGCTTCCCTGTCGTTCCTGGCCATCCTGCTCATCTTCATTTTCATCTTCAAGGAAAGCATGCCCGCCATCACCAAGGCAGGCTTCGGCAACCTCTTCTTGTCCACGCAATGGAATCCTGATCAGGGTCACTACGGCATGCTTGCCTTCCTCAACGGCACCATCCTGACTACTTTGGGAGGCCTTATCATAGGCGCTCCCTTGGGTATAGGCACTGCGATCTTCCTCGACCAGATGGCCCCTAAGAAAATGGGGACCTTGATCCGCAGGGGCGTGGAACTCCTGGCCGGAATACCATCGGTTGTCATCGGCTGGTTCGGCCTGACCATCCTAGTACCCTTTGTCGCGCGGCTTACGAATTCGTCCGGCTATGGAATAGCGGCGGCTTCAATCGTATTGGCGGTAATGGTGTTGCCCACTATCACAGCCCTCACCACCGAAACCCTGAGATCGCTTCCCCCCGAGCTGAGAGAAGCCAGCCTCGCCATGGGAGCGACAAGGTGGCAGAGCATCAGGAGCGTACTGCTTCCTGCCGCCAGAGAGGGAATACTAGTGGCCGTCATACTGGGTATGGGCAGGGCTATGGGCGAGACCATGGCTGTCCAGATGGTGATTGGAAACTCGCGCCAGCTAACCTTCTCCCTGACCAAGGGCACCGGTACTCTCACCTCCCGAATGGTGACGGATATGGGCGAGGCAACCGGAGTATTCCGCTCGGCCCTTTTCGCGCAGGCCCTGGTCCTGCTGGTATTGGCCATGCTTCTAATCATTGTTATCAGGGTTGTGACCAGGAAAAGGAAGGCCTGAGGTGGACGCAAGGAAGCGCGACCGCATAGCGACCATCGTATTCTGGGGGATCGGCCTCGTGACCTTGGGAATACTCGCTTTCATCATCATCGAGATATTCGGCCGCGGATTGATCACCGCTTTGTCGCCCTCCTTCTTTAGCGGTAAACCCGAGGCAAAACAGGTGGGTGGCGGCATAGGACCGATGATCGTTTCCTCCCTCTACCTGGCCGCATTGAGCATGCTGATAGCCCTGCCGGTATCGATCGGTGCGGCTATACATATGGCAGAGTATGCCAGGGAGGGAAGGTTCAATAATTTCATACGATTCTGCCTGGACAGCCTGGCCACCCTGCCGTCCATAGTGTTCGGCATATTCGGCTTGACCCTTTTCGTGATCACTTTCAGGTGGAGCTATTGCCTTCTCGCCGGCGCCTTCACCCTGGCCCTCCTGAACCTGCCCATACTCCTGAGAGGCGCGGAGGAATCTATCAAGCTCGTGCCGCAGACCTACAGGGAAGCCTCCATGAGCCTTGGCGCAAGCCGCTGGACGACCATCAAAAGGGTTGTACTCCCCTCCGCCATGCCTGGGATAATAACCGGGACCGTGCTGCCTGTAGGCCGCATCATGGGAGAATCGGCGGTCGTGATTTTCACCACCGGGCTGTTTATCCGGACCATCCCTTTGAGCCCATTCGATCCGGCCGCGCCATTGGCTGGATACATATGGTATGCTCAGACCGAGGCCACGGTGCTGGACTATCGCAAGATAGTGAACGGCGGCGCGGCCATTCTCTTAATACTCGTATTCCTCATAAACTTCGCCGCCCGAAGGTTCGCTAGGTTCTACGCTAAGAGAAAACAGTTGGAGGTCAAGTTTTGAACGGCAACGGCCACAAGATGCAGGTTAAGAACCTGTCCATGTATTACGAGGACTTCAAGGCCTTGGAGGATATCTCGCTGGATTTCCCATCGCGGCGAATAACGGCCCTGATTGGACCGTCGGGCTGCGGCAAGAGCACGCTGGTTCGGTGCCTCAACCGCATGAACGACCTGATAGAGGGCAGCCGCACTGAAGGTGAGATTACCCTGGACGGTCAAAATATAAACGGCCCCGGCTACGATGTCATATCGTTGAGGCGGCGGGTGGGAATGGTCTTCCAGAGGCCCAACCCCTTTCCCAAGAGCATCTACGAGAACGTGGCCTACGGTCCCAGACTGGCTGGAACAAAAGATAAGGAAAAGCTTGATTTTATAGTCGAGGACAGCCTGAAAAAGGCCGCGCTTTGGGACGAGGTCAAAAAAATCCTGCGTGAATCCGGCCAGAAGCTTTCCGGAGGGCAACAGCAGAGACTTTGCATCGCTCGCGTTATGGCGGTGAAGCCCGAGGTAATCCTGTTCGACGAGCCTTGCTCCGCCATAGACCCCATTTCCACCCAAAAGATCGAGGACCTTATGGCCGAACTAAAGAAGAATTACACTATGGTAATCGTTACGCACAATATGCAGCAGGCGGCGAGGGTGAGCGATTATACGGCGTTTATGCTAGTGCAGGAGCAGGGGGAACCGGGACGGATCATCGAGTTCGACGATACGAATACGATATTCACCAACCCTTCCGATAAGCGGACTGAGAATTATATAACCGGGCGATTCGGGTAACAACAGGGGTGATGATTTGGAGGTAAGAAAGACCTTTCACGAGCAGTTGGATGATCTTTATGCCGGGTTGCTGCACATGGGTAGCGACCTCATGGAGACCATCGAGAAGACCAGGCTGTGCTTCCTGGACCTGGACAAGGAGGCCGCGGACCAGATCATATGCGGAGACGACGTCTTCGACGATTACCGCAACAATCTGGAGGAAGGCGGCCTGGAGTTGATAGCACGCCAGGCGCCCGTCGCCGTTGACCTACGGCTGGTAATTGTGATTATGAGAATCGCGTCGCACTTTGAGCGCATGGCCGATTTATGTGAAGACATAGCCACCGCCGTCAAAAATATTCCGGCTGATTTTCTTACCGCCTGGATAAAGGACACCATCGACGAGATGGCTCGCCGGGCCAATCGCCTGGTGGAGCGTTCGATCGAATGTCTGAAGGAACGCAACGTCGAGATGGTGCGCGAGCTGGAAAGCATGGACGACGCCGTGGATAAGTTGAACCGAAGGTTCTGGAAGGAGTTCGACCGCGGGCGGGAGGAGGACATCGAAGTGGCAATCCGTGTCGTAATGATCAGCCGTTTCTTCGAACGCATAGCCGATCATGCTGTTGATATAGGAGAACACGTTCGTTTTGTCGTAGAAGGCACGATAGCCCCATTGGCAATCAACGATGAATGCCAATAACAACTCCCCTCTACAAAGGGGTCAGGTACGTTTGTACAGGGGGGGTCTACAAACGTACCTGACCCCTTTGTAGGCCCTTATTTAAGCTAAGCAAGAGGAATTAAGCGGCCCCGAGGGAAATAATAATTACTGCCTGTCTCCTTATGGCACGCTGGGCTTTAACCGATATGAGATAGGTCGTTGTTTTGATTAAAACGGAGATAGGGGCCCTTGGAGTTCAGTAGAAAGCACTTAGGCGTCAAACTGGCGATTTCCGTCCTGCTGGTGATCGGTCTCGTCGTCGGCATACTCAATTTTCATGCCGTCAAGACCTGGGCGTCCAGGCGATATTTCAGTATACGCATGAGCCACGTGGTTATGCCGCAAGGCGATGTAGAAGTTCCGCCATGGGTAGATATTTCGAAGCCGTTGAATATACTCTTCATCGGAACCGACAAGGGAAGCATCCCCGGAGAGGAAGGCTATACGCGCTCCGATGTCATGATCCTCGCTTCCATAAACGTCGAGCGCAAGAAGGCTGTCCTGGTATCGATACCCCGCGACACGAAAGTCACCATCCCCGGCTATGGAACCCAGAAGATAAATGCGGCGCACTCCTTCAAGGGTCCTCAAGGTGCGATCGAGGCCGTGCAAGACATATCGGGTTTCGAAATCAACCACTACGCCGAGGTTGACCTCGAAGCTTTTAAGGAGGTTGTTGACGCCTTGGGTGGAATCCCCTTTCACGTCGATTACACCATAAAGGACCCGCTGGCGGGTTATCTTCCCAAGGGGGATTACGTCTTGAATGGAGACCAGGCACTGATATTGTGCCGGGCCCGGGAGACTCTCCCGCGCGGCGATCTTGATCGCATCGACAATCAAAAGAAGTTCCTCAAGGCGGTGATGCAGAAGGCGGTGGGCATCAGGGATATGCAGACGCTCCTCAGCATCCTTGACGCCGCCGTTCAGTACCTGCAGACGACCATGAAACCGGACATGATCTTCGATCTCGCAGAATACCTTCGGGGTATGAAGGTGGAGGATGTCGAATTCACTACTTTGCCCGGCGATACACCCTTACCCGCGGCGGGCCAAGCGTGGTATTTCATTTACGATCCCCAGGCCACCGCACAACTTTTCGCAAACATCAAGGAATATTGCAGCATCAAGCCGTCCGGGGAACAGGGGACGGCGCGGGAGAGTATCGAGATCGACCGCTCGGCGGTCAGGTTGAAGGTGCTCAATGGCGCGAGATGGGAGGGCATGGCTTCAAAGATCGCGGACGAGTTGCGGGACAAAGGTTACACCAACATCGAAAGCGGCAACTCCACGAACGTTTATCCACAAACCACCATATATTACGCCCCCGATCAGAAGGATCAGGCCATGGCCGTTGCCTACGACCTCAATCCCATCGCCGATTACGTAATGACCGAAGACGCTTACGTTGCCTCCTCCAATAATGCCGATGTCGTGGCAGTAATAGGCAAAGATTACACCAGCCCCTGACCCTCCACATCCGGGTCAGCCCTCTTTGCCTGGTTTGAAGTGATAAAATGTTGTATCGGCTGCGAAATTTGTCTCTCATCAAGGTTATTAGGTCTTGAAGCAATATAATATTTTCAGTTTTGTAGTCTGGTATGTATTCGGAAGGAGGCAATGTTTTGTCCGAGGTCTATTTTGTTAACACCCACGGCCGTCCTAATCGCGGAATGTTGCAGAAGCTGACGGAGCTTTGCGACAAGATGAATTTGGGGGAAATGATCGACCGCAGCGACATGGTAGCCGTTAAGACCCATTTCGGTGAAGCGGGTTGTACCGCTTTCATTCCGGTAATGTACGTTCGAACCGTGGTCGAACAGGTCAAGAAGGTAGATGGCCGTCCTTTCGTTACCGATTCCAATACCCTCTACGTCGGCGGCAGAGCCAGTGCCGTTAATCACTTGCGCACCGCCGCCAACAATGGATTTACCATGGAGACAGTAGGTGCACCGATTATAATCGCCGACGGTCTCAAAGGTCACGATTTTCAGGAGATCGAGATCGAAGGGGAACTACTGCAGAAGGTGAAGATCGCATCGGCCGCCTATCAAGCCGATGCCCTGCTCGTCATCTCGCACCTCACCGGGCATGAATTCCTGGGTTTCGGAGGGGCGATCAAGAATGTCTCCATGGGCCTCTCCAGCCGCGGTGGTAAACAGCAAATGCATTCCGACATCAAGCCGGTGGTCAACCGGGAACGGTGCACGGCCTGCGCGAAATGCCTGGATTGGTGTCCGGCGGAGGCGATATCCCTGCAGGGCAAGGGCAAGGAAAAATTTGCCAAGATAGACCGCAGCAAATGCATCGGCTGCGGCGAATGCACCATCATGTGCTTCAAGGGGGCCATCCAGGCGCGTCTCAGCGGCGTACTTGAGAACGCCCAGCGCAAATGCGTCGAGTACACCATGGGTGTCCTCAAGGGCAAGGAGAACAAGGTAGCCTTCTTCAACTTCCTGATGAACGTGACCCCGGACTGCGATTGCTGGAACTACAACGATGCCCGCGCGGTTGAAGACATCGGCATCTTGGCCTCAAGGGACATCGTGGCCATCGAACAGGCCAGCCTTGATCTGCTGAACGAGAAGGCGGGCAAGGACCTGTTCCACGACATATACCCGGTGGTGGATTGCGCCCAGCAGGTCGAGTATGCGGAGAAGATGGGCCTGGGCAGCCGCGAGTACGAGTTGATAAGTCTGGATGACGAATAGGCAGCGAGGTGGCAGATTATAAACCGCAGTCTCTATTTAAATAGCTAGTGCAATTGGGGAGGTATTGGGATGGCCTACGGAAATATGGGAAAGATCCTGGAAGTCGATCTTACCGCGGGGACGACGGCCGAGATAGAACCGGACGAGGAGGTATATCGCGATTACATAGGTGGTACCGGGCTTGCCGCCAAACTGCTCTACGATCGCGGCAATCTCGAGGCAGGCCCCCTCGACCCCGACAACCTTCTTATCTTTGCCGCCGGTCCACTTACGGGGATAGGTTTTTCCGGATCGAGCCGCCTCTCGGTCGGGGCGCGCTCCCCGCTTACCGGCATCTGGGGGCAGGCATCCTGCGGGGGGAATTTCGGACCCGAGCTGAAGCGCTGCGGCTACGACGGCATCATCTTCAAGGGAAAGTCCGAGAAACCGGTCTACCTGATTCTGGGCGAGGATTCGGCCGAGCTGGCGCCGGCCGAGGACCTATGGGGGAAGGACACCTACGAGACCACGGACATCTTAAAGGAGCGCCACGGCAACAACCACAAGGTACTTGCCATCGGACCGGCTTCGGAGAACGGCGTCCTTTACGGGAGCATCGTGAACGATTACGGACACCTTTTCGGACGAGCCGGTATGGGGACTGTGATGGGATCCAAGAACCTGAAGGCCATCAGCGCCCAGGGATCCAGGAAGATGGAAGTGAAGGATCAGCAGAGGGTCGACGAGCTTTCCAAGATTTACCAGGAGGGCATAGATAAGGGCGGCATGGCGAGAGCCCTGCGCTCCTTCGGGACCGCCAATAACATGGAAGCCAAGATGACCGAGGGCGACGTTCCCAGCCGCAACTGGGGGCTCGGGATCTGGGAGGAAGGCGGGGAGAAGCTGTCCGGCATCGCCCTGGATGAAGAGGTGCTCATAAGACATACGAACTGCCGCGGATGCGGCGTGAAATGCAAGCCGGTGGTGGAGGTGGAGGAGGGCCCCTACCAGATGGAGGAAGGCCCGGGCCCCGAATATGAGACTCTCGGCGCTTTCGGAACCCTGCTGATGAATTCCAATATCGAGTCGGTCTGCAAGATCAACGATTTCTGCAACCGTATGGGTTTGGACACCATAACCGGCGGAGCTACCTTCGCCTGGGCGATGGATTGCTACGAGAACGGGCTCATGAAACCGGAGGATTTCGATGGCGTCAAGCTGGAATGGGGTGACATCGACACCGTTATCGAAATGCTGCCTAAAGTGGTTGCGAGGGAAGGCAACCTGGGCGCGTTGTTGGCGAAGGGTTCCAGGGCAGCGGCTGAGGAGATTGGGGGCGGAAGCGAGAAGTTCCTCACGGACAGCAAGGGGCTGGAGGCTCCTATGCACGATCCGCGCCTCGACTGGGGCAACGCCCTTGCCTATGCCGTCTCCGTACGCGGTGCATGCCACGTTTCCAACATGAACTACCTGGTCGAATGGTGGGCGGTCACTTATCCGGAGATCGGGCTCAACAAGCATTACACGGAATTTTCGACCGAACACCGGGGCGAAACGGTGGCAAAGACTTCAGACCTCGGCTGCATCTTCAATTCCGCCTGCTGGTGCAACTTTCCGGGGACCATCTTCAAGATCAACGAGCTGAAGGACATGTTCAACGCGGTGGCTGGCTACGGCTGGGAACTCGAGGACATGATGGAGGCCGGCTCCCGGGTGTGGTTCCTGCAGCGTTGCCTCGGCCATATATGGGGGGCTACCGTTGCCGACGACCGGGTAGGAGAGAGGATCATGACCCCGGTCAACGAGGGAGGCATCAAGGGCCAGGTGCCGGACATGGAGACCATGCTCAAGGATTTCTATGCATACCGCGGCCTGGGCGATGACGGCAAGCCCCTGCCGGAGACGCTCGAAAAAATCGGGCTCGGCTACCTGGTTGGTAAAACTTAACAATCGGAAAGTCAAAAGCTCTCGGGGCCGGAGGCTTTCCCCTCCGGCCCGTTTCCTGCCCTCGTCCTGCCGGGTTTTGCGCCGGGGCGATGCTACCGGGGTAGAATCACTGGTAAAATCGCTGCATGACAGGAAGTAATTTCAAATGGAGTTGCATTATATGGTAAGGGTACGTTTCGCGCCTTCTCCCACCGGAAAATTGCATTTGGGCTCGGCGAGGACGGCCCTCTTTAATTGGCTCTTTGCCCGGGGGCAAGGCGGAACATTCATACTTCGAATTGAGGACACCGATCCGGAGCGATCGCAGCGAGCCCTGGAGGAGTCGATACTCGACGACTTGAAATGGCTGGGGCTCGACTGGGACGAAGGGCCGGACATAGGAGGTGTGCACGGGCCATATCGGCAAAGCGAACGGGCCGAGATATACCGGCTTCATTCCCAGAGGCTCCTGGAGCAAGGCAAAGCATACCCCTGTTATTGCACGCCGGAAGAGCTGGAAGAGAAGAAGCGGCTGGCGATAGCCGCCGGCAGAACACCGATCTACGATGGCACCTGCCGTGGCTTGAGCGAGGAGGAGAGGAGGGGGCGTGAGGCGCGTGGGCTGAAGGCGACACTGCGCTTTAAAGTGCCCCAGCGCGAGATAGCGTTTGAGGACCTGCTGCACGGCTGGATGCGCTTCTCCCCGGATGTCATCGGCGATTTTATCCTAGTCAGGTCGGATGGTTCCGCCGGTTTCAATTTTTCCGTGGTCGTGGACGATGCGACCATGGGCATCAGCCACGTCATAAGAGGGGAAGACCACCTCACCAACACCGCGCGCCACGTACTGCTCTTCGAAGCCCTCGGGTATGCCGTGCCTCTTTACCTTCACCACTCCCTGCTCCTCGGCCCGGACGGCGCCAAGATGAGCAAGCGCCACGGCGCGACGTCGGTGCCGGAGTACAGGGCCTTGGGATATCTCCCCCAGGGGCTGGCAAATTATCTGGCATTGCTCTCATGGTCTCCGCCCGATGAAAAAGAGGTATTGACCAGGCAGGAGCTGCTGCGTCTTTTCGATATAGGAGACCTTTCATCAAGCCCGGCCATTTTCGATAAGGCCAAGCTCGATTGGCTCAATGCGAAGCACCTGCATATGATGCCACTCTCCGAACTGATTGAGTCGGCCCGGCCCTTTGCGCCGGAGTGGTCGGATAATCCGCTCTTCCCGTTGATGCTGGAGTCCGTGCTTGATAATCTGGTGACCCTTTCCGATCTTCCGCGCTACCTGGCGCCGTTCGGACCCGAACAAGCTCCGGAGCAGGAGGCAGCCCGTTGGTTGCGGGGCGAATCGGGTCGCGACGTGATCGAGAGGGCTCTCGACCTGCTGGCAAATCGCGGCATAGATGGGCTGGAAGACGC
>Ga0209747_1002048_pt1 | contig 10402 bp, 5 predicted proteins | sample BarGraNGADG00311_FD_184498 | JGI IMG/M metagenome (GOLD analysis project Ga0209747, IMG submission 184498) | Arctic peat soil microbial communities from Barrow, Alaska - Barrow Graham LP Ref core NGADG0011-311 (SPAdes) (version 2) | ecosystem: Environmental > Terrestrial > Soil > Wetlands > Peat ... | reverse complement strand
GAGTAGATTCTTTTAACGTTTGACATAGTTTTATTGATTTGAGATGAGTATAAATTATAGCTTTTGCAAAATAAGTCGCAAAGTTAATATTTAAAATTGAATTTCTGAAGGATTTTCTCTGTGGCTCTCTGTGTCTCCTCTGTGGCCCTCTTTGTAACTAAAAAAAAATCAAGAACTGACACAAAGAAACACAGAGAAGAATATTTTAAGTATTATTTTTTAATGATCTTATAACCAATGCTCTCTATCCCCGATTTGATTTTCTCAAGATCGAATGAACTGCCTTTAATGATTACAGTACCTGATGTCAGGTCAACAGTTGCCACTTCCACGCCTTCTGAAGATTTAACACTGTTTTCAACGTTGGCTTTGCAATGGTTGCAGGTCCCGCCATAAGCAACACCAGGGCGGCACCCGGAGAGAGTCCTTTAAGCATTAACACTGCTGCGACAGGTACAGAAGCTGTTGCGCAGATATACACAGGAATTGAAATTATGAGAATTAGAAGCATTCCGATAAAGTCATTCGGAATTTTGCGGCAAAAAAGTCGTTCGGAACAAATACTGAAATGAGTGCCGCGATAAGCAGACCTATTATGAGCCAGTTGGTATAACACCGCAAGAGCATAATGGGAGAGGAACACCTAGCATAGTAAGGGGCATAATTCATAATGAAAAGAATTATGCTCTCGGATGGAACATTATAAGAGTATCACGTAAAAAACTCCTGTCGATATGAGTATATATCTCAGTGGTGAGTATTGACTCGTGTCCCAGCATTTCCTGAACTGCCCGCAGATCAGCACCTGCTTCGATCATATGAGTCGCGAAGGAATGCCTGAATGTGTGCGGACTGATGTTTTTTCTTATACCTGCTTTTGCTGCAAGGTCCTTAATTATGGTGAATATCATTGCCCTCGTAAGATGACTGCCACGCCGGTTAAGAAAAAGGATATTCTGATCTTTTATAACAGGAAGTCTGTTCCGGTCCTGTTTATAGATATCAATTTCCTTAAGCGCTTTTTTGCTGATGGGAACAAGCCTTTGTTTATTGCCTTTACCTGTTATAATAACATATTCTTCATTATAATGTATATCAGTCAGACGGAGATTAACAAGTTCAGAAACCCTTAGTCCACACCCGTAAAGAGTTTCAATAATTGCTTTATTCCGGTGGCCTTCCGGCTTGCTAAGATCAATTTCATCAATAATCCGGTCAATTTCGGTTACCGATAATACTTCAGGAAGTTTAAGTCCTATTTTTGGTGATTCTATCAGTGAAGCAGGATTTTCTTCAATTTCACCTTCGATAAGGAGAAACCTGAAGAAGGCTCTTATACCTGAAAGTACTCTTGATTGTGTGCGGGTGTTCTTATTGTTTGTGCCATACCAGGCCAGAAATGCTTTGAGATCAGGATATGACACATTGATTGGTGAGATATCCATTCCGATTTCAATAAAATATTTTTCAAGTTTAAGAACATCATTCAGATAGGCTTCGATACTGTTGTCTGACAGCGATTTCTCAAGCCTGAGATATGTTTCAAAATTTCTGAATGACTGTTTCCAGGAGAGACTCATTTATTTTTTTTGACCGACTGATTATTTTATAAAAGTAGTTAAAAGAATTATGCCACCAAGGCGCAAAGACACTAAGTTTCACCAAAAATTACGATCGATATTGAATACCTGAGCATATAAGGGTCCTTGATTGCCGGAAGGCAGGCTTATGACCTAAAGATTTAAATATTATATTGCCCGCAGATTACGCTGATCAGCGCAGATCAATTTTAATTATCTGCATAAATCTGCGAGATCCGCGGGAAAAAGAAAAAATGTCAGTACTCAAAATATTTTTGACTATTTTTACGATATTAATAATTGTTGCGAATAAATTCCAAAAATGTTGTAAAAGATCCAAAATCAGATGCATGTAGAAATAATTAATGGTCCCAATCTGAATCTTCTCGGCATAAGAGAACCTGAAAAGTACGGACGTTCTTCTTTTGAAGATTATTTAGTAGTTCTTAAATCCCGTTATCCCGGAATTGACTTCAAATATTATCAGTCAAATGTAGAGGGAGAGATAATTAATGAAATTCAGAAATCGGGATTTGCATCTGATGGAATTATCCTGAATGCCGGAGGTTATACTCATACATCCGTTTCAATTGCAGACGCTATTGCTGCAATACCGGCACCTGTTATTGAGGTTCATATTACAAATATTTCAGCGCGGGAGGAGTTCCGTCAGACGAGTCTCATTGGTAAGACCTGTGCAGGAAGTATATCGGGGTTTGGCCTGGATAGTTACCGTCTGGCTGCAGAGGCACTTATCGAACTTATTAAATTAAAGAAGAAATAATATATGGATTCCAAACGGACGAAGATTGTTGCCACTATTTCGGATAAAAACTGTGAACCGGCTTTTATTAAGGAGTTGTATGAGGCCGGAATGAATGTTATAAGGATAAACTCAGCGCATCTTGATATTGAGGGAGCCCTAAGGATAATTAAAAATACCCGGGAAGTCTCTGATAAGATTGCTATTCTTATCGATACCAAAGGTCCTGAAATTCGGACAACTATCTGTGATTCCCCAATACAGCTGAAAAAAGGAGCCACGATCAATATTATCGGAGATCCCGACAAGAAAAGCTCACCAGAAGCAATTTACGTTACTTATGTGTCGTTTTCTTCTGACATTCCTCTTGGATCCCTTATTCTTATGGATGACGGTGAATTAGAGCTAAGGGTTTTAAGAAAAAAGGGAGATGCACTTGAATGTAGTATTGAAAATGATGGGATACTTTCATCGCGAAAGAGTGTAAACATACCGAGCGTGAAGATTTCACTGCCTTCCCTGACAGATAAGGATAGATCCTTTATTGAAATGGCTGCAAAGAATAACGTCGATTTTATTGCTCATTCATTTGTCAGGTCAAAGCAGGATGTTATTGATGTTCAGGCTGTTCTTAATTCATATAATAGTTCGATTAAAATAATAGCCAAGATAGAAAATCAGGAGGGTGTTGAAAATCTCGATGATATACTTGAGAATGTATACGGTATAATGGTTGCAAGGGGTGACCTTGGTATTGAGATTCCATATGAACAGATCCCGGGCATACAGAAAATGATAATTACAAAATGTATAATTACCCGGAAACCAGTTATTGTTGCGACCCAGATGCTGCATTCAATGATAAATAATCCCCGGCCAACAAGGGCAGAAGTCAGTGATATCGCAAGTGCAATTTATTCCCAGACCGATGCAATAATGCTAAGCGGTGAAACAGCTAATGGAAAATACCCTGTGGAAGCTGTAAAAACAATGACCAAAGTTGCCCTGGAGGTTGAGAAAAATAAGGAGAAATTTATGAATATCCCTTACATGAATGTTACCGGGGAAGTATCAGCTTATCTTGCTAAAGTTGCTGTTAAAACTGCGTTCAGAATCGGTGCCAGAGGAATAATTGCCGATACTCTTGGCGGAAGGACAATCAGGGATATGGCTTCATACAGGGGCATCAAGCTTATACTTGCACAATGCTATTCAGAAAGCACTATGAGAGAATTGGCACTGTCTTATGGTGTATATCCAGGTTTACAGGAGAAGAAAAAATCGGTGGATGAGTTTATTCATATTGCCTTGAAAAATCTCACTAAAACACATAATCTTCAAAGTGATGATATCGTTGTTGTTCTTGCGGGTAACTTTTCAGGAGGTTCGGGTTTTTCATTTATTGAGGTTGGATCGGTTCAATATCTTAAAGATCGTGTAAGTATAACAGATTAAATCAATAATTGGTCTGATTTTTGATGTTTAAATCAGGCCTGAAACTGACAAATAATGTCGAATATGATACTCATGAAGATTCACGATTTTGAAGAAGGAGTTAAATCAACATCAGATATGAGAGAGCGATCTTTTAAAATAAAATAATCTCAGACGTGAAGAAACTAATTAGAAATAAACTTTTTTTACTGGTACTGGTATCATTTTGTTTTGCCAGGCTAAATGCTACCCATAACCGGGCTGGTGAGATCACTTATGTTCAATTGTCGGACCTCACTTATGAGATTACGATAACTACATTTACTTATACTTTAAGTTTCGCAGACAGACCAACACTCGATGTTGAATGGGGTGACAATTCTATTTCCACTGCTCCAAGAATAAGTATTTTAACTCTGCCGAACTTTTACAGGAGGAATGTTTACGTAATAGATCATACTTATCCCGGACCCGGAATATACAAGATTGTGGTGCAGGATCCAAACAGGAATGCCGGAGTTAAGAATATTCCTAATTCAGTTAATGTGATCTTTTCAATTTCAACGATCCTAACAGTAAATCCTGCAAATGGTCGCGACAATTCCCCCATACTACTAAATCCTCCGTTCGATAAAGCTGCTTATCATTATTTATTTATTCATAATCCAGGAGCATATGATCCTGACGGGGACAGTCTGTCCTATAACATCACTGTCTGTACACGCGAAGATGCAAAACCAATTGTAGGCTACACTTTACCACCGGCAACTCATTCAATCAGAGTCGATTCAATAAGCGGCGATCTTATCTGGGATACACCTGCTGACACCGGAAAATTTAATGTAGCCATGGATATAAATGAATGGCGAAATGGGAAAAAGATCGGAGTTATCGAACGTGACATGCAGATAGAGGTTTTCAATACAAATAATAAACCACCTGTAAACGGGCCCCTCAGGGATTATTGTGTGGAGGCAGGTCAGACCATTAATTTCCTTTTTACCGCGACCGATCCGGACAATGATTTTTTAACGCTCAACGCTTCTTCAGGTGTTTTTGTCCTGGACTCGTGTAAGGCTAGTTTTACAAAAGTAGATTCTGTAGCTGGATCTGCATCTTCCAGATTCAGATGGACGCCCTGCCATCAGGCAGTGAGGAAACAACCATATAATGTAATATTTAAATCTGATGACTCCAATCCTGATGTCAGGCTCGCAGCCATAAGTAATATTAATATCAGAGTACTTGGTCCTTCACCTCATCTCATTAATGCAGTACCCGAAGGCAAAGCTATCCGGTTAACCTGGTCAGGCTATGTGACAAATTTTATAGCCGGATTCAGCATATATAGAAGGGATGGAGCCTCCACATTCAAACCAGATTCGTGTACTGCGGGCATTCCCGCTTCTACAGGTTTTATTAAAGTAGGGTTTATCGGCGGCAGTTCAACAACCTCATTTTCTGATAATGATAATAGTCAGGGGTTACAGTTCGGTAAGGAATATACCTACAGAATAGTAGCAGTCTATCCAAATGGAACCGAAAGTAAAGCATCAAATGAAATAACCTCAACTCTGGTATCAGGGGTTCCCGTAATCAAAAATGTCAGCGTAAGAAATACTGATGCAACGAATGGATCAATATTCCTCTCCTGGAAAAAGCCCCAGAAACTCGACACTATACCTGCCCTGGGCCCCTATGAATACCTGATTTCCAGGGCAACCGGAGTTGGTGGCACTGATTTTAAGCAGATTACATCTATCCAGACAGTAGATCTGAACGACACAGTATACATTGACACTTTATTAAATACTTCGGCAAACGGGTATATTTACAGGATTGACTTGTATAATAATGCTCCGGGAAACAGGTTCCTGATAGGCGATCCGGGGTTTGCATCATCAGTCTTCGTTATTATCGCTCCAGGCGACAAAAAAGCACGCTTCACTATTACCCGTAATGTTCCATGGATAAATACCAGGTATGATTTCTTCAGATCGAATGAAACTACGAGCTTATATGATTCAATTGGAACAACAAATCAGATTACATTCGTCGATGAGGGTCTGGTAAATGGCAGACAATACTGTTATTATGTCAAATCAGCAGGTGGTTACCTGGCTGATAATATGCCCAAAAACCTTATAAACTTTTCGCAGGTCACCTGTACAACTCCTGTTGATAATGAACCTCCCTGTCCTCCTGTGCTTAGTGTTACCAGCAAATGCGATAGTTTATACAATGCTCTGAAATGGGCAATAAGTGATTCATCCTGTTTTGCAGATGTAGCAGGTTATAAGATTTATGCAAGAATGAAGACAGAAGTAGATCTTTCCCTGATTCAAACAATCACCGATAGGAACGTCTTTACTTATAAGCACTTTCCTGGCTCAACAATTTCAGGATGTTATGTGGTTTCAGCTTTTGATTCAATCGGCAATGAGAGTATTAAATCTGTAATGATCTGTATCGATTCCTGCAACTTTTATGAGATCCCAAATGTTTTTACACCTAATGGAGATGCTATAAATGACAGACTGATGGCAAAAACCACAGGGCTGGTTGAGAAAATTGATTTCAAACTCTTTAACAGAGATGGCTTGCTTTTATTCAGAACAGAAGATCCCAGGATCAACTGGGATGGGACTTATAAGGGGAAAATTGTATCTCCTGGAGTATATTTTTATCAATGCGATGTTTATGAAAACCGCATTTCAGGACTAGAATTATTTCATCTTTCGGGTTTTGTTCATGTTATTACTGAATCAAATGCTAAGGTTAGTCCACAGACAACGAAATGATTTTGAATGACTTATAAAATGAAAAAAATTTTAACTCTGTTTTGGATTTTCTTAAGTGCGGGTATGGTTTTTGGTCAGCAAACCGTTGATAATTTACTTAAAGCCAGAGCATTTATAGAAGCTGGTAAACCTGAACAGGCAATCAATCTGCTTACAGTGGCAATCGGAGTAGCAAAAGACAGCCGGCTCTATACTGAAAGAGCTGAAGCAAACATTTTGAAAGGAGATTACTCAGGAGCTATCGGTGATTTTAATGAAGCAAACAAAATAATTCCTTCTTCAGGAGAATATGGACTTTCAAGAATTTATGCCATTAAAGGCGATGCAGCAACTTCACTTTATCATCTTGAAATGAATTTGAATTCTGCATTTAAAAAAAGTGAAAAGGAGATTTTGCTCGACCCGGCATTCGGTAACATAGAAAACAGGCAGGAATGGCGGCAGTTCTGGAAGAAGGAATGGTATAGCAAAAGTGAAAAGAGTATTTCTGAAATAGAATATTATATCTCAGCCGGCAAAATAGATGAGTCAAAAGATGTACTTTCAGAATTTAAAAAAAGTAATGACAACGATACTGACTTAATTTATGCTGAAGCCCTGATAAACCTTGCATCGGGAAAATATGCTGAGGTAATGAAAGCTGTTTCGGGGCTGACGAGTATAAATACAGGTAATGAGAAGTATTTAAGAATTCTGGCAAAGGCCCAGACCGGAGCATCTGATCCGGCAGGTGCATCAACGACTTATTCTCAACTTATTACTTCAGGAGTTGCAGATGCCGAATTACTTATGCTGAGAGCTGACTGTTACAGGAAAACCGGGGAAACCGATAAGTCATTAACTGATATCAATAAATATCTTGAAATATATCCTGAAAACAAAGCCGCATTAAGTCTGGCTGGAAAGGTTGAAGCTAAATCAGGCGATAATTTGAAAGCTCTTGAATACTTTTCAAAGAATCTTAAACTTCATCCTAATGATCCGGAATGCTACGTTGACCGTGCAGATTCATACTTTATTTCCAAATCATGGGATTTAGCTGTTGATGACTATAGCATGTCGCTGGATCTCAAACCGGCTAATTCAGATGTCTGGCTTAATAAGGGTATTGCTTTGCTGAATTCAGGAAAGACAGAAGATGCCTGTCACGATTTCAGAAGATCATTCAGATTGGGAAATAAACGTGTAACGGATTATATCAGCAGGAACTGCATTAAATAAAATTCAGTTATCTGATATGTTTCAGTATCCTCTCAAAAAGATCATGAGGTTTAAACGGTTTGAGGACGTAATCATTTATTTTCAGATCCTCAATCTTATCATGACTCTCTGACATTATCGCAGCGGTTAGCGCAACAATAGGAATGTCCTTAATTTTTGGATTATCTGATTTTCTTATAATCCTCGTAGCTTCGATACCATCCATAACTGGCATATGCAAATCCATCAGGATGAGATCAAAATCTTCTTTTTCAAGTATGTCGAGAGCTATCTGGCCATTTTCTGCATGGGTAACTGATATTCCCCAGCCAGTGAGGAATTTATTGGCAACAAAGAAGTTAATCTTATTATCTTCCGCTACAAGTATCTTTTTGCCTTCAAGTCCGGTAAAACTTTCAGGGACGTCAGCAACCTGAGACTGAGAGCCCTTTTCCAGAATTCCAAAGGAGATAACAAAGCGGAAAGTTGACCCTTTTTCCGGTTCACTATCAACTGTTATAGTACCTCCCTGCAATTCAACCAGTTTTTTGCAGATTGCCAACCCTAGCCCTGTGCCACCAAAATGTCTTGTCGTATCTGTTGAAGCCTGGGTAAAACTATCAAAAATCATAGCGTGTTTATCTTTTGGAATACCAATTCCCGTATCAGTAACTGTGAATTCCATTTTCGACTGATTAGCCGTTCGGTTTTGTTCTTTTACCCGTACTTGAATACTTCCATGTTTGGTGAATTTAAGTGCATTGGATAGAAGGTTTGAAAGAATCTGATTAAGTCTGATAGGGTCACCGATAACCTCAACTGGCAGATCGTTTGCTTTCTTTATATCAAAACTGATATTTTTTGCTTTGGACCTGAATGAATATGATCTCATTATCTCGTCGAGAAAGTCACTGAGGTTAAATTGTGTCTGCTCGAAAATTATTTTGCCCGATTCCATTTTATTGTAATCGAGAACATCATTTACAAGTGTAAGCAGATGATTCCCTGAAAACTTCAGTGCTTTTATGTAATCCATCTGATCTTCACGAGGCCCCCCCTGCAGAAGAAGATTTGTAATTCCTATAACTTCATTCAACGGGGTTCTGATCTCATGGCTCATTGTAGACATGAATGCTTGCTTCGACTGAGCGGCCTCTTCAGCTTTCATCCGTGCCAGAATAAGGTTATCGAGCATCATTCTTCGCTGAAGAGCGATAGCAATCTGATTTGCAATAAAATCCATTATATAAAGATCATCCTGGGAAAACTTATCCTCATTATAGTAATCCTGCAGACACATTACGCCAATTATATCATTTTCCACCTTTAGGGGAACACCCATCCATACTTTACATGGTGTTCCTATAAGATCAATATCTCCTGATTCATCGAGAAGTTGCAGATCCTTTTGTTTAAGAAGAACTGACTTATTTTTATTTATTACCCAACCTGTAATAGTCTTCTTGGTAGGGATTTCATAGAAATTGTCTTTTTCGTCAGCAAAAAAGGGTAATGATAGAGTTTCGCTGGTTTTATCATAAAGAGCAATGAAAAAATTATTTGTATCCCATATTTTGCTAAGTTCCTGTACAATGATGGGATAAATCTCTTTGATGTCGTATTGTTTCAGAGCAGCCGTTGATATATTAAACAGAATCTCCTGTAAAAGCTGATTTTTCCTTTCAGTTGTAATATCCCTGTAGATACCAAGGTTGGCAACAATTTCATTATTTATGACTATTGCTGTTGCAACAAGAGTTACGTGAATATTATTGCCATATTTATCCTTTCGGATTGTTTGTCTAACCTCTTTCTGGTTCAAAGAGGCCAGGTTATCGATTTTTCTGGCTTCTTCTTTATAATCATCAGGAACCACAAGATCATTAATGTTGTTATTCACAGCCTCTTCTAAAGTATACCCAAAAAGATTCGTGAACTCACGGTTGATCATTGAAATTCTACCTGACGGGTTAGTAATTACTATGGCAACAGGAGTTGAATTATATAAATGTTCAAGAAATGCCTTTTCCCTTGATATCTGATTCTCATATTCTTTTTGTTTGCTGATATCTGTCACTACACCTCTGTATCCAATAATCTTATCATCAAAAAACAATGCAAAGGAATGTGTAACTATGGGAAAAAATGTTCCATCCTTCTTTCTGGCATAATACTCATTACTGGAGATTTGTCCGGGCGAAGTTAATGATTTCAGGTTTTCTATCATTCCCTTATAACTATCCGGAAATATATCGGAAATATTAACCCCTGATTCCAGCTCTTCTTTTTTATAGCCGAAATAATTAAGCCCCTGACGGTTGGAATAAAGAATCTTCCCTGTCAGATCCACCTCGTATACCATTTCCGGAAGGAGATCTGCAAATTTCTCAAAGACAAGTCCTTGTTTGTTCTGTACATCCTTGATTCTTTGAAGACTCCCAGGTTCCCATGTTACAACGAAATTTCCTGAAGTCAGAAGAAAACCCATATAGTAACCTTCAGTGTCATCACCACTAGGGGAGGCTGGTATTTTATGCGAATCGCCCGTTAAATGAAGGTGTTTAAGAAGTTCGATCAGTTTAACACGGTTACTCAGTGGTGTCTCATCGAGATATTTCCCAATT
>Ga0209747_1002039_pt1 | contig 10435 bp, 6 predicted proteins | sample BarGraNGADG00311_FD_184498 | JGI IMG/M metagenome (GOLD analysis project Ga0209747, IMG submission 184498) | Arctic peat soil microbial communities from Barrow, Alaska - Barrow Graham LP Ref core NGADG0011-311 (SPAdes) (version 2) | ecosystem: Environmental > Terrestrial > Soil > Wetlands > Peat ... | reverse complement strand
CCAGCGCCGCCTCGAGCCACTTGATGGCCGACTTCGACTCGTTGAAGATGCTTCCCGGCACGAGCGGCGCAAGATTCACGTCCACGTCGCGGAGCAGCTTCGGGAGCTCGTACCACGGGACCATCGGACGCCGCTGCACCCGGTGTCGGACCGCGTCGAGTGCCGACGACGGCTCGAGGTGCCCGCCGAGCACCAGCTCGACGTCGGGTCGCACCCGCATGACCTCGAGGACGGCCGGCTCGACCTGCGCCCAGTCCGCGTCGTGCGTCGTCGTCCCAGAGAAGTAGCCGATTCTCAATGGGCCGCGCGTGCGCGGCGCAGCCGACGCCGCCTCACTCACCTGTGCGATCGCGCTGCCGACGCCATTGGCGAAGCGCCGAGTGGGCAGCCCGGTCAATGCGCCGACTGCGGCGCACAGTGCCTCGGTGCTGCCGACGTACATGTCCGCGGCCTCGAGCGACGTCCGGTATCGCGCCACTCCCCTCCACCAGAGCTCCTCCTCGGCCGACGAGAGCACATCGAGTCCGCGCACGGCGCCGCGGAGCGTCGGGTCGACGATGAGGTCGTCGACGTCGAACAGGATCGGCACCGGACGACGCCTCGCCCGGGCACGTTCGACGAGGTCCAGCATTTGGTGCGTCGCGGGCACGCGATAGAGCACGACCGCGTCGGCACGCTCGACGAGCTCGACGAGCTCGGGGTCCCGGTAGTGCCGCACGAGCGGATTGCGACCGATCGCCCGGAGTGCCTCGGCCGGGAGCTGGACGCGGTAGCGCAACGGCGCGCCGTTGATCCCTGCCACGAAGAGGACGTTGCGCAGCAGACCGTCCTGGGCGCGATGGAGGGTCCGACTCGAGACGGCCGGCTGATACTCCCGTTGGCGATCGGCCACGAGCTCGCCGTAGAGCCGTTCGAGCCCGTCGACCTGTTCGGTTGCCCGCCGCAGCGTCGTGGGCGCGGACTGCGACCGGAGCGAGGCTACGAGATCAGGATTGTCGATGAGTCGCGTCATCGCCGAGCGCAGAGCACTCGCGTCGCCCGCGCGCACGACGAGACCGTTGCGCCCGTGCTCGACGGCTTCTTCGGGACCGAGGGTGTCGGTGCACACCACCGTGAGACCCGCCGCGAGCGCCTCGCGGGTGACGATCGAATGTGACTCGCGCATCACCGACGGCAGGACGAGCACGTCGTGGGCTCCGAGCACGTCGGCGAGGTCCTTCGGCCCGTAGGGCGCGCGATCGCGCACGACACCCGGCGCATCAGCCGGGAGCGTCCCGCTGCCATACAGGTCGAGCGACCAGCGACCGTCGTCGGGCAGTCCTCGGACGGCATCCACGAGGACCGGGAGCCCCTTCATCGGGTCCGCACCGCCCGCGAACATGAATCTCACCGGTCCCGCCGCAGCGGCGTCTGCGGCGAGCCGAGTGCCCATCCCTTCGAGCACCTCGTCCGGGACGCCGTTCTCGTCGACCCGCAGGACGTCCGGGTCGACGCCGTTCGCCAGGAAGACCTCTGCCGCACTCCGGGACGGCGCGAGCACGACGTCGGCGTGCGCGAGCTGGGCGGCGAGCCTCGCGTTCCGCTCCAGCAGCCATTCGTGGTTGACCTGGCACGCGCAGGAGCCACAGTCGACGACGAGGCTGCACGGACGCATCTCTCGGTCCACGAGGAACTGGCGTGCACACGACCACCAGAAGTCGTGCATCGTCACGACGGTCGCGGCACCGCTCGCCTTCGCTGCCTCGACCAGCCCGCCGCCGAGTGTCTGAAGCGAGTGGAGGTGAACGACATCGGGCGAGATCTCGGTGAGCCACGACGCGAAGTCGGCCGCGACCGCTGGGTTGTCGCTGTTGAGCGGGTCCCCCCAGCCCGTCCACGGCGTGGTGCTGACCCATCTCACCCGGACGCCGGCGTCGTCGGTCTCGGTCCAGGTGGAGAGCCGCGCGCGCGATTCATCGAGGTGCCCCGCGTACACCCACACATCGTGACCGCGTCGGGCGAGGCCCTGGGCGATCCGCTGCGGGACCAGGGTGCCTCCGCTGACGAAGTTCGGCGGGTAGTGGGCGGAGACCTGGACCACGCGCATGCCGCCATCGTACGTTGCCCGTCGCTCGTTGGTTCGTCGCGGTGCCGCTGCTATACCCTCGCACCATGTCGCCTGATGCCGGGACGCCACCCTTCCAGGAATGGCACGCCGCGCTGCGCGATCGTGACACCGCTGTCCACTCCGCCCAGGACGAGCGGACGCGCCGAGAGGCCGTCGAAGTCCTCGAGCTGCGGACCGTGGCGATGAATGCCGAGCTCCGGGCTCTGGTGGGGGCGATCCGCCTCCGGGATCAGCTGCTGAACGAGCAACGCGTGGCACTCGCGGAACGCCACGAACTCATCCCCGGCCCCACGCGCGACTTGCTTCGCGAGGCGCGAATCCGGCCGCTTCGCGAAGCGGCACGGCGGGTCAGGCGGGTCGCCGGGCGTGCCGTCCGCCGCGTCCTTCCATGAGCCCGACGGTCTCCATCCTGCTCCTCCCCGGCGACGTGTCACCCGGGTCGGTGCTCCGCACCCTCGAATCCTTGGAGCGGCAACGGGATCCCGCCTGGGAGCTCCTTCTCTACACCGCGGAACCCGGAGCGACGCGCGAGACGTGCCCGGACCACGACGCTGACCCGCGGGTCCGTGTCCTTGAGGCGCCGGAGCCCGGGGGCACGGACCCTCTCGAGGCCGCGCTCGGCGCTGCGCGAGGCGACTACATCGCCGTGCTCGAGGCCGGCGACGAGATCGAGCCCGGAGGACTTGACGGTTGCCTCCAGTTCTTCAGCGAGCGACCCGAGACCGATGTCCTCTACACGGACGAGCAATGGCCGGGAGTCGGAGCCGAGGGCATCTTCACTAAACCTGGGTTCTCGCCGCACTACCTCGAGGGCTTTCCGTACACAGGCCGCTTGTGCCTCGTCCGAACCACACTCGCGCGCGAGGTCGGAGCGCTACGTCCCGAGGCCCGAGGCGCCGAGGAATGGGATCTCGCTCTCCGGGCGACGGATCGGACCACCCGGGTGTCGCACCTTCCGATCGTGGCCGTTTCTCGACCACATGCCCCCGTTCGCGACGAACGCACTCTCGCGGCCGGGATGTTCGCCGTCTCCGAGCACCTCAAGCGACACGGGGTACCTGCCGCACTGGAGCCCGCCGAGGTTCCCGGCGGGCTGCTCGTCTGGCGCGAGATCCAGGACGCGCCGCTCGTCTCGATCATCATCCCTACTCTTGGCGGGCGGCGTGAGGTACGAGGGCAGGAGATCGTGCTCGTCCAGAACTGCGTCCGATCGATCATCGAGAGCACGACTTACCCGCATTGGGAGATCGTCCTTGTGCTGAGCGCCCGGGCGGACCCCGCAGCCGTCGCGCCGCTGGAGGAGCTCCTGGGAGCGCGCCTGATCACGACGACCGTCGAGGGACCGTTCAACTTCTCGCACTCGGTCAACGAGGGGGCTCGCGTCGCGCACGGCTCGCTGCTGCTCCTCCTCAACGACGACACCGAGGTGATCGAGCCGAGGTGGCTCGAGCGGATGGTGAGCGTCGCCCAGGACCCGACCGTCGGGGCAGTCGGCGCGCGGCTCAGCTTCGAGGACGGACGCATCCAGCACGTGGGAGTCCTCGCCAACGACGCCGGCTACCCCATCCATGCTCTCGGCTCCGAAGAAGACCAAGTGGCACCATTCGGCCAGACCAGCGTCGACATGGACTACCTCGCCGTCACCGGTGCCGCGCTGATGACGCCACGTGCCGTCTTCGAACAGGTGGGTGGCTTCACCACCGAGCTTCCCCTGAACTTCAACGACGTCGACTACTGCCTCAAGGTCGCGACGATCGGGCGCGACGTCGTCGTCACACCGTTCGCGCGCCTCTACCACTTCGAGAGCAGCAGCCGGGGTCACGCGAGCGAGCCCTATGAGATCGAGTTCCTCGCGCGCCACTGGGGCTTGCGCATCTCGGTCGACCGCCACGTCAACTATCGATCCACCCGCTGAGCACCGGTGAGGCGCACGAGACCTGAGGCCGCCGAGGCGGGAGGTAGGCTGCTTGCGCTGTCACCCCCGGCAGCATGACCACTGGTCCGGCAGCGGCGCGCATGGTAGAGCCGCTGCCAGGAAAACGACGGGCGGTGCACGTGTTGCTCTCAGCGTCTGAGCTCGAGGACGACGGCGAGAGGATGATCCCCGCTCTGCACAAGAACTCGCTCATCTATGCTGAGCACTACACCCGATACCTGGTCGCGCAGGAAATCGTTCGAGGCAAGCGCGTGCTCGACGTCGCGAGCGGGTCGGGCTACGGTGCGCAGCTGCTCGCCCGAACCGCGGCCTCCGTCATCGGCGTGGATCGCGACGATCGTGCACTGGCATACGCGCGTGAACAGTTCGGTGCACCCAACGTGGAGTTCCGCGACGGGGATGCGACGCGGATTCCGGTCGATGACAAGTCGATCGATGTGGTGGTCACATTCGAGACCATCGAGCACGTCGGCGACTACCGCGCCTTCCTCCGTGAGATCGACCGTGTGCTCGCGGACGACGGTCTCGTCCTGATCTCGACCCCGAACGCCCTGGAGTTCGCCGAGGGGAACCACTTCCACCTGCACGAGTTCGTCCTCGACGAGCTGCTCGAGCTCGTCGGCGAGCACTTCGACCATGTCGTCCCGTACTTCCAGGCCACCTGGAAGGCGGTCGCGGTTGGCACGGCGGATGCCTTCGCGGCCGAAGGACCGGTCGAGATGCCGATCGTGAATCTGGCGCCACTGACACCAGAGCAGTACCTGTACTTCTACCTGGTCTGCAGCCGCCGCCCGATCTCCGAGCACCTCGATCCCGTCGTGGCACTCGGTGGCCACTACAGCGACCGGATGCTCCTCGGCCGAGACCACGCCCACGTCAGCACGGTTGAGCGGCTGGATGCCGAGGTCGGGCGACTCACGGAACGACTCGAGGCAGCCGGGGAGTCCCACGCGGCTCTCGCGGAGGAGCTCGTGCAGCTCCGGGCGTCACGGAGTTTCCGGTGGGCGTCTCGGGCCGCGTCGGTCTGGGCCGTTGTCGCGCGACCGTGGCGAACGCGCCGTCGCTGAGCCGGCACGCGGCCCAGCCCACCGTGGTCAGCGACCCGCGCGGTACTCAGCCGCGCCGGAGTCGCCAGCGGATCTTGGCGACAAGATGCCGCACCCCGCCGGCCCGCAAGTGCCGAACCGCCGCGCCGACGTCGGCGCGAAGGCTCGTCGGGCGTCGAACACCCTCGGCCGGCGCACCCACGCGCTCGGCGTCGGCCGCTCGGTAGGGCTCACGGCAGTAGTCCACGAGCGGGCCGAGCACGTCCGACCAGCGCATCGACGCCGCCACCCGCCGGACGTTTCCGGCGCACGCCAGACGGTCCTCGTCGGACGTCAGGAGACGTTCGAGGGCACCGCGCAGGGACTCGACGTCCTCCGCGGGCACGGTTGCGCCCAACTGCTCCCGCTCGATGAGTTCGGCGAACGCGTCGCCACCGGTGCTGACGATCGGCAAGCCGGCCCACAGGTAGTCGAGGATCCGAGTTCGGAAACTGAACTCCGTCTCGACGTGCGGGAAATGGCAGCTCACCCCCAGATCGGCATCGAGCAGGTAGTCGGCCCGCTCCTCGTAGGGCACCCAGCCCTCGTTGAAGAAGACGTGCACGCCCGTGAGACCGAGCTCGTCCGAGAGTGATCGACAGCGGGTCGCGATCCGCATCTCCGGCACGTCGGGATTCGGGTGCTTCATGCCGAGGAAGTAGAGGCGCACCTCGGGTACCGTCCGGCGCAGCGCGTCGATCGCGAGCACGAGCGTGAGAGGGTCGAACCAGTTGTAGACACCACCGCCCCACAGCACGACCTTGTCTCCGGGGCCGATGCCGGGTACGGCACCCTTGATCGCATGCGACCGCTGGACCGGCGCGACATCGGCCGTCCCGAAGGGCACGATCCGGATCAACGAGGCCAGCGACGGGTCGGCGTCATAGGTCAGCCGGTTGATCCGGCCGGCCGCCGCGAGGTGCCCGATCCAAAGGTCACGCTGGCGGCGTGAAGCGCACAGGACCAGGTCGCCGCGGGACACCTGTGCCGAGATCTCGCGAAGCGCGAAGGCGAGGCTGGCATCGCGCTGGAGTGATGGCTTGAAGCGTTCCACCTCGAGACTCTCCAGGTGGAACGGGTCGTACATGTCGACGACGAGGTACCGGTCGATCGTCTGGAGCCACGGGAACGTCGCGACGACGAAACCCTGAACGACGACGATCTCCGACCACTCGACCAAGCCGCGGAACTCCGCCACGTCGACATGGCGCGCGAAGAAACCCTCGCCCGAACGCGCGCACGTGGCGAAGGTTGCGAGCTGCACCTCATGCTCGAGGGACAACCGACGAGCGATCTCCCAAGCGCGGATGGCAGGGCCTGCCATCCGCTCGGTCAACATGTCGAGGGTGACGACCAGGACGCGTCGTCGGGCACCGGCTGCCGGGCTGTCGACGGGCGTGTCGGCACCGTCACCGGTCAGAAAGGTGCCACCCCTTGTCATGCGGCGCCACGCCGTGGAGCCGCCGGCACCGGGCCCGACTCGCTCCAGTGCGACGGCATCGCGAGATAGCCGCCGGACCACACGACCCCACCGCTGTCGACGGAGAACCGAGAGATGTCCCGCACCTGGTCGATCAGCTGCGTGGTGGTCTCATCCGTCACCGACGCCACGATCGCGTAGTTGCCCGGGTGCAGCGGGAGCGACGGGATCGTGCACTCCAGGACGACGTCACCGTCCAGGGCGGCCAAGCCGCTGCCGGCGTCTCTCGTGTTCGTCGCGCACAGGTAGGTCCCGTCCGAGGCCTCGATCGCTAAACCCACCACCGGCCGCGCGATCGGCTCGGTCGCCGTAAGGTGAAGGCGAACCGTGACGCCGTCGCCGGCACAGATCGGGACCCCGTCGCCGTTCGCACCGACCACGTCAACCTTGGTCACTCGGACCTCGCCCGTTCCGAGATGCTCGCGCCCCGCAACGCGCGCGATCTGGCCTCCATGGGTCGAGTCCAGGTACCGCTCCAGCACGCCGGATGCGCTGCCCACCTCATGCAGGCGGCCCTTCTCGATCCACGCCGCCTGATCGACCATCGTCCGAAGCGACGGGATCGAGTGCGAGACGACGACGACCGTCCGGCCCTCTCGCTTGAACGTGGCGAACTTCTCGGCGCACTTGTCCTGGAAGGCCGCATCGCCGACGGCGAGCACCTCGTCCACGAGCAGGATCTCCGGGTCCACGTTGATCGCGACCGCGAACCCGAGCCGCACATACATGCCCGAGGAGTAGTTCTTCACCGGTTGGTCGATGAACTGCTCCACTCCCGAGAAGTCGACGATCTCGTCGAACTTGCGCTCGATCTCCGCCTTCTTCATTCCGAGGATCGAGGCGTTGAGGAAGACGTTGTCCCGACCGGACAGCTCGGGGTGGAACCCGGATCCCACTTCGAGCAGCGCCGCGACCCGACCGCGCGCCTCGATCCGTCCCTCGTCGGGGAACAGGATCTTCGCCATGCACTTGAGCAGCGTCGACTTCCCGGAACCGTTGTCGCCGACCAACGCGAACGAACCGCCCCGCGGGATCTCGAGGTCGATGTCGCGCAGCGCCCAGAACTCCTCGAAGGAGGATCGCCGCCCGCGCATCACTGCGGCCTTGAGCGACTGGTTGCGCTCGTGGTAGATGCGGAAGCGCTTGGAGACGCCCTGGACCGTCACAGCCGAGCTCGTCACAGTGCCTCCGCGAGTCGCTTCGAGTGTCGGACGAAGACCGCGTTCCCGAGCACGGATGCGACCACGGCAGAGGCGACGCAGGCGACCATGGCACCGGTCGCTGGCATGCGGTTGTCGTACATCAGATTCCGGAACACCTCGGCGAACGCCGCCATCGGGTTCAGCCGGTAGATGTCGAGCAGGGTGAACGGGCCGATCATCGGGCTCATCTTGTCGGACCGCTCCGCCACCAGACTGATCGGGTAGAGGATCGGGGTCATGTAGAACCAGATCTGGAACAGGATCGCGACGAAGTGCTGGGTGTCCCGGAAGTAGACGTTCGCGATGCTGAGGAGGAGGGACACACCCAGCGCGAACAGTGCCAGCACGGCCATGAACACGATGACCAACGGCAGCCACGGCAGGATACTCGCCCCGACGACGAGCAGGACCGCCGCGAGCACGAGCATCTCGATGCTCCAGGTGAACAGGGCGGAGAAGGTGCTCGCCACGACCAGCGCCGCCCGCGGGAAGTAGACCTTCTTGATGAGATTCTCGTTGCCCACGAGGGCGCCCATCCCGCCCGTCACGACGTTCGTGAAGAACGACCACGGCAACAGCGCGCACATGAGCCACAGCGCGAAGACATTGAGGCGGCTCGGGTCACCCGGCTCGTGCGGGACCTTGATGATGACCGAGAAGACGACCGTGTACACGAGCATCGAGGCGATCGGATTGGCCAGCGACCAGAGCTGGCCCAGCGCCGTCCGCTTGTACTTCCCCTTCACCTCTCGGCGGGTGAGGTTCACCACCAGCTCGCGTGAGTCGCGCAGTTCGCTGAAGACGCTCACACGCCACCGACCGTCCGGGCGAGCCGGCTCCGCGATTCGCCGGGCCTCGACATCGCGGCCGGACCGTGGGCGTCTCGCCGGGCGAGCACCGTCCACCTCACGTTCTCTCTGGGCATGACGACCGTTCGCTCGATGTCGGCTGGGCGGGTCCCAGGATAGCCGCTGGCCACCGGGACTTCGGAGCCGACGGTCCGAGTCCTACCGGAAGTAGCCGAACACGTCACCGACGAGATGGGTGGTGCCGGCGTTGTTGTACGCCTGGATCCGACCGTCCGGACCCCACGCGGTGAGAGAGAAGTTGGCCTGGTCCCGGCCCGAACCGGTATTCAGGTCGGAGGTGGCCGGCCTGGGCCCACCGCTCGCCCACAATGTGACGAAGGTCGCCACAGCCGACTGCTGCGTCGCAGCGAGCGCGATGACGGCGACGCGCGCGTCTGCGGGGATCCCGCCGAGTCCGACGATCGGGAATGCTCGCGAGGCCCCTTGCCCCAGGGGTGATCCGCCGGTGCGCGTGTCGAACGCGCGGACCGGCGAGATCGGGGTGAAGGTCATCGTGGCACTCGGTCCGAACCACCCGACCACGTCCAGGACGACGTCGGCGCGCCCGCCGGTAAGCAGCAGGTCGAGTCGGCCACCAGCGAGTGGCACGATCGTCCGGTTGCTCACGTCATTGCCAGGGAGGTGGTTCACGCTCGCGGTTCCCGGCACGGCGCCGCCCGACGGGAACGCCGAGATGTTTCCGGCGCCCTGCGACATCACCGACGACACATTGACCGCGACAGCCGTGGCATCGGCCGGGATGCCGCCCTTGCCGGCGACCTGCACGGTCCGCCTCTCACCGTTGACCATCGGCCCGCCGGTCTTGCGAGTGTCGAGCACCCGCGCCCCGGCTGCTAACTGCTGGTACGCGTCGCCGACCGCCGGAGCATCGGTGTAGTAACCCGTGATGTCGACAACCAGATGGGTCGAGCCCAGGTTGTTGAAGATGCTCACCTTGCCCTGGCCGCCGACGCCGACCATCACCCCGGATCCGGTCGTTCGGCGCTCATCGGTGTTCAGCGCCGAGGCTCCCGGAGCCGGCTGGCCCGCGGGCCAGACTCGGAGAAACGTGACGGTCGACGAGTTCACGGCCGTGACGTTGAGCGCGACGGCCTTGGCGTCAGCCGGCACGCCGGCCCGACCGGTGACCTGCAGGTCCATGCGCGACTTCGGCCCGAGCGACTGACCGGTGGGCCTCGAGTCGAAGAGGCGAGCCGGCGTGATCGGCACGAATCGGAGATCGTGCGCGAGGGCCACGGCGGCGACGGCGGGAGGGTCCTGGCTCCCGGTCACCTGGACGATCCCGGTCCAGGGCACCACGGCGGCTCCCGTGCCGTGCTCGGTGCCGGTGAGTGTCAACCGATACGACCCTGGCCCGACCGGATCACCGGTCAAGTACCGGCCGTTCCAGGTGGCGATGGCGCCACCACCCGAGGTGGCCGCGACACCGATGGTCCGCTGCATCTCGACGCCGGTGCGAGCATCGACCACTTGCAGAGTCCAGTCGATCGTCGACAGGACTCCACCGGTCACGGTCGCGGAACCGCCCATCGGGATCGACGTCGCCGCGAGTGCGGGGTTCACGAACGATGCGCCGATGAGGGCGCGCGCGCGGGCCCGCAGCCAACTGATCGTGCCGTACCCCCGTCCACCGGGACAGGCGGTGAACGCGACATCACGATGGCCGATGATGACCGGCAGGGCGAGCCAAGTGCCGGCTGCGTACCGGGAGTTCTCGCCGCCCCATGTCGTGTATCCCACGGTGCTCGCCGGGTCG
>Ga0209747_1002035_pt1 | contig 10468 bp, 5 predicted proteins | sample BarGraNGADG00311_FD_184498 | JGI IMG/M metagenome (GOLD analysis project Ga0209747, IMG submission 184498) | Arctic peat soil microbial communities from Barrow, Alaska - Barrow Graham LP Ref core NGADG0011-311 (SPAdes) (version 2) | ecosystem: Environmental > Terrestrial > Soil > Wetlands > Peat ... | reverse complement strand
CGACGCCACCGCGCGCAAGGGCTTCCCGGTCGCGCCCGAATCGGTCTTCGTCACGGTGGGCGGCAAGGGCGTGATGCTCTACGCGATCGAGGCGCTGGTTGAGGACGGCGACGAGGTGATCGTGCCCGACCCGGGCTACCCGATCTACGAATCGCTGGTGAGCTGGATCGGCGGCACGCCGATCCCGATCCCGCTCCGCCAGGCGAACGGCTTCCGCCTCGACCCCGACGAGCTGGCCTCGCTGGTGACGCCGCGCACCACCATGCTCGTGCTGAACTCCCCGGCCAACCCGTCCGGCGGCGTGCTCACGCGCGCGGACCTCGAACAGATCGCGGCGCTCGCGCAGGCCCACGACCTGGTCGTCCTGGCCGACGAGATCTACGGCCGCATCCTCTACGAGGGCGAGCACGTCTCGATCGCGAGCCTGCCCGGCATGGCCGAGCGGACGGTGGTCCTCGATGGGTTCTCCAAGACCTACGCCATGACCGGCTGGCGCCTGGGCTACGCCATCGTGCCCGAGTGGCTGGCCTTTGCCTTCGGGCGGCTGATCATCAACTCGGTCAGCAACGTCGCCAGCTTCGCGCAGTACGGCGCGGTCGAGGCGCTGCGCGGCCCGCAGGACGACGTCGACGCGATGGTCGCGGAGTTCCACGCCCGGCGCGACCTGATCGTCGACGGGCTCAACGCGATCCCGGGCATCAGCTGCCTGCGGCCCTCGGGCGCCTTCTACGTCCTCCCCGACGTGTCCGGCACCGGGCTCTCCGGGGCCGACCTCGCCCACCGATTGCTCTACGAGGCGGGGGTCTCGACGCTGGCCGGGACGGCGTTCGGCGGGGTGGCAACGGACCACATCCGGCTCAGCTACGCGAACTCGCAGGCGAACATCCGCAAGGCGCTCGACCGGATCGGGCAGTTCGTGGACAAGCTGGCGGTGTCGGCATAGGGCCGGGCCGATACGAAGACGGCGGAGGGATGGCATCCGTGACCGACACTGGCGGGCTGACCCGGGTCGACGAGCTGTACGCGGAGGCCGAGCGCCAATTCGCGGACTGGGAGGTCGTGAAGGACCTGGTCGACGAGATGATCGACCTGTCCCTGAACTACCGCCAGTCGGGGCATCCCGGCGGCAGTCGATCCAAGGTGCACCTCTTCCTCGCGCTGCTCCTCTCGGGCGCCATGCGCTGGGACATCCGCCGCCCCTGGCGCCCCTTTGCGGACCGGTTCGTGCTCTCGGCCGGGCATACGGTGCCGCTGGTGTATGCCACCCTGGCCGTCCTCAACGAGACGCTCCGGGCGCGCCACGAGTGGACCGGCGACCCGCGGTTCGCCTTCCCCGACGAGGGCCGCTGGGCGCTCACCTGGGAGGACCTGCCGCGCCTGCGGCACCGCGGCGGCCTGCCGGGGCACCCCGAGATGGAAGGCAAGACCCTCTTCCTGAAGTTCAACACGGGCCCTTCCGGCCACGGCATGCCGCCCGCCGCGGGCGAGGCGCTGGCCCTCAAGCTCGCCGGCTGCGAGGACGTGCGGGTCTTCGCCGTCGAGGGCGAGGGCGGCCTGACGCCGGGCGCCAGCCACGAGACGCGCAACGCAGCGTGGGGCCTGGGGCTCTCCAATCTCGTCTTCCTGGTCGACTGGAACGATTTCGGGATCGACGAGTTCCGCGCCTCCTCGGTCGTGCCCGGGACGCCCGAGACCTGGTTCGCCGCGTACGACTGGCGGGTCACCGGCACGCCCGACGGCATGGAGTGGGCCCCCGTGACGCGCGCCGTGCTGGAGGCGGCACGCGGCGAGAACCCGGAGAAGCGCCCCTCGGTGGCCTGGTTCCGCACCCGCAAGGGCCGCGGCTACGGCAAGTACGACGCCAAGAGCCACGGCACGCCGCATCCCATGAACGCGCCGGAGTTCTGGGCCGTGCGCCACGCGTTCATGGCGAAGTACGGGGTTGCCTACGAGGGCGTCGACGAGCCGGCCCCGGCCGACGCCGGCGCGCGCGCCCGACAGGCCGAGGCCAACCTGCGCATCGCGAGCGGCGCCCTGCGCGAGCGGCGCGATATCGTCGAGGCGATCTCGGACCGCCTCGTCGAGCTGGCCGGCCGGGTACCCGAGCGCGTGCCCACGTTCAACCTTGGCGGCGCGGGGGCGCGCCTCGTCGAGGACCGGCGCATCTACGACTACCGTGCCTATCCGCCGCAGATCTGGAAGCAGCCCGGCGAGAAGGCCCCCAACCGGGCCGCGCTGGGCGCATGGGGCGCCTGGGTCAACTCGTTCGCGAAGGCCGAGTACGGTCGTCCCCTCTTCATCGCTGCCTCCGCAGACCTTGCCGAGTCGACCAACCTCGCCGGGTTCGGCAAGGGCTTCGGCGACCTGGAGGGCTGGGGCTGGTACGAGCGCGACACCAACCCGCGGGGCGCGCTCCTGCCCACCGAGATCACCGAGTTCACCAACGCCGGCATGATGGTCGGCCTGGCCACGGTCAACCTGGCCGACGACCCGATGGCCGCCTTCAACGGCTTCTGGGGCGCCTGCTCGACCTACGGCTCGTTCAGCTACCTCAAGTACGGCCCGCTGCGGCTCTTCAGCCAGCTGGCCCAGGACACCCAGCTCAAGGTGGGCAAGGTGCTCTGGGTGGCGGGGCACTCGGGCCCGGAGACCGCAGAGGACTCGCGCACCCACTTCGGGGTCTTCGAGACCGGGGTGACGCAGCTCTTCCCCGAAGGCCACGTGATCGACCTGCACCCCTGGGAGTACAACGAGGTCCCGGTGGTGCTGGGCGCGGCGCTGGCCCAGGCGGCGCCCATCGTTGCCCTGCACCTGACGCGCCCGCCGATCGAGCTGCCCGACCGCGAGGCGTTGGGCATGCCCTCCCACTTCGAGGCCGCCCGCGGGGCGTATGTGCTGCGCGACTTCCGGCCCGGGAAACCCGCCATGGGCACCGTCTTCGTGCAGGGCACCACGAGCACCGCCAACCTGGTGAAGCTCCTCCCCGATCTCGACCGGGAGGGGCTCAACGTCAAGGTGGTGGCGGCCATCAGCCCGCAGCTGTTCCGGCTGCAGCCGGCCGACTACCGCGCCCGGACGGTGACCCCGGCCGACCGGATCGACGGAATGGCGATCACCAACCGGGCCGCCCGCCTGATGCGCGACTGGGTGGACGGCCCGCTGGCCCTCGAGTATTCGATGGGTTCGGACTGGGACGACCGCTGGCGGACCGGCGGCACGCTCGACGAGGTGATGGACGAGGCCCACCTGACGCCGCCGTTCCTGCTGGCGGGGATCGAGCGCTTCGTGCGTGAGCGCGAGTCGCGCCTGCAGCGGGTCCGCGAGGCGCTCGAGGCGGCGGAGTCACGCGGGGCGGGCAGGACGGCGGGCGACAGATGACCCGGTTTTCTCATCGGCTTTCAGCGTTCCTGGCAGCCAGCTCATGCAGAGGAGCACTCCATGCAGCCACTTGAACTTGAGCGCGACCTCGTCGACGCGACCGTCTACGACAATACGGTCGCGCGGTTTCGGGAGGCTGGCATCGGGCTCCCCACGTTTGCGCAACTCGCCGACCCCTCCCGGATCCCCGGGAAGGTTCGTGCCGCTCTCGAGGGCGTGGGGCCTGACGACGCGCACCCCCTGAACCTGTTCCGGGTCAACTGGTACAACGACGACGCTCGCCGCGGCCTCGCGCCCGTACCCGCACACGTCGTGCTCCCGAAGGCGCTCACCGGCGTCGACGCACGCATCGTTGTGGCCTTCGGCGACCGGTTCCCGATGATCGGCGCACACAAGGTGCTCGCCGCATATGGCTGCCTGGTGCCGCGGGTCATCACCGGGCAGTTCGACCCCACACGCCACCGCGCGATCTGGCCGTCCACCGGCAACTACTGCCGGGGCGGGGTTGCGATCTCCCGGATCATGGACTGCCGTGGAGTGGCCGTGCTGCCGGAGGGCATGAGCCGGGAGCGGTTCGCCTGGCTGGAGAACTGGGTCGTCGATCCCTCCGACATCATCCGGACACCGGGCACCGAGAGCAACGTCAAAGAGATCTACGACCGCTGCAAGGAGCTCGCCAGCGACCCGGAGAACGTGATCTTCAACCAGTTCTCGGAGTTCGGGAACTACATCGCCCATTACCTCGCCACCGGGACGGCGCTCCTGCACGTCTACGACGACATGCGCGAGAAGGAGCCAGCTCTTCGGCTGCGGGCATTCGTCTCGGCGACCGGTTCGGCCGGTACCATCGCCGCGGGCGACTTTCTGAAGAAGCGGGCCGGTTCGCTCACCGTCGCGGTCGAGGCGCTGGAGTGCGCGACGATGCTCCGCAACGGGTTCGGCGAGCACAACATCCAGGGGATCGGCGACAAGCACATCCCGTTCATCCACAACGTGATGGCCACCGACGTGGTGGTTGCGGTTTCGGACCGTGCGACCGACCGCCTGGGCGTCCTGTTCAACACCGAGGTCGGCCGCGCGTACCTCGGCGGGCGTCGGAGCGTGCCGCGCCAGGGCATGGAGGCCCTGCCGTCCCTCGGCCTGTCGAGCATCGCCAACGTGCTCGCCGCCATCAAGACCGCGAAGTACTACGAGATGGGCCCCGACGACGTGATCGTGACCGTGGCGACCGACGGTGCGGCCATGTACGGCAGCGAACGCGACCTGGCGCTGGACAAGTACTTCGCGGGCGATTTCGACGAGGTGGCCGCCGGGGAGGTCTTTGGCGAGCACCTGCTCGGCGCGACGACGGACCACCTGCTGGAGCTCACCCGGGAGGACCGGGAGCGGATCTTCAATCTCGGCTACTTCACCTGGGTCGAACAGCAGGGGATGTCGATCGAGGAGTTTCGGGTCCGCAAGAACCCCGGGTTCTGGACCGACCTGCCCACGATCGTGACCGATTGGGACCGGATGATCGACGAGTTCAACGCGCGGACAGGAGTGCTGGAGGCACTGTGACCACCCCACCGCGCGCCCCCGCCAGCGCACTGGTGTGCGCCGGGTGCGGCGCGTCGCCGGCGCCGGACGATCCGTATCCCTTCCGTTGCCCGAACGCGGGCGCGAACGACGACACCGACCACGTCCTGCGCCGGCTGCTGGACGTCTCCGCCGTGGAATTCCCGGCCGCCGGCGGCAACGCCGCGACGAATCCGTACCTCCGCTACCGGCGCCTGTTCCACGCCTACCACCTGGCCCGTGCGGGCGGGATCGACGACGACGAGTACTGCGCGCTGGTCGCTCGCCTGGACGGCGAGGTCGCCAAGGTCGACGGCCACGGCTTCCTCGCAACGCCGTTTTCCCGCGCGGATGCGCTCAGCGAGCAGCTCGAGTTCGCGCTGGACGGTGGCGTATGGGTCAAGGATGAGACCGGCAACGTGTCTGGTTCTCACAAGGCCCGCCACCTGTTCGGACTGCTGGTCCACCTGGAGGTCATGGAGCGACTGGGCCGTGCCGACTCGGCGCACCGACCCCACCTCGCGATCGCGAGCTGCGGGAACGCCGCCATGGCGGCGGCCGTCATCGCCGCGGCCGGCCGTCGCGTGCTGGACGTGTTTGTCCCCGTCGACGCCGATCCCATCGTGGTGGCCCGGCTAGAGGAGCTCGACGCGCGGGTGACCGTGTGCCCGCGCGAGCCGGGCGTCCCGGGCGACCCCACCTACCACCGGCTCCGCGGGGCGCTCGAGGAGGGCGCCCTGCCGTTCACCTGCCAGGGCAACGAGAACGGACTCGCGGTGGAGGGCGGGTTCACGCTCGGGTACGAGATGGCAGCGGCCCTGTCGGACGGGCCGGCGCTGGATCGGCTCGTGGTCCAGGTGGGCGGCGGTGCCCTTGCGAGCGCCTGCATCGAGTCGATCGATGACAGCGTCGCCATGGGAGCGCTCCCGCGGGCGCCCCGCTTCCATGCGGTGCAGACCATGGGTGCCTGGCCTCTGCGTCGGGCGTTCGACCGGGTTGCCGCGCGCCTGCCGGCCGACGCGACCCCTGAGGACCTGCGGGGGGCGCTCTCGTTCGCTGCGACACACCGGTCGGAGTTCATGTGGCCGTGGGAGGAGGAACCCCACAGCGTCGCGCACGGGATCCTCGACGATGAGACCTACGACTGGCTCGCGGTGGTCGAGGGGATGCTGCAGTCGGGCGGAAGCCCCGTCGTGGTGAGCGAGGACCTGCTGGTCCACGCCAACGAGCTCGCCGCCAGCGCTACCGGCATCGACGTCGACCCGACGGGCTCCGCCGGGGTTGCCGGGCTGCTCGCCCTGCGGGACCGCGGAGAGATTGGCGACCACGAACGGGTTGCCGTCCTGTTCACGGGCGTCCGTCGCTGATCAAGGCACGAGCCGGCTGAGGAGGCCCTGCGCGGGTCAGGGACCGCTCCCCTGCCCTACGTTGCCGGTCCAGGCGTTCAGGACGTGGTCGGCACCAGATCGGCCGGATCGAGCGGGAGCCCCTCGCGGGCGTTGAGGATCTCGCTGAGCCGCTCGACCTCGACCTCGAGGCCAGGGCTCGGCGTCACCCTGACACCCCCGTCGCCGCGGGTCAGCAGGAACCCGGGGCGGTCCCCCATGGAGAAGCGGGCGGGATCGAGGAAGAGCGCCGGCTTCACCGCTGCCGGGTCTCCCGTCTCCGGGCAGAACACCCCGCAGTTGCCGCACTGGTTGCAGGCCTCGGCGAACAGGAAGTACTGGTGGCGGCCGGGGACCTCCATGGTGTCGGGAGTGGGCAGCCGGAAGAAGGCATCGTTCGGGCACACGGTCACGCATTGGTTGCATGCGACACATCCCCACGTCTCCAGGACGTGATCGACGCGTCGGGGCAGCTGGGCCGTGCCGGCCCGCGTGTAGGCACCGTTCTCCGTGGGGTCATGGAGGGCGGCGACGTACGCGGCGACGGGGCCGGAGAAACCGCCGGCCAGCGCTGCCTCCCGCTCATGAACCTTCCAGGCCTCGAGATCGGCGCATCCCGCCGAGACCATGGCATTGGTGAGGGCGGTGAGCATCGGCTTGAGTCGCCCGTATCCGCCTGGCTTGAGGAGATCGGAGCAGACGCTGATCGGCCGGAGCCCCAGCCCGGCCACCGTCGCGAAGTTCTTCTTCGTGACCCCCGCGGAGAAGCTCACCGCGATCGTGCCAGCCTGCCCCTCGACCCCGAGCCTCCCGGGCAACGCCCGGTTGAGCTCGTCGAGGAGGGACGTGGCCACGACGTGGAGGGGAGGTCCGGACAGGTACATCGGGGTGCCGGGAAGGAACCCGCGGTGGTTCTCGACGACGAGCGTGTTCGTGAGCTTGATCCCGAATCGTCGCCCACGGTCCCTGGCAAAGGCGTCGAGATCGCCGATGAGCTCGAGCGCCACGGGGAACGAGAGATCCGCGTCGAAGTCGGCACGGCGGAGCTGAACCTCGTCGTACCCGAGCTCGGCCCCCACGATCTGACGGACGCGGTCGGACCCGAGGAGGGTCGGGTTGAGCTTCACGACGACGTCGAGCCCGTGCCGGGTCATCAGGTGCCTGGAAACGGAGCTGATCTCGCCGGGCGGACAGCCGTGGAACGTCGAGAGGGTGACGGAACCGGCGACCTGGGTCGGGAACGGGTGGTCCCGCCACGCGGCAAACGGCGCGGGGATCTCCGATCGGAGCCGCTCGATCGTCTCGGCCGCGTCGGTCAGCCCGTCGATGAAGGCGGCCACCGGGGCCGACGAGATGCCGGCGAGGTCGTAGCCGACCGAGAGGTCGAAGATGTGGGGACCGGGATCAGGCCCGAGGAAGGGGGTGAGCTCGCCCCACCCGCGGAGGATCTCGATGATCATCCACGCCTTCACATACTCCTCGAGGGACTGGCCGATCCGCAGCTCCTGGCTCCACTCGACGTTGTAGCCCACCGTCTCCATGTCGATGCATGGCCGGGAGACGTCGATCTCGTCGAGGACCTGGACGGTCTTGAGCTCGACGATACGGGCACCGCCCAGCCAGGCGAGGACGATGTTCTGGGCGAGCTGGCTGTGCGGGCCGGCAGCCGGGCCGAGCGGCGTGGCGGCGCGACGGCCAAGGAACTCGACGGACAGGTCGGGGGCGGCCGATGCGTCGAAGAAGCGGGCCGCCGGGAGGTCGAAGATCCGGCGCCGGGTCTCCCACTCGTGGGCGATCCGACCGAGGAGCACCCGGAGCGGGAACGGGACGAGCGGCTCTGTGGCGCGTGCCATGGTTTCTCCCCGTACAGGTCGGTTCTCGTGGGAAGGAGTTACAGGCGGGCGTGCAGGCGGGCGGCCTGCTCCCGGGCCTTCGCCCGGATCTCGCTGGCGTCGACCCGCGTGGGGTGACCGTCCTTCCACACGACGGCGCCACCAACCTCCACCCGGAGGGGCCGGATCCCGGGGGTGAATGCGACGTGCCATGGGTTGATTGGCTCGTACGACCAGGTGACCCGGTCGTCCCTCGCCTCGGGAACCAGGTCCCAACCGGTCTGCAGCCATCCCCAGGCCGTCTCGGGTGAAGCAGTGACATCCACGGACCGCTGGAGCGCGAAGGCGAGCCGGAATGTCTCGATCATGTGCGCACCGATCCCGTCTGTGCCGAGCGCCACCGGGTTCGTGAAACGCGCCGGGTTCGCGTAGCCCACCGCGTTGTTGAGGTTGGAGAACGGGTTGTGGAGGATCGTCCCGGCCAGGCCGTGGTCCGTGGGAAGGTGGACGCAATGGGCAAGGAGCCACTGCCCCGTGGTGTAGCGGACGAGCCGGGCCGGAGCCTCGGCATCCTCCGGGCCCTCGCAGACGTGGACGTGGACCCCTACCCCGAGTTCTTGAGCGAGCCCTGCTGCCGCTTCGAGGGTGCCGTCGCGGCACGTGAACGCGGCGTGGATCCCGACGAGCCCCTTGCCACCGCCGGAGAGGAATCGCCGGTTCTCTTCGAGGCCCCGCCTCGCCCCGTCCGGGCCGTGGCGATCAGTGACCCCGTAGGCACACACGACCCGCACCCCGACCTCGGCACAGGCATCGGCGATCACCGAGAGTGACCCCTCGATGGCGTTCGGCGACTCGTGGTGGTCGATGATCGTCGTGGTGCCGGATTCGAGGGCTTCGAGGGCGGCGAGCTTCGCCGACCACTCGATCATCTGGAGATCGAGGGCGGTGTCGAGCCGCCACCAGACCTGTTCGAGGATTCCCCGAAAGGTCGTCGGGACGCTGGGCGGGGCGGGCATGCCGCGGGCGAGTGCCGAGTAGATGTGATGGTGGGCGCACACGAGGCCCGGAGTGACGCCGGCGTTGAGCCCGGTCACGGCATCACGCTCCTGCTGTCGGACTCGCCGTCGGGTACCGGAGCTTCGGGGCGGACCCCTGCCATCATCATGCCGATCTCCTCCCGGGTAGCCGTCCGCGGGTCCGCCGAGCCGATGATCGTTCCCTCGTACATGACGAGGACGCGATCGGAGAAGGTCATCACCTCGTCGAGGTCCTCGGAGATGATCACGGTCGCCGTGCCGCTCTCGCGTTGAGCGACGAGGCGCTGGTGGATGTACATCGACGCGGACACGTCGATTCCCCTGGTCGGCTGGGCGACCAGCAAGACCTCCGGCCGGCCCGACAGCTCTCGAGCCATGATCAGCTTCTGGATATTGCCGCCGGAGAGACTCCTCACCGGAGTCTCCAGGCTGGGGGTCTTCACGTTGAACGCGACGACCAGCTCCTGGCAGTGCCGGCGTATGGCCCGAGTTCGCAGGAACCCGAACCGACAGAACGCGCGGCTGCCGTAGTCCACCAGCAGGAGGTTCTCGGCAACACTGAAGTCGGCGACCACGCCGTCTCGCATGCGTTCCTCCGGCACGTACCCCAGTCCCGCCGACCGAATCGCGGCGGGCCCACGTCCCGCCAGTTCCGTGTCGTTCAGCCGGATCGAGCCGCTGACGGGGGGGCGGAGCCCGGCGATCGCTTCGGCGAGCTCACGCTGTCCGTTGCCAGCGACACCTGCGATCCCGACGAGCTCGCCGGAATGGACCTCGAAGCTGATGCCGCGAACCGCTTCGGCTCCCCGATCGCTCTCGACGCGGAGATCCTTCACGACGAGCCGACTCGCGCCGTCCACGCCCTTGGCCGGAGGCTCCTCGGCGGCGACCTGGTGTCCCACCATCATCTCCACGAGCCGCCCCCGGGACGCCTCACCTGCCGGCACTGTGCCGACGACGCGGCCGTTGCGAAGAACGGTGATCCGGTCCGAAAGATCGAGCACCTCGTGGACCTTGTGCGAGATGAAGACGAGTCCGCGGCCGCTCTTGGTCATCTGGCGCAGGACGGCGAAGAGATCCCCCACCTCCTTCGGTGTCAGAACGGCCGTCGGCTCGTCGAGGACGAGCAGCTCGACGTCGCGATACAGCGCCTTGATGATCTCCACACGCTGCCGCTCGCCGACGGAGAGTTGCCAGACCAGGGCCTGCGGGTCGACCCTGAGCCCGTACGTCTCTGAAAGCTCACGGATTCGCGCCGAGACCGTATCGAGGCCGGTCA
>Ga0209747_1002034_pt1 | contig 10470 bp, 9 predicted proteins | sample BarGraNGADG00311_FD_184498 | JGI IMG/M metagenome (GOLD analysis project Ga0209747, IMG submission 184498) | Arctic peat soil microbial communities from Barrow, Alaska - Barrow Graham LP Ref core NGADG0011-311 (SPAdes) (version 2) | ecosystem: Environmental > Terrestrial > Soil > Wetlands > Peat ... | reverse complement strand
GAATGCGGCTCGAGGCGGCCACCGACGGGTCCACCATGACCCTGGTGCCGCCATGCTCCTTGTACTGGCCCTCGCCCGGGAACAGGACCGCGTGGAGCGCGGGATCGAAGTGCAGGCGTATTACTATCGAGCACGAGTTGCCGACGTCGGCCCTTCGCCTCAGGCTGGCGTAGGAGTCGGCGCTTTCCTTGGTCAGGACGACGCGGTTGCCGGCCTGCTCGAGCCTGGCCTTCGTCTTCACGGCCAGGTCCCACATCGCCTGGAGCTCTCCGTCCGCTCCTCCGTTGTCCGCCACGTCGAGCCCACTGGCGGGGTCCATCTCGCTGCCGGGGGAGCCGCCGGAGTGACCCGGGTCCAGACACACGGTATGGGCGGAGCCGGTCTTCGGCGCAGGCTGTGCCGCAGCCGCCTGCGCCGGTTGTCCTGTAGTCTGCGCGGTGGACTGCGCGGTCTGGTCAGGCTGGTGCTGGCCCTCCGGCTGCCCGGTCTGGCCCGCCCCGGGCGAAGAGGCTTCGGAGTCGGCCGATCCCTGCACGGGTTTGCCGGACTCGACCCGTGCGTCGCGCAGGCCCCTCAGCCGCACCGTCACCAGCTCTCCCTTCTCCGCCAGGCTGCCGGGTTTCGGGTCCTGCTCGCGCACCTTCAGCCTGCCTAACTCGTCCTCGGACGAGCTATCCTGGAACGGGTCGACCTCGATCACGAGGCCGGAGCCTTCGACCTTCTTCTGAGCCTGCTCGTAGGTCTTGCCGAGAACGTCGGGCACCTTGAAGCCACCACCGCTCCCGCCCGACACCAGCAGCACCAGCAGGAGGGCCATCAGCCCGCACGCAGCCAGCGTGCCCGCCCATACCGCAAGCACCTGGAGCCGGTGGCGCCTGTCACGCCTCTTCTCGCCGAGGAGCGCCTTTCGGCTTATCTCGACATGCTGGTTTTCGAGTTCGTCGTCTGTCATCTTACAACCCAGAAGTTTCCACTTGTTTACAATTATAACAGCAGGCCCGAACAAATACAGGCCATCTTCCGTTCGGCGTCGGGCGCGAGACTGCCTGATCGCGCACTACCGGTGTCGCGCCCCGGCTCCCATGCTTCCCTCCGGGTAGGTCACACCCCAGAAGAAGAGGCCGTGCGCGGGCAGCGGGTCGACGCATGGTCTCGTCCCGCCGCCGAGATGTCCCTCGAACTCTTCAAGGCTCATCCTTTCCGTCCCGACGGCCATTACGGCCCCGACCAGCAGGCGGACCATCCTGTACAGGAACGAGACTGCCCTGACGCGGACGTACAGCAGTTCCGGGAACATCTCCATGGTCTCGAGATCGCACTCGAAGACCGTCCTGCGGGTCGTACCTTCCTCGGCCTTCACCCGGAACGCCGAGAAGTCGTGCTCGCCGACGATCATCGAGCAGGCCCTCGCTGCACGCTCCGGGTCGAGCGAGGCGTGGAGGTGGTAGGCGTACTCGGCGAGAAGCGCCGAGGGCGCCCGCCGGTTCAGGATGAAGTAGCGGTACTCCCTGGAGAGGGCGTCTCTCCGCGGGTCGAACCGTGGAGGCACCTCGCGCATCCCCGTCACCGCGATGCCGTCGGGTAAGAGAGCGTTGAGGCCTCTCGACGCGCGTCCCGTGTCGACCTCGCCGTCCAGGTCGAACGCGGCGACCTGCCCCAGCGCGTGCACCCCGGCGTCTGTCCTGCCGGCTCCAAGGGTATGCGCTTCCTGACCGGAGAACGCGACGATGGCGCTTTCCAGCGCCCCCTGGACCGTCGGCATGCCCGGCTGCTTCTGAAAGCCGCGGAAATCCGTCCCCTTGTACTCGAGCGTCACCAGGTACCTCGGCATCCATCCTCCAGGAGGGTCAAGCGCCTCCGCTCACGTGCTCTATTATCGACTCGAGCGAAGAGTAGCCCACCACTCCCCTGTCGACGTCGTCCATGGCCTTGCGCAGGTTGCGCTGCAGGACGGGATCGGGGGAGACCTCCTCGAGCTGTCTCAGCAAGTCGATTATCTGTTTCATCTTGCGCACCATGTCGCCCACCGAGCGGCCGGGGAACCGGTCCAGCATGTCCTCGAGTTCGGCGCCGCCGGCCCACATGTGAGCCGCCTCGCCGAAGCCGGTATCGAGGGAGCCCAGAAGGTCCAGCCCCGCGTTGCCCTCCCCGCCTTTGAGCTCGTCCTCTATCGCGTCGAGACGCACCAACACTTCGCCCAGCGCTCCCTGAAGGTACTCGTCCGGGCCCGCCGTCCCGCGCTCCCTCAGCGTATCTCCCTCCCTGGATTCGTAGATCGCCCACGCGGCTACCGCCGCCAGCTCCCTGGGCTCGAGCGTCGAGAACAGCCCGCCGTACAGGGCCTCGACCAGCAGCAGGTCGCACTCGTTGTATATCCGCCGCAACGTCTCGCCCTTTGGCGTCGGCTTCTCTCCCAACATGAAGCCGAAGCGGTTCAGCACTGACACCACGTCGACCAGCCGCTTGGAGACGACGTCGTACCCGGCGTCCCGCTCCTTGCCCGATGAGGTTATCTGCCGTTCGATGCGCTCGGCGCGCCTCGCCGCCTCGAGGCAGCGGTCCCTGTGCCGGCACCTGGAGCACGGGTGCGAATCGATCCGCGCCTTGAGGCCCGCCGATTCGTTCGCGAGCGCTTTCTCGTCGGGGCTCCGGCCCGCGCCTCCCTTCTCGGAGGACGCCTCGCGAGCCAGCGTCTCCATCTTTGCGCCTACCGTGCGCCGGACCTTTCTCGTAGGCGAGGTGACCTTGGACACCTCAACAGCACCGATCACCTCCGGAGGTCGGTCGAACGAGCCGGTCGACATTCTGCGGTAACGTCCGCCCGAATCGACGACCAGGACGCCCTTCTCGGACTTCCGGTCTTTCGGCTTCCTGACCACCGCGACGACCCTCCTCGATTCCCCCGCTCCGGCGATGAACACGTCGCCCGCCTGGAGGCTGTTGAGCGCCTCCCTGGTCTCCTGCTGCTTCCTGTCGCGACTCATGGTAGCCAGCCGGCGCGAAGCCGAGTCCCTCTCCTTCTGCAACGAGCGCAGCTCCCCGGCGTCACCACCCTCGACGCAGGTGCTGGCCTCCAGCTCTCTGGCCAGGTCTTCCCTCAGAACCTCGAGCCGGGCCTCCAGGTCGACCACCCTGCGGTCCGCGACGAACTGAGCGAAGGAAAGGTTGATGAGCTTCTGTGCCTCGGCAAGGTCGTGGGTCGCCAGGACGTTGACGGCCATGTTGTACGTGACCTGGAAGCTGGAGACCACCGGGCTGGACTCGCGGGTGACCAGCGAGCGGACCTGGTCCGGGCTGAAGTACTTCTGGTAGAGCACCACCGAGTAGCCGACCTCGTCGATGCCCCTTCTGCCCGCGCGGCCGGTGAGCTGCTTGTACTCGCCCGGAGAGAGCGGGCGGTGTTTCTCCCCGGTCCATTTCGACAGCGACTCGATCACCACGGTACGCGCCGGCATGTTGATCCCCAGGGAAAGGGTCTCGGTCGCGAACACCACCTTGACGAGCCCGCGTGCGAACAGCTCCTCGACGACCTCCTTGAAAAGGGGCAGCTCCCCGGCGTGGTGGGCCGCGACCCCGTTCGCCAGGGCCCGCCTGAACCGGGCGTAATCCAGGCACTCGAGGTCGGCCTTCTCAAGCGTTGCGACCCTCTCGTCGAGGTAGGCCTCGACCTCGCGGGCGGCCTCAGGCGGATTCAGCCTGTCGCCTTTCTCGAGCCACCTCGAGACCGAGTCCGCGCACCCCGCCCTCGAGAAAAGGAAGTAGATGGCCGGCAGCATCTCGCGCCGCTCGAGCTCTTTTATGACCTCCTCGCGCCTCGGTGTCAGCTCGGACGCGCCGCGACGCCTCCTCCCGGTGTCGCGAGCGGCCTGGGACTTCTTGGCTATGTCCATCTGCTCGCCGATGACCCGCATCAGGTTTTTCGCGAACAGGGGCACGAGCGATCGCCCAACGAAGTACAGGTTCTTGAGCTTGACCGGACGCTCCGTCGAGACGACCACCCTGACGTCACCCCTCAGCGAGTCCATCCATTCCCCGAGCTCACGGGCGTTCGAGATGGTCGCGCTCAGGCCTACCAGCTTGACGGCGGAAGGCAGCAGGATGACGATCTCCTCCCAGACGGCGCCCCTGAAAGGGTCGTGCATGTAATGGACCTCGTCGAGCACCACCGCACCGAGGTCGTCCAGCAGCGGGCTCCGCTCGTACAGCATGTTGCGGAGGACCTCGGTGGTCATGACGACCAGGGGGGCCTCGCCGTTGATGCTGTTGTCACCGGTCAGCAGCCCGACCTCACCGGGGGCGCCGGCCCTTGAGAGGTCCCTGAACTTCTGGTTGGAGAGAGCTTTCAGCGGCGTGGTGTAGAAGAACCTCTTGCCCGCGGAGCGGGCCATCTCCAGGGCGTACTCCGCGACTATCGTCTTGCCCGAGCCCGTCGGAGCCGCGACCAGCACCGACAGCCCTTTTGACAGGTGGTCGATGGCCTCGACCTGGTAAGGGTCAAGGGCGAACGGGTACCTCTGCTCGAATCGTTGTCTGTCCATGTGCCAATTGTAGCAGTACACGCGGCGGGGCAGGCCGCGCGGGCGCGCAGCGGTATGGCCCCCCCGCTGCCGTAAACCTATAATCTGTTAAAGCGGCGGACCGGGGGGCAGCCATGAGGATTTTCACGCTTGACGCGGAGGGCAGGAGGGGAAGCCCGGGATCTCTGGACGGGGTCGAGCTCGAGGGCCTGAAGGTCATATGGATCGACTTAGAGTCGTCCGACAAAGTGGGACTGGAGAGGGCCTCGGGCCTCCTGGGGGTCGACACCGCGACACACCGCGAGCCCGCGTCGCAACTGCCATCCTCGAACGTCCAGGCTTACGAGGACCGTTACCTGTTCGTCCGGTGGAACGACGCGCGCCTCTCCGATGAAACAGTCACCACCCCGTACGTCAGGATATACATCGGCCAGAAGTTCCTCCTCACCGTCCACTCCAAGAATTTCCCGAGGTTCGAGAAACTGTTCGACGACCTCGTCGACAACGCCGTCCCGGCCGTCGCGGACCCTGCCCGGATCGTTTTCTACATCCTCGACTGCCAGGTCGACGATTACTTCTCGCTCATCGAGACGATCGCGAACCGCATCGAATCGCGGCTGATAACGGAGAAGGGCAAGGATTACCTCGCGACGTTCAAGCTGCTCAAGCAACAGAACAGGACCATGCGCAGGGCGGTGGCGACAAACCGGGACTTGCTCTCGAAGCTGATGCGGCGGGGCGACGTGGAGGCGTTTATCCCGGCCGACGTGTCACGAGACCTCAACTATGTGTACGACCACCTTGTCACCGTCTACTCCGAGGCGGAGAGCAACAGCGAGCTCATCACCGACTCGCTCGACATACACCTTAACGTCACCATGAAGCGCCTGACCACCATCGCGACAATCTTCATGCCGCTGACGTTCCTGGTCGGCCTTTACGGGATGAACTTCAGGCACATGCCAGAGCTGACCTGGAGGTACGGGTACCTGATGGCGTGGATAGCCCTGGTCGTCATAGCGGTGGTCATGATAGTGGTCGCGAGGAAGAAGGACTGGTTCTGAGGAGCTGAAGGAAAGGCAAACCACGCACCGAACAGTTGGTTGACGGTCCGACGCGTCTGGACGGCAAATGGAAAGCGCGTACATACAGCCTGACTTCATCAACCCCCCCGCCGCCGCGGGCGACGCCTCGCGCGTGTGGGTAGAGCAGGCCGGGCCCGTTTCGCGGTTGCGGCGCGAGGGCGCATGGCTGCTCCTGGCGTCGGCGGTCCTGGCGCTGTCCTTCGGGATGCCCGGCCTCAAGTCGAAAGGGCTCTGGCTCGCTCTCCCGTGCGTATTCCACAGCGTCACTCACCTGCCGTGCCTGACTTGCGGGCTGACGCGGAGTTTTGTGAGCACCGCGCACGGTGACCTCGCGGCTGCGCTGGAGTTCCATCTGCTGGGCCCGGCGCTTTTCACGCTCGTGTTCGCCTGCGCGCTGTATCTGGCCGCTTCGCTGGCGACGGGCAGGAGGGTGCGCTTCAGGCTTTCACCGAAATCGAGAAGGCTGACCTTCGCGTGCGCCCTCGGCGTCTTCATCGCGGCGTGGGTGTTGAAGGTGTCTTTCTTGAAGGTTACCTGGTAAGGCACGAGGACCGTCGCCGTCCGGATGGCGGTGGCGGGAAAGGAGGGTATGTTGGACGAACAACAGAGTACGGGCAGCCTCATCCAGAACCTGTACTACTACATCCAGCAGAGGCTGACCACTGATTGGACCACGGACCCCGGCACGGCGATCCTGCTCACCATAGTCACGTGCGGCATATACGGGCTGTACGTCTTCTACAAGCTCTTCGAGCGGCGCGACCAGCACTTCGCGCGGGTGGCCAACATGGTCAACACCTCGATGGCGCTCCTGAAGGAGAAGGCGGCCGCGGCCGGGAAGTCCGAGCTGATAGCCCAGGAAGTCGGCCAGCTCGAGATGGTTCAGCGCGAGATCTACGACCAGAGCCGCGAGAGGGGCGCGGTGCTCTGGCTGCTACTCGCCATATTCACCGGCGGGATAGGCACTTTCATCGGGTACTACCTGCTCATGGACGATTTCGCGAAGCACGACCAGCTCGAGGCACAGTACTTCACACTGATGTCGGCGGCGCTCGCGAAGATCGGCCTGGCCTCGCAGGCCTCGCAGGCCGCCCCTGTGCTGCCCGAGAGGAACTTCGTGACTTTCCTGCTGCTGACCATCGTGACCTGCGGGATATATGGCCTCTACTGGCTTTATATACTGATAAGGGACGGCAACGACCAGTTCGAGAGCCAGGTGCAGTGGGAGGACTTCATCTACAGCGCTCTGGCCGCCCGGTAGGACGCAGCGACGCTCGGAGGGCGATCGACAGGCCGAAGCGGGGCGCGGGGTGGTAGAGTCGGCCCGCGACGGAAAGGTCCGGGTCGGCGGCCGCTAAGACAATGGGAGGTTCGATGGAATTCTGCAGCGAGTGTGGCCAGGGCAACAGGGACGATTCGGCTTTCTGTATCCAGTGCGGGACACCGTTGAAGCAGCAACCCCCCGGTGAGCAGCCCGGTACGACGCCCGAGTCCGGGCAGACCCCGGAGTCGGCGGGCCAGGCGCCGCAGCCCCAGGGCAAGCCCATGCCACAGCCTCCGGGACCGCAAGGGGCCGAACCTGCCGGACCGCCGCCAGCGGGACCGCCGCCGCAGGCCCCGATGCAGCCCTTCACGCCGGGCGCCCAGGCGCCACCCGGGTACGCGCCTCCGCCCATGATGCGTGTCGTGCCGACCGATGGGCTCGCGATCGCCTCGCTGGTCCTGTCGATCTCGAGCTTCATCTTCTGCCCGTTCTTCGCGGCGATCCTGGGGTTGGTTTTCGGCTACATAAGCCTGAACCACATAGCCGAACAGAAGGGCGCGCTGGGTGGTGAGCCGCTGGCCAGGGCCGGGATAATAATCGGATGGGTACACCTCGGGCTGGTGATACTCGCGGGCATCCTGCTGCTCATACTCGTCGTGGTCGGCGTGGTCAAGACGAGCTAGCGCCCGCGCCCGGGACGCAGACATCGCGGTGATGCGCGGCAGGCGCGTTCAGACGTCCTCGTCCGCGCACTCGGTCGACTCGTCCAGGGGCACGCGCTTGATCTCGCCGTCCAGCGATTCCACCAGCGCCTCCACCTTCGACTGCGCCGAGTCCAGCTTCTCCTGGCAGTGCCTTATGAGCTCGACGCCGCGCTCGAACCTCGCAAGGCTCTGCTCCAGTTCGAGCTCACCGCTCTCCAGCTCGTCGGTTATCTTCTCAAGCTCCTCAATCGCTTCCTTGAAGGTCGGCTTGTCCTCCACCGACATCACCCCTTCCCGTTACCTCTGCGCTAAGGCTCCCGCGCGCCAGCCTGACCGAGATCGGGCCACCGATCTCGACCTCATCGGGCGAACGGACGACGCCTCCCGTGCGCCCGTCGAAAGTTATCGAGTATCCTCTGTCGAGCACCGACAGCGGGCTCAGGGCCGTGATCTTCACGCCTGTCTTCTCGAGCCTGCTGACGCGTCTTTCGATGTCACGGACCGCCGATTGGGCCAGCGTGGCCTCCCGCGAAAAGACGGCCGCCCGCAGTTGCGACAGGAGCGCCCCGGGCCGCCCGTAGACCGGCCGGCCGCTGATGACCGCCAGCCTGTGGAGAGCCCTGGTCACTCCCCGCCTGGGGCTCTCCGGTAACGCCGCTGCCGCCCTCTCCCACCTCTGCTGGGCCTGGCCCAGCAGGAAATCGGGACTTCTGAACAGGGGCCTGCTCCTGATGCTCTTGAGGCCGGCGTCTCCCGATCTGAGCTCGACCACGGCGCGGCGTCTCATGGCGGCCCCGCTCTTGGCCAGGAGCGCGTGCACCTCGCTCCGGTCGGGGACCACCGCCTCGGCCGCACCCGTCGGCGTGCTCGCCCGCCTGTCCGCCACCAGGTCCGCTATGGTCACGTCCGGCTCGTGGCCTATCCCGGTCACGAGAGGTACGCGCATGCGCGCGATCGCCCGCGCAACCTCCTCGCTGTTGAAAGGCTCCAGGTCCTGCAGCGAGCCACCGCCGCGCGCCAGGATGACGACGTCCACCGGCCACTCGGCGTCGAAGAAGTCCAGGCCGGCGCATATCTGCCTGACCGCGGAGGCGCCCTGGACCCTGACCCCTCTCACGGAAACGGACGCCGGGGGGAAGCGCCTGCCCAGCGTCACCACGACGTCACGCACGGCGGCCCCCCGGGGGGACGTCACCACGCCGATCCGCTCGGGAAAGATCGGCAAAGCCTTTTTCCGCGCGTCTTCGAAGAGCCCCTCGGCCTGCAGCTTCTTCTTGAGCTCCTCTATCCGGCGACGGATCTCCCCCTCGCCGAAAGGTCTCACCTCGAGGACCTTTATCTGGTATTTCCCCTGCCTCTCGTACAGCGTGAGGTTACCCCTGACCACGACGGAGGCGCCGTCCTCCATCCTGAAGCCCAGCGACTTGAGTTGCGGCTGCGTCAGTATCGCCGGCAGGGAAGCATCGGCGTCGCGAAGGTCGAAATACACATAGTACGCGTAGCCGGTGGTCAGCTTCGAGATCTCGCCTTGAACGGTGACGGATATCGTCTCCAGCGTCGAGCGAGCCATGCGGTTGACCTCGCTCACCGTCAGTATTGTCTCCGCCCGGGACGCGGCGGTTTCGGCCTGGACCTCTTCTTCGTCGCCTTCCGGGGCCGCTTCATCCCATGGCAGAAGGAGTTCGTCGCCTTCCATAATCGTGCCTCCGGCGTCATTATAGCGCAGTGTTTTCAGCCGGGACGGGCGCGCGACGGGCGCTGTGGCGGTCCCCGGATGGATCCGCCCCCTCGACGCGACGCGGCGGCGGCCTGGACAGGAGCCGCTGCGCTCGTGCCGCTCGTTGTTAGCGGCCGACGCGAGGTTTATCATCAACTGGTCGGTGGCGGGTGTTCTCTTGAGTCACGAGAGGTAAGCCTTTGCGTTTCCTCGTCATGGGGGCAGGGTCGATCGGTTCGGTGGTAGGCGGCTTCCTTCACATGGGAGGCCACGAGACCTACCTGATCGGGAAGGGTCCCCACATAAGGTCGGTCGCGGAGAAGGGCCTGGACATAACCGGCATCTGGGGAGACCACCGCGTGGAAGGGCTGGCGGTCTCGGAGTCGGTCTCGCGCATGATGGACGAAGGTTTCAAGCCCGAGTGGACCCTCCTCTCCGTCAAGTCTTACGACACGAGTGAGGCAATGCGCGATCTGGCGGATGCGCTCCCGGGACAAAGAGGCGTCGTCTCGCTCCAGAACGGCCTGGGCAACGTCGAGGCCATTGAGGAAGCCGCGCCCGGCATGGCGGTCGGAGGGCGCGTGATATTCGGGGCAACGACTCTCGAGCCGGGAAGGGTCGAGGTGACGGTCTGCGCCGACGACGTCCTGCTGGGCTCCGCGCCGGGAGGGCCCCCGGGCGTCGAAGGGATCGTCGAGGCCTTCAGCGCTTCCAGCATCCCGTGCCGGTACGAGGAGCGCATATTCACCTACATCTGGGACAAGGTGCTTTACAACGTGTGCCTCAACGCGCTCGCCACCCTGCTCAGGACCGATTACGGCAGCCTCGGCGACGACCCGGAGGTGCGCTTGATAATGGAGAGGCTGTGCGAGGAGTTCTACCTGGTCGCAGCGGCCGAGGGAGTCGAGCTCGTATCGCCCAATCCGGCGCGGTACATGGAGAGGTTCATGGGCCAACTGCTCCCCCCCACCCGTGAACACCGCTCCAGCATGCAGGAAGATATCGAGCAGGGCCGCCGGACCGAGATCGAAGCTCTCAACGGGGAGATCGCGGGCCTCGCACAGCGGCACGGCATCGATGCGCCGGCAAACGAGATCCTCACCCGCATGATCCGCTTTTTATCTCCGGGGTCTGGCTACCGTTTTGTGCGTTAGCCGTCGCAGATCAAGGTAGGCCCCGTAAT
>Ga0209747_1002032_pt1 | contig 10475 bp, 7 predicted proteins | sample BarGraNGADG00311_FD_184498 | JGI IMG/M metagenome (GOLD analysis project Ga0209747, IMG submission 184498) | Arctic peat soil microbial communities from Barrow, Alaska - Barrow Graham LP Ref core NGADG0011-311 (SPAdes) (version 2) | ecosystem: Environmental > Terrestrial > Soil > Wetlands > Peat ... | reverse complement strand
GCTGCCATGGCATTACTATCTTTATTTAAGTACCTCTTTAGCTACACTGATTATTTTTATCTTCGCAGGTTCTGCTACCAAATCACTGATTTTAGGACCAAACGCTTTAAAATAATCGCTTGCAAAATGGGCGTCAACAGCAGCCTGATTCTTATATTCTTCAACAAAAACAAACTTCGTATTATCATATGGGTCCTGATAAAGCTGGTAAGATTTGCATCCAACTTCTTTATTCGACTTTTCAATTATCTCCTTAGCGGCATCAGTAAAAGCTTTAACCTTATCCGGTTTCACTGTTAACTTAGCTACTATCATCATTCCATAATCTGTAGCTGTAGTTTGTGTCAGATTTGCTGTACTCTTACTGTTTTCGCGTGTTTTTTTACTTCCGTAAATACTGGAAATCAATGCCAAACTGAATAAAAGAACTAATAATTTTGTTTTCATAATTTTTCATTTTATTTAATAATATCAAAGTGTATTTCGCTTACTGATTTAATTGCCCTGTCGGAGAAGAAATCTGCGGCAGCAAATATTCTGAAAAGACCACCGTCTTCCTGATCGCCGGTTTTGATAAGCATGAATTCCTGCTGGTCATTCCGGTTGAACAGCTCAGAATATGTGACAATACTCCGGTACCCATCTTTACCTGCGATGCATATAATACCTGATCTAAGATTATCTCTTTTAACCGGATAATCTTTCAGAAGGAGATCCTTAAGCAGAACTCCGTTAAAAGGTGTAGTACTATGAATGCCTTTTCCACGGCCATAAAAAATTGTATTAAAAGTAACCTTATTGAGATTCTGGGGGATGGTCTTTATTTGCCTTACAGATTTGGATGAATTAAACAGATCTATCTGTGATGAATACATTGGTGACATGCCCTGCTTAACAGGAAATGAGTGCTGATATGACTTAACGGTTATCCTTCCCGGCGAGCCAATATTTCTTTCAGTCACAAGATCGCTTGCAGCCACAATTTTGCTTTCTACAGGGAGAGGCCAGAGCTCTTTAGTCTTAGAAGGAATTATTCTCGACACGCCACTGGCAATCAGTATCTTATGAAGATCATTAGGATAATAAATTTCACCCCAGCTGAATACTACTTTTTCCCCTTTATCATTTTCAATTTCCACATAAAGATCAATAATAGGTCTGAATTCACTGCTGTTTGCTTTCTTCAGTATTCTTTTATCCAGAATATCAAAAAGGGAATACCCGTCATACCGGTAACAGCCGACAAACTTATCACCACCCGCACTGTCAAGTAATGTCTCTTTAACTATGACCGAATGTATGGTAAGTTCAGTAAAATCTACCTTACCGGGATTAGCTACCTCCCCCTCAATGAACAAATCTTTTACCGGAAGTTGATTCGTTTCAACATTATCGTAAAAATTATTAGTCATGTCAGATGTATCGATAAATTGAATGACAGGTTTTTTTTCATTTTCAACAACTTGTTTGGCTGCCTGGTTACATGAAATCAAACTTAAGAAAATAAAGAATAAGAGGGAAGAAATTTTCATAGCTATATTTAATAATTAAATGTTATTGTTATCCGTTAATTATTCCACAATTAACACAATAATGTCCATCACGTTGGTCATAGTCGGACCTGTGATAATATGCCCTCCTGCTTTTTTAAAGAAATGATAGGAATCGAAACCGGCAAGATACTTTTGGGGATAAATTTTATTTAAAACCGCATCTGTTACAGTATCTGAATCAACAACAGCTCCTGCCGCATCAGTTGATCCGTCATTGCCATCAGTTCCGGCAGACAGTATTGTAATTCCGGGATTGTTTTGAAGTAACAGGGCAGACAATAACGCTAAGTGCTGGTTTCTGCCACCGGCTCCTCTTCCTGTCATTTTAACTGTCGTTTCACCGCCGAATAATAGACATACAGGCTTCACTTCGTCTTTATCATATTTAAATCTTTTTGAGATTTCAACTAAATATTCTGAAACGGTAGTAATGTCGCCTTGTAACTGATCATCTATAATAACTGCATTAATATTCAATTCCAATGCTTTGTTTTTTGCCGCTTCAAGTGCCATTCTGTTGGTCCCAACCAGTATATTGAATGTTTTATCAAAAACAGGATCATCCTGTTTTGGAGTTTCCGGCCTCTTTCCTGCAGCTCCTTCCTGTAAAAAAGTCAGAATTCGATGGGGAACTGATTGCAATAATCCAAATGTCGACAGAACAGTCAACGCTTGCAGAAATGTTGTAGGATCCGGAACTGTTGGTCCGGAAGCTATTACATCAAGAGAATCGCCAGGGACATCGGATAAAATCAGATTCACGAGAGTAGCAGGGTAAACGATCCTGGCAAGCTGGCCTCCTTTTACAACTGATAAATGTTTACGAACGGCGTTGATCTCACTGATACACGCACCGCTATTTATCAGAAGACCACTGACTTTAATCATATCTCCAGGTGAACATCCCTCAGGCACATCCTGCAGCAGAGCTGAGCCGCCGCCTGATAACAGACAGATTACAAGATCGTTCCAATTAGCTATTTCAGCGATTTTCAGTATTTCTCTGGTTGCTATGAGTCCATTTGCATCTGGAATAGGATGACCTGCTTCAGTTACATCAATATATTTTAATTTACATGAATGGCCATATTTGACAACGATGTGTCCCTCTGTTATTCTCCCAGTAAGAATCTTTTCCACCTCTGCGGCCATCATTGCACTGGCTTTTCCGGCACCGATAACATAAATATTTTCAATTTGCTCCAGAGAGAAACTCAGATCTCCGATTTTCAACCAATTATCTTTCAAAGACATCTTGTTTATTATCAGCCTGCTGGGAAGAACACTTTCGACTCCTGCCGAAAAGATCTGTTCCGCAATTGATCTGAAATTCATTTTATCGGTGTCCATCTGTATTATAATTTAATTATATAACCAGACTTATTACAGTATTATTAAAGATGTAATCCAAACACATACAAAGACTACAATCCCCATGACAATAGTTGAAGAGGAATAAACTTTTAAAGTTGTCCCAGGGTCTATATCAGAAAAATTGGAGATTACCCAGAAGTAAGAATCATTGGCATGAGATACAATCATTGACCCTGCACCCATCGACAGCATTGTAAGTAATCTGCCCCATTCTGAATCCAGGCCAAGAATTGATAACATTGGAGCTACAAAGGATGCTGTAGTAATAATTGCCACAGTTGATGATCCCTGTGCAGTCTTCATAATAACTGCTATTAGAAATGGCACGACTATGCCAATATTTTTACCGGCAAGCAATTTACCCATTGCTTCACCTGTACCTGTCGCCTTTATTACCATCCCAAACATTCCGCCTGCGGCAGTGACGATAAGAATAGGTCCTGCTTTTTCAATTGCTTCTCCAAAAACTGAATTCATCGATTCAATCGTCCTGTCCTTAATTAAGAACAGTGCCAGCACAACACCAATAGACAAGGCAAATATTGGTTCTCCCGGGAAAAAAAATATTTTTGAGATAAGAGTTTGTCCTCCTTTATCTGCCAGATTAAGTAATGATTTGACTGTTATCAATAAAAGTGGAACAACGATTGGCAGAAAAGAAAGTAAAGTTGACGGAAGATCCTTTTGTGTAATCTTATTATCAGATTCAATCATTTTCGCCGGAAGGTAGTTTTTCCCTTTTGACATTATTTTGCACCAGAAAAAAGCAGACAGTGCACCCGGAATCGCAAAGATTATTCCAATAAGTATCAGGTACCCGATATTTACTTTTATAATGCCAGCAGCTGCCAGAGCTCCGGGGTGAGGCGGAACGAGACAATGCACAGAATAAAGTGAAGTAGCGAGTACTGTAGCCATGAACGGCATTGCAATCTTAGATTTCGAACTGAATGATTTCGCAAGACCGCTTAGGATGATGAATCCCGAATCGCAAAATATTGGTAATCCTGTGATAAAACCAGTTATAGCCAGTGCTGCTGCACTTTTATGTTCTCCGGTTTTTGAAAGTATGTATTTTGCTATGCTGGTTGTTCCTCCGGTTTTATCGAGTGTGATACCTATTATGGCACCAAGGATTATGAGGAATCCGATGGATGCCATTGTATTCCCAAAACCTTCCTTGATAGTGCTTACAATTATTGTAACAGGCAAAGTAGTAAATGCCAGAAACAATGAAACTAGGAAGAGGGCAATAAAAGCTTTTAATTTAAACTTAGAGGTAAGAATTACTATGGCTATAATACTTATACCTACCAATACTGATTTTAGTAAAATACTCATGTATCAGCTTTAAGTAAAAAAGAGATATGCGATAAATATCGCAGTGGTAAATCCTGCAAGATCAGCCAGTAATCCGCAACCTATGGAATATCTGGTATTTTTTATTCCTACCGAACCGAAATAGACAGCAATAATATAAAATGTAGTATCGGTGGTTCCCTGCATGGTGCATGATAATCTCCCAATGAAAGAGTCGGGTCCATACATTTTCATGGCATCAATCATAAGTCCTCTGGCTCCGTTTCCGGAAAGTGGTTTCATGAAAGCCACCGGGAGAGCGCCTGTGAACTGGGTATCGACGCCCATCCATGCAAAAAACTTTGTTATACCTGTGATTATGAAATCCATTGCACCTGAAGCTCTGAAGATCCCTATAGCCACCAGAATTGCTACCAGAAAAGGTATTATTCTTATAGCGGTATTAAATCCCTCCTTTGCACCCTCAATAAACGCATCATAAACATTAACCTTTTTAAGAAATGCAAGGACGATAAAAAGCACAATAATTGACATCAGGACAAAATTAGCTGTAAAGGTCGAAATAGTTGAAATTTCCTCTTTTGGAAGCCGGCTGAAATATAATATTATACCTATAATAATTGCCGAAAGTCCTCCCAGGTATGCCAGTATTACTTTATCGAAAATATTGATTTTCTGAATTACAGCAACGCTAACCATGCCAGTGATAGAAGCGGCAAAAGTCGAAATCAATATTGGAATAAAAATATCAGCCGGGTTTACTGCGCCTAGTTGGGTCCGGTAAACAATAATGCTCACAGGAATAATTGTCAGACCTGCAGCATTAAGAACAAGGAACATGATCTGGGCATTTGAAGCAGTTTCCTTATCAGGATTTACCTCCTGCATCTCTTTCATTGCCTTAAGTCCCATAGGTGTTGCTGCATTATCGAGACCAAGCATATTAGCAGAAATATTAAGCATAATTGATCCGTATACAGGATGACCTTTCGGTAGCCCCGGAAAAAGCTTTTCAAAAAGCGGAGCCATAAATTTCCCAAGAATTGCTACTACTCCGCCCTTCTCTCCTACTTTAAGCAGTCCCATCCATAAAGTCAGAGCACCTGTTAATCCGAGTGAAACTTCAAAACCGGTTTTTGCATTAGAAAAAACAGAATTTACCAGCTCGTTGAATATTTGAGTATTTCCAGCGAATATCAACTGACCAAGAGCTACAATGAACCCGATAATAAAGAAAGCTATCCAGATATAATTTAAAGCCATACTGATAGATTGAGATGCTAAGATAATTATATTAGAAGATAAAAGAGAAAAGGAAAAAGATAAAAGTTGGAAGTCGGAAGTCAAAGAACCAGATGGACTTTGCATTTAATCCTAATTTAAATACATTTGTATAAACGAAAAAAGCTATGGCACGATTTACAAGAATAGACGTAATCCTTAAGATGCGGGAAGCAGGCATTGTACCTATATTCTACCATAAAGATCCTGAAATATGCAAAAGTGTAATCAAAGCTTGCTTTGATGGCGGGATAAAAGTTTTTGAATTCACTAATCGAGGTGATTATGCGCATGAACTTTTCAGTGAACTTAATAAATGGGCCGAGAAAGTGGTTCCGGGATTAGTGATGGGGGCAGGCTCAATAGTCGATGCAGGGACTGCTTCCTTATATATTCAGTTAGGTGCTAACTTCATTATTTCTCCGATACTTAATCCTGAAATGGCAAAAGTAAGTAACCGGAGAAAAATCCTGTGGATACCAGGTTGTGGAACACTTTCAGAAATCAGTTATGCCGAAGAGCTTGGTGCCGAGATAGTTAAAATATTCCCCGGTTCATCTGTCGGTGGACCTGATTTTGTCAGAGCAATCAAAGGACCATGCCCATGGACAAGTATTATGCCAACAGGTGGTGTAGAACCGACACTTGAAAATTTAACTGAGTGGTTTGATGCCGGAGTAATCTGTGTTGGTATAGGTTCAAACCTTATCACTAAAGATCACATCCTCAAGAAAAACTGGTCAGGTCTTACTAAGAGAGTAACTGCAGCAGTTAAGGTAGCAAGGATGTTTCATGTAGATTAAAAATTTGTAGTGATCAGTCGCGACCGGTCACTACAAATTTTTTATATGCTCTCCCCCGCTACCCTTCCTTCACTCAATTCCCAGGCGACCTGTAGAGTTCAACATTGGAAATAACCGGACAAGCTTTTGATTTACTTATAGATATTTTTATTTTAGATGTTTTTATAACCGGAAATTTCCGAATTATTTTGTGACCTATTGTAGTACCATCAATTAATAGTTTCCAGTCACCATTACTAAATATTGAAACCTTAAATTCCTGAACTCTTTGTCCGAGTTTGATGTATTCCTGAAGAACTATCCTGTTCAGCTCCGTTTCGGTTCCCAGGCTGATAATAATATCACCGGTTGTCTGGGAATCATTTGTAGCCCAGTATGTTTCAGGATTACCATCATTTACGTTTGACGCTTCAAATCCCTTTCCCCTGAAGGATGTTGCAACGACAGGCTTTCCTTTTGCTAAATCGGTTTTAAATTCCTTTTTCAGCAGTTCTCTGAAAGCAAGAAGGGATCTGACATCATTTTCATTCAGAAGTCCTCTCCTGTCAGGAGGTATATTCAGAAGAAGATTACTGTTTCGTCCCACTGAAGAATAATAAAGGTCCATCAGATTCTCAGGCGACCTGACAAGTGAATCCTGATTTTTATGATAAAACCATCCCGGACGTATAGAAACATCAACTTCAGCAGGTACCCAGTAGTTCCCATCTTCATGACCTTCCCCAAGAATTTTAGCAAAGTCTCCTCCGGGATACATTTCATCTTTTTTGAGAAGACACCAGTTAGTCAGACTCCCCAGCCCACTTTCATTACCCACCCAGCGAATATCAGGTCCTGCATCGCTGAACATCACTGCCGAAGGCTGCAAATCTCTTACAATCTTATGGGTATTTGCCCAGTCATAGTAAGTTTTGTTATCAATTTTTCGTGTCTCTTTTGCACCGCCATAATACCCATCGCCTCCATTTGCTCCGTCGAACCAGACTTCAAAAACATCTCCATAATCCGTTAGAAGTTCCCGAAGCTGATTCCGGTAATAGATAAGATATTCAGGAGTCCCATATATTGAACTGTTTCTATCCCAGGGTGACAGATAAACACCAAGCTTCAATCCAAATTCATTACAGGCTGAGCGGAGTTCTCTTAAGACATCTCCCTTGCCATTTTCCCAGCCGGAATATTTAACAGAATGATTTGTAAATTTTGATGGCCAAAGGCAAAAACCATCGTGATGCTTAGCTGTGATAATGATACCTTTCATACCTGCATCCCTTGCAACTCTTGCCCATTGTCTGCAATCCAGGTCTGTGGGATTGAAGACAGAATCATTCTCATCTCCGTAACCCCACTCCTTATCAGTGAAGGTGTTTACAGTAAAATGGACAAACATATAATACTCCATTTCATGCCACGACATTTGTTTCTCAGAAGGAACCGGACCAAAAGGTTTGGGTGGTTTCACTTGTGAACAGGCTGAAAGGAAAATAATTGAAATCAGTAAAGAGAATATTTTTTCCATTTATGTTTTTAATTTTCTAATATTTATCGAAAATCCATTAACCGCTAAGGCCGCTAAGGTTTGCGCAAAGTTCGCAAACAGCATCAGGCTTTAAGAAATTGTACCGAGGGCTATTTTAGCGAAGGTACCAGAATGCTATGATGGCGTTTTAACTTTGTGTACTTGGGTTTCTAAACCTCTGTGTTCTTTGCGGTTAATAAAATTATTGAGAAAGCTACTTTATTCTGATATTTCTGAATTTTACAAGTGATCCATGACCCAGGAAACCGATATGACCAGTATTATTTTTTAATCCCGGGTGGTCCTTATGATCCATTGTTCCATTATCTCTTGGTCCGGCAATATCACCATCAACTATTGCAGTACCATTCAGAACAATCTTAATTTGGGTTCCTTTAGCTGTTACCTCTTCATAATTCCACTCGCCGAGTGGTTTAAGAAATCCTCTTCTGGATGGAATTACCCCATATACCGATCCGTGATACTGGTAAGGCTGCAGGTTTGCATAAACAGGGTCTGTATCATCAAGTATCTGAAGCTCCATCCCCACATAAGCTGCATCGCCAGTAAGGGGAGCCCTGATTCCCAAACCATTATTTGCAGCCGGAGTAAGCTGAAATTCAAAACGAAAGATAAAATCAGAATATTCTTTTTCAGTATAAAGATTACCTCCTGAATCATCAACGGGCTTAATTACAATCATGCCATCTTCAGCAGCATACGCTTTTTTGTTACCAATCCAGTTATCAAGGTTTCTGCCGTTGAAGAGTGAAACAAATCCTTCAGACCTCTCTTCAGAAGTAAGATTAAATTCCTTTTCACTAACCTCTCTTATGAATATATCTCTGAATAACAGATCAGTACCATGAGCCTGAAGCTCAATTGAGCCTGAAGGGAAGATAGGTATTTTTCGATCCCAGTAGTTTTCCAAAGTTACATTGTCAACTACAAGTTCTCCATTCAGCCAAACTGACACTTTTTCACCAAGCATTAAAATTTTGAAACTATTCCAGTCGCCGATCGGATTATCAGCCACTTTAAGAGGTTTAGACGGATTAACTTCGTTATTATATAATCCGCCAGAGCCGACCTGCGCACCTGCATCAACTCTCGAGGTATCCCATATCTGGACCTGCGGTGAACCTCTCAGATAAATCCCGCTGTCACCTTTCTTCGTGATTTTCCAGTCCACCAACATTTCAAAATCACCATATTCTTTTATAGAACAGAGATTATCACCGGAACCGTTAAACAGAATATAACCGTCTTTCACACTCCAGTTGCCAGGTACCTTTTTATTTGCTTCGATCTGTCTCTTTGACAGTTCGGCGGGTTTCATCTTAGCTCTTACGGCAGGGTTTTCAACAAGCCCCTGCCATCCGGAAAGATCCTTACCGTTAAACATTGACTTAAAACCTTCATCCTGATTCATACCTGCTAAATACCTGTTTACCATCTCTTTATCGTATTCACTTTCCTGACCTTTAAGTTTCCCGATTGCATTGGTGAGAATATTTTTTACCAGCTCTCCGTACAAACCTGATTTGGAATTTACTGAGGGCAGAGCAATTAACATGGCAGATTTGGCAGCTGTTGCCGAAACCGATGAATCTTCAAGATAATTTGCAGCAAAATAAAGAGACTGATAAGTTTTGAGTTTCCCTATCTCTTTAAGAATTACGGTCTTTCGTTCGGGGCTTAATGCATAAGGCATAATCTTTCTGAAAAGAAGTAACTTTTGTTCATCCGTCAAATCAGAGGATTTTAATTGGCTGACGTATCCCTCAAAAGCAGGCTCTTCATAAGTTTTATTACCAGAAGCACATATCTCATATAATGCTGAAGAAGCTGAATTATCTTTCCAATTTAAAAGAGTCTTAAAACATACATCCCGTATATCAGCGTTCCCATTTTCAAATTCCTTAAGTACAGTTTTTAAAGCCTCACGTCCACCTGTCCTGGCCAGGACAGGAATAATTTTTTCCTTTTTAATGGGGCCTTCAAAAGCTTTAAGAATAACTAAAGATCTCTTTTCAGGATCAGAAATTTTGCCTGCAGCTTCTCCAATAGCCATCTGGATATCAATTATATAATCATGCTTATCAGTTACTGATAGAAGCTCAATCAATTTTGTCTGATCAGATGGCCCTGCAAGATCGGAAAGAGCTTTCATTGCAGCAGTCTTTAGATTTTCATCATCTGCTGATGCAAAAGGGAGGACCTCTCTGAAATAATCATTGTTTTTATTCCATGCCAGAAGTTCAATGGTACTTTTCCTTGCTGCCATATTTCCGCTTTTCAAAACGGGAAGCAAAAGCGAAATATTATCACTGCCACAGACTGTCATCAAAGCTGATTTTGCAGCCACCTGATCCGATTCGCTGTTGAATTTCATCATAAAATCTATCAGAGCAGGAATAGATTTGCTCCCGTTGATCCTGACAACAGCTTCAGTAGCCTCCCTCCTTACATTCACATCGTGATCAGATAATGAAGCAGTTATAAGCGGAAGAGCTAACTTATCTGATCTTATACTCAGCATGTTTACAATTTCAGGTCTGGCCTCAGGAGTTGCTTTTGGGAAATAATTTATCCATATTTTAACAACTTCTGTTCCGGGAATTG